>Ga0210040_10002408_pt1 | contig 26461 bp, 6 predicted proteins | sample CryGeyCG12114_NA_FD_185462 | JGI IMG/M metagenome (GOLD analysis project Ga0210040, IMG submission 185462) | Groundwater microbial communities from aquifer - Crystal Geyser CG19_WC_8/21/14_NA (SPAdes) (version 2) | ecosystem: Environmental > Aquatic > Deep subsurface > Groundwater | place: USA... | reverse complement strand
AAATTACCCTAACATTTCAAATTGAAACATTTAATTACAAAATTAAACCATTTTGGTCACGGTTGGGGTTATTCTAAAACCTGTCTGAAAACTGCGCACACAACTTTTACCCCGTTCTAAACAGAGTGTGTTAACAGAAATTCCAACTTGCGTTTTCAGGTGATTTTAGCTTTAACATGTGGAGCATAGGGCGCTCCCGTTTCTAGTAATTATAAGACTCCGCCTTCGGCTTCGTAATAACGGTGTAGACAGGCAAAACGCAATTGCACTTAGCATGTAGGTAAGAAAAGTGGACAAAAACAATGAAAATGTAATAAAGGCTAATTAAGTTCATGTACCGAAATCCAATATAAACATCAAAGAGTCCTCTGAAAACAATCTCAAATGTTACTTTCTACGTACCATTACTGTTTAACCTGATAATACGTAAAGCAGTATTAGAGAAAAGTATTTAAAAATATTTACAGACTTATTGCCACAAAAGGATTTTAGTAAACCTTGCTGGATTTTTTACAGAGGACAAGTTGAACAAATTGCATCTCGCTGTTCCAATTTACTCTCCCATCTGATTGCTCCATTGCCCAAAACTGATGTTCGATATGATATCATTGTACCGAAAAATGAAACCCAGAGCATTGAAACCAAAGGTCGATGGAGCTGGAAAAAATTTCTTGGAAGACCAACTTGCTACACTAAAGAGATTAAAATCGCTCCTGGTTGGGCTAAGAATGAACGAGGGGACTGGATGATCATTGTACAGGTCAGCTGTCGTAGTTTTTTTTATCATCTCGGCTGTTTACTTCTGTACGCATTTGTATTCATGTGAAGGCGGCATGAAATCATGCACTTTTAGTTAGACTCAGAGTTCCCAATTTCAGGGGTTCAATTCTATTGAATCCAATCCAATTGAATCCGTGGTTTTGGTTTGTTTGAACTTTTTTCAAGCATTTCGTAGACCAGATAAGGAACATGTGATTTTTAACTTCATGGAGATCACAATTTCTTTATATAGTATCTTATGTAGTCAGAAGCATTCCGTTTTTATGATGAACGCATTTGTATATCGATATCGAATTCAGTTCATGTAATGCAAATAACAGGGCACATATGGGACGCTCTTTTCAATTTCAAAGTAAACATCATGTCAATTTCAGCTTATTATTTACCCTTTATTGTTGAGCCTTGAGCCCAGATATTTGAAATGTGATCCAAAGGCTGCAGTAATCTGCTTTATGTTGATTATGAACTAGCGACATCCCGGGTAGTGAAACTTCTATATTCAAGCTTTATGTTCCGAATCCCGTTGGGTAACAACTAATACTAACTAACGAAGCTCAAGATTTTATTCTAGTGCTGCAATTTACCTTTCAACTGACAACACACTGGACTATCTGACATGGCAGTCCCACAAATTTTCCATCCACCACACAATTACATCATGCATAAGAACGGGCACGACTAAATTGTCATATTATCAAGCACGGTTCAGTTTGACAGAAAAATTTCTGCATGTGCGAACCCTGGTGTAGGCAATTTCTGTCAGCAAGTTATTTCTATCCGGCGTCACTAACGCATTATGTAAACCTATATTACGGAAACCACAATTTAAACATGTGGGCAGCAACAACTTTGAGGCATTAACGTAATTATCACATATTCTTTCATAAAGCTAGCAAGTTCATGCTGACAAGTGAGGCTAAAAATATGAAATGTACAAAGGTTATGTAAAAGCCGATGGAATTATGATGCTCCATACCAACGGTCCTGCACTATACTGTCTTCTCCAGTAGTTCCACTTCCAACGTGTCTCATATATGTTTCTGCATCCCTGAACTTTGTAATAAGCAAAGAACAGACGTAAATAATGTACGGTTTCCATCATGTGCGTACTTTCATCATTAATTTCTCTCATCTTCCCTTTTCATGACAGCTGACTAAGCAGCTCGGGTATTATGTACGAACTGTTTACTCACAGCCAGTCTGTAAACCCTTTGTAGTTAGTTGTCTTTAAATGCTCTCATCTTCATAGCCGAACTCATATATATTTATTGCTTAAACAAACATTGACTGAAGATTCGCATCGTTACCAACTATTACTTCTACGCCATGTTCACTCTTTTAGTACTAACTAACTGCACTTTGTGACTGTATCAGTCGGGGCTGTTGGGATGTTAAATAAATGTACATTCCATAAATATTGATTCATGTTTGTTTTTCTCTGTGTAATATTTTATACGCGTACTCGTTACTCGTACTGGTACTGGGAATTCTTAAATTATATGCATATGTTTTCATTCGTCTCAAAAAACATAAAAAAATTGAAATTATAGTTTAGTTTTATAAATCAGATGATAAATTCAGTTGAAAACTAAACTGTTCTATGTTTGTGTTTATAGAGTGAAAACTGGAAGCAGGAAGCTCAAATAACGTTATGCGCATCTAGAGGGCCCAATTGTCATTCAAACGGTGGAGTTAATTGTACCAGTACTGACATATTTGAAACGGAGAGTGGAGAAGCCAGTTTCCCAGCCAGTGAAGAAGGTTACGAATGTGTCCAACGGTTCACAGCTCAGAGACTGGCCGTTCTAGATCCAGGAAATATGAGTCTATGTCCTGTAATCCGTTCAGTATTTTTGCCCTCAGCATGTGTGTGCCTTTCTTCGAGTGAGAAACGAAAAGAGAGATCTGTCCAACAGATTCAGACGTAGTAATAGTAATCAATAGTTTCTTGACGATAACGAGATGCGGGAAGAGAAATGAGCAGGACGCACCCATCTTTTAAGCACGGAATGATTTGCAAATGTCTCACGTCTACGTCTCGTTCTGCACACATTTCGTTTTACTCATTAGAGAGCTTTTGTAATTCTCGTGCAAATGATAAGCACAATAGATATTTTTGTTCCAGATTTTTGTTTGCTCTCCTTGAGTTGCGTGCAATGTACTGTATCCAGTCAGGATTCAAAAGAAATCTAATTTTCGTGGAATGCAATGTATTTGGTATTACTTGAGTTGCTGGAATGTGGAATTTAAAAAATAAACTATAAGCCTTTTTCATTGTTGATGGAATCGAAATAAAACATGGAAAAATTGTAGATCCCAATCTACCTCTTTGTTGAACAGCAAAGGAATGAGAAATTTTGTTAACATTAAATTTCAGTATAAATTCCTCACAAATTGAATTGTCTATGTTTAGTAACATTAGGCTAGGTTTAATCGTGATATCATGAATCACATTCACACATTGGGTACATTCAGTATACTGGAACTCTATGTCAGAGATAAATTTAGAACGATTTTGCACAAATCCTGTAATAAATGAGAGAGCTAAGAACCAATTGATTGCCCAACATTTTTAGATCCAGTGGTGGAAGTAATTGCAAATAGCAGAGACGAGGATTGCCACAGAAACTCTGGAGCTAGCCAAATGCATTTTTCAAGCCAGTTGACTTCTTTTCTGTCTCGAAATAGAGAAACTTGTATTTATTATTAGTATTAGGTGTTAAATTTGTGCAAGTCTGGATGTTGTTGATACTGTAATAAAGAAAATGTATCAAGTGTAGTTTATGTGTCGTTATTTTTGTGTATAAAACTTTTTTTCGACGTATAACCCACTTAATTCACTCGTTGTATACAAGTGTTGCACAATGCCCGAGATGTAAAGAATGCTGAAAATATATTGTGAATTTTTTCTCTACTTGGTAAATGTGTGTATATCTTTGTTGGTAGTAAATCTACTAGGCTCTAAAGTATGTCACATAGTTAGAGAGGTTTACAGATTCATACAAACTGTATTTACCCATGGATGAATCAACTCAAAGGGAGTGAGTAGGAGACTACGGAAGATATGTTTATTGACATTGGATGGAAGATAAAAATGACTTTTCTCAACATCCTTTCAGTCCTGGTATGGAATTCACGGCATTTTGCACAAAAGTATACAACATGATACAACTTAAAAACAAAATGCTTAGGAGGGCTTTTAATCACTTCCATTGTCAGATTTTTTACTAGATGAGGAAAATGAAAGTTTCACTCTACATCCATAAATAAGCTATTCTACTAGCTAAGCACGTTATCTCTTTTTTTCTAAAGGACGTTTCCTAGTCTATATAAGACAGTAGCCTCATAGGTTTTGACAGTTGATTAAACTTGTACTGCACATATGCATTTAAGTTGTGGAAACCAGTTATGTTGGCAAGATCATGTTTTAAGTGAAAATACAAAACTTACTTTCAAATGCCTCACGCATAAAAAAACTGAAACAACAGCTTAAAACCCAGTCAAGTTCATTAGAATGGTGATCTCATTTATTCCTTAAAAAATATACTGTTTTACACATTTCCCTTTCAATTTCACATAATATCAACTATAAATCGACATTTGCTGTGGAATTCAATACTTCATTCTGCATCATACAAACATAAAGATAACCACAATACAATCCTCAGTCAATACAAAAAAATAAATAAATAAAAGCTTCTCAAAGCTACACACATCATTCAATAAATACATCTGTTAGTCTTACTTTAAAGTACATACATACTTGATCATTAAATAGTACCTAAAATTTTCTACCTAAACTAACTAAAACTAAAAATTACCTATAGCATAAAAACCTCTATCTAATGCATATTATATCTACCTGATATGAAAAAGCTCAAAAAACTAACTATTGTTAGTAAATGACACTTACTAACCAACTATAACTAACTAACTACTCACGAATCTCATGACTTGGGATAAGATTGTATTCTAGAATAAGCTGGAACATTTTCTACAGCCGACCAGTTTCTACGGTTGGCACTTTGAGCCACTGACCCTCTTTGTTCTTTACTACTGCTCCTTCGATGACTACTATTATTGCTGTCATCACTATTCTTCCGGAATTCGGAATAAATGTGAGGCGGTCTGTATGTAGTCACATCCATGGCATCATTATTACTGCTACTGTGAGAAACTTTGGAAGAAGAAATAGGCTTCACTTTACTACTACCACTGCTGTCACTGCGTTCTATACTGTTGCTCTTATGAGCTCGTTCTAATTCCTTGCTCAAAGTAATATCTGCTCTCACATAGCCCGGGTAATCAACAACTCTATTATTTTGTTGTTGTTCTATCGCATCTAGAATGGGATTGAGCTTGTGTCCCTCGTTTTTGGGCACACTATCATTTTCTTTACTTATGCTACTCTGGGCGGAAAATTCGGAAGAAGACTTGCTATCACTTTGCTGTGAAGATTCCCTACTGCTAGATTTCCGTATAATGTCCACATACTTGTGATTAGGATGTCTCCATATGTACTGTTGGGTGATACTATGATCATTAAATTTTTTTCTGCTGTCACTACTAGGGGGAACAATATGAGCGTCTGAGGATAGGAAATGTTGGAATTTGAACTTTTTCGTTTCATCAACTGGAGTGTCCCAGTTCTCACTACTACCGCTAGTGGGTCGAGATGATTCAGTATTAATATTATTACTGCTAGTGTCAACCGTTTGTTGTTGTTTACTATCGGAAGGTTTAACGAGGGCAAAGTCATAGTCATCACTATTGCTACTATCATCTGAATGGCTATATTTAAAATAGGATGAGTCAGTCAGTCCGAGGGTGTTAGTTTTAGGTTTTGGTCTGGGAGCGAGGGTTTTTACAGGGTACCTTGTGTCCGTCATCATATGATCGTCAGTGTCCCGACTATCTGCTGGAGGCTGCAATAATTCAACAATGTCTTGTAGAGGGAAATCCTTGGAGTTAGAGTCACTACTACTGGTAATTCTACTACTACTACTGCCGCCCGAATTATCCCTATTGCCTACTACTTTGGGATGGTGAGTAATGGGACGATCATGATGATAATAATGGTCAGGGGAATTATTGTTACGGTTATGATTATTATTACTACTACTACTGGTCGATAAAATTCTATGTGGCCTAGTGACACTCTCACGGTCTTTACTATGACTATAATCGGAGGAGTAGCGCATACCCATCTGGTCCATGTCATCACTTGGGGCGAACATCTCTTGATTTTCGGATGATTGTGTAGCTAGAGCGGGTGTGTCCATAATTTGAGCTCCGGGCTCGATCATTGACACTAGTTGGTTCACGTCGAAAGGATGGCCATTGAAAGTAGGGGAGTTGGCGTCTGTCACTATTTCAAAAACAGAGTTCCCGCCTTGGGATCCTTGAGAGAGTATCTGGACGCCTTTGCTGGAATCGGTTTGTTCCTGGGAATTATATTGTTGGTTTTGTTGTTGATACTGATGATGCCCGTCGTTGTTGTAGATGGATTCAGAAGAGCTACCTCCATTGTAAGGTTCTCTTACTGCGGCGCTGATGCTATATCCGTTATTTTGGACAGGGGTAGAGGGAGCGGAAAATAAAGGTTCACGTTCATGTTCCCGGGAAGTTTGATCTGAGGTTTCTTTTGAATACTGATTTTGGTTTGTGCTTGCTTCTACTAGCGGGGATCTATATATTTCAGGTTGGTGAGATATTACTTGGGGTTTTTGCTGTTGCTGCTGTTTACTTTGCTGTTGTTGCTGTGTATTTTGCTGTTGTTGTGTATTTTGTTGACCATAGGAATAAGCACTGTTGAAATAACTTTGGGATTCTGGACTCTGGGATTGAGGAGCACTAGGAATATTTATAATTGGCGCCTGCTGTGGCATCGGGTATGAAGATGAAAATTGAGGCTGTTGATGCATGGAATTGGGAGCAGCATTTTGGGCCCCACCATGGGAAATAATTTTGTCCTCGTATGAAATGAGTTTGGACGGCACTACTTCCACATTACTAGGCAAACCTGGGAGAGTAATGGTTGGCGGGAGATTTGAAAATGGTTGGAAAGTTGGCGCGAATTGTTTTTGTTGTGGTGGTGTGGGAATCGGTTGACGCACCCTATTGTTCTGTTGTTGCAGCTGAACAGATGGAGTAATTTCGTTAGGTCGGATCCCCGGGAAGGGAAACGGGATTTGTGGAGGTTGTTGGTGATCAGTTTGAATGAATTGATGATGGTAAGCATTTTGAGGCATTTGAATCACATTGATATCTCCGTGTTGCTGACTCATTGGATTCGATTGAATGTAAGGGGATTGGAAGTTATGAAAGCCATTGCCATACTGAGGAGTTATTGAATTGGCAAAGTAAGCAGTTTGGAACTTGTTTGGGGGTGGACCACCAGGTTTCTTAACGTTAGGTGGATGGGGGTGTTTGTGAAACATTTTGGACATTTTGGAACCGAGCCAGTTGAAAATTTTGGTAGGACCACTTTGTTGTCTATGTTGTGGATGCAATTGTGGGTGCAGATGTGGCTGTGCACCCATTATCTCAGTTTGTCGACGATTCCCATGTCCAGGTGGTCCCACTCCGTAGAAAGGATTCATGTTATTGTTATGTCTGTGATTGGGTCCATAACGGAAACGAGGTGGACGTTGTGGTGGGCCCGCATTTGCAAGTATCAGGTTCAGTGCCAGCAGAGCAACCGTTGTCTTGAGCTAGATACATAAATTTGTCGTGTGTAAAAAACAAACAGAGCTAAAATCATACATGTACCATACAGATAAAAATAGTTTCGTTAGTATTTTTCCACTTAGCGTGTGTTAGTGGAATGACAGGAGAGAAGTAGGTTACAACGGCAATAATAAGAAAATATTTGCATATTGGCAGATTTTCTACATTTAGTTAAAGACGGAAGATTGTGTGTATCCGTATTATATTTAGAAAGGTTGCATAGAAATTTTTGCTGCTGCGTAATAATGCAGACTTACTTGAATGTTAAATTAAAAATCGCTGTCTTAGAAATATATAAAATAACAAACAGGCTGTAAGTGATTCAAAATTGTTCCCATACAGGGCTGAATACGGGAGATAAAAGGGAAATTTCTTTCATCGAGCTCGTTAATATTTGCACGCTAATAAGCCAAACACGGACAACTATCAGCACTCAGAAAATAATTTTCTAAAGCTTTCAACTATTCCAACAAGACTTGCTGCGAACATACATAAAAAACCTTGTGGGCCGTAACGACCTACTTGAACGAAAATGGGAAACTGATTCGACAATCGGGCAGCTTCTAAATTGTCAACTATCTTTTTAACTAACCAGCCGTCTACTTCTCCTTGATACCCACTCGAGAAGTTTATCGTGAATATAAAGCCTGGAAGGTTCGCCTTCACTACACTTTAATGATAACTTCACCACATTCAATCTAACTTATCTAACTGACCAATAATAACGTTATGTGAGTAAAAAAAGTAACTGTGGCTGCACAACATGGTTTCCCTATTTTATGTGCCACTTACTGGACATTGCCGCTGCCGATACTATTTATACTATATAGTCAGTCAACCCAAGCATATAATAAAATTCACCATTTTTATGGATCCAATTTCCCAGTCCAAAACGAGTGCACAGATTTTTACGGGATGTGTTGGTTCAATTCATAGACTCATGTAGACCGTTTTACTATCCAATTCGGAAATCAGTGTCAGCCACAAACAAACAAATGATCGCTAACTAACTAACTAACTAACTACACAATCCACGATTGAACACAAAAAGGAGTAAATTTGACACTACACGCTCATGCAGCAGCAACTGTTGTGTACACCACTTGACTGGATGCTCTTGACAAACACATTGTGCTTTCGTCTTTGAAACTTGTGGATTTTCTTTCCGTTTTGCAAACTAACTTTCTCTCGCAACGTTTATAAGATAGTTAATATTCAATGGACTCTAGTTTATCAGTTGGTTAGTCACTATCGTACTTGCATGCATGATGATTGAAAAAAATGATTGCAATCGCTCTCTGCTGCTTGCTGCCTCTGAGGTTTGTCCTTACTACTATACTTAAACGACGTTGAAGACTAGCAACACTTTCTCTAAAATACAGGATGCCTTACCTACACAGAAGGTTTGCAAGCTTGAAGATTGGATTTCATAAGTATAGATCTTCTTCTACTGTCAGAAGAGTTAAGTTAGTTAACTTAAGCACGCTACGATTACTAACCAACCGACAGACTAACTAGCTAAACTACTAACTAACTAACTAACTAACCAACCAGGAGTTCATGATGATACATAGCAATGGTAGTTAGTTGACTTGAGTACAGTTCAAACCAATAGTTCATCAGTTTAAGTGTTTGGTGAAGAAAAATGAGTAGTTAGGTAGATATTCTTGTTTTAAACATGATCCCATGTTTGCACAATATGAGTTTCTTTGTTGGCAAAAAACAAGGATATCAGATTTCGTTGACGTTGTAAAGTACAATGCCATGATGCCACCTATAAGCGTGCGACGGGAAAATAGGTGCGTAGCGTGTAATTAATGTTGGTTGTGTGTGTGGTATATGGCGAATTTGCCAAATTTTTGTTGTAATTATTGTAGCATCAATTATGTCGGTTTTGTGGAAAGAATTTATTTTGCAAATATTGTGAAGGAGTATTGGAAAGGAGACACAGCAGTCTTTGTGTATGGAAATATATGGCATTTTACATGGTTTCAAGAGGATGGGGTAAAATAGTACGGAAATTAAGTTAAACTGCTTTCCACTCAAGGACTTGGTAAACAAGACATTAGAAGCATGTTTAATGAAAGCTGTTTGTTTAAATGACGTAGGATAATAGCGTGTCGCATAGTATGTAGAAATAATCAATTTGACAATTTTACAGGTATTCTTGTGTTTCTGTACAAGCCAGTAATACTTGACAGTACATTTTTAGTAGCTTTCAGACAGAAAAAAACTGACATAAAACTGTCCGCAAAAATTGAAGAACAATGATTATTCATGATTCCTTTTTGGGAGCAAAACCGTTTTTAACTGTTCACAACAAATATATGCATGTTAGTACAGATTTAATTTGCGTGAAAATTCCCAAGTTTTGGCTTCTCCCAGTAGCAATAAAATAATTAAGACTGCCAAAAGAACAAATTGACTTTTAGACTACTTTCGCTTTCAAACATGATTTCTAAAGAGGGGATGACAACCAGCACACAATGGCTACCAGTCAGTCAGTCAGTAGTGAAGGCAATCATTTTTTTCCCATTTCAAGTTTACCTGTGAATGTCAATACGCTTCAGGACGCATCATAGGGTATTGGCCTTTGATACATATGTACATTGTTGAGAGAGTGCAAGTTGACTAATTGTGGTCAGTACATCTTGTTATATTATGCTGTACACCATCATAATAATAACCCGTGAGACATGTACTAACTTTGCAACTTGCTCTAGCAGTACTACCGTACTTTTGTTTTCTTAAACACACGACTTTGCTACTGGCTGAGCAAGCCTTCTAAAGTTTCTCGCGTGCCATAACCTTCAATAAACAGGTTCATCATCCCCATTTATTACCAATAGCCAATTTCAAATCATGTTGTAGTAGTAACCAACTAACTAACATAACTAAATGTCCTTCACAGCTTTATATACAATAGACATAAGAATCATCATCAGTCACTGACCACTGACTGAGAGTGAGTCCCATACAAGAATGTAGTACCTAACACTGATTTCAAATTCGATTAAAGGAAATTATTTTTGTACAAAAAAATTTGACCTAGTTCCCATGCACGGAGTCTAATGTATGTGCAAGAACTTGTATAATGCAGCCATCACATTTTTCCCGTATTAGGCTTGTTTGTCAACTTTTCAAACTTGCTTTTACTTTCATTATGTGTAATCACATTGTTGTTGTTTGCTACAGCGTTCATCTCGAGTGATTCTCTGTAGAACTGCCAAAACTAAAGTCAATAAATTGTAATGCATGAGATGAGCCGTCGGTCAATTTCACGTGTGCACATTGAACTATAATTGTGGTGATACAGATTCACATAATTATTATTGTGTGAAAACAATGAAAGGGAGTAAGTTATCAAGTTATTAATGACACAATGTATAATTTTAGCTTGAAGAGTGCAACTAATTACGACACGTGCTTAGAAGCAGTGATAGTTTGTTATAAATAACAATGGGAAGAGTTTTTTCTGCCGCAGCTAATAATGGGTTTGGCTACACAAATAGTTTCATGAGGATGAAGCGTTTCCGATTTATATTTATAATGGATTAAACAAGGGAAATCAAGTTGCTAAAATCTGTCCCTATCTATTATTTTTTAATTGCAAATAGCTACAAGCTAACCACTTTTCCTTTCAGAATTGTGGAAATACAAGATAATGATTGAACTGTAGGGAAATCAGTATGCAATAAAAAAACGGCATTGTTTCTCCAAAACTGGTAGTAAATCTTGTATTCACAAGGTTTTACAGTATTATGCATAATCATACGAAAATCGTGACAAAACAGTAGTAAAAAATATATGGTTTTACATTTTTTCGAAGGTCAATCCATGGTCGTAAAACGAGAAATTAGTAAAAGGATTCTTTCATGGCTAATACACAAAGTTCATACTCTAAAACAGGACTAACTATGAAAAGATGACAGGTAACTGAAAAATTAGATTTACAATGTTGGTTGCCGCATTCATTGTATTGAATGAGGAAAGCTCAGATCTACTAAAAACATAATGAGCTATTTCCAGATACAGGTTAAAATGTAAGATTACATGTTTACGAAAAAAAAACAGAAAAATATCTGCGCATTTAAAGAAAAACTTTGTGTGCAGAAAAAAGATTATTTTCAGCCTTATTATGAATATACATTTTCAAGATTCCACAAATTATACTCTTAAGAGAACTCTTTTTTAGGAGAACAAAGAATTTCCAAGCATTCTATCTTAAAAAAACTACAAATGAAATTCAAAATGATAGTTAGTATTAAGTATGCTTTAAAAATATTTTTTTACCAAAATAAATGTCTATATATTGCTACATTACGTTTCATTGCACACGTAACGACATCTCATATAATAATGCGTTCAGACTCAGACATACAAAGCTTTACAAGTTAACATAAATTGTGTGAAAACATAAAAATCGGAACTATAACAGATAACACAGGGAATGAAACTACTCTACATGGGCAGAGTCTACAAAAATGCTCAACTGATACCATCACTAGTAATATACAAAGAATTTCCAACATCGACTCATTCAGTTCATCAAGCTAAATAAATAACAAACTATGATGAAACATATTTAATCTCGTGAGTCTTCTCCAATATTAATTTCCAAATCCAATTCCAGTTTCATGACATCAGTTTCCTTGACCATCAATACGAATCCTAATTAGCTGGCTTAAATTGTAGTATTCGGTTTAATGAACATGTATTGCTTTGCTTTATGCTCAGGACGAATAGGTTCCTGCAACATGAGTTCCAAAAATGGATTAATATTTCACATAATCATATAAATCAATTTTATTCCACAATATAGCATCAAGTTAATGATTACGAGGCTCACATAGGCTCAGTTCAACCGTTAATTCCATGTCTATCTACAGCTATATTTTGCTATACCATGCTAAATATGGTCAGTAATAAATAAATACAAATAACTACCTTTGTTACTATAATAAATAGCTGTAGCAGCAATAATTAAGACTGATTGCACAGCTTTCAATAAAGTCAATCGATCAATACTTTTACCAAATGTCAATTACCACTCCCAGTCCTAATAAATACTGTAATCACACATATTATCTTTCGGTCACGTCTTTTAGTTCAAATTCCTCAATCAGAATAACATAACTTTCTCTCATTCGGTATGATCATCACATTCTGCATTGAACACTACAGCAGCTCAACAGACTACGAAATCATTCCCCGGAATCAAAATCTATTAATATTTAAAGTTAAACATTATGAAAATGACAAGACTTACGCCGAATGAATACTAAATCATACAAATAAATAGCACAAGCTCAAAAAAAATTCACGTAATACACGAGTTTTGGTTTACAAACTAACTACATAATACAATGGAATTGCATGACCCGAAGGAATAAATCATTTGCCAAGAAAACTACAGCTTTGGAACATGTTTTTGCATACTAAACTGTGTGTGCTCAACAGAAAAGAGATATGTGATGATATACAGTTTCAATTCGGCTATCTACGGAACTACTACAGTATCATACCTAGTTAGTATTAGCTAGCATGAAAAAATATCTTACATGTGGGCAACAAAGAAACTTAAAAGAAGAATGTTAGGCTCTCTTACCTTCAAAAAATGAACTACTAGTAGCGTCTGGTTAGTCACAAGAGTCGCATTGCTACGCAGTCACACTACTTTGTCAGCAGCTTGCTATTAGATTGGCTGTAGAAAACCACTTTTGCGAATAAGTAGTTGAAAAATATAAAATACATGCACAAAATACGCGTTAATTAAAAAACTACCTAGCCTGCATAAACATATAACAAATTAGTTAGTAAATTATAGCATTATTAATAAGGTTAGGAAACTATTTTTAGTAGTCAATTATAACCAGCATTTTCTCAGCATCAACAATGTTAGGGTAAATCACTATTTTGTTTTCATATATCTGGACACAAGTTTCATAAGTGACCGCCTGGGAACAAAGTAATCTTTTCGTTTCAATCCACTATCGTCTTCCAAAATGGAATTAATATTGGAGCCTGAAAATGAATCAATTAATGTACAGGGAATGGAATATCACATTACACTTTGGAAATCAATATAAAGGTGCATAAACAAATCATGAAAGCTTGGTAGTGATTTGCTCGTGATTGTTGGTGCATTGAAGTGCTGGGCAAATACACTAACAAAAGTGAGTAAATAACAAACAACAGGCACAGATATAATTTCAGGAGCTTATCTCAAGTGCAAAATTAAACTAACTTAGCTAGATACAACTAAATAACGAATTAGCATTAAGTGCAGTCAGTCCATGAATGAATAAATAAGTTTGTTTTTGAGCTACTTTGCACTTGAAAGTGTGTACAACGATGCTACTATGAAACTACTGTATACATAGTGTAAACAAAAGTCTGTAAGTCTCTAAAGTATTTGCATAAGGTGGATGAAGGGGTGAAAAGGGAATTTTAGGGATTTAATTTCTCTTGTGTAGTCTAATCGGGATCACATCACGGTATATTTGAGCTTTTAAGTAGTTTCGCTTGCATTTCACTTCTCCAACTTTGAACATGTGGGGAGTTGAAATGTGAGGATTTTTTAGACTTGTCCGCGTCAGGTCTTTTGTTTATCAAAAATGGCACCTTATTTTTCAGCTTTAATAACGCAAGTTTCTTGTTACGATCACGTAACACATCGTTTGAAATAATTTTAGATTTTGGGTCAACAAGACTTGGCCCCATACTATCATTTTTGGCTGAATCAGGGGCTAGTTGTAAAATAAAGGAATCTTTTGTTTTGGTCAGCTTAGGTTTCTTCCCCAAGTTTGATAGCGAAATGTTTTTGTCCTTTGCATCGGTTAGGATGTTTCTTGTCAACCAAGGTAAATATGCTTTTTTTAGTTCTACAAAGATTAGTCTTTCTTGCTTCGTAGGAGGGATTGAATCCTCCATTAATTTATTCCCAAATTGCAAACGGACTCCAGAGTGATTTGTTGATAATAAAACTTTAGCAGGTTTCCAAACTTTCTTGAGACCCATTTCGTCTCTTGTTGTATTGGTTTCAATAGCTTTAGCTGTATCCATATTTGTACTGCTTTCAATCTGTGTTTCCAGATTTGGTTGACATGTGGTGGTCATTTTGGTACTTGACACTGAAATTTCATTGTCAATAGGGATTTTAGTCACTTCAGTGGTTGTTTTTGGCACTTCAGAAGACATTTTTTCTACTTCCCGGGTGCTTGAAGGCAAAAAAGTGGTACCTCTACTGGATTCTTGATAAGATTTTTCTTCCACAGTAGATACGCTGATCCTTACCGCATGTTTCTGATCCTTGACACGATTCATATTGAAATCATATTTCCTTTTTCGATATTTTTTACGTTTTGGCACCTGGGTAGTAGAAACTGTTGCGGAGGTTTTTTCTGTACTACTTGGTGCCACAAATGAACTCTGACTTACTTGAATCTTAGCAGGTGCTACAGTTGTACTATATACCACAGGAGGTGAAGAATGTGTAACATACACATCATTCGCAATAGTAGAACTCGGGACCGGATTACTTAGGTTATTCGTTTCCGTCTCGTTTCGAAAAAGTACCGCATAGCTGCTCAAGGTTGAAATTGAAGGATCCGTGGGGTATTCTTTATCTTCCCAACTATCTTCTTCTTGGTAATTTGGACGGTTCGGAAAAATTGCAAAATTGCCCTGCATTGGGACTACAGACTTCGGTTTCTGTGTCAAATCGTCGGAGAAACTAACAAAGTTGTCATATACTGCAGGTTCTGGCTGATATCTTGAATCATCAGAAAAATTGTCAAAATTTGAATATGGTGAAGGCTCTCTTTCGTATTCAAAATGGTCCAAAAGACTAGGAGAATTGTCATACACTGGAGGCTCTGGTTTTTTCTTCAAATTGGGGTTAATAGCAACAAGTAAAGGCACAACTGATGGCTTCAATATTTTAAGTGTTTTAGGAAACCAAATTTTGCTAGCTGACTTCTGAATACCCCGACTCTCCGAGCTGAATCGAACGCTGCCCACATTCTTGTAACGAAAATTTTGTCTTGCCTTAAAAGCTTCTCTCAAACCACGAATGTTCACCCGACTAGGGAAAAAAGGAGGATCAGGAAAAAACACTAAGCTTTTTCTATACGGAGGTTTTGTCAAGTTAGGATAAAAACTACTATATCTTTTAGTCCATAAAGGTTTGGGTCTAAATTCACGCGTTTTTAGTGCAACTTTTGGTGGTAGCATAAATCCAGAGGGGAAAGGAGGAATAGGAAGCAATGACTTTATTGCTCTTGTACTTCTAACAACACTCAAGTTTGTACTACTACAATTTTTAGTTTCACAATCTACCATGCAGCAACTAACACGTCTTGTAGCACGTTCCAAATACTTGCCTGAATCTTGAGTGTTAGATGACTCCAGGTTTCCAAATTGGGACTGTTCATTGGGGGAATAGGATTCAAGGGAACTAAGAGGGCCATTAGGGATATTGTACACACTCTCCAAACTAAAATGTTTTTGTGGTTCTACACTATCGCCTACGGGATCAGTTGCGGATGGTTTGAATAAGTCATTGCTAACACTGTTACTACTTGTACTTGTGGCCCCTTTGTGACGTGGGTCAATCTCAAATCCCTGACTACTTGGAGAACTCTGAGAATCTACTTTGAAGGATGCAGCGCAACAACTGGAACAGCAACTTGAGCCCCCAGAACTGGATGGTGGGTTTGCCGTGTGTAATTGCAAATAGTTGTTATTGTTCGTGCTACTGTCTCCTACGTATGCATTTGCTTCGTGATTACTGGTGCTACTGGGCTGCTCGTAATTTACTTGGATTTGATAACCTGGTTCTACACTATGTTGAATCTGCTGGGTTCGCTGAGCCTGATTGTATTCTGAAATTAACTGCTGTTGGGGTTGTCCGTATTGCGAATTAGGAGAATCTACGGATTCTTGGTATTGCCCTTGTTCATATTGGAAATTTTGGGATTCTACTGATTGCTGGGGTTGGGGTTGCCCATATTGCGAACTGGGAGATTCTACTGATTGCTGTGGTTGGGGTTGCCCATATTGTGAACTGGGAGATTCTACTGATTGCTGGGGTTGTGGTTGCCCATATTGTGAACTGGGAGATTCTACTGATTGCTGTGGTTGGGGTTGCCCATATTGTGAATTGGGGGATTCTACTGATTGCTGTGATTGGGGCCGCCCATATTGAGAATGAGGGGTTTCAACTGTTGGTAGGGGTTGCGGTTCACCATACTGGGTGGTAGGATTCATTATAGCGTGCTGGAATTGACCATTATATTGTACGCTTTGGGCATCAGCAGGAAAATTCTGTTGCTGCGGTTGCTCATATTGAGCATGCGGAGTATCTACAGCCTGTTGTTCATATTGGGAGCTTGGAGCATTGAAAAACTGATCTTGTTGCTTAGGTTGCCTATATGTCTGTTCTTTCTGCTGGGGGGCACCATATTGCTCTTGTGATTGGACATATTGAATTTCTTGTGGCTCAGGGGCACCATATTGACTAGAACTATCCTGCTGTTGATAACTATTATCATTATCTAACTGATTCGTTGAAATGAAACTACTAGACTGTTGCTGATGATTTGGCACTTGGTAAGTTTGGTACTGATCTACATTTGGTTGAGGATGAGAAGGAGGAGGGAAGGATTGACTACTGTATTTGGGAGCTTGGTTTTTTTGGCTATTTGAGGAAGCAGGGGCCCCGTACGTATCAGATATGGGGTTCAAGTCCGAACTAGCACTATTAACATTGTGGCCAGCAGTCATTGATGAAGTCGGTTCGTTCCCCCTGAGTTTTAGAGTCTCGTATACACTGAACACGTCTTGGTTACTGGATCCCCCACCATTGGAATGCTGTTGTGCTGTGAAGCAGTTTGTTTCATACACATAGTGATTATTCTCAATGATTTGTCATATTATCATGATTTTTAAAAGACATCACAATAAAGTTGATAACGATAGGATTGAACATCACAAAATACTAAATAATCAAACTAACCAACTTACACAAAAGTCCACATGTAAAGCATTGAAAAAGCTTGTATGCAAGATTACTTTTAGTTTTAGTGTGTCTAGTGTCATTCATGAATAGCAATTTACAGCGTAAAAAGGGCTCCATTGATTTGTGGTCCTATTAGTATTTACAAACTACCTAATACAACAGTTACACATTGGTCCGGTCCATTATGTTATTGTTGGTCCATTTATTGAGTGAGAAGAGTATTTTTTCATGTAGGGGTCTCTATGGAATTTTTGGTCTGTTGAATATTTTATCCAGCTCAAACTGTGGAATTTACCTGACTGGGGTGCTCCATAAAAGGAGCTCGTAACCTCAGGACCGGAACTGTAATGGTGCGAGGAAACTTCAATGGCCGGCTGTACATCGGCCGAGAAAGAGTTTGATTGAGAGTAGCTATTTTCGGGGATTTCATTACTATAGGGATTGCTATGCTCCACAGTACTGTACTGTTGTTGAGGAGCCGAGTATTGCTGTTGTGGTGCTGTGTATTGCTCAGTTTGAGCATTATGGCTGCTATAAGACTGTTGTCGCTGTGGTGCACCATACTGTTGCTCAGAAGAAGAGTACGAGTTTTGTGAAGGTGCAGAAGCGGAATAGCTGTTTTGTGAGCTTCCAAAATTTTGAGCAGCTATATTGTCCCAATATTGTGAAGAATAAATACATTAACGTGCAAAGTTAAACACCAGAGCATGCAATAAATATAATAAGATTTAAGAGCTTTAAACAGTGCAGTGATGGATATTGACTGACTGTTCCAACAATTCGCATAAATTAAGTGAAAATATTTACATGGATAAAAAACGTGAGGGAAAAAGTTGTGCACATTTCACATACCTGAGCTTGGAGCAGCATAGGCAGAAGCAGATGCACTTGCACTACTTGAAGACCCAGACGATGGCGCTATATAGTTATTAGCTGCAGATGAAGAGTAGCTAGAAGCATCTCCCGAGCTTTGGTACGAAGAAGAAGGAGCTTCTCCTTGAGTCGTCGAATAGGAAGACCCAGGAGCAGAGTATGACGAACTGGGTTCTGAGTAAGACCCACTTGGGGATGAGTAGGACGAGCTTGGCGCAGAATATGAAGAGCTAGGAGCAGAATAAGAAGAGCTAGGTGCTGAGTATGATGAGCTTGGTCCAGAGAATGAAGATGAACTGGAGAAAGAGTGACTTAGTGCCCCGTATGATGAGCTAGGTCCGCTGAATCCAGAGTTTGACACAGGTTGAATGACAATGTAACCAGAGCTTGGACGTGGGCCACCACTGCTTCCACCTGGATTAAAAATAAAAGCACAAATAAATCACCGAGAGAAATTCAATTAAAATATCAGCTTTAAATCTCTAGAGTTGGTAATTACAAAATGGAAACAAACGATACCTTTTCCGAAGCTACCGAAGTTGAATCCTAACAAAATAAAAGTTGGGTTAGTTATTTCTGCACACAAGAAAAATAATTTATTCAATAAGTACACAAAACCATACCACTGCCGCCACCACTTCCTTTGCCAAATCCTCCAAAACTGCTGCCTCCAGATCCCTTACCGAATCCACCGAAGCCACCACTGCCGCCACCTTTTCCAAATCCTCCAAATCCACTTCCGAATCCACCTGAGCAAAATTAATTCATTTAAGTAAAAAAAAACACTTATTCAGGGTCTCAACCAAGCACTATTCAATAAAGCTCCGTTTTCTATCACCTCCTGAGGAACCACCTTTTCCATATCCTCCAGAACTAGGTGGTGGTCCATAAGAAGGTTTTGGTGGTGGTCCATAAGAAGGCTTTGGTGGAGGTCCATAAGATGGTTTTGGTGGGGGTCCATAAGAAGGTTTAGGGGGAGGTCCATAAGATGACGATGGTTTTCCTAATCACAATAAAATATAAATAAATACGTCATCATCATGATCTAAACACATTGAAAATGTTCCATTAGTGATGTCATATGTGTTGTGACTTGTGAAGTGAGTGAGACGAAATGAGCACATGCTGTGTCATTTTCCATTATTCGCACGGAACACACGTCGACGTCACGTCTGTAGTAGATATGTAGATAAAAATGTAACTCGTTTATCACATAATTGTTGCAATTTTCAGAAAAACATGAAAGTAAGAGCATGTTACAGTGTTTTTTGTTCGGCGCAACCCTTGTACACTTACGGTAATAGTAATTATTAATGTGCAGTTCTCTCTTCACTCATAATAGCAATAACGCTGTTGAGAGGTGACACAGTTTGGTGAACCGTGATGAATGAATGATTATTTTTTTGTGTGGGTGCACTTTTTATGAAGTAATGTGCGGTAAAGCCATTTCCGTACTGTCATGTCAGTAAGTAAGTGGCATGCTACATGGCAATTTAGATTTCAACTTGTGTTGTTCACTAAACAAGTGCTATGAATATGCAATATCATGAAAAACTAAAAAGTGCACTTTTTTGGCCAATTATAGTAGGAAGGAAGCCAGTGATGTGATAATATGTTCTAGCATTTGAATCTCACCCGGTGCATGGGAATTTCTAATACTGCGTTTGTTTACAACCTTATCCTTAGCTACGATTGCTTTTTCCTGACTTTTTATTCTGTCGTTGGTCTCATTACTACGAATTATTTTGTTGCCAGCATTAGCTTCCAAGTCCAGATCCGTTTCATAATCATAGTCGTAAAAATGTTCATCTGATGACCCATTCTTGGCTTTCTTCAACTGTTCACTCCTAAAACTGATATCAGTGTCATTATTTTTTTCTTTTGATATCTTTATCACTTTTTTCACAGATGATCCAGCAGTAGCAAGGCCATTATTGCCATTATATTTCCAATAATATCCATTTTGAGCTTGCTGGTTGTTGTATACTTCCTGATTCATCATTATTGGTTGACTTGGCTCAGATGCAGACAAATTATTGTTAACTTCTGTCACAGACGGGGATCGTCCCATACTCAAAATGGGGCTCATTTTACCACCTTGATACCCCTCATTCTCCCAAGGTACATAATAATAATCAAAGTAGCTATTTGGATCACGATTTTGGTTCAATCTCATGTCATCTGTAGTTGTAGATGATGGAGATTCAGTAGCAAAGCCAGAAGAAGAATCTCCACCCATCATAGTCATTGAATTATCCAGTCCATTATTTTTATACTGAGCCTCACGCTCATAATATCCTGGCTTAGGACGAGATCCTAAATTCCATTCTTGAGTTGGAAAAGGAATGAACTGGGGAGGAATTTCCATTTTATGGACCGGAGTGTAATAGTGACTGCTGTAATGTTGGGTAGGTGGAAGAAATTTTGGACCGCCATAATGATAATAAGATTCATAACCATACGGCATTGTTGCAAGGACTGGGCTCATAGTGGTAGTTGCATTCATAGCGGTAGTTATGTTCATCATAGTCATAGGAGATCCAGTAGTAGTAGTGGTCCAGGGATGAATGAATTTTTGAAGAAACTTTTGTTTAACATCCCCTAACAAAAGACAAGCAAATTCCATCGGAGACATTTTTGGAGGCATCTGTCTCGTTTCTCCAGCTTCGGATTCAGCTTGCACACTCTCGTTCTCAATATGAGGTCCGAATGAGATTTTAATTTTCGGCAATGCAGGCAACATTGGTAACGGAATGGATGGGACCAGTGCTAACAAGAATTGAAACAAATTTTCTGGTCCCATACTCACGGGTTGCGGTACAGGCTCTACTTCGACTTTTAGGGTCGGCAACGGAGGTAAACTGGGGAGCTGAGGGAGCAAAGACATCACTTGGCGAAGAGCATTGGTCAAGTCTATAGCTCCCATTGTAAGTGTCATGTCTGATCCTTTCATTTCCATCTTCACATTTTTTTTCATCCAGGGAAATCTAACTGAGAGCATGGCGTTCGCATTTATATTGGCATCAAGTGGTAATATAGGCAAACAAGCACCTTAAGTGAATACAACTGTAGTCCACGCTCTTCTATTCTAATTCTCACTAACTAATAGATGAGGATGAGGAAAAAAGTTCATAACCCTGTCACGTAAGCCACTAATAACAACAAATTACGTATTATTCAATAGAGTATAATTAGGAAGATTATGAGAGAGTCCTAACTAACTATCGTTTCACTTGTTACATCACGTGGAGGAAAACAAGGGAACCTATTGTTCCTTTGTATGACGTTTGCCCACCTACTTGGAGAGAACAAAGACGTAGCTATGTCCATACATAATGAAATTAGTGGCAGAAACACGAGTACTATGTTTGGCTATTTAAATAAGTTTGATGTACCAACATGTCTGTAACTGCATCCGTATTCAAAAAGTAGTACGTTCTTGTCCATACGGAAACACTGGTTGGATAGCTAGAATCCGTGAATCCTTGTGCGCATTCAAAATAAAATGGAATCCTCACATGTCAAGACCTGCCAAGTATGTTACTGTACTAACAACTAATTAGCATGGAGCGATTCACATGGACTCTTTACGGATGCTGTACACTAAAAATGGCGAACTCATAAATGCAAAAATTTACATCTCCCCATTAACACCAGCGTAAATGTCACACTGCGGTTGACTTTCACAATATTAATGAGGATTAAACCCACTACTACACAACACATGTTAGCTACAACATGAGAAAGTTGTTGTTTACCAGAATCGAATCGTCAGTTAGTTAGTTAGTACAAACTATAAACCAACTGTGTGAGCTTCTAACTATAACCATTCAACGGATCATAATGTCATGCATATTAGTTCGTTGGTTCGTTAGCGCACCTGCATTATCCTTTGTCTTTTCACAAGCAATGCCAGTAGACATTATAGAGTCAGAAGTCATGAAAGTAACAGTTAAATAATAATCTCTTGTTAAATCTATTTGACAAGTAAGGCGTACATACTTGAGTCAACATGAAATAGAAATTACATTTTTAGTTAGCTAGTTTAGTCAGTCTGAATATTTTTATCATCTTTCTTTTTCTGTTCTGACTAACTAACTAACTAACTAACTAACTACAGATCCTAGGGAGCAAACTATATAAATTTGCCCATTCTAGCATGCAAAAAACCTGCATAAAGATAAGCTAAATGAAAAGGCTAGTTCGTCAGTAGAGAAGTACACATGCAGTTTGCAACACACCCACACTTCTTCTTGTTCAATCAGGGAGAATTAAATGAACTGTCTGAGACAGATAAAGCTCTCATTCACACAGGACGACACGATGTAATCACAAACATTATTATGATTGTTGTTGTTATGCATTCTGCGTACTCTACATTTAGCTCAAAGAACTCTTAAACCAGATAACTCACAAGAGTGCATACACAAGGGGAAGAAAACAATTTCGGAACGACATGTATGTATGCAAGCAATTAAAAAAAAGATTGGTGCAATCCATACACAAGTGAAGTTTCAAAGAGTATTTAGTATCAGCACACATAACTAACAAAACTTGAGAAACCCTCGACCTAAGTTTTTGAACCATTCCGCAAGGCAATCATAATGAAATGCAACGCATTGGTATTCATTTGTTTAAAGGGAGGGAAAGTGTACCTGTGTACGGATCTTCTATATATTTCACTCTTCTTTTCACTAGAAAAGCCACTCATGGGAGAATGAAAAGTTACACAATACCTTGTACTCAATAAGTAAGTGCATGCACAACTACCTAGTCATGAAAAATACCTGCCTAAAGGCTAGCTTGTTATGTATGAAGATAGTTTACAATGTAGATACCGCTTTTAGTTTGTGAGTTACCACATATCCGGATATCGGCTCTTTCAAACTACTCTTCCCAAATAGACGCAACAATAATTTTGTTTAGCCATCATCAATATATAGTCTGTCTGTGTGTACATATTGTTTGGCACCCCTTGTTTTGTCATCTGTGACGAGTCATACGTTTTTCCCAGGGAGCTAAAAGCTATAGTAATGAGGATGAGTCTTGTGACATTTGAATATTGACTTGTTCATTGCATCGAAATGCCGTACAATGTGGCAAGAGGTAAAACACACTGATGGTTACATAGATGTCTGTTTTGTTAGGCCATACAATGCAATTTTCATTATTGGGACTAAATTTACCGTATCCTCCTCCGCCACCACCCTTTCCACCAAAGCTAAGATTGGACAATCCAGATTTAAGTCCTTTGCCTTTTTCAGCAATGCCTCTGCCAAATCCTTCAATTATTCCACCCTTGGCAGCAATGAGATTTCCTTTTGTTTTGATAATTTTTCCTTTGGCTTGGATAATACCGCCCTTGATAGCTTTTATAGCTCCCAAAATGGCTCCTTTAATAGCCAACTTGGTTTTGAAAATGTCTCCTATGATATTTCCTGCACCACCGATTCCCCCTTTGCCGCCGCCACCCTGTTTAAAGCAGTAACAATACAAATTAGAAAACAACGATAAGTACGCAGTAAAATGTGATTTATAGGTCATGAGTGGACTAGCTAATTTTAAACTTTTTTCTTACCTTAGGTGGGCCGTAGCTGGGCTTAGGAGGTCCGTACGAAGGCTAAAAAGATGAAATAATAGTTTTAATTTGAAATATTATCCGTGAAGAAATAAAAAACATTTATTCCGTTTGTTATACCCACCTTTGGTGGACCATAACTGGGTTTAGCTGAAAAACAGTGCAAAATTTAATTAACTTTTCATTTCATACAAAATATAAGTACGGATATTCGTAAACAACATTACAAGCAGTGATTTAAATTTGTTAATTCATGGTTGAAATAACATTTGGTTTTTTTGTGCCATCCATTATCCCCACATGATATTCAAAGGTGCTGTTGTGAAGTAATTGTATCTTAACACAGTGCGTATACTACCGTGCCATATGCATAGCTTACTGCAGTGAATTCAGGTGCAACATTAAATTTTGAAAAAAATCTTACGGTTTGGAGGAAGATACGATGAAACAACAGGCGGACGTTTGTAAAAGGCTTTGGAAAGGCAGATGTTACGAGATTACATACAACAATAGAAAACATGAATAAAACAAGACTGCACCGAGATCAAGTAAATTCACCATAATCAATATAATAGCACGAACGGTGACGACCAACTTCCTATCTTGCATCATACTAAAATCAATCTCATGCAACAACAACAACTAACTTTAGTTACCGTACAGTGCGTTGTCTACCATCATTAAATGGGTCTGCTGCTGTGTAACTCACGTAGACAAAAGTCAATTTCCTATCCTAACATTTCACCTAATGCTATTGAAAACAATCTCACTGCTCAAGAAATACTATAATCTTTTAAACTAACAACCTAATCGTTACAACTCTTTTTTAGCATGCAGATATTGTGAGGCAAAATCTTACGTGGAGGTCCATAACTGGGTTTAGGAGGTGGTCCTGTACATGAGATAAATAAATTAATTTTAGTTTTTAATGATGTTTTAAAATACAATTTTAATTTCAAACTTAAAAACTCCATGTACCATAGCTATTTGAGGGAACACCATAAGATGAAGCTGAAAATCCATAAAAACATTCCAATTATTAGTTTCTTGGCGCTAAGCCACATATAATCGCGGATCATAGAACCCTCAACTTACATGGAACTCCATAACTTGTGGATGGCACTGAATATGTTGATGGTGGTTCTGCACTGCAAAAAACAGCTAATAAGACGACTAGTCCAGTATTCTGAAAAAAATCCAAAAAACGAAATCAATACTATGTCATAACAAAGCACTTTAAAAATTAGCCTGGTCATTGAACGCAATCATTGACTAACTAACTGACTTATAGGTTAAACAGAATGAAATAACACCTATTCAAACCCTATCCTGCATCCCACGCTACAGGTATTCTCAAAACAATGATAAACACCACTCTCCTCCACATTTTTGATACATGAATGCATTTGAACCAACATCCTACTATTAAGCCTAACAAGCCAGTGATCAATGATCAATCGTCATCTGAGATTCCGATCATGAACTATTCTTCGTCACTAACTAGGTTAAACCATCAGTGGCTCACCCCCCGTGTATTACGTCTGGTCTGCATTCCAAATAGGACACACAAGACAGAACAGGCATGTTTTACAGACCCACAAGCAACTATTACACCTTACTTAACTTTCTTTGTTTACATGAAGTGAGAGCCCTAATGGATGCAAACGAACTAGCTATCTATGCAAAGACAGATTCAAATGACCACTCAACATGAGCCGCAGATATTATCTGAGCACCCAAAAGGTATATGTCATTAACCATACGAAATCACATAAAGACATCAGCGATCAGCCACACACAAAGTATACATACATGTAGACCATTGCACTGTATTAATTAAGTAGTCAAAAGTCTATCCAGTTTCATCTGACATTCTTTGAGCTATTTAGTTAGCTAGTTAGTGAAACAATAGCACTGCACAGCAAATAAAAGGGAGTTTTGGAAGCTGGCACATTTCATCATCCACCCAATTTAAATTGAAAGGAAAAAGGTTACTAATGATATCCAACATGGGAATTAGAGCTTATACTAGCTGATTGCAACTAGTGGGAACAAATCTACAAAAAAGTACGGAAACAATCTCATTCGGAATATGAATCTTTGGATGGTTAAAGCGGAACGTCTCAAGCTGGTGGCATATGGCCGATTTATTAGAGTGGTTGACCACTCTCAGTCGCATTGTTGGAGGGATAGTAAAATACACCAACGCTGTAAAACGAATAATCTGAGCCACCTATTATGCGTGGAAAACACGGATGTTATTATGGATTTTTGAACGCCTCATTCATTCAAAACTATTATGTTACGAATTATTTACGACTGTAAAATGAGACTGATTATGCGTGCCACTCTAAATAAAAGTGTATCATTGTTCCTGCATCCTCAAGCCAGCTTACTTTGGATCACAACATAAGCTTCCCATCTCCTTTGGGATTCTCAATACCACATTATTAACTCAAGAGATTTATTGTCGTGAACTA
>Ga0210040_10002407_pt1 | contig 26465 bp, 24 predicted proteins | sample CryGeyCG12114_NA_FD_185462 | JGI IMG/M metagenome (GOLD analysis project Ga0210040, IMG submission 185462) | Groundwater microbial communities from aquifer - Crystal Geyser CG19_WC_8/21/14_NA (SPAdes) (version 2) | ecosystem: Environmental > Aquatic > Deep subsurface > Groundwater | place: USA... | reverse complement strand
AAACCAAATAGCGAACTCAATTTAATTCAGATTCACAAGATGAGATCGCCAGCAGTTCTCTCGAGTTAGTGTCCGGACACTAACTTGGATGAGAACATCACAATAAGCAAAGTAATAACACATCCCCATACTACAAACTCGGGCCTATTGGCCACCAGCATTTGACGAATCCTATCCAACATCAATGTTAGAAAACCATTTGAATTGGCTGCCTTCAAGTCGGGCTCTAAGTGTCCCAAGTTCTTTACAAAGTCTACCAATGGCTGAAGATCTTTAGAGAAGATTGGCATAAATTCCTTTTCTCGTTTACGAGACCACCATTGTCCTTTCAAAGCCTCTGTCCTGATAAGTAAAAGGATAAAACAAAATATTTGAATGAATCTGCTCAACAGAAACTATAGTCAAACATTCATACACAAGAAGCAAATGGGTGAAATAATCATTATTGCGCTCATATTATTGTTCTCACTTTATTGCGAACTCATATGGTTGTGCCCTTATGGTTATTTGGTTATTGGGTTCGTTATCATTGTATGCATAATTTACATATTTAGACTTTCCAATCTTTCAATCCAATTTCCAATTTTCCAATTTTTCTTTTCATTTGTTATATCTACATATATTGTTTATGCTGTACTACTGCTTGCTGCTCCTTTGAAAGTTTGTAATGCTCAAATTACTTGTCAAGATAAATAAAATGAAGGTTATCAAGAGCAGAAACGGGAAACAAATCGTGGTCTATTTATTCTATATTCTTTCTGAGTCAGAATCGGCCCTTTAAGAGCCACTCAATAGTCTCAATATATCGAAGAGTTAAAAAAAGCATAAGCATGAAGTGATAATTGCAATAATAACGACTACAATAATAATGGGTAATGGGTGCGATAATAAAAAAAGTTGCGATAATGTAAGACAAAAATATGAGGGCAATAATGATGTGGCCTAGATGTCCCCCAAGCAAATGACAACAAAAAATAGTACTTACGATTTTGGATCAGTAAAACGGTAAGTGAAAGAGGACGCTCGGATGTACTTTGGAGTGGTGACAGGCAGCTTGGATACATCGAACAACTTTTGGACTCCTTTTTCACCTGCAAAAGGAATTAAACATTTTAACATGATATGAATCGGTTGACTCAAAGCGCAATAAAAACTAACTCCTTACCTTGCAAGAGACGATAAGTCAAGGAAAGCATGAAGGGAGAATCATGGTATGACGAAAGAGCAGCAAACCACATTTGCCAATCCAAACGTGGCTGGTGAGGGACTGAAAAAAATTAATTTATTTGAATAATTAGCATGTTTTAGTTTTAATGCAAATAGATGCATATTTTCTTAAACCCAACTAGCTGCTGATTCGAAAAGTACTTACGAACAAAAACTGGAGCAGCAGTGACATCGCCTGGTTTGTACATGAAATGATACTCCTTCCATGGTCCCTTGACGTCATCGGAATATTCCAAAACTACCTCAGGACGTCCATCCACTCCAGTCATGCGTCTGAAAAGTCCATAACTGTTGGCAACGTGGTATCGGGACACTTCCCCATAAGACTCCTTTAATGCTGGCCATAGAGCAGCGTTTGTCTCCTTGTGCAGAGATGTGTACGGCACCTAATCAGAATTTGAATGATATTCATGAAAAATCAAGATTTTACGAATTTTACGGCAGGATTAAACTAGGACTCACCAATGAAAGTGCAAAAATTGCCAAGCAAGCGCCTCCATACACAACAGAAGAAACGAATGACGTAAATTTGCTGAAAGATCCTTTCATTTGTACAATGGAAATCATCAAAGACTGAAGAATTGTAGACACCAGAGTGAGGAAACCCAAAGCAATTGAATACGGTACGGCTAAAGAGACAAACCAGTCAAACTCTTTTCTTGAAAAGCCTGCAACATTAAATAAACGTTAGATTCTTATATTTTTGTACAAGGAAAATAAACTTAATGGTAACAGTAATTTGTACATACTGAGCTTTGAAGATACAGTGTTGTCCTGAGTAAGTTGAATACCAAAATATTTTCCAGTGTAGAACAATGAGAGTCCAATCAAAACAAAGGAGAAACATCTTGTCAACAATTTTGTAAAAGAAAATTTCCCTGAAGATTGTCCATAGCCTACAAAAAATACGTCCAGCAAACAATGGATTTGGGAAACAAAATAGTGCGAACTGTAAAAGAGGCGTACAATGACATACCGAAAAATTCATGATCCAAAAGACTGACACACAAGACTATGGTCAGAAGATTGAAGAAAGTGTAATTTCCTGTTGCAATAATGCTGACTTGAAACAAGACCTAGACAATAAAATAAAGTTCGTTTAACATTCTCTCCTGATGACTGCTGAATTACCAAACTAAAAAAAAAATTCAAACCTACCTGCAACCAAAATGCATATCGACGCAGCAATTTGAACGGTGCAAAAAATGCAAATGGAACTATAATCTCAATGTAAAAAGTTCCAACAACCATAAGTTGAAGAAGCCATGGGGGCAAGTGGTGAGCAAAGTAAGATACAGGGGTAGGAATGCATTGACTCTCGAAATGATGATTCAGGGCTATATTAGTGTCAAACAATATACGATTACAATACAAATCAACCAAACTAATAAACATAAACTATAAATTCACATTACAAAATCGAGCGTCTTACCTGTCAGTCCCCACCATGCTGGACATCCACTTTGAAGTTTCACAACACCAGATTGAAACATTAAGCGAAACAGAAGCCATTTGACCATCCAGATTGTTGTCAAATCTTTTGGTTTACTAGCCAATGACCCTTGATTTGGGAACCAAGGGGCTAATAGAATTGCAATGACTCCAGCTTCCAGCAACAAAATATCCCTAAGATATAATATTGTCATGATTAGATTGCAATGATTATGATTAGAAAAAATTTTTGTGAGTGTGTGAGTCACAAATATTTGGTAAATACCATTGAAACCACATAAATACGTTTCCCACTTGATAAATGGAGAAGTACAACGCCCAAAGAATTATGTACACTGGCAAAGTGCAGCAATTTTTGCACAGGAATCTACGAAGAAAAACACGAGTGATTCAGGAAGAAAGATATACATTTTTTGACATTGACAGATCTACACTTACGCAACAGCAGATACAAGTACGCCAACAAGAGCAGTCAACTCCATGGCATGTTGAGAGTCCAAACCAAAAAATCCAGGGATAATGCAAAGGAGAGAATACTTATCCTTCAAACATTTTCCAGAAGTGCGAGAGCCAAGTTTGAGCTCCGATTTTACAGGCACGACTCCATTAGTGCCATAAAGTCCTACAAAACATCCAAGAAATAATCTCCCGTGAAAAACTGAACTCCCTGAAAACCCTAATCTTTGACAGTAAGCTTTATACCCTCAATTTGAAGGTAAATAGACATAAATGCAATGAAATAAATGCCAGCCAGTAGTGTGAGAATCAACTGTCGAACATCATCGGTCCGTTTCCTGAATTCCGTCGGACAGCCTGAAATCCATACGAAAATAATATTTTTTTAACTATTGGTGAGTAATTATCCATTTGTTTCTGTCAAAGTGACATCATTATCATCCTTATCAGTTTCACAACTTTACCTGTTTCGCTGTCATCATAAACTTTTTTCGATGGTTGTTTTATTTTGACGCTGAGGACCTTACTTTTTCCTCCACTTTTACCCATCTTGAACAGCAAATTTTGCTATGCAGCAGTTCAGTTTGCAAATCTACAGGAACAAAAAATTGTCTTCTAAATAGAGCAATGACGAAGACCAACAACAATAACAATCGTTGATACCGACCTATCGAACCTAACAATGCAAATAGACTCCAAAAATCAATCAAACCACACCGACATTCAAAGAATCAATACAAATAACTTGAAACAAGAATTAAACAATCAGTACCCCCAGCTCAAAACGCTCTCTACCAATCTTGATAACATCGGCTTTATCACGCTGCACGTAGAGACAAGACAATTAAAGAAATGGGACGGGTGAATTAAGTAACAAAAAAAATGGACTCAGAGTGTAACGTATGAGACAGCCAATGCCAAATTGGCAGTATTGACTGCAGTATTTGACTGTATTGGCTGCCAATACAGTCAAATAGAACCAAGAACCGTTTAACAAACACCAAGTATAAATTAGCATAAAAAACAATCGAAACCTGATCCCTTTACCTTCTTTTCCCTTTTTGAAGAATTTCACACTGAAAAGGTTTCAAAACCGTATCTGTCACTTTCAGAGATTCTTGTCTCAGACTTTAGTTATCAATTGTCAGTTGTTCTGTTGTTCATAACACTAACACACTACTGAACTGACCGGACAGCTAGCAAACTCCTATGCTTGAAATTTAAGTTCCACCCGGCAAAGCGGCTATCCAATGTTTTCTGATATCGGTTAAGGCCCGAAGCCCAAAGGCAACGTTGAGCGGTTTACTATGGTAGATAAAGCTAACTACTACCAACCAGCATAATTTTTTACCTACTATGTGCGGTGTAGCTATGTTTGAAGCATAAAGCCATGTTCCAGTCTTCACCTTCTATAGCCGCATTTGATGGCTATTTTCAGTACAAATACACATGTGTGTATGTTTGCTATAGAACTTTCAAGTCCATGACTAGCGATCTAGCCATGGACTTGAATGAATTAATTCAACGTCCGCGTCAGCAATCGGGTTTGCTTATGTGGCTTTTTAAAGATCCAGAGACCTCACCAGAGTCCTCTTTATTGTAAGCTTTCAACGAATTCTTACGTGCTAATAGATGTAAGGTTTTGGAGTGGTTGTAATAAGAATGTTGTCTCTCTCTAGAGGATTTTCACTATCCATGTCAGAAGTCAGAATAATTTAATTTTGGAGCAAGCCAAAGTATTGATATTTTTATGCAGAAAACAAGGTGCATGTTTAATGTATAAGTTGTTAATCCATTATACAGGACGGATTGTGTTTTGTACAACTCAATTATGCAATATGATGACAACAAAGTATTGGAATAAAATTAAAATTATACAGTTTTGTGCATCTTTCTTGATGTTGAGAGCACTTCTAAAAATCGAATGAAATAAGAACATATAATTAGGTTGAAGAGCATGCGAAATCAAATGCGTGTGGTTATTTTTGTGACTGGAGGCTTTTATGCATGCAGCGCAGATTTATTGTGAATAACAGAATAAGCTTCGAAATGAGCGATCAAAATTAATTAAAAGTACAATCTTTCATCACAGCATACCTTGCCATGTCTTGTGTCGTTGATTTGTAACGACAGACAAATTATTAATTTTCTTCAAGTTTTAGTTAATGTTGTCACAGTAATAATTGAAATGTATTAGTTTGGTAAACAAAAATCTATAAACACCAAAAAATGTGTCGCAGTTTCATTTCATTCCCAGAATTTGAATTGGCTAGTCGATCAATTTTATTGTTCTTCAAAATTTTTAAATTTTTCAGTAAGTAATTGGCTTATTTCCCAAAATTTATCTTTAAATTAGTAATCATGCGTGAAATCGTGCAAGTTCAAGTAGGCCAGTGCGGAAACCAAATTGGTTCAAAGGTAAACTATATAGTCACAGTGAAAAACCATTTTTACCATATTTTTAAAACAATTTTGAAGAATCCAATCCATGTAGAAAACATTCTAAGAAACATTCATAATGTTGTGTCACTAGTTTTGGGAAACCATTTCTAAAGAGCACGGATTGGATGATGAAGGGCTCTATACAGGCAAAGAAGATGTTCAACTCGAAAGAATCAATGTTTATTTTCATGAATCAACCGGTAAAAAACAATATGGCCTACTATCTAAGTAAAAACGTTTACCTCACCCGAATACATAAACTAACATGCGCGCCATTGCATACGCTTTTAGGAAATAAATATGTACCCCGATCCGTACTTGTGGATCTTGAGCCAGGCACAATGGATTCCGTACGATCGGGAAAACTTGGAAAGCTATTCAAACCAGACAATTTTGTTTTTGGACAAAGTGGAGCTGGTAACAACTGGGCCAAAGGGCACTACACTGAAGGAGCAGAATTAGTAGACTCAGTTCTGGACGTAATCCGAAAAGAAGCTGAATCTAGTGATTGTCTGCAAGGATTCCAATTGAATCACTCATTGGGAGGTGGCACAGGATCAGGATTGGGTACACTTTTACTCATGAAGATCAAAGAGGAATTCCCCGACCGAATTTTAAGCAGTTTCAGCGTTGCTCCATCCCCCAAGGTGTGAAAATAAAACTATAGCAACCCGCACACATACATTTTCTAATTTCTCTTCATAATTTTTCACATTTTGTTAAATTTTCAAAAACAAAGGTTTCTGACACGGTTGTTGAACCTTACAATGCAATCTTGGCCATGCATCAATTGGTAGATGGATGCGATGAAGTTTTTACTATTGATAATGAAGCTTTATACGACATTTGCTTCCGCACATTGAGGATCACAAGTCCATGTTATGGGGATTTAAATCATTTGATTGCCAGTACCATGTCTGGAATCACAACATGCCTTCGATTCCCAGGTCAATTGAACGCAGACTTGAGGAAATTGGCTGTCAACATGGTTCCTTTCCCACGACTCCATTTTTTCATGCCAGCATATGCCCCTTTGACCTCCAAAGATTGTCAAGCTTATGAGTGCATGAGTGTTGCAGAACTCACTCAACAACTGTTCAATGGAAGGAATATGATGACTGCTTGCAATCCTAAACATGGAAGATACCTGACATGCGCGACAATTTTCCGCGGGAAATTATCCATGAAAGAAGTAGATGATGAAATCATGAATGTGCAGAATAAAAACTCAAGTGATTTCGTTGAATGGATTCCAAATAATATTAAAACAGCTGTTTGTGACATTCCTCCCACTGGTTTGAAAATGTCGGGCACATTTATTGGAAACAATACCGCCATTCAAGAAATGTTTCGACGTATTTGTGATCAGTTTTCGACCATGTTCAAACGGAAGGCTTTCCTCCATTGGTACACTGGTGAAGGCATGGATGAATTGGAATTCACTGAAGCTGAGTCCAACATTCAAGATTTGATTTCAGAATATCAGCAATATCAAGATGCGGTAGTCAATGATGTCACTGATGTGTCTGAATTAGAATCTGAGGGTTCTAAGCCTATCATCAAAGCTTGATAAAGTGAATTAGTACTAACTTAAAGTAAATTGAAAATTGAAATGTGAATTGGGTATGTGTTTATGTGTCTTACTGATTCCTACTGATCTCGAAATTTTTATGAAATAAAACTAACTAAATTGTCAGAACGAAATTTGAATGCGTTATTAGCTAATGCAAGAAGCAATTTATTATTACACGCGGTAACGGACAGTATTTGAAAAGACAGATTTAGACGAACAGATTAGTAAACGACACAATTTTTTTGTGATTTGATTAGTTTATAATTGGTGCAAATATTCACTGCGGATTAGGCGGTCCAAATTGTCCCATTGGTTGAGGGGGATAGTAGCATGGCATCATAGGCGGGGGAGCTGGCATAAAATAAGAGGGAAAAACTCCGGGGAATCCCATTCCCATTGGAGGGGCCATAGGTGGGGCGAATGGAAATTGAGATGAAGGATAAAATCCATAAGGAGAAGGCATCCCCATGGCTCCATAAGGTGGCATCATACCGGGCATCATTGGATTGAATCCAGCATAATTAGGGCGAGTCTCTTTGTTTTCTGGCAACTCATCACAACCTCCAAACATTGGCATTACTGATGGATCTGAGACTTGGCAATTCCGCTTCACTAACTTAGGATCAGTATTTCTCTTCTCAAACATTGAATGTAGTTCTCCATTTTCCAAAACTTTTTGGGTTTGACTCCAAGCTGGACCGAATGCTTGTGCCATAAAGTCTGGCAACAATGAGCCACTGGGCAAAGTTGGAGTTTTAGTTTCACTTTTGCTACTTTTTCCCGGGCAAAGGCAATCTATATTGCATTTCCTGCAGTCAGTACAAATATCTCCAGAGTAGATTCCACATTTGTCACATCGGCCACCCTTTTGTGAGCAATTGTTGAGTTTTTCCGTATTCCTCAAAACCGATTGTGGCCCTTCAGTCCAATCAAATATGAAGTTGTCCGGATGGTATTTGCTTTTGCATGGGAATTCTTTAACCCATGTTGGTGGACGGGAATTTCCTCGCGATTGAACGAATTGCCTCAGTCCGCGCACTATTAACTTACTACCTGTAGTGTTTGTACTGCTGGTACTAAAAGTTTTCCCGCAATCACCAGCACCATGCAAATTTGCAACAGTAGTTTCATTATCTCCACCCTGCCCTCGTTTGGGGCCCTGGATTTTCTTTTCGTCTAGCAAGTGATCGGGGCCTCCCCAGTTTTTTGGACTCTTTCCTCGCTTTGCTACCGGCTGTTTCTTTTTAGTGTCCACTTCGGACTCCGTAGCCGAAGAAAATCCACTTGTATCAGTTTCGGTCATGTTAGTAACACCCAGAGCAGTTTGCACAGGAGCTAGTTTTTTCTTGATCCCACCCACCTTACTCATCTTCTTTGCCTTTCTTTTCGGAGTGACACTACGGTTTCTCATCATATGTGGCAAATTCGGCTCTTTCTTCTTTTTTGGGACACACTTTTGGCTAGTTTGTTCAGCAATGTCCTCTTGGTAGGTATTGTTATCGTACATTTGCCTTGCCTTGGGATTTAGTTTAGATGGGTTGGTTTCTTGAGCATATGTGACCTCTTGATGAATTTGAACCTTAAGATTCTGGTCTTTTAAGTAAATTGTTTGATCTTTAATGATTCCTTCATCCATACTAATTTGGTCTTGTGCTGCTTTCAAAGTTTGAACGGCGCCTGTCAAGTTTTCTTCAGAAATTGTTCTCTTTGTTTCCCGCTCTGAAATTGGTATTGCGTGTGGTGCGTTGTGAGGCTTCAGTTTATGCATTCCTTGAAAATTTCCGTAATTTTTGTTCGTAATTGATTTGTTGATTGGAGTCTTTGAAAATCCTGTAGCTTTGGGCTTGGGTTTACTAATGATCTCTTGAGAACTTTCATAATTTCTGTTATCAATTGTTTTCTTAGTATTACTATCTGACAGTGCATGCCCGTGCCCATGTAGAGCTTTCTGGTGTGTTTGTTTGGGAAGCGTTTGAGAATCATCATCGAAAACTTGTACGGAAACTTTTTTCTTGGTTTCCCGTTCTGGCATTGTTTGTTTCCCATGAGTATCTTTATGCAATTTCTGCTTCTGATTGGGTTCAGAATGTTCAAAAACATCCTTGGACTCAGTTTCTGAGAAAGAGTCTTCATATATTGTCTTGAACGCTTCTTTATGATGATCGGGACCGTGCAAATTATGGGTATGTAGAGCTTCAGATTCTATTTCGCTCTCTGGTGATTTGACTCTTACAGCTTTATGAGTAACTTTTGCTGCATTCTTATGCGGCTCCATTTGATCCGTTTGGCGTAAAGAATGATGCTTATTTGCAGCTCCGGACGAATGGAGTTTTGAATGATCAGCATGGTCGATTTTCAGATGCGGTTGGGAAGAATGGGTAGCTGCTTTTCCAATATGATGATCAGTGCTGTCTAAATGGAGTTTTTCAGCATGGTCATGATTTTCATGTGTTTGCAAATGTGCCTTTCCGGCATGTTTTTGATGACTCAGGGCATGGGATTTACTGTGTCTACCACCCTCGGAATGTCTTCGGATTGTATTGTTCTCTAAATCATGTCCAGCTTTGCTATCTCCGTAGCGGTTGAAATTGAAAGATTTTTTATGGTGCTCTTTCGATTTTGATTTATGTTTAGCTTGTTCAACTTTTTGTGGTATTGGAAGCTCTCTCTGAATGGGTACTTTTTGCCCTGTTTTGGAGTCAATGTAGTCGGCTTCGTATTCATATTCGTCCATATTGTCTTCCCCTTCTATGAAGATGTTAGAGTCTTCATTCTTTAACTAAAAAATTAATCAAAAAAAGGTGCGTTTCAATAACAAGTTTCAGTTTATGTAGGCTATGAATAATAAGAGAAAAATACATGCACATGTACCTTGAATAAGCACATTTTGGTGGTGATTTTTATACAATTTTGATTAATTAATTCAAGATTAGTACTTTAGTTTGCTTATAGAATTTCGAAAAATGGGCACGAAAAATTTTCTAGTGAATTTATGTCAACAGAAAAATTTTGACGGATGAATATTTTTTGGAAGAATTCATCAGTTCTATGATTTTTGCATACATAAATCCGTAAAATGTGCTCCCATGGAAACAAACCAGCATTGCTGCTTCCACACTTTTGGGGTGTCTTGAGAAACTTATTCTCACATTTCCCAAATATTTAATTTGATCATGTAATCTGTAAATTTTCTAAAAAGCTATCCAAATTCTTTGTGAAATCCATTAATACCATCAGTATGGCGTCCTTAGTCTCTAAGGCCTCCAAGTTCTCAAAAGTCTCGAGGATGTCACATGCCTCGAGGGCTCAAAGCAGAGTGAATGGCTCAATACATTCTGAAGTTAGTGTCATGTCTAAGAAAGTACCCGTGATTAAAGAGTTGAGCCCAAAAAATCAAAAACGTGAGCTTAAAAAGAAAGAACAAGAGTTTCTTGAGAGAGCAAAGGCTTACCAAACTATTAATTACTTGACAAAAAAGACAAAGTTCGACCAGGAGCAGGTATAAAAATTAATAACACTGAATTTATATTTCCAACCATTGTGCTTTCTATTGAAAATCCTTTTTTGCCTTTTTCAGATTAGATCTATGATAAATGTTTACAAAATCATATCCTCAAATGGACAAATGGACAGACTTCACTTTCGAGAATCATTTGCCTTAACTTTTGGAATCTTAGATGATACCATGTTAGACCGAATTTTCTTTTACTTTGATGGAGACAATCAGGGAACTGTATGTTTTTGCCGATTACATTATTCAAACTTAATTATAGCAATTCCAATCTCCATATCTTATCCAGAAAAATTAAAAACTATAATGCAATAGGTCACCGAATCAGAATGGGTAATGGGACTAAACTTAATTCTTCGAGGGAGTTTGGACGATCAAATTTCCTATTGCTACGAAGTATACGATATCAATGGGGATCACAGTATTGGTCGTGACGAATTATCTCATTGCCTAAAGGGTTCCTTGTATCCAATACCTCAGCTGAGTAAAGAGGAAAATGATGATTTGGAATCTGAGGGCCACAGGGAGCTAGTGGAACTAGCAATGCGGAAATTTGACTTGGATCGTGATGGGCAAATCAAAGAAGAAGAGTTTAGGACTGCAGTTCATAATGATCCTTTACTATTACAAGCTATTGGGGAGTGTTTGCCTCCTCCAAAAGCACTGATGACTTTCCTCCAAATGTTTACTAATAATGTTCGTAGCTACTCTACCTTTTATTCCCATCCACATGATGTTGGCTGGGACCGGGAGCGAGACAAATTCAGGAGGGCTGAAATTGAGCGGGAAAAGAGACGGGCCAACTTGGAGTCTACTGCCAGTGGATCTGAATTGAGTTTTCTCCAGAAGATGTTGTCCAACAATAGGGATATTAATGGGTTTAGTTTGAATAATTCGGAGTAGCGGTAGGTGTTGAGTAATTATTGACAAGGTTTGGGTTTGTGGTTGTTGGATGTTTAGAGTATAAGTTTGACGACGCCAATAAATTTTCTGTGAATCAATTTCATAGTTGTATTTTGGTGGAAATGGCTGATTCATTTTATTTATATTTTTATTTTAACAACAATGGTTATAAACTTGTAACAAAGTTTCAAAAGTAACAGGACTTCAAAGAGGAGATTTTATCATTCATTTCATATTTTGACAATCTTGAAACTCCTTTAGAATCCGATTCTGTAGGGTAAACTTTCACACAATGCCCTGTGCAGTTTTTGTGTTCGCAAAAGGAAATGCAACGTCTTTGAGTGTCCACAGAAGAAGCCCAGTCATCATAATTGTCATCCTCAATATTGGTACATTTTTCTTTCCGATTCAATCGGATGTAGTGTAATTCTCCTGAAGATATAATTCAAATGAAACAATTAAATTGCATACAGTTTATTTTTGTTTCGATTTTGTAAGTACTAATGTTTGATTTACCTCTATAGTTCTCATGCTCAAAAAGCACTACGTACGGTTCAGCGATCCCGTACTTATAATCCGTCAGCAATATGTGTTCCGAATTCGCTGGTATTTTACCGACACCTGTTTCCCCATGGGGTGGAATCATGAAAAATATGAACACACATGCACATGTCACTGTGATTATTTTGGTTCTCGTTTCAAACCAGTAAATAGCCATTGTTAGTTAATCACGTTCCCAAAAAATTGGTGTTCAGCTAATGACAGTTGATGATTAAGTGCATATACAGTTGCATTATTACGTTACGTTAGTTAGCATAACTACTGTAACTAACTTTCCCTTTTTCAAATGCACTTTGCGAGTTTTTATATAGCCCAACACAAGCTACGGTATGTGTGTGACTAATTTTTTGCTTTGTATGAAAACGTAAAACTTTTACTTTCAACTTTTTTGTTCAAAAACATGTGTTGCTCCACTTTATTGAGCAGACTAGAAGGGAAAAGTACTAAACTTACAAATAAAGTAAATAAAGGCAATTCTACCTCCATATGCCAACACACGTTAACATTACGTTGCAAAAACACGAAAATTGGATAGCAGCCTCCTAAGTACAAATTATCATAACAATACTTATGGTTGATGCTATGATTTGTCATTCATTTTAAATTCACTGTGCCTTCCCGTCCCTCTGATATAAGGATAAATTTTGACATACTTTTTCCTTCTGGATCTCTTATGCAATACAACAGATGAAACCCAGTTAAAATATTCTGGTCTGGAAAATTGCTATATGATCTTTGCTTAGTGACTGATAAAAAGGATTTCCTGTTATCAAAATGTTAAACTAAAGTTCAAATATGTTGGTCAGACAGCGAGGTTACGTTGAGACTTTCAAGTGCATGATCGCAAACTCACCCCTATAGTTTTCATTTTTGCAAACTATGACAAATGCAATCGCTCTTAAAGTGCTTCACATGTTAAGCATACACCTGTGCGATGTGATTACACAAACTGACCTACGCTGTGCATAAATGTAAGATTATATAATGTTATATAATTTTTTGGAAATGTATTACGTGTGGCGTGTAGTTGATTATCATTTAATTGTGCGACAATTTTACGCATTGAATGAATTGTAGCATTAAAATTCCAATAACCAATGAGTTTCTAACTTTCTCTTCAATTCTGTGTTTTTTAGGTGATAAATTGGACGTGTTGATATCATTTGGCCAGAAAATATATATTCCACAACATCATATCGATATCGAGCAAACTAGTTTTCTGGTAGATTTATTATATCAGCATGCAGATGAACTTGTAAGCCCTCCAAACAAGATTCATTGTAGAACAACAAACAGTACATTTAACAATATAACACAAATGGTGGACACATTAATCAAGTAGTTATTCTTCCGTTGGGCAAGATTTCATAGAACGGACTCCATCCAATATTTCCAATTCGGCAAAATCTGAAAAATACACAGTAGCTGGAGATCCCTCACAATTTTCAGTTTTATAGAGTAGGGCGCAGTCATTGAGTTTCATTAGATTTTTTGTTTCCGCCATTTTCCCCGGCAAAGGCTGACATTTTTTTTCAAGTGGGGCAAATACTGGTGCAGGCATTTCTGAAATAAAATTAAAACGTTATCCTATAACAAAACAATAGTTAAAAACATTGTCAAATCTTACCTTTGAAATTTTTGGAATTGAAAAATGTTCCAGGAATCCAATAACTATCAGCGAATTCGGGACTCACAGTCGGTCGGTTTTTGGGTGTCAACTTGGTAGCAATTCGATAGAATCCATTACTTTTTGAAAACACACTGGTAATGGTTAAAATTAACCCAAGTAGAAGTATTGTAGTGAAACGAGTCATTGTTAAGGTTATTTCTTTCGTATAATGGAACACAGGAACAGGACGTTCGATTGACAATGGACTTTGTTTCGTCCAAACCACGTCTTTTATTCTTAGGGATGAAATAGACAACTACTGTTGTTTGCTCCATAGAAGTAGATTACTATATAACACTGCTCTTAACTAACTAACCAACTCTAGACAGACGGGAGCATCTTCCATAACTTATGGTTCTGCAACAATAATAGGTCAGTATGTGAGCACGAGTTGTTCTTAAAACACAAAAGGAAGCAAACTGTTAACCTGAATGTATTATGGAGTTTTTTAGTTAGTTGTGTACAGCGATTGTTTTGCTCTTTGGGTAGATACTCTTGTTTTTGTGGATTTATCTTGCCAGCGCTTATGTGAGCATAATATGTTTCTTTAAAAAGGCATTGGTTGACAGAGTAAATTTCCAATTTGTATATTTCAAGCCATTAAAATCCAATCTCATTTTAGGCAATTTCAATTCATAGTCACAATATCCTTACCTTTGAATCGTCATTTAAGGAGCGAAAATAGTTATTTTAAAATAAACCCACATTCCGTAGTTTAATTGGAAAGCTGGTCAATTGGTTGAAAAAATTATGAAAATGGTACAACATTATTTCTACTTATACGGTAATTCTACTTCCTTCCTTGATACCTTCTTATTCTAATTTTTTGTACGCCATTAGAGGACAAGTAAGGAGAATTCATTCTGTTTTTGCATATGTATTTAGAACGGTGACACAAAATCCGTATGATTGGATTATGCAATACTACTTGCATTTTCAATTCAAACGAGATAAGATACTTACCTAACATTATACCTGTTCTGTCTGTCTTTCTGTGTTTACATGTAATGTGTTGCTGTGTGTATATTGTATAGTCCAAGATATTGATAGTTAGTTAGTTAGTTGTACAGCAGTGCGGAAGAAATAATGTAGTAGTGATTCTAGTGTATCAATATTTTTATCAAGATTATGGGACAAAGGAGCACGCATGTATACACGCACATTATGTGTATTTGTACAGTACAGACAGATTATGTTTATTATCCACTTTTCTTACACAGGTACGAATGCGTGATGCAAACAAACTCACAGTGCACGTTCAATAACAGCAAACAGCATATACATTGAGATGGGATCATAGCAAAGAAGCGTTCATAAACACTTTCGCTTTTAAACAATAAAGCGTGCGTTTCTTTGTTTTTATAAAGTTTTAGCTTACGACAATTGACAACTGTACTTCTTATGGGATTAGGAACTTGAAGAATAAAACATAATCACTGCATTGTCGTTAAACTAATAATTCGGTAGCAAAAAATGGGAGCCGTATAATAACTCGAAGTAATCGTAAAATAAAATTAAGTACTTAAAGTATAGTGAGTGTTTCTCATTACAATTTATTTGCTATACTCAACAGATTTGTAAAATGGTTTTATGATAGTTAAGAGGCACGGTTAATAATGTTTCAGATTAAGAGCTGGTTTGGAAATCGTTGGTAAGCGGACGCAAAATGAACAATAAGTAATTTTGCAACTGTAATTTTACTTTCTTGTAGATTTTACTGTACTTTAAGGAATCAAGAACCAACTTTGACAGTGTTTTTTCTCCTCCCAGCAATGCATTTTTAGCAAAGCTGCATCTCATCAAGATGAGTAAGGACATTATTAGAAAAAATAAAAATCAATCGGATATAGCATCAATTTAACACTGTAAGAGTTAGATTTTCGAAAAATTAAAAAATACTATGGTGTATATTGTATATTACTTTAAAACTGTTTTCATATTTTTTCCGAGAGTAACTTACAGGAAACATTTGCACAACTTTATTTGTTGGTTTCTTTTGTTTGTATTAGTTTAGTGTATTATATTACTATCTAAATTTCTATTGTTTGAACACACGTCAAATTACACGGCAGGAACACCAAAATACTGAAAAAATTAATACAGACGACTGAATTGAATGCGTATATTTGAAGGGCACGAATGAACTGATCCGAGTCCGTAGTAGAATCCAAGATGGTGAGTTTGGAGCACAGAACCGCCAATTTGAACGCCTCGTCCACCGCAATATTCTTGTTCGAATAAGATTAAACATCCTGGTGTATGCAATGAAGACACTTTTTCGTATCTATAGTTCACTGGCAAATTTAAACACTCATCTTCTCGGATAGTCAGTTCCCTTGAAGAACCTATGCAAATATTTTTCCAATGAGAAGCTTGGATATAAATCTTTGTTTAACTTTTTAAATACAAATATATATTTGTCGGGAACACAACACACCTTTCAAACCTGGCTGATACCAAATGCTGAATCTAGTTACTTTCCTATCATGATGTAAAATATATGCACTAACACTGATAAAATCCGCAACTAGGAAAATCAGGATGAAAATTCTTAGAATTGATGAAGGAGAAACGCTAATTCTCATTTTGAATTACTATAGTCTAGAGATATGCAGAAATAAGACACACAAGGTTGCAAATTGAATGACAAGAATGCCATGAACTGTTTCGGAAGAATGATTCATAATATATTGATCGTGGCCAAGTCTAATTAGAGTAAACCATTTTCATTTACAGCATAATATATCACCATGAGTTGAATTACTAGCTCCATTCTATTGACTAATGTACTTATGTGTATAAAGGTGCCAGCTCCCAGCTAGTTAGCTGTACATTAACTGCAGGGATTCATAAGAGGATATGTAGATCGTGGTTATGGATGCAACAGCTTGTTATTTAATTGAGATGAATGAAATCGATGCAGGAAAGGAAGCAACGTAGGAAACAATGCACCAAATAATGATCATGCCATCAGTGCATAGACATTATAAGTGCACAAGAAAAAATCATAATTGCATTAGGACAGGACAAGTAGTCATCTTTTGAAATGCTAGGTACCAAGAAATCCCGTAATTGATTACCATGCCATCTGTAAATTAGGAGAGACATAGGGTTTTGATTACCACAGCCGATCTCTGATTTGTAGCATTTAATTGTGCACAAAAACCAATAAATTCCAATTTTTTTTACAGGAATAGCACATTGAACTATTTGGGGTAATGTGAGATCCGAACTAGAAAACTTTTTACAAAGAATATTTTGTTCGCATTTGTATCGCTATTCACTCAAGTTTTAGGGTAGCCAGTTTATAATGTTGAATATAGTTGCGGTAATTAACTAACTACAAGATTAAATACGAAAATATAACAATGTAGCCTATAAGATAGAAAAATATCCACGAAACACATTGGAATAGCTATTGGACGACCTTACACCTAATAAAAATGTAAAAATCTGTTTTAGTATTTAGTTAGCAAAAAGCAAAACTAAAACAGGCATGCATGCATAAGCAAATATAAGCATATGGAAGGAGTCTAGTCAATAAACTTATGCAGAGTGCACAGAGTAGCATAGGAAAAGTAATTCAATGAGCTCAAGTTCATATGTAACAAACAGCATTGACTGGAGTTATAGTCTTTCATTTGTTATAGGAGTCGGCAGTATTCCCGCAAAATATCATTGAATGTTCAGCATGTTCATTTGTTCGAATCGAACACAGTCATTCATTCATTGCAGTTTTAGCTAGCTGTGGAACTTTATAGTGCTGTTTCCATTTCCAAGAAATTTTCACCCTTTTTCAAGACTCATTGGTTTCAAAATATTGGTTTGGTTACCCAGAGTAAAGTTTAAAGTTTTCCAAGATTTGTAGTGCTGTGTGAAACACAAAGAATTTATTGTTCGTTCACAGTTTTTTTGAGGGGCAAAATTTGGGATTAAGGATTTAGGCTTTTTCAAGCACTCCAGATTTTCTCGTCCATTAAGTAACGTAGTGAGAAGGTAAGTGTTAGAAAAAATGTGTCTTTAGCTCTCGTACAGGTGTAAACTATTGTAATTGACATATGAGCGTTTTAATTTTAGAAAAAAATGGATCCAGCGAAACTCATACAGCTTTTAAAGTCTACCACGGATCCAGCTAATCGAGAAAATGCTGAGGCTCAACTCAAACAAGTAAGTCATGTACTATTTCATGGGTTTGGAGATATCTGTAGATGTCTAGATATGAGGACCAGTATCTAATGTGTCTAATTTTCTTTTTTTACTCTACCTAGGTTGAGAAGATCATTGGTGTGGGCCCAGCATTACTCCGAATTGTCATGTCCAACGATGTAGAACTGCCAATTCGGCAAGCCGGAATCATCTACTTGAAAAATATGATTGCTTCCTCCTGGTCTGATCCAGAAGAAGACGAAGGCACTCGTTTCCACATTCATGAGCAAGATCGTGCCGTAATTCGAGATTCCTTAGTTGATGCGGCTGTTCACTCTCCCCCAGTTATCCGAACTCAATTATGCGTTTGCATTAACATAATCTGTAAAAAAGATTTTCCAGGGCGATGGACTTCTTTGGTGGACAAATTTTGTGTTTATTTGCAATCCCCAGAAGTGGCAGGATGGCCTGGAGCTCTTTGTGCTCTCTTATCTGTTGTTAAGGTATGGAAACTCATAAATGAAGCTTAGCTATGCTGAACTGTACTCCTTAACCTTGAATAAAATTTTTTATATTATTGTTTTTGTATGTTTGTAGGTTTATGAATACAAAAAAGGAGCCGACCGGGCACCATTGGACGAAGCAATGAACTTACTGCTCCCTTTAGTCCAGCAAATTATTTCAGGACTCATCAACGATATCTCTCAACCTTCTTTGATGATGCAAAGGCTTATTTTGAAAACCTTCCATGCTCTTACCCAGCATCATTTACCATTGAACCTAATGGGTGATAAAGGTCAATGGTTACGATTTCAAGGTTGGATGGAAGTTGTTCGTCAAGTACTGGACAGAGGGAATGCCGAGCTAGAAAAGCGACCAGCTGATGACGACGATCGGGAAGAACTGGAACAAAATGAATGGTGGAAAACTAAAAAGTGGGCAATGCGCATTTTGTACCGGATGTTTGAGAGATATGGGAGCCCCGGTGGTGTTACAAAAGAGTATAAAGACTTTTCCACCTATTTTCTCAATAATTACTCCCAAGGTGCTTTGCAAGTTGTTTTCAAAGTTCTCGATTCTTATCGAAGACAGTCGTTTGTGTCCGAAAAAGTTCTCAAGAATGCTATCCTATACCTGAAAGTAAGTTTTTAGAATAGTTCCAGTTGGTGTGGTGGCTAATACAAGCCTGGGCGGCTTAATAGTTTTTCTGATGAAATATATCCTTTTAACTACATTCTAGAATGCTGTGAGTCATGCTCACACCTGGAAACTCATGAAGCAACATGCAGATGCGATGGTCAGTGATGTAATTTATCCCTTGTTATGCCACTCAGATGAAGACGAGCGATTATGGAAAGATGATCCAGTAGAGTACATTCATGCCAAATACGGTGAATGTAAGTTTTTTTTAAATATAAATATTGATACACACTTGACACTAACCGTTGGAGATACAGAATCCAAAAGGGTATTGAATGAAAAAATTAACAGTTTTTTATCATTATCGAATGTAGATTCTGTTGAAGAAGACACAGCAGTGTCATGTGGGGAGCAGCTGTTAAATGCAATGTGTAAAAAACGGAAAGGTGTACTGCCCAAGTGTCTTCTGTTGGTGACTCAAGTGCTGAATGATCCAAACTCAAGTCCACGCCAAAAGGACGGTGCACTTCATATGGTTGGATCCATTGCGAATATACTGTTGAAAAAGGATGATTACAAAGACCAATTCGATGATGTCCTTATTCGCTTTGTATTCCCTTGTATGACTGCCCCCTTCCCCTTTTTGAGGTATTTTAGCTTCAATCGTGTAAAAGTCTCCTGTGTTTTCTATTGTTTCTGAGGATACATTTTGATATAATTCTTTGCATCACAGAGCTCGAGCTGCATGGTTGTTGTCCAAATTATCTACGGTTAAATTCAGCCGTGAAGAAATTCTACAGGAGACTATAAGAGTGCTTGTTACTGCTATCTTAAACAAGGATGAGGAACTACCTGTAAAAGTGGAAGCCGCATTCGCTATTTTTAATTTTATATCTGACCAACATCGATGTCACCCAATATTCCAACCACATGTTGGTCCGGTCTGTGTAGAATTGCTTCAGATTTTGCGAGCTACTGAGAATGATGATTTGACTAGTGTGCTCCAAAAAATTGTTTGTTCTTTTGTTGCCGAAGTCACTCCTTTAGCTATTGATATTTGTGCACATTTGGCCACAACATTCTCTCAAGTGATGGACTCCACTGGGGATGATGGTATGTGAACCGGTTTGGATTTGGATTCGTTTTTCTTGTTGGATATCTTTGAATTATATTTGTATTATTTTTTATTCTTCAGGGGAGAAAACCATTGTTGCAATGGGTTTGTTGAACACGATGGAAACAGTTCTAGTGGTGATGGATGAGCAGCCAGAAATCAGCATTAAACTTGAACCTATTTTGCTTCAAGTAGTTAGCTTGATTCTGGAAGCTACCATTATGGAATTTTATGAAGAAGCATTTTCTATGGTCTCCAGCTTGACAGAGAAACAAATTTCACCACAAATGTGGCAAGTGTTTGAAGCCATTTACAGGTCAGTTGATTTGATTAATTCAAGAACCATATTGCTAAACCATACTAAACTTTGTAGTATTACATAAAATAGCGCAGTCGGAATGAAGAAGTAGTTTCAATATTTTCATAATTTTTTTCAGATGCTTTGAGAGAGACGGGACTGAATATTTTGTGGAAATGATGCCAGCACTTCATAATTATATCACTGTAGACACCGATGCGTTCCTAAGCGATCCAAATCGTTTGCTGGCAGTGTGTACTATGATCAAGAAAGTTATGCAAGTAGATAGTGATGCAGGTGATGATGCGGAAAGCCATGCTGCCAAATTGATAGAAGTCCTCATTCTGACGTGTAGAGAGAAAATTCAACCCGCTATTCCAAGTTTACTGCAGCTAGTTTTAGAAAGGCTGTCTCGTGATGTCAAGACTACTGAATTACGTACCATGTGTCTTCAGGTACTTGCCGTTGCATTGAAACTTGACTTTTTCAGGAAACCGTATTTAGGTTGTCGTTAGTGGATTTGCATACTCATATTGCCTTTTTTGAAATAGGTGGTGGTTGCTGCATTGTACCATGATGTAAATCTTACGCTCTCCGTTATCACCAGTATGGATGCGTTTGTAGAGCAATGGATTTCTGATATTGACTGCTTTCTCGGTCTTCATGATAGAAGAGTTTGTGTTTTAGGATTGTGTACGCTTCTCCAGGTACGAGTTATATGTTGTTTAAGAATATGACATATGACTAGTCCTGTGTAAGAAGGTGATGTGATGTGAGTTTATAATATTTCATTAAATATGAAATTGTAGAGTCATGCTCGTCCTCAGGCTTTGCAGAAGTATTCTGATAAAATTTTGCCGTCTCTGATTGTACTGTTTGATGGACTAAAACGGGCATATGCTGGTAAGTTTGGACAGTTAACGTAATAATTCATTCCCTGCTCTATTTTATTCAGCAATAGATTTGTAATAATTTATTGTTTTGCAGCTAAAGCCATGGAAAACGCCGATAGTGACTCAGATGATGAAAATGAAGACGATGAGAGTTGTGATGTAGAAGGTATATTTTTGTGAAATGTTTGGATTATGCTTGATGAAATTGACTGATTTTGGGTTGGTTTTATGGATTTGCAGAAGTACTTAGTTCTGACGAGGATGAAATTGACGAAGATGGAGCAGAATACCTGGAAGCCTTAGAAAGAAAAATTAAAGGCTCAAAAGCTCCTTTTGATATAAGCACTGATATAACGGTATTGAATATTATGAGTATATTATTTTCATAGGAAATTGTTTCTTTCCATTAGCTAGTGCTAGTGTATTGACACTTGTTATGGCTATTTGGCTATAGGAAGAAGAGGATGACTCGGATGACGATTCTTATGATGATGATGACTCTTTAGGTGAAACGACTGCGTTAGAATCTTTTGAAACTCCATTAGACAATGATGATTGTCTCATTGATGAATATGTTATTTTTAAGGAGGTCATGCAAAGTAAGTAATTTTACTTGATGTACCTATTCACAGCTGAGCTAAGTTTGGATGTATTAATTTGTGCTTAAGAATTGACTAACAAAAAGTATTCTTGTTAGATTTGCAGGCCCAAGATCCTCACTGGTACCATATGTTGACCACTAGTTTAAATGAAGAACAGGGAAGGTCGGTTCAAGAAATTTTCACTTTGGCTGATCAAAGAAAAGCTGCGGCTCAAAGCAAAGAAATCTTAAAACGTGGAGGTTCGAATATTTCTGCTAAATTAATTATGCATTATTTTTAAATGGAATCCCACGTTTATAGCTAAATGTGTTTGTTTTACTATTTAGGTTATGATTTTGCCCAGCAAAATGTGCCCTCTTCATTCAACTTCGGAAGTGGCGTTCCTTCCTCTCTAAAATAATTTGATTCTGCAGCAGATTAGCACTACTGGACTAAAATTTTGGAGTCGCATAAAATTTTGTGGAAGATAATAAAAATCACGGTCCGGAGTAATTCTAAACTAAATATATTTTTGAGTATGCTTGACAGAATTTCTTGGAGTGCTGAAACTAAAAACTACTATAACTATTGTCAATAAAATAGAACGATGGGTGACTATAGAAGGTTTTTATTATTTACCGCTTGTGTTTTTTTGTTGCCTTCACAAGGCTATATCTAAATATACTATATTAACTACTCTACTACTACTACCTTAGCGCTTGATTCTGAGATAATTTTCATTTTCTATATGAATTATTATAAAATAGTGAGTATTTATTCTTTAACTAACTGCTACTATACATACTTTGTGACCACTGTCTAAGTTAGTTTAAGAGATAATGAACTAATGGCTGTGGCCTTCACATAATGTTTGCTCACACTGGCTGACCTGAGACCTGGCGTCCTGTATGATGCTAGTGCTCACAAAAATTTTAATGTAAAGAAAGATTTGTTGTTGTTTGTTACGTATCGTTAAGTTCATTATAATTTATATGTTTCAAAGCAACTGCGTTGCTTTCCATTATTAATTAATTGTAGCCCCCTACATGGTCTTTAGTTTGGAAACTCTACTCTAGCTCTGTGCAGACACGGCATTATGTTTGTTCATATTCATGCAATCCACTCTGCTTGTCTAGAGGGATGAAATAAAGTGCGATTCTTAGATCCCTTATTGTGAAACGTGTTATGTTGTTGTTTCATATATCTATCTGTCATTCATTTGTCATGCTCTTCCTATGATAAATGGACTTGATTGTGTACTACTGTTGGTTGTAAATATTCAGATAGTCACGAGCGAGGTCGATTTCATATGCTGGAGATTTGCTTACTACTGCTGCCTGAAAAAAACTCTTTCCCAATTCTGGAAGCTAGCTGAGATCATCTGACAACTGCTGGATTGTATTGTACTTTGTACTACATTGTACATATACTACAGGAGGTGCGCAAGCTTGTAGCTAGGTATTTTTATGCCTGTAGTACGAGAAAACGAGTTTCGTAGTAGTTTTTTAAGAATTCACCATCCAGCTCTAGACATTTGTGTAGTGTGTACATTGCTTGCTACGATTCCGCCAAATGTGACAAGAAGCTGAAAGGTTGCATCGAAAAACAGATTTAAATGCATTTATGGAAATAGGAGGCATGTGACAAAAAAGTTGTATGCAAATATTGTATGAAAGTAAACACAACACTGTGAACAAGGTGTATTTGTTCAGAAAACAACATTACTGGGATCAGAAGAGCAGATATGGGGTGAAATATTCTTCCTAGAGATTATTAAAACTTGTTCTCCAAAATGGTCTCGTTTGGAGGAGTTTTCTCTATCCCCACTATGGAGAATATGACCCACACAGTATTTCGGGGGATAGGGGAAAAATTTTGCCTGGACATAAATGGCCGACAAATTCCTGCTGGAATGCATTATATTCCAGGTAATAAGATGACAGTTTGGAAGTTTAAAGATTACGGAATTTTTAAAGCAATGCATTTGAGACTAATTTTATAAAATGAAATCAAGGCCCAGATGACTGTACTGCTTGTGTGTGTGAAGGAAGTGGACCAAAATGGTGTAAAGCTGTTTTATGCTCTCCTCCCCAGGTACACAATTATTTGGAAAAAGTTTTGATGAAATTATTAGTTGTTTCTTGATATCAATTCGATTAATGTCCTCTTTTCTACACAGGATTGCAAATCATTCCGCATTGGGAGCTCATGCTGCGACTTCATTTGTCTGGATGACTCGATGCCAAATAATGATAGAGGCGGAAGAAGAAAAACAGGGGGTCCATATAGGAGTGAGAATCCATTTTTCACACACGGGGAAGATGTGATTGTAACTACTGACGAAGCAATTTTGATGCCCAAAATATTCATAGTAGCTGTCACTGCTATGCTATCCTTGTCTTTATTATTTTTCCTCTTTCGTCGTTTACGAAAACGACAGTTTCAAAGTGAGTATATTAATTATGAAAACAAAGAATTATAAATCTTCAATTCATATGCAAAAGCAATCCATCTATCATTTTTTTAATCAAAGATCGAATGATGCCTGTACGCCGAGCAAATACCCAAATGTATGACGAATGTGACGACACAAGAAGTTTAGAATTCCCCATGGAAATCTTTGACCACAGAGTAGCTGGGAATGACGTCTATCCACCTCAATATCTCTCATGGTTGAAACCACCGTCATCATATTTTCCCCCGAGGGGAGAAGCTCCTCCCCCATATGAGGAAGCTATCGCCACACCATCGACTAGTACCAATCCTAACCTTAATGTTGCAGTCCCACTGAATTCTACAAGTCCGCAATGCACTAGTAGTAACAATTTTCAAACCACTACGTTCACTGTACTCACAAACGATAATATTAATCGACCTCAGTCATTGACTTCAGGTAGCATTACTACTACTACTACTTGTGCTACTACCGGTACAAATAGCAATAGTACACGACTGGATCTCAGAGTAACTGATGAAGACATTTCTGGGGCAAGATCTGCTCTGAAAACTCTGACTTCTAGTCAAATCGATAACGGTTGTGCAGCTGATACCCCTTTGGTTGCAACGGGTCTAGCGGGAGAAACAGAAAGTGGTACGAATACAAATACCAATGTCAGTACTACAGCTTCAGAAGAACCCATTGCTGGACCATCAGTCAGGAGAGTTTTAGCGATTCCAGAGCAAAGCAAGACCAGTCAATTACATGGGGTGCATATCAATGCTTCAGAACTTTTTACACCACCGCCAGCGTATGAAGACACAAGATTTTTTCTGCAGCAGGGCAAGAATTTTTTTCGACATAGTTTGACTTTACCGAGAAGACCAGAATATGGGTTTGCAAATGATTCGCAAAGTTATTATTTTGGTAATCAGCAACGTCATAGTTTACAGCTGAATGTAGGCGACTGGAGTTCTTGTAGTTCAACTTTGTCTCTATCTACTCCCGACAGTCCGGGTCATATCATTCAGGATTTAGATCCTGAATATTCGTCGTCTTCATCCTCATCTCTGTCAAATGTGAATCCTTGAGTTTTTGAATGAATGTAAATTATTTGGGAACAGTTTTGTGAATTTTCGTTTCATTAGTAGTAACTGACTATAGTTTTAGATTAGAACTGGAATTTCGAAATTGATTTTAGAAATCTTCAAAGCACCCGGGAAATCGGAAAATGTTTTTACTGATTTGGTTGCTATTCAATATAAGCACATCGTATAAACACGTGTAGTTAGTGTGATGTGTGATTAAGACTTGTAAAAACAATTAAAAAGCCATTGTTACGAAGACTGATGTTTAACAATCCCTTCCTTCTCTAAGGTTCGACTTTTAGCGACCTAAAATCTCATGTAAATATATTGACTACACTACGATACTTTAGGTTAGATTTTAGCAATAAAACAGACTTTGTGAATTTTCTCAAATGACATGAGGGTAATATGATACACTGTGCACTGCTGTCAATCATTCACAAGTATTTATAGTTCCTCTCATTTTCGTATCCAATGTGTTCATTCGTTACATGGTGCATGAAGTGTATTAAACTTTTGGATTAAATAAACGTTATCATGAAAAATAATTATCTGTTTATATGTATACTCCAACATTGTTTTGTCATCAATGTCATAATTTCACCATTATGAAAAACCAGCTATGAATCATCAGCATCTCCCATAGAAGTACATTACTATATATAGGTCTCTCCACACAATACGGCATTTGAAAGTAAGTTATATTTTTCTATCTCTAATGAAACAAACCCGGCATTGTGCAAAGTTGTTTGCTCACCCTCTGACAGTTATGCATTGTAAATAGACATAGATAAATTATATTAATGAATATGATAATGCTGCATTCGGAGCATTTAGAACTATAGAGCACATAAAACCTATTTATGTATTTGAAATTAGATTAGAATCCTCATTCTGATGACTCCCATGTCTGAGGTTATCCATAATATTCTAAGAATTAATTCACTCTAAAGCTATAAACATTAGTTACTAAT
>Ga0210040_10002405_pt1 | contig 26472 bp, 29 predicted proteins | sample CryGeyCG12114_NA_FD_185462 | JGI IMG/M metagenome (GOLD analysis project Ga0210040, IMG submission 185462) | Groundwater microbial communities from aquifer - Crystal Geyser CG19_WC_8/21/14_NA (SPAdes) (version 2) | ecosystem: Environmental > Aquatic > Deep subsurface > Groundwater | place: USA... | reverse complement strand
GAGGACGGGTCGCCGCGGCCGGGGGCGACCTTCGCGCTGTGGGAGCCGCCGCTGACGGAGCACACCGGCGAGCACGGCGCACCGCTGCGGCGGTCCGCCGCCGCCGACGCCGCCGGGCTGCTGGCCGACCTCGTGGAGCGCGGCGCCCGCACGCTGGCCTTCGTGCGCTCCCGGCGGAGTGCGGAGTCCGTCGCCGACCAGGCGCGCCGGCTGCTGCGCGACCGCGGCCGGGAGGACCTCGTGCGGCGGGTGGACTCCTACCGCGGCGGCTACCTGCCCGAGGAGCGGCGGGAGCTCGAGCGGTCCCTGTCCAGCGGCGACCTGCTCGGCGTCGCGACCACGAACGCCCTGGAGCTCGGCATCGACATCGCCGGGCTGGACGCGGTGGTGCTCGCCGGGTACCCGGGCACCCTGGCCTCGCTGTGGCAGCAGGCCGGGCGCGCGGGCCGGGCGCAACGGGAGTCGCTGGTGGTCTTCGTCGCCCGCGACGACCCGCTGGACCACTACCTCGCCCACCACCCCCGGGCGGTGTTCGGCCGCGCCATCGAGGCCACGGTGACCGACCCGGCCAACCCCTACGTGCTGGGCCCCCAGCTGTGCTGCGCCGCGGCGGAGCTGCCGCTGGTGCCGGCGGACCTGCCGGACTTCGGCGGCCCCGTCGCGGAGGCCGCCCTGGAGCAGCTCGTCGCCGAGGGCCAGCTGCGTCGGCGCCCGGCGGGCTGGTACTGGGCCGGGCGTGGCCGACCCGACGTCGACATCCGCGGCAGCGGCGGGGAGCCGGTGGCCATCATCGAGGGGGCGACCGGCCGGCTGCTGGGCACCGTCGACGGCGGCGCCGCCCACGCGACGGTCCACGAGGGCGCCCTGTACGTGCACCGGGGCGACACCTTCGTCGTGGACGAGTTCGACGTCGAGGACGCCTGCGCCGCGGTGCACCCGGAGAGCCCGGAGTGGACCACCGTCGCCCGCGACATCACCGACCTCTCGATCGTCTCCTCCGACCGGAGCCACCGCCTGGGCACGGTGACCGCGCACACCGGCGTCGTCGACGTGACCAACCAGGTGGTGGCCTACCAGCGCCGTCGGCAGGGCACCGGCGAGGTGCTCGCCGAGTTCCCGCTCGACCTGCCCGCCCGCCAGCTGCGCACCCGCGCGGTGTGGCTCACCCTGAGCGACCGCGCCGTGGAGCGCGCCGAGCTCGACGAGGTGGCGCTGCCCGGCTCGCTGCACGCCGCGGAGCACGCCGCGATCGGCATCCTCCCGCTGCTGGCGACCTGCGACCGGTGGGACCTCGGCGGGCTGTCGACCGCCCTGCACCCGGACACCGGGACCGCGGCGATCTTCGTCTACGACGGGCACCCCGGAGGGGCCGGGTTCTCCGACCGCGGCTTCGACGTGCTGCGCGAGTGGCTGCAGGCGACCCGGGCCACCGTCGCGAGCTGCGAGTGCGAGAGCGGCTGCCCGTCGTGCGTCCAGTCCCCCAAGTGCGGGAACGGCAACGACCCGCTGGACAAGGCGGGCGCCGTTCGCGTGCTGGACGTGGTGCTCGACGAACTCGCCGTCGCCGGTGACCTGCCGGTCGCGGACGGCGTCGGCATCGGGGACGGGGACGACGCTCCGAACGTGGTGGCCGATCCTCCCGAGCCCGACCTCGTCTTCTGAGGCCGCCGCCGGTGCCGCCCGCGGCGCCGTGTGCACCGGCCCGGCCCGCGCCCGCGCGGTCGCGGTCCGCTGTCCCACCGGGCCGAGGCGCACCCGCACGCTGACGCTCACCTCCACCACGCCACCGGGCTCCCGGACGCAGTTCTCCAGCCGCGCCCCGTTCTCCGCGGCGAGCTCGCCCGCGACTTCGCAGGCGTGCGGATCGGCGAGCAACGCGCGGCCGGCCGCGGCGAGCGCGCTGAGGTCGGCCGCGCTGCCCGCCCGGTGCCGGGCCACGGCGGCCGCCCCCACGAGCACACCGGCCAGGCCCACCAGCGCGAGGACGCCGGCCAGCGCCAGCACCCACACGGTCGCCGAGCCGCGCTCGCCCTCGTGACTCACGGCGTCCCATCCGGTTCGCGCTGCGCGACCGCCTCGGCCGACACCCGGGTGCGCAGCGGGACCGGGCCCAGCGGTGACACCTCGACGCCCACCGTGACCCGGACCCGCTCCCCGGCCGGCTGCACCGCGATGACCGCGCCGTCGGGTGCCACGCCTCCGGCCAACTCGGCCACGACCGCGGCCGTCTCGCCGCGCGCGGCGGCGCGGGCGCCCTCCCGCGCGGCGTCGACACAGCGCAGCTGGGCCCCGACCACGGTCACCGCCGCGACCGCGCAGACCAGCACGAGGAGGAGCACCGGCAGCACGACCGCGGTCTCGGCGGTCACCATGCCCGCCTCGCCGTCGGCGCCCCGCCGGGCGGTTCCAGGACGCCGCACGTCAGGCCAGCGTGGCCAGCGCGCGGTCGACGAGGTCGGTCAGCCCGTCGACGACGGTATCGCCGGTGACGACCCGGTACAGGACGGCGGCGAAGGCGCAGGCCGCCACCGTGCCGACGGCGTACTCCGCGGTGCTCATGCCCGCCTCGGGTTCCTCCTGCAGGAGGGCCAGTCGCCGCTGGAGCGCCGCGCCGGTGCGCTCCCTCCAGGAGCGGGGGGCCTGGTTTTCGCCTGTCGAGTCGGGGCAGGGTGCCTGGTCGGGCATGGGTCGTCTCCTGGCGTCGGGGCCCGCCGATCGGGCCGTGCTCCGAGCCTGTCTGCGGAAGGCGCGCCGGCCCATGGTCAGCGGCCATCTGTGGAGGGGCCCGGCCGCTGTGGACGGACGCCGTCAGCCGAAGACGTCCTCCGCGATGCCGAGCACCAGCGGAGCCACACCCAGGCACACGAACGCAGGTAGGAAGCAGGCGCCCAGCGGCGCGAGCACCCAGACCCCGGCGCGCTGCACCGCCGCCTGCGTGGCGGCCCGGGCCGTCGCGCGGCTCTCGGCGGCCAGCGTCCGCAGGGAGCCGGCGACCGTCGCCCCTGACTCCCCGGCACGTACGAGGACCCGCCCCAGTCCGGCCAGCTCCGGTGGCACCTCGGCCCAGACGCGACGCGGTTCGGCGCCCAACCGGGACAGCGCGGCCACCGACCGCAGCTGGTCGCCCAGCGGCCCGCCCACGGCACCGCCGACCGCCTCGAGCGCTCCCTCGACGGGCAGCCCGGCGGCCAGGCACACGCCGAGGAGGTCGCAGGCGGCGGGCAGGTCGCGCACGAGCAGCACCCGGTTCACCGCCTCCTCGTCGGGCGCCCGTGCGCGCAGGGCGCGCTCGACGCCGACGGCCAGCACACCTCCGGCCGCCGCTCCCGCGGCCCCGCCCACGAGCAGCGCACCTGCCCCGCCCAGGGCCGCCGCCAGGAGCCACCGGCGGAGCCGCTCCCGCCCGGGGTCCGGAGGTGGTCCGGGCGCCGGCAGCTGCGGGACGCCCTGCGCCGCCGCTGCGCGCATCGCCGCCCAGCGGGCGGCACCCGCTCCGCCACCCGTGGGCCACAGGGCCAGCGCGGCGGCGAGGACCAGCAGAACGGCCCAGGACCGGTCCGGGGTCACGGTCGGCGACGGCCGGGACGGCTCACCGCAGCGCCCGCTCGACCAGCCGGTGCGACCAGGCGAGACCGGCGGCCTCGAGCGCCACCCCGCCGACCAGCAGCGCCTGACCCGCTGCGGTCGTCGTGAGGACCCGCCACGGATCGGCCCCGACCCCGCTGCCCATGAGCAGCCCCAGCACCGGCAGGCCGGCGAGCACCACGGCGCTCGCCCGGGGGCCGGCGGTCGCGGCCCGTAGCTCCGCCCGGTGCCGGGCACGGGCGCGCAGGTCGTCCTCGACCGCAGTGGCCACCGCCGCCAGCGAGCACCCGGTGCGCGTGCTGAGGCGGGTGGCGGCGGCGACCCTGACCAGCGCGTCGGCGATCTCCCCCGGTGCCTCGGCCGGGGCCACCTCCGGCGTCCGCACCGCCCGGATCAGCGAACGGCCGGCCCGCGGGTCCCCGCAGGCCTGCTTGGCAGCACCCGCGGCATCCACCAGGGAGCGGCCGCTGCGCAGATCGGCCGCCAGCGCACCGAGCCCGTCCGCCAGCCCTCGGAGCGAGGCGTCCACCTGCGCGGTGGCCCGCCGCCGGGACCACGCGCGCACGCCGGCGGCCGCGCCCGCCGCACCCAGCGCCGCGACGAGCGGCGTGCTCAGGATCGCGCCGACGGCCGCGGCCAGCACGGTTGCCAGAACCACCGGCGCCCCGGCGGCTCCGCCGACCACGGGCAGGCCGGAGCCCGTGATCCGACCCGGCAACCGGACGACCGCCCTCCGGTCCGGCCAGATCAGCAGCGCCGCGGCAGCGAGCAGGAGCACGGCGGTCACCGCGGCGCCGTCCCGTCGAGCAGTGCGTGCAGCCGGTCCGCGGCCGGGCACGGCCCGCCGTCGGCGCGCCAGCCCGGCTCCACGACCACGAGGTCGCCCGCACGGCGCAGGACACCCAGCTCGTCGATCCGACGGCCGGCCGGGGTGCGGCGCAGGTGCACGACGACGTGCAGGGCGGCGGCCGACAGGCTGTGCACCGCGGCGCGGTCGAGTCCCGCAGCGACCCCCAGCGCCTCCAGCCGGGCCGGCACCTCGGCCGGCGAGTTGGCGTGCAGGGTTCCGCAGCCGCCCTCGTGGCCGGTGTTGAGGGCGGCCAGCAGGTCACCCACCTCCGCACCGCGGACCTCGCCCACGACCAAGCGGTCGGGCCGCATCCGGAGCGCCTGCCGCACCAGGTCGCGCAGGGTCACCTCACCGACGCCCTCCACGTTGGGCGGGCGGGTGAGGAGCGCGACGACGTGCGGATGGGCCGGTGCGAGCTCGGCGGCGTCCTCGCACGTGAGCACCCGCTCGCCGGGCCCCACCTCCCCCAGCAAGGCGGAGAGCACCGTCGTCTTGCCCGATCCGGTGCCACCGGTGACGAGGAACGCCAGCCGTCGCTCCACCACTGCGCGCAGCAGCCGCGGGCTGTCACCGGGCAGCGCGCCGAGCGCCTCGAGGTCGGCCAGGCTCCGCGAGCAGCGCCGCAGCACCCGCAGCGACAGGCAGGTGCTGCCCGCCACCGGCGTGAGGACGGCGTGCAGGCGGGTGCCGTCGGGCAGTCCGACGTCCACCCAGGGCGCGGCGTCGTCCAGCCGCCGCCCGGCCGCTGCCGCCAGCCGCACGGCGAGCCGGCGCACGGCGGCGTCGTCGGGGAAGCGCACACCGCTGAGCTCCAGCCCCGCCCCGCGGTCGATCCACACCCGGTCAGGACCGGCCACCAGCACGTCGGTGACGTCGGGCAGCCGGAGCAGCGCCTCGAGCGGACCGGCCCCGGCCAGCTCGTCGACCGCGTCGCGCACGGCACGCAGCACGTCGTCGTCCCCGAGCAGGCCGCCGCTCTCCTGGCGGACGAGGGCCGCGACGTCCGCCTGCGTCGGCATGCCCGGCTCGAGCACCAGCCGGGCGCGCACGCGGTCGAGCAGGCCCGCGCTCACGCGGCTTCGCCCCGCACCCGGGCCAGTGCCCGACGCGCGACACCACCGAGCGGGGTGCGCGGCGCGACGGCGGGCACCTCCCCGCGCTCGCTCCGGGGGACGGCGCTGCGGTCGTGCGGCAGCTCGGCGAGCACGGGCCGGCCGACCACGTCGGCGACCTCGGCGGTGGACAGGCCACCGGGCACCGGACGGACGACCAGTTGTGCCGCCGCCCACGGCGACCCGGGGCCGGCCACGAGCACCCGGGCCGCGGTCGCCGCCCGCAACCGCGCCGGCACGACGAGCAGCGCCAGGTCGGCCTCGCCGAGCACGGAGTGCGTCGTGGCGCAGAACCCGTCCGGCCCCGGCCGCGGCAGGTCGACGACGACGGGCGCCCCGTCGGAACGGGCGGCCTCCACCACCGCCCGGACGGCCTCTTCGGGCAGCGGGGCGTAGGCGGAGCGCGAGGCGGCGAGGACGTGCACCCCGGCCACCTCGGGCAGGCAGGCGCGCAGCGCGTCTCCGGAGACGCGGCCCCGGAGCCCGGTCAACTCGGGCCAGCGCAGGCCCTCGGCCCGCTCGGCGCCCAGCAGCAGGTCCAGGCCCGCACCCCAGCCGTCGACGTCGACCAGGACCGCACCGGGTGCTGCGGCCACGGCGAGGGCAGCGGCCACGGTGCTGGCACCGGCGCCCCCGCAGCCGCCTCCGACGGCCAGCAGCCAACCGCGCGCGACCGGGGTGCGGACCGCCGCGACGGCGCGGGACAGCAGCCAGCCCTCGTCGGCCGGCAGCAGCGCCACGCGCTCGGCGCCCACCTCGACCGCCGCCGCCCACTCGGGGGACGGCAGCTCCTCGCGGGCGACGACCACCACGCCCGGCCGGCGTCCGAGCTCCCGCACTGCTGCCGCGCCGAGCACGTCGGCGCCGAGCAGGACCAGCGGCGCGGTCCGGTGGGCTCGGCGCAGCGGCGCCCCGCCGACGGCGATCTCGGGTTCCGTGCCGGCCGCGGCCAGCACGCGCAGCAGGTCGTCGAGCAACTGCTCGTCGTGGCTGACGACCAGCGGACGGGAGGAGGGATCAGCGGGTGAGGGAGCGGCAGGCACGTCGCCAGCTCAGCCGAGCGTGGGCGAACAGTGCCAGTTCCGGGCCCGAACTGTGGATGACTCCTCCGGGTGTGGACGGCGCGCGCGCTGTGTCGCACCGCCGGGCCCTACTAGCCTCATGTCTCGTGACCCGCGCCGCGGCGTTCTTCGATCTGGACAAGACGATCATCGCCAAGTCCAGCACCCTGGCCTTCGGCCGCCCGTTCTTCCAGGGCGGGCTGATCAACCGGCGCACGGTCCTCACGACCGCCTACGCCCAGTTCGTGTTCTCCCTCGCCGGCGCCGACGCCCAGCAGATGGAGCGGCTGCGCACGCAGATGACCGCGATGGTCACCGGCTGGGACGCCGCCGCCGTGCACGAGATCGTCCGCGAGACGCTGCACGAGATCGTCGACCCGCTGGTCTACGCCGAGGCGGCCGACCTCATCGAGGAGCACCGCGCCGCCGGGCGGGAGATCGTGATCGTCTCCAGCAGCGGGGCGGAGATGGTTGAGCCGATCGGCGAGATGCTCGGCGCCGACCGCGTCGTCGCCACCCGGATGGTGGTCGAGGACGGCCGGTACACCGGCGAGATCGACTTCTACGCCTACGCGGAGAACAAGGCCGCCGCGATGCGCGAAGTGGCGGAAGAGGGCGGCTACGACCTGGCCGACTGCTACGCCTACAGCGACTCCGTCACCGACCTGCCCATGCTGGCAGCCGTCGGGCACCCCACGGCCGTCAACCCCGACCGCGGCCTCCGGAAGGCCGCGTTGCAGAACGGCTGGCCGATGCTGCGCTTCGAGCGGCCGGTGAGCATGCGCGCGCGGTTCTCCACGACGGCGACGCCCATGGTCACCGGTGCGGCGGCGATGGGTGTGGGCGCGGCCGTGGTCGGCCTGGCCTGGTACGCCCGTCACCGGACCGGCCGGGCGTTCCTCCCGACCCCGGACGGCTCGCTGAGCGGCCGCCGGCGTCGCCGGGGGGCCTGACCCCGCGCACCTGGGTAGCGCTCCCCCGACCCCCCGGCGAGGCACCGCCGGCACCGCCGGCCCGTCGGCCATCCTGCGGACGTGCTCACCGCGGTCCTCGCCTGGCTCGCGGCCCTCGCCGTGTGCATGGCCGCGGTGCTCGTCGGGCAGTCCGTGCGCACCGCGCCCCGTCGACGCAGGCGCCGGCCCGCGGGCCGCATCGGCTTGTTCCTCTCGCTGTCCGGCCCGTGGCTGTCGGTGCTCGCCGCCCTCGGCTCAGGAGCGCTCACCGGTGCGTGGGTACCCGCCGCGGCTGCCGGAGCGATCGCGGTGACCGTCGTGGCCCTGACCGGACTGCTGCTCACCCCAAGCTGACCGGCGGGTTCGCGGAACCCGGCGGGAGCTCAGCCGCGCAGCAGGCTCTCGCAGATGGCCAGGCCCTCCAACGCGCCGTGCTCGGTCGCCTGGCAGCAGTGCACGAGCCAGCGGGCGACACCCGCGGGCTCCCCGGACGCGTAGCCGGTCAGCGCCTCGGCGTAGGCAGCGGCGCCCAGCTCCGCGAACCCGACCTCGGGGGCGGAGACCGCCTTGGGGTCCAGGCCGCGGGTGATGCCGGTGAGCCGGCCGGCCGCGCGGGCGACCAGCCCGTCGGCGACCCCGAAGGGTGCCAGCGCGGCGATCTCCCCGTGCACGAGCGCGGCCACGATCACCGCGGGGGCCGCGGTCGTCCCGGTGACGACTGAGAACAGCCCGGACAGCCGCGGACCGGCGTGCGGCGCGGGCCGGCCGAGATCGGCATTGTCGACCCGGTCGCTCGCGGCCAGCACGTGCATGCGGGCCAACACCTGACCGGGCGCCTTGGGCCAGGTGTCGATCATGCCGCCGAGGGCCGCGGACAGCCTCAGGGCACCCTGCACGACGGGATCGCCGACCGCGCCGGCCCGCAGTTCGGCCAGGGGCACGTCCACCCCCTCGAGGGCGGCCGAGGCGCGGGCTCCCCGGAGCGCCGACTCGGTGCTCACCCCGGCGGACTCCCGCCTCAGCACCTTGTGGCCCAGCAGCCGGTCCACGCCCGCCCGCGCGGCGTCGGCGGCCGCGCGGACCCCGGGCAGCTCGAGCAGCGGCAGCAGGGGGTCGGGTGCGCCCGGGCGGGCGGCGGTGCGTGCGGCGCCGGGACGGACGGGGATGCTCACGTGCTCTCCTCGCTGCGCCGGCCGGTGGCCGGCCGGCGCTGCTGTGCTGGTGCGCGACCGCCTGGGAACGGCGGCGACGACGACGGTACGAGGCGTGCTCCCCGCGTCGCCGCCCACCTGGTTACGCTTTCATCCACCATGCCCCGCCCCCTGACCCTGCTGCTCGTCCGCCACGGGCAGAGCGAGTGGAACGCCGCAGGCCTGATGCAGGGGCAGACACCTCACGTACCGCTCACCGACCTCGGGCGCAGCCAGGCCGAGGCGGCGGCCGGAGAGCTGGCCGGGCTCTCCCCCGGTGTGCTCATCAGCAGCGACCTGCTGCGTGCCGTCCAGACCGCCGAGCCCTGCGCGCGCACCACCGGCCTGCCGATCGTGACGACGCCGGCCCTGCGCGAGCAGGGGTACGGCGCGTTGGAGGGCCGGCCCTCGCGCGAGCTGTGGGACGTCGTCGACTGGAGCGACGCGCAGTGGTCGGCGGAGGGCGGCGAGAGCCTCGCCGAGCTGCACGGCCGGGTCGAGGCCTATCTCAAGGACCTCTGCGCCGAGCCGCCCGCCGATGTCATCGCCCTGGTCACCCACGGCGACACGATCCGCGCCATCCAGGCCGTCGTCGCGGGGCTCGGCCCCGATGCCATGCCGGCGGTCACCCCGCACAACGGCAGCATCACCCGCCTGGAGTTCTGCCCGTGAGACCGGCGCACCGGCCCGGGTCCCTCGTCGCCGGGCGTGCTCAGCAGCCTCGATGAGGCTCACCGGCCCGCTCGAGTCCGCGGCGCTGCTCACCGCCCTGCCGGTGCCCGCACGCGCGGTGACGTCGACCCGGGGTGTGCTGCCGTGGGCGCCGCTGGTCGGCGCCGTCCTGGGTGGGGTCGCCGCGGGCGTCGCCGAGCTCGGCACCCGCGCTGTGTCCCCGCTGACCGGGGCGGTCCTCGCCGTCGGGGCGCTCGCCCTGCTCACCCGCGGCCTGCACCTGGACGGGCTCGCCGACACCGCCGACGGCCTGGGCCCGCTGCGCGACCGCGAGCGCGCCCTGCAGGTCATGCGGCAGAGCGACGTCGGCCCGTTCGGCGTGGCCACGCTCGTGCTCACCCTGCTGCTGCAGGTCGCCTGCCTGGCCGCGCTGCTGCCGCAGGACGGTGGCTGGCTGGTGCTCTGGACCGCGGTCCTCGCGGCGCGGCTGGTCATGAGCCGCACCGGGCTGCCCGGCGTCGCAGTCGCAGCGGGGTCGTCCCTGGGTCGCACGGTCGCGGGCACCGTCTCCGCGACCTGGCTGGCCGCAGCCGCCGTGCTGACACTGGTCGTCACCGGCCTGCCTGCGGTCGCGGTGCGGGGCCCGGAGCAGGCCGCGGCGCTCGTCGCCGCCATCACGGCGGGCGTGGTGGCCGCCGAGGTCCTGCACCGCCGTGCCCAGCGGCGCCTGGGCGGCACCACCGGGGACGTCATGGGTGCGATGTGCGAGGTGGCGACGGCGGCGACCCTGCTGGTCGCCGCCGCCCTCTGGTAGCCGCTCGCCGGTGTAGTGGGCGCGAGCGGCAGGTGGTCAGGTCAGCGGCGCCGCAGCAGTCCGCCCACCAGGGATCCCAGTCCGCCCGTGGCCGCCGGCGCCGCGGCCCGGCCGCGACGCACGCCACGCCCGCCGACGGGCCTGCCCGTGCCGCGTGCCGGCCGAGGGGTCGCGCGCCCATTGCGAGCCGCGCCCCGTGCGGCGCCTTCTGCCGTGCCCATCAGTCGTCCGAGGATGCTCATGCGCGGATGGGTGCCCGGCCGGCCGGGGTCCGACCCGGCCGAATGGGCAGCGCTCGGCGTGGCGTGACTGCGCGTCAGGAAGCGCGAGCCAACCACCGACCGGCGGACGCCGACGTCACCGGACCCCGAGGGCGTCAGCCATCCGGTGGTGCGGCGTCGCCTCGTCGTGCCGGCTCTGCCGCTCCAGCGTCCGGGCCAGCGCCCGCCGGGCCCACCCGTTGGCCGGGGCCAGCTGGACCAACCGGATCAGGGCGTTCTCGGCGCGGGTCAGCTGGGCCGAGCCGAAGTAGGCGCGCGCCAGCGCCTCGAGCGCGGCCTCGTTGGTGGGCTCGCCCTCGACGACGGCTTCCAGGATCCGGGCGGCCTCGGCGGGCTGGCCCATGGCGAGGAAGAGGTCCGCGCGCAGGAACTCGGAGTGCAGGTCGACGTCGTTCGGCTGGTTCACGTCCGCAGCAACACGCCCGGCTCCCGTCGGCTTCCCGCGGCCGGCGGAACACGCCGACCCGCCGCATCCGGACCGGCGCGAGGAGCGGAAGAACGGGCACCCACCCCGACCGAGGAGCTCCCGTGCAGCGTCGTCCTCCCTCCCTGCGGACCTCCCCCGACCAGACGCGCCCCGCAGTCGCGACGGACGAGCACGGCCACCGCTACGACCCCCGCGTGTTCGCCGTCCAGCGGATCGGCGGGCTCGCCGTCGCCGCGGTGGTCCTGGTCTTCGGCGTGCTCGGCTTCGCCGGCGGTCTGGACTTCTTCTCGACCGACGGCGAGCCGATCCTCGGGCTGTCGTCGAACGGCCTGCTCTCCACCGTCTCGGTGCTCACCGCCGGCGTGCTCGTCCTCGCCGCGCTGCGCGGCCCCCGGACCGCCTCGACGCTGATGATCGCCGTCGGCATCCTGTTCCTGCTCTCCGGCCTGGGCAGTCTGACGGTGCTGCGGCCCGAGGCGAACCTGCTGGCCTTCCAGGTCGAGAACGTGCTGTTCGCCGAGGTCACCGGGCTGGTCCTGCTGCTGCTCGGCGCCTACGGCCGGGTGAGCGGCAACCTCCCGGCCGACAGTCCGTACGCCCGGGCGCGGGCCGAGGGCAACAGCGAGGTGTCGGACGGCGACGGCCCGGACGGCGTTCCCTCGACGCCGGCGGAGTTCGCCGCCGAGCGGGCCATGCGCGAGGCCGAGATCACGGTGGTCAACCACACCGCGACGCCCGACCAGCGCAGCCGCGTCGAGGCCATGGCCCGGATGCACACCCGGGGCGACCGACGCCGCATGTGGATGTCCCTCGACTGAGGTCAGTCGTCCTCGAGCTCGGGGAACCGGGCGCCGGCGGCCAGGTGCCTGCCTGCGTCCACGACCGCCCGGCGGCCGACCAGCGTGATCTCGCCGTCGCCGCCGACGGTCGCCGACTCCCCCACCTCGACGCCGTCGTCGAGCACCGAGCGGGTCACCGTCGCCCCGGCCCGCACCCGCGCCCCGGGCAGCAGCACCGAGTCCACGACGGTGGCCCCCTTCTCCACCACCACACCGGGTGACAGCACCGAGCCGCGCACCTCGCCGGCCACGCGCGTGCCGCCGGACACGAGGCTCTCGTCGACGACGGCGCCGGGCAGGAGGCGGGCGGCGCTGTGCCGGCCACCCCGGGTGTGCACCGGCCAGGCCGGGTCGTCCAGGTCGATCGGCGGCTCCGCGGCGAGGAAGTCGCGGTGCGCCTGCCAGTAGGCGGGCACCGTCCCGACGTCGCGCCAGTAGCCCTCAAGCCGGTGGGCCCGGGCCAGCCCGTCCCGGGTCTGCGCGGGCAGCAGGTGGCTTCCGAGGTCCTCGAGGCCGTCGTCGCCGAGGTCGGCGTGCAGCCCGTCCAGCCGGTCCAGGGTGGCGCCCGGGGTGAAGACGAAGACCTCGTTGGTGGCCGTGGTGGTGGCCGGTTCGTCGGGCTTGTAGGCGTAGTCGGTGATCTGCCCGCCGTCCCCGACCTGCACGATCCCGTAGCGAGAGGCGTCGTCCGCGGCGACCTCCGTGGTCACCATCGTCACCTCGTCGCCCGACCCGAGATGGGCCTCGACCACGTCGCGGTAGTCCAGCTTGTAGACCGCGTCGGAGCTGACGACGACGAGCGCGTCGGCGTCGTACTCGCGGATCAGGTCGGCCTGCCGCCAGAGCAGGTTGGCGGTGCCGCTGACCCAGCCGCCGCGGTCGGTGCCCTGGAACGGCGGCAGCATCATCAGCCCGCCGGCGGTGCGGTCGAGGTCCCACGGCCGGCCGTTGGCGAGGTGGTCCGACAGCGAGGTGGGGTGGTACTGCACGGACACCCAGACGTCGGAGATGCCGGAGTGCTGGCAGTTGCTCAGCGGGAAGTCGACCAGTCGGTAGACCCCGGCGAAGGGGACGGCCGGCTTGGCCCGCTGGTCGGTCAGCAGCTCGAGCCGGCCACCCGCTCCACCGGCCAGGACGACGACGAGGATGCGGGGAAGGGCCATGACCGGCCCCTACCCGGCCGAGCGCCCGCCACGCCCCCCGCACGCGTCGCGGGGAATCGGCACCGGCGCGCGAGGCTTGCTGACTGTCGTGCCCGAGTCCCGACGCCTGCCCCGGGCCCCCGCCTTCTGGACGGTGGCCGTCCTCCTGGTCCTCATGCTGGCGGCGTCCGGCGTCCCCTCGCCGCTGTACCGGGTCTACTCGGAGGAGTTCGGCTTCGGTCCCGGGGTGCTGACGACGATCTTCGGCATCTACGCCTTCGCGCTGCTGGCCTCGCTGCTCGTGGTCGGCGGCCTCTCCGACCACGTCGGACGGCGGCCGGTGCTGGTCGTGGCGTTCCTGCTCGAGGCCGTCGCGATGGTGCTGTTCCTGGCCGCCGACGGCGTGGGGTGGCTGCTGGCCGCACGCGTCGTCCAGGGGCTGGCGACCGGCGCGCTGACCAGCACGCTCGGGGCCTCGCTGCTGGACCTGCAGCACCGCGACCGGCCGATGGGTGCCTTCATCAACAGCGCCTCCCCCGGCCTCGGCCTCTCGATCGGGGCGGTGGGCGCCGGCCTGCTGGTGCAGTCGGTCGCGGCGCCGGACACCTGGGTGTTCACGGTGCTCGCCGTCGTCTTCGTGCTGGCCGCCGTCGGCACGCTGCTCCTGCCGGAGAGCTCGCCGCGCCTGCCCGGCGCCCTGGCGTCGCTGCGCCCGCAGGTGCACGTGCCCGCCGCCCACCGGCCGGCGTTCGTCGTCGCGCTGCCGCTGCTGCTCGCCTGCTGGGCGGTCGGCGGGCTCTACGCCTCGCTCGGCCCGTCCCTGGTCGCCGACGTCTTCGCCGTCGACAACCACCTCGTCGGCGGGCTGCTCATCCTGGCGCTCAACGGCACGGGCATCCTCGGGTCGCTCGCCCTGCGCACCGCCGCACCCGAGCGCGCGATGCTCGTCGGCGCGCTGGTCTTCACCGTCGGCGGCGTGGGCACCCTCGCCGCGCTGGTCGCCACGTCCGCCCCGCTGCTCTTCGGCGCGGCGGTGGTCACCGGCTTCGGCTTCGGGGCCGCGTTCCTCGGTGCCGTCGCCACGATCACCGCGGGGGTCGCCCCGGGGCACCGGGCCGGTCTGCTGGCCGGCGTCTTCGTCGTCGGCTACCTGGCGTTCAGCATCCCGGCGATCGCCGCGGGCATCGCCGCCGGGCACGCGGGTCTGACCCGCACGACCGAGGTCTACGGGGCCGCCGTCGTCGTCCTCGCACTGGTGGCCGTGGCCGGCCTGCTGCGGGCACGGCGCCGGGCCGGGTCGCTCGCCGCCGCCGGCCGGGCGGCGGACGAGCGGGACGACCGGCGAGCCCCTGCTCAGCTGCCGGGGTAGGAGCTCGCCTTCAGCGCGCGCGCCAGGGACGCGGCGTTCTCCGCCAGGGTGGCCGTGGTCGAGGCGACCGCCTCCGGCGTCTCGTCCAGGTCCAGGTAGTCGCGGCTGCCCATGGCCTCGTCGTTCCAGTAGGTGCCGCCCTGGGCCGGGATGGTGAAGCCCATGTCGTTGAGGCCCTGCATCAGGTCAGCGGTGATCTTGTGCGCACCGTCCTCGTTGCCGACGACGGCGGTGACGGCGATCTTGCCGGTGATCAACGGCCGTCCGGTCTCGTCGGTCTCGGACAGCTCGCCGTCCAGGCGCTCCAGCACCCGCTGGGCGACGCTGCTCATGTGACCGACCCAGGTGGGCGTCGACACGATCAGGATGTCGGCGGCCATCATCCGCTCGCGGATGGCCGGCCAGGCGTCGCCCTCGCCCATGTCGATCTCGACGCCGGGTCGGACGTCGTGGTCCACCACCCGGACCACGTCGCCGGTGACCCCGTGCTTCCCGAGCTCCTCGAGGATCTGGCGGGCCATGAGGTCACTGCTGGACGGCGCCGGCGAGGCCTTGAGGCTGCAGACGAGGGCGAGGGCGGAGAGCGGCTGGGAGGAGGACGCGGACTGGGTCATGCGCCATCAGATGCCCCGCTACCGGCTGCTTCCACACATCGGCGGCGGACCGCCTCGACGAAGCCCTGCACCCGGTCCCGCAGCTCCGCGGCCCGCTCGGCGACGACCTCGGCCGGGTTCCGGTCCTGCAGCCACTGCGGTTTTCGGCATCAGGCCGGCAGGTCGCCCGTGGGCCCGGCCGCCTCGGCGAGCAGGCGGTCGCGCTCGTCGGTGGGCAGCCGGTCCACGTAGACGATGCCCTCGAGGTGGTCGACCTCGTGCTGGAGGCAGCGCGCGGCCATCCCCGTCGCCTCGATCCGCACCGGGTCGCCGTGCACGTCGACGCCGTCCACCCGCGCGCGGAAGGCCCGCGACAGGTCTGCGTAGGGGCCGGGCACCGACAGGCAGCCCTCCTCGGTGACCTCCTCGGCGGGTTCCCCGTCGGCGGGCTCGAGGATCGTCAGCGTCGGGTTGACGACGTAGCCGACCACGTCCTCGCCGGAGGCGTCGGGGCAGTCGATGACGAAGATCCGCGCGTCCACACCGATCTGGTTGGCCGCCAGTCCCACCCCGTCGGCGGCCTCCATGGAGGCGAACATGTCCAACAGCAGGTGGCGCAGCTCGCGGTCGAAGACGGTCACCGGCGCGCAGGGACGGTGCAGCACGGGGTTGCTGCCGTAGGTGACGATGGGCCGGGCGACGCCGTCGTAACGGCCGGGCAGGCGCATGACGACCGATCCTAGGGAGGTCGCCACGGGGCGTGCGGGCACCATGTCCGCCGTGGACGTCCCGACCGCCGCCGGCCTGGCCCTCGGCTCGCTCGCCGATCTGCTGCTGGGCGATCCGCGGCGCGGGCACCCGGTGGCGGGGTTCGGCTCGGCCGCCGCCGCGCTGGAGCGCCGGACGTGGCGGGACGACCGGGCCGCCGGCGTCGGCCACGTCCTCGTGCTGACGACGGCCGCGGCCGCCGTGGGGACGGCGCTGCAGCGGGCCACGGGATCCCGGCCGCTCGCGCGCACGGTGGTCACCGCGGCCGCGACGTGGACGGTGCTCGGTGGCACCTCGCTGGCACGCACCGCCGACCGGATGGCCGACGCCCTCGAGGACGGCGACCTCCTGCGGGCGCGCGCGGTGCTGCCCTCGCTCGCCGGCCGCGACCCGAGCGGGCTGGGCGCCGGCGAGCTGGCGCGCGCGACCGTCGAGTCGGTCGCGGAGAACACCTCCGACGCCGCCGTCGCCCCGCTGTTCTGGGGTGCGGTGGCGGGTATCCCGGGCCTGCTCCTCTACCGGGCGGTGAACACGCTGGACGCGATGGTCGGGCACCGCTCGCCGCGCTACGAGCGCTTCGGCTGGGCCGCCGCGCGGCTCGACGACGTCGCCAACTGGGCGCCGGCGCGGGCGACGGCCGCGCTGACGGTCGCCTGCGCACCGCTGGCCGGCGGCTCCGGCGCCGGGGCGCTGAAGGCATGGCGCGAGGACGGCGCGGCGCACCCCAGCCCGAACGCGGGGCGGTGCGAGGCGGCGCTGGCGGGCGCCCTCGGGCTGCGGCTGGGCGGCCGCAACGTCTACGGCTCCCGGGTGGAGGACCGTCCGGTGCTGGGATCGGGACACCCGCCGGAGGTCGGTGACATCCGCCGGGCGACGCGCCTGTCGACCGCGGTGTGGACGACGGCGGCGGCCCTCGCCGCCGGTGCCCGGCTGCTGCCGCGGAACCGGCGCCGCTGAGCCGCCCCGGCCCCCGCTACGGGCCGTGCGGAACGGTCCGGACTGCCTGCGCGGAGCCGCCCCGGGCCGTCCGCGAGAATGCGGACGCGCACGTGCCGTGCGCTCCTGCCGGCGGTCGACGGCGGGCCGAGGAGGGGAGCATCTGGTGTTCTACGTCATCGCCCGCTTCGTCATCCGCCCGCTGCTCTGGGTGCTGCTCCGGCCCCGGGTCACCGGCCAGGAGTTCGTGCCGCTCACCGGTCCGGTGATCATCGCCAGCAACCACCTGTCGTTCATCGACAGCCTCGTGATCCCCACGCTCGCCCCGCGCCGGGTCAGGCTCCTGGCCAAGGCCGAGTACTTCACCGGCAGCGGGATCTCCGGCTGGTTCACCAGGACCGTGTTCACCGCCCTCGGCGCCTACCCCGTCGAGCGGGAGACCCATCGGGCAGCGCAGGCCGCGCTCGACACCGCGCTGGAGGTGCTCGAGGCGGACGAGGCGTTCGGCCTCTATCCCGAAGGCACCCGCTCGAAGGACGGCCGGCTGGCCCGCGGCAAGACCGGCGTGGCCTGGCTGGCGCTGACCGCCGACTGCCCCGTCGTCCCGGTCGCCATCGAGGGGACCGATCGCGTCCAGCCCGTCGGCGCCCGCTGGCCCCGGCCCGCCCGGGTGTCGGTGACCTTCGGCGAGCCGCTGACCTTCCCCGAGCACCGCGGCCTGGCCGGCAAGGGCAGGGCCCGGCGCGAGGTCACCGACGCGATCATGGAGCGGATCGCCGCCCTCTCCGGTCAGGAGAAGGCCGGGTGGGGCGCTCCTCCCGAGGGGCCCACGTGAGCGGAGCACTGCTGGTCGCCGGCACGACCTCGGACGCCGGCAAGTCGCTGGTCACCGCGGGGATCTGCCGCTGGCTGGTGCGGCAGGGCGTCTCGGTCGCGCCGTTCAAGGCGCAGAACATGAGCAACAACTCCATGGTCACCGCCGACGGCGCGGAGATCGGCCGCGCCCAGGTCATGCAGGCGGCCGCGGCGCGGGTGGAGCCCGAGGCGGCGATGAACCCCGTGCTGCTCAAGCCCGGCGGCGAGAACTCCAGCCAGGTCGTCGTCCTCGGCCGCGCGGTGGGCGAGGTGACGGCGCTGTCCTACCGGCCGCGCAAGGCGGCGTTGATGGAGCAGGTGCTGGCCAGCCTGGCCGACCTGCGGGCGCGCTTCGACGTCGTCGTCTGCGAGGGCGCCGGGTCCCCCACCGAGATCAACCTGCGCGCGGACGACATCGCCAACATGGGCCTGGCGACGGCGGCCCGGCTCCCGGTCGTGGTGGTGGGCGACATCGACCGCGGCGGCGTCTTCGCCGCACTGCACGGAACCGTGGCGCTCATGCCGCCGGAGGACCAGCGGCTGGTCGCCGGCTTCCTGGTCAACAAGTTCCGCGGCGACGTCCGGCTGCTGCGCCCGGGGCTGGACCGGCTCACCGAGCTCACCGGCCGTCCGACGCTCGGCGTGCTGCCCTGGCTGGCCGACCTCGAGCTCGACGTCGAGGACTCCCTGGGCCTGGACGCGCCGCGCTCGGCCGCCGGGCCGGCGCACGGGGAGGACGTGCTGCGGGTGGCGGTGGCGCGCCTGCCGCGCATCTCCAACTTCACCGACCTCGACGCGCTGGGCGCCGAACCCGGCGTGCTGCTCCGCTACGCCACGCGTCCCGAGGAGCTCGCCGACGCCGACCTGGTGGTGCTGCCCGGCACCCGGGCCACCGTCGCCGACCTCGGCTGGCTGCGCGCCTCGGGGCTGGCCGACGCGGTGTGCCGCCGGGCCGCGGACGGCGGGCCGGTACTGGGCATCTGCGGTGGGTTCCAGATGCTGGCCCGCACCATCCACGACGACGTCGAGTCGCGGGCCGGCGTCGTCCCCGGCCTCGGGCTGCTGCCCACCGAGGTGCGGTTCGCGCCGGAGAAGACGCTCGGCCGCCCGGTCGGCTCCGCGCTGGGCGAGCCGGTGGCCGGCTACGAGATCCACCACGGCGTCGCCACGCCGGACGACGGTGCCGAGCCCTTCCTCGACGGGGCCCGCTCGGGCTCGGTCTTCGGGACGACGTGGCACGGCGCGCTGGAGAACGACGGCTTCCGCCGGGCGTTCCTGCGCGAGGTGGCCGCGCTCGCCGGCCGGCGCTTCGTGCCCGCCCCCGGCACCGACTTCGCCGCGATCCGGGAGGCGCGGCTGGACCGGCTGGGCGACCTCGTCCTCGAGCACGCCGACACCGACGCGCTGTGGCGGCTGATCGAGCAGGGACCGCCCGCCGGACTGCCGCTCCTGCCTCCGGGCTCGGGCTTCTAGCCGGTCAGGCGCGCCCGCAGGTCGTCCGGCCACGGGGCGGACTCCCCGCCGACGAGGCAGACGTAGGTCGTCCGGACGGTGCAGCAGAGCCGCTCGCCCACCCGGATCGTGAAGCGCACGGTCAGGCTGGTGCGGCCGAGCTTCTCGAGGTCGGCCGCCACGTCGACGACGTCGCCGAGTCGCGCGGAGGACGTCCACTCCAGGGTGCTGGCGACGACGACGTACTGGTAGCCCTCGGCGCCGAACCGGCTCCAGTCGACGCCCTGCCCGGTCCACCACGGGGTGAGCGCCTCGTCGGCCCAGACCAGGTAGTGGGCGTTGAAGACGATGCCCTGCATGTCGCACTCGACGAACCGGACCGGAGCACTCCACACCTGCGGCACGAGGCGCCACGGTAACCGGGCCACCGGCTACGGTCGTCGCGTGGATGCCGTTACCGCTCCGGACCTTCCCGTCACCCACCCGGCCCTCCCCGTGCCCGGCCCCGACGATCGCGCCGTCGTCGAGGGGTACCGGACCCCGGGCAGCCTGGTGCTGGACAAGGTCATCGACCACCTCGACCCGCACTGCCGGGAGTTCATCGCGCACTCCCCCTTCGCCACGCTCGCCACCGCCGATCCCGAGGGCTGGCCGGAGATCTCGCCCCGCGGCGGGGACCGCGGCTTCGTGCACGTGCTCGACGAGCACCGGCTCGCGTTGCCCGACCGCCCGGGCAACAACCGCGTGGACAGCCTGCGCAACCTGGCGGTGAACCCGCGGGCGGCACTGATGTTCTTCGTCCCCGGCGTCGACCAGACGCTGCGCGTCTACGGGACGACGTCGCTCGTGCGGCACGAGGACCTCGGCGTCGACCTCACCGAGTTCGGCCGGGCCCCGCTGTCGGTGCTGGTCGTGCAGGTCCGCAAGGCGTTCTTCCAGTGCCCGAAGTCGGTCATGCGGTCGGGCCTGTGGGACCCCGCCCAGCGGGTGGCGCCAGGGACGCTGACCCCGTTCGGGCGGGTGATCAAGGACCACTGCGCCCTCGAGTCCGACCTCCCCGACGACGCGACCATCTGGGCGGACCTGGCCCAGGAGCTGTAACGGGATCTTCCTGGAACGGCCCCGCTGCAGGGGCCCGGCCTGAGCGTGCGAAGGGTGGGGGGCAGCGGGGTCCTTCAACTAGCGTCCGGGCATGGCATTCGATCTCCAGGTGGTCGTGGACTCTCCCGCCCCGCACGAGCTGGCCGACTGGTGGGCCGAAGCGCTGGGCTGGCAGGTGGAGCAGCAGGACGAGGCGTTCATCACCCGCATGGTGCAGGCCGGCGCCGCGAGCGGGTCCGACACGATGCGGCACCGCGGCGCGCTCGTGTGGTCGCTCGGTGCGGCCATCACCTCGCCCGACCCTGGCCGGCCACGGGTGCTCTTCCAGCGCGTCCCCGAGGAGAAGACGGTCAAGAACCGGCTGCACCTCGACGTCCGCGTGGGGCCGGAGCGCCGGGAGGACGAGGTGGCGCGGCTGCTCTCGCTGGGCGCGACCGAGCTCTGGCGGGGCGCGCAGGGCCCGATGACCTGGGTGACCCTCGCCGACCCGCAGGGCAACGAGTTCTGCGTCGCCTGACTCAGCTGTCGGGCAGGTCGCGCTCGAGCCTGCGGTCGGCCACCGCCCGTTCGGCGAGCAGCCGGGCCCGCTGCGAGCGCGGTCTCCGGCCGTTGCCGCGGTAGCGCGCGTCCTCGACGAGCTGGAAGGCGGCCAGCACGCTGGCCTGCACCTCACCAGCCCTCGGGACGGCGGGGGGCACCGGCTCTGCCGACGTCATGCGGGCTCCTCTTTCCAGGGAATCGCCACGACCGCCTGTCCCGACCCACCCCGTGCCCGAGCCGTTTCCCCGGAGATCCGCGTTCTAATCGCTCTGTGACGAGATGGTGCGCATGAGTCACACGGGGCACGGGAGGCGCCGCCCGGCGTCCCGCGCGCCCGTAGCGTGCCGGGCATGGCGACACGTCTCGGGCTCCTCTCGGCGGTGCGGTCGGTGCTGGGTCTCGTGCGCGGGCCGGGCGCCGGCGGGCGCGCGTCCGCGCCCGACGTGCAGTACCGGCCCAGGGACGACGGCGCGGCCGATCCCGGCGAGATCGTGTGGGCGTGGGTGCCCTACGACGAGGGCGACGGGCGCGGCAAGGACCGCCCGGTGCTCGTCATCGGCCGGCGCGGGACCGACCTGCTCGGGCTGATGCTGACCAGCAAGGACCACGACCGCGACGCCGCGGACGAGGCCCGCCACGGCCGGGTGTGGACCGATCTGGGCACCGGCGCCTGGGACACGCGGGGACGGCCGAGCGAGGTGCGCCTGGACCGGCTGCTGCAGCTCGCGCCCGGGGACGTGCGCCGCGAGGGCGCCGCGCTGGACCGGGCACGGTTCGACCGCGTCGTCGCCGAGGCCCGCCGCGTGCAGGGGTGGTGAGCGCCGCTCAGTCGGCGACGGACCCGTCGCGGGCGTGCTGGTCGGCGCGCGGGCGCACGGTGTAGATCCCGGCCCCGTCCGCCAGCGTCTGCAGGTCGTACCGGTGGACCACCTTGGGCCCGCCGTGCAGGTGCACGTGGGTGACCGTCGGCAGGGGGTCCCCGTGGCGGGCCGGGCGGATCTCCACCCGCCCGTCCAGCGGCCCACCGACGAACAGCAGCACGGCGTCGTCGTCGGCCGGCTCGGCCCCGGTTCCAGCGTCCTCGGACAGTTCAGCGCTCCCTCGGTCGTTCCCGCGACAAGCCAGGGTAGGCGCGGAACGGGGACCGGGGCGTGCGCGGCGGCCTCCCGGCCGGCCGCGGCGAGCGCCGGGCCGGTGCTCGGCGGGCAGACGGCGTCGGCGCGTCTGCGATCCTTGGACGCCGTCCCCGCGCCCGAGGAGTTCCGCTGAGCACCGAATCCGCCCCGTTCGCCGGCACCCTGCTCGGCGACACCATCGGCGCGATCCGCCCGCGGGACGCCGGAGCCGAGCGCGCCGCCCGCGAGCGGCTGGACCGGATGACCAAGCCCGTCGGGTCCCTCGGCGTCCTGGAGGACGTGGCCGCGCAGTTGGCCGGCATCGCCGGGCAGTGCCCCGCTCCCCTGCCCGAGCCCGCGACCGTGGCGGTCTTCGCCGGCGACCACGGGGTGCACGCCCAGGGTGTGACGCCGTGGCCGCAGGAGGTCACCGCCCAGATGGTGGCCAACTTCCTCGCCGGCGGCGCCGTGGTGAACGCCTTCGCCGCGGGGCTGGGTGCCCGGGTCGTCGTCGTCGACGTCGGCGTCGCCGCCCCGTTGGACCCCGTGCCGTCGCTGATCGACCGCAAGGTGCGTCGGGGGACGGCCGACCTCGCCGTCGGCCCGGCCATGACCGTCGACGAGGCACGGCAGGCCCTGGAAGCCGGCATCGAGGTGGCGACGACGCTGGCCGCCGACAGCGGCTGCCTCATCACCGGGGACATGGGGATCGCGAACACGACCGCCTCGGCCGCCCTGGTCTGCGCCTTCACCGGCGCGACCCCGGCGATGGCGACCGGCCGCGGCACCGGCATCGACGACCCCACCCTGGCCCGCAAGATCGAGGTCGTGAGCCGTGCGGTGGCCCGGGTGCCGTCGCGACCGACCACCCCCGAGGCGGCCCTGGCGGTGCTGGCCGAGCTGGGCGGGCTGGAGCACGCGGGCCTCGCCGGGTTCGTGCTCGGCGCGGCCGCCGCCCGGGTGCCGGTGCTGCTGGACGGCGCGATCGCCGGCTCGGCGGCGCTCGTGGCGGCGGCGCTGTGCCCCACGGTGCTCGACTACGCGCTGGCCGGGCACACCTCGGTCGAGCCGGGGCACGCGGTCGCGCTGGACAGCCTCGGCCTGCGTCCGCTCCTCGGGCTGAACCTGCGGCTCGGCGAGGGCACGGGTGCGCTCCTGGCCCTGCCGCTCGTGACGAGCGCCGCCCGTGCGCTGCGGGACGTGGCCACCTTCGACTCCGCCGGCGTCACCGAGAAGAGCTGATGGCCACCGGGACTGCGGGCACCGGCGACGGACCCTCGGCGACCCCGTCGCCGGCCGGTCCGGGCGGTGCCGTCTACCCCGTCGGGCTGCGCCTGCTGGACCGGCGCGTGGTGGTCGTCGGCGGCGGCCAGGTGGCCCACCGCCGGGTGGCCGGGCTGCTGGAGGTGCGGGCGCAGGTGACCGTCGTGAGCCCCGAGGTGACCCCCGCGCTGGAGGCGCTGGTCGCACCGGGGTCGCTGACCTGGCTGCGCCGGCCCTACGCGCCCGGGGACCTCGACGGCGCCTGGTACGCCGTGGCCGCGACCGACGACCCCGACGTGAACGCGGCCGTCGCGGCGGAGGCCGAGAGCGCCCGGATCTTCTGCGCCCGGGCCGACGACCGCGCCACCTCCAGCGTCTGGACCCCCGCGACCGGCAGGCACGGCGACCTCGTCGTCGGCGTGCACGGCGGCGGGGACCCGCAGCGCGCGATCGCCGTTCGCGACGCCGTGGTCTCCGGTCTCACCGACGGGACCGTCTCCGACCGCATCTCGCGCGAGGTGGCCGCCGGCCGGGCCGGCGCCGTGGTGCTCGTGGGCGGCGGCCCGGGCGACGCGGCGCTGATCACCGTGCGCGGGCGGCAGGCGGTGGCGCAGGCCGACGTCGTCGTGGCCGACCACCTGGCGCCGCTGTCCCTGCTCGCCTCCCTACCCGAGGACGTGGAGGTCATCGACGCCTCCAAGCTGCCGAGGGGCCGGTCGATGGCGCAGGAGCAGATCAACGAGCTGCTGGTCTCGCGCGCGCTGGCCGGCAAACGGGTGGTGCGCCTCAAGGGCGGGGACCCGTTCGTCTTCGGCCGCGGCATGGAGGAGGTCGAGGCCTGCCTGGCCGCGGGCGTGCCGGTCGAGGTGGTGCCGGGGGTGACCAGCGCGATCGCCGTGCCCGCGCTGGCCGGCATCCCGGTGACCCACCGCGGGATGACCCACGAGTTCGTCGTCGTCTCCGGTCACCTGCCGCCCGGGCACCCGCAGTCGCTGGTCGACTGGCCGGCGATCGCGCGGCTGCGCGGCACGGTCGTGGTGCTCATGGGCGTCGAGACGGCGCCGGCCATCGCCGCGGCGCTGGTCGAGCACGGCCGCGCACCCTCGACACCCGTGGCCATCGTCAGTGACGGCTCGACCCCCACGCAGCGCACCGTGCGGACCACCCTTGCCGAGCTCCCCGCCACGCTCGCGACGGCCGACATCCGGCCGCCGTCGGTATGGGTGGTCGGCGACGTCGTCTCGCTCGCACCGGGGCTCGAGGCGCACCCCGCAGAGGCATCCGACGCGTCCCGCTGATCTCGGGCGAGCCCGGGACGGGGGCGGGCTCAGCCGAGGGCCCGGTGCACCACGAGCGCCGCACCGAACAGCTGGACGCCCCGGGACGACCGCGGATCGACCCCGGTCAGCTCGGCGATCCGGTCGAGGCGGTTGTCGACGGTGTTGGCGTGCACCCCCAGCGCCCGGGCGGCGCTGCGCCGGTTCAGGTCGACGTCGAGGAACGCGACGAGGGTGGGCAGCAGCTCCCCCTGCCCGGACAGCGGGGCGAGCACGGCCACGAGGTCCGCGGCGCTGTCGACGGGGTGGGTGAGGTGGTACTCCAGCAGCACGTCGGAGAGCCGGTGCACCCCCGGCCGGCCGGCGACTGCGGCGATCCGGTCGGCCCGCGTCGCGGCCGCGGGCACCCCCGCCGGCGAGGACGCCGCCGCCGCCCCGACGACCGGTGCGGTCCCGTCCTCCGTGGGGAACCGGCGCACCAGCTCCTCGAGCGGGAAGGCGGCCGGCAGCAGCACGAAGCCGCCGAGGTCGTCGCGCAGGCTCAGCGCCCGGCCGTCGGACCGGGGGGCGGCGTGCCCCAGCACCCACCGGAGCGCGGACCGAGCGGCGGCCGGGTCGGTGCCCCGGACCCGCAGCACCAGGTAGGAGCTCTCCAGCGGCAGGCCGTAGCGGGCGGCGACGTCCTCCGGCCCCGCACCGCGGAGCAGCGCCCAGGTGAGCTCGCGGACGGCGACGTGCTGGTCCCCCGCGCCGGTCAGGTATGCCTCGGTCACCTGGGTGACGGCCGCACCCACGGCGCGCAGCTGCTCGCGGGTGAGGCGCAGCAGCGCGGCCTCCTCGCCGGGCCCGGCCGCCTCCGCGAGCGCGTCGACGACGACCTCGGCACCGACGGAGTACGTCTGGACGAGCGCAGCCAGCGGCACGCCCTCCTCCGCCCGCTGCACCGCCCGCCGCCGGGACAGCCCGGTGTCGCGGCCGGGCAGGCCCTGGGCGTGCTCGAGGAAGGACCGGATGGCGGCGCGGGCCGTCGCGGCCACCTCGACGTCCTGCACCTCACTGGGCAGCCGGTCGAAGCCGGGCACCTCGGCGCGGATCCGTTCCACGACGCGGCGGGCCAGCCGGGGCACCTGCGGAACCAGCCGGGCCGCCAGCGCCGCGGCCTGCGCAGCGGCCCCGTCGTCGGCCGCCACCTCGCCGCAGGCTTGTGACATGTCACAACGATAGCCGGGCGCGACTGGCCGTCCGGCCGGTTGCCCGTGCCGCTGCGGGGCGCCACGGTGGACGGCATGACACGTTCCCTCACCGACTACGCCGACGACGTCTGGAACGGCGCTGCCGACGACAACATCGCGCAGAGCGGCTCGGGCGGGAGCGGCGTCCTCGACGTCGCCGACGGCGTGGGCTTCCACCCCGGCTTCGGCAACGTCATCGCCTTCCGGGCCGGCGGCGAGCTGGTCCTCTTCGACAGCGGCAACCCGATGGGCGCCCCGGCGCTGCACGATGCGGTGCGCCGGTGGAGCCCGGACCCGGTGAGCACCGTCGTCTTCTCGCACGGGCACATCGACCACGTCTTCGGCGTGGGCCCCTTCGACGCCGAGGCCACCCCGCGGCCGACCGTCGTCGCCCAGGAGCTCATCGGCGACCGCTTCGACCGGTACGTGCTGACCAACGGCTACAACGCCGTCATCAACCAGCGGCAGTTCCAGGCGCCGAACCTCACCTGGCCCACCGAGTACCGCCGCCCCGACGTCACCTACCGCGACGCCATGACCCTCACCCGCGGCGGGTTGACCATGGAGCTCTTCCACGTCCAGGGCGAGACCGACGACGCCACGGTCGGCTGGCTGCCCGAGCAGCGCATCCTGCTGCCCGGCGACATGTTCATCTGGGTGACGCCGAACTGCGGCAACCCGCAGAAGGTGCAGCGCTACCCCCGCGAGTGGGCCATCGCGATGCGGCGGATGGCCGCACTCGGCGCCGAGACCATGCTGCCCTCGCACGGCGCCCCGATCTTCGGCGCCGACCGCATCCGCCGGGCGCTCACCGAGACCGCGGAGTGGCTGGAGAGCCTGGTGGAGCAGACCCTCGACGGGATGAACGCCGGCGCCCGGCTGGACGAGCTGGTGCACGCGGTCACGCCCCCGGAGCACCTGGCCGACCGGCCCTACCTGCGGGCCCGCTACGACGAGCCCGAGTTCATCGTCCGCAACCTCTGGCGGCGCTACGCCGGCTGGTACGACGGCAACCCGGCCAACCTCAAGCCCGCCCCCGACCGGC
>Ga0210040_10002404_pt1 | contig 26473 bp, 17 predicted proteins | sample CryGeyCG12114_NA_FD_185462 | JGI IMG/M metagenome (GOLD analysis project Ga0210040, IMG submission 185462) | Groundwater microbial communities from aquifer - Crystal Geyser CG19_WC_8/21/14_NA (SPAdes) (version 2) | ecosystem: Environmental > Aquatic > Deep subsurface > Groundwater | place: USA... | reverse complement strand
ATTTCTAATCTGGCCGAGGGGGGTGTGGGGGGAGTGGGGGAGGCTTTTCGAGCACAGGCCCGAGTGCAGAAGGGAGCTGGGAAGGCCTTGGGTTCGGTAATCGCCGAAGGCGATTTCCGGCGGGCCTTTCCAGGTTCCTTCAAACGAGGGGTTGTGTGAAGCAAAAGTCTCTTCAGCGTCCCCCCACGATCCGTTTTACTGAGTCTGTATTTATTAAAGACTGAAGAATTCTTTCTAAAGTTTTTACGGTTTTCAGGTGGCAGTGGAGAATTTGACGTTTTTCGACATTTTTGCTTTTCGACATTTTTTAACTTTCGACATTTTTAATTTCGACTTTTTTCGTATCGACATTTTTACTTTCGACCATATTTTTTTCGACGTTTTTCATTTCGGCATTTTTGGTTTCGACGTTTTGATGAAGAGGGGGTACAGGATACACATCAAACTAGGGCAATTCATTCCTCCAGACACATTGTCATACTGCAGTCATTATGGCCATGCACATTATTCGCTTCTACTAATAAACTTCTACAACAAAGTTGGTCTACAGAATTTAATTTGAACAAATTATGTCTACAACAGAAATGTCTATAGTCAAATCTCAAACTGATGATCTCTATCTCCAATATCTGTTTTGAAACAGACGGTGTGACTGTCACTCGAACGAATAGTGGGGGAACGCTATCGATATTTTTACTCAACACATCAAATCATTTGGAGGAAACTGAAACGGCCCGTACACCGTCACAAATCAGCTTCGGTGATTTCGGAACACAAGGCCTTCCAGTTCCCTCCTTCCTGCTTTCGGTGATTAGCTCGAGAAGTCTCCCCCACACCCCCCCGGCCAGATTAAATATTATCCTCCAGTTGAACGGAGCTCCTCAGCTCCTACATATTGTATTGGGCGGAGACTTTTCTCGTCGTAGTTTTCGGTTCGAATGAAATCATTCATTATTTATAGAGATTTCCACGAATAAAATTTTTTCTATACACAAAAAGTAGGCAATTTTTTTGTAGACAAAGTTCAGGTAGACATTTTCAGATGGCACCCGCACATTCCAATACGCCCTTCAATTTGATTCACGCGTAGAATCAGGTCAATCTCATTTCAATGATTTTCACTACAAAACAAGTTGTGATGACGCTATCGATGACGTTCACAACAATATATCATGCATATAATTATTTACTTCTTAACATTTAAAGAGTCCTTCCTGACACACTCCTTCATTCAACTTTATTAACCTTTTCCTTAAATTAATGCATTTTATCCTCAAGCATTAATTAACTAGCAGATGAAAATTTGCATACTTCGTTGTGTTTCCCTGAAAGCTAGTTTAGATGCATCTTTATGACAAGTACACAAATCATTGTTTGTGTTTGCAGCCACGAAACTTAATATGACGATGACGGAGATGATAAATGAACATATTAAAATATGACGCAATCAATAGCATACTCCGTAACGCCGTTAACGCTCAATAAACTCATGTAAACCAATAAGCAATCTTAATTGAATTGAAAAATTTTGTTGTTAAAACTTACTCATGTAGGATCTTTACCACAGAAGAGTGAAAAAAGCGTGAAATGCAAAATTCTTTCTTACCTGTCTCCATCCTCATTTGGAACAGCTCCCCCAGAGATTACATTTCCAGACCGCACACCCCCAGACTGACCACTTTCATCTTTCGGTGTTGAAGCATTATTTATATTACTAGGCTGAGGTATACAAGACTTAGATAAAATTTCCGATGCTACTGCAGCTACAGCGGCTTGGGTAGTCTGCGGTGTAAACATGTGAGATGGAAACTGTGGATTAAATTCTGTTGGAGGAGTCCTCACTGCATTTATGTTTTCCATATTCATCCCTTGATGGGACATAGGGGCAGGTGCTGACGAGTGAGGAACGCCCATCTACACAGAAAATTATTTTAAATTAAAATCTTAACCAAAATAATCACTTTTGATCTTCAACAAACCACAGCAAGTGGACAAGTGTAGTGAGCACGTTGCATAATATAAACATATTAGTCTATTTTCTTTCTTATTGTGGCTTGCATAACACAAAATTTGGAGCTGATCCACCTACTGATACACGAATTATACACGGTGTTGTGATTTCCCCCTCCCCCCTTGGGGTAAAAGGGGCTGGACATATTGTATTTGCTTCAATATCTTGCATAAAATCTACAAAAGTTTGAAGATGGAGCTACGGAGCCACCGATGCGAGAATTATTAACAATTAAAACTATCATCCCCTAATGGGGAAAGGGTTCATGGGGGGAACGTCATATTATGTTAGGTACAACCTTGTCAAAATATTATTACGCACACTTCATCAAAATCCCTCCAGTAGTTTACGAGATATTTTGGTGACAGACAGACAGACTGACGGGCATTTCGTTATTATAGAGTCTTTCACTTTGCTCACTACTTCATTCAGATCCCGCACTTATTTTCAATTCGTCTCAAATTAACTACTTACCTGGGATTGAGAGGGTGGTTGAGAGGAGTACATCTGTTGTGGAGGAATCATTCCAGTTTGTTGGGGATGAGATTGCGGCTGCTGAGGTTGGGATTGTGGTTGTTGGATACTACCAGTGCCCTGCATTTGATGCTGAGGTTGGGAAGATCCCATATTCATATGGTGTTGTTGAGACGATGCCGATACAGGTTGTTGCACCTGTGAGGTCGGCTGCTGTTGCAACTGTTGACTATGTCCCTGTAAATACAAAAACAAACCGTCGGTCCACTAACTAAAAGGATCCATCGTCGTAGACAATATTTATTCTCTTTTTCTAACTTACCATTTGTGACGGAGCAGCCGAAGGCTGCTGTTGTTGCTGTATCAAATGGGGCTGTTGCTGCTGTTGACCACTCATATTTGTGGCCTGGGAAGGAATTCCTTGGGATTGCTGCACAGTATTTTGAGGGGGCATGGGCACAGGTTGTTGCTGTTGAGACATGGATTGTGGTTGTGATGATATACCATGTCCAGGTTGCTGATGCTGCTGCATTTGAGTCTGTTGTGGAACAGACTGCTGTTGCTGCTGCATGGGCTGTTGAGGAATAGGTTGTTGTTGAGACATGATCTGTTGTTGCACCAAAGAGCCTCCCTGAGGGGTACCACTTTGTGCAGTAGAAGGCTGCTGTGGCATGCTTTGCCCTTGCTGTTGATTTTGAGGCATACCACTTGAATGTTGTATATGCGCAATGGAAGCAGCTTGCTGATGGGGTTTCTGCTGCTGCTGGACCATTGGAGCAGGCTGTTGATGTACCATTGACATTCCTTGTGGCTGCTGGGGCATCATTGCAGGCGTTCCAGGCTGCTGTTGTTGTTGCGACTGGGCAGGAGCCACTTGATGTTGTTGGGTGTACATAACTTGCTGCTGTTGAATTGGAACAGGCTTTTGTTGATTTTGACTCATGGCTTGATTCTAAAAAATAAAAATTATTACAAAGCCAGTCAGGTTTTGTTACAAATGTTACGAACTACTGGATACACAAGATCGAAATGGACTTCTATAATAGGGAGTTCGCTATTTTGGTGAAATCTTCATCGGTTGAATTTTGTTAGCAAAGTAACAGGAAATTACAACCAGCGCCAAATAACTTCGCACTTAAATTTTTTAATTTTAATTTTAAACATACTATTTATAACTAACTTTGAAAATTTTTACCGCGATTAGGACGGAAATGAACTCCGTCTCAGTAGCCGAAAAAATGCGTGATAACACTGTTATCAAAATAACAACAATACCAAAGTTATGAGACTACATTGACTGACCTTTTGCTACAATGGCATTCCACCTACACTACTACTGCAACATAGAGATCACGTCAATTAATTGTGATATGATACTATTATCTGGGAATCCACTGTCCTTCATTTAGCATATATTTCCTGGCCCTGGTACGTATATGAAATGAATCCAATGAAATGTGCTTAGCATGCATGCGGCATGCGGTATAGTTAAGATTAAAGTCCGCACCAATGCTCCAGAAAAACATGGTCCAAACCACAATCTACACTATTTTTTCATTTTCCATCATAATAACATGTCCAAAGATACTATTGTTTAGTGCATGCAGTCTAAATCTACCTCATTAACAGTCCTTCAATAAACCTTCCAAATTCCCCCGTGGTAAAATTAAAGAACACAAACCTTAATTTACACCGTATTGATCATACACGTAGTAGTAATCACAGGAACAATACCACTGCTCAATTTCTGTCGCATAATATTTCCCATTAATCAAGATTGCCCTTAAAATGACACTGAACTTGTCACGCGCCATACAACTGCTGCCAAACTAACCAACGATTTTTTCGAGATCGAGACTAAAACTTCCCCTGACCAGCTAACCGATAATCACACAACATATTGACGTTAAAACCTATATTTGCTCGCTTTCTATCTACAGATAAAAATAAGTCGTCAAATGTTACAACATCTGGTCCTATTCATTTCCCTGGACTATTTTACTTTGCTACATATAAATACTATCATCCGCACCCTTCCATACTATTGTCACTTTCCATTGAAAATCATGAACTATTCCACTCAATCTTTCATCCTACTTCTAGTGGCACAAAATCTTTCCTCCAGGAATACATTTGTCTACTCATCTCAAATCTCTCACTATTTGCATACTCATGCGTGCCACCTTCAAACTAACACATGCAAATAGGACACAAAATCCATTTAACAATCTCATTAGTCAAGATTTACGCACCATTTGAGACTGTTGGGTCATCATCTGAGGCTGTTGTTGTGACTGGGCCATAGAGTTTTGCTGTTGATGATGAGAAACCATGGAGTTAGCAGGAGGTTGTTGCTGTGTATACATAACCTGCGGCTGCTGTTGTTGTTGCTGCTGCTGCTGCTGCAACTGAGATTGCTGACCTTGGTTCTACAAATTAAAATCCATTAAATGAGCTGAGCTTGTAAACGGAAACTGGTGTAATTTGCATATGAATTTCAAATTATCTTACCATCTGAGGAGGCTGAGATGAAGGCATCATTTGCTGAGGCGGTTGTTGTTGCACGATATGTTGTGGCTGAAAAAATTATCAACACAGTTGTTAGTTAATTAGAATGCGTTCAAAATAAATGTGTGCCTACTTATGTTTCTAACCAACTACATGCACTATATCTTAGTGACGGCTTTTGAAACGGAATTGAACTAAATTAAATTAACTATAAGTACAAACTAGGTTGCAGTTACATTCACCATTTTCACTAAACTATTAAGTCCCAAGCAACATGATCACAGGAATAGTTAACTGTTAATCATTAACTTTCCTCCGTATGCAATGCAGCCACATTCATTCCAAAAACCATCTAAAATCAACTCGAACCACGGACTACTTCTGCGTGAGAGTAGTTCAGTTATATATAAACTAACTACTCCGCATGTCTTCATACAAGTTCACAGGAAGAAAGACATGCTTTTCCATAGATGACAACGTATATTGATTTATCTTGCGTTTCTACTTTTTCCAGGAGACAGTTTGGCAAAGAGAATAACTATATCCGTACCTAGTTATACGATTATACATGGCAAGTGACCAATACAATGGCGCTAAAGTATCCATGTACAAACTAAAGACTAATAGATTATTCAACGGAGAAGAAAGAAGATATACATTATTATCTATACAGTGTACAGTATTTAGAATGCAAGAATACCATTGTATTTTGCGAAGAAATAGACTGTGGCTGAGTTAGATGGTAACTAGAGGCTTGGGAGGACATTTGTGGCATCATCTGCGCTGGAGGTGGCTGCTGTTGCGGGGGAGGCATCATTGCGCTGTTTGGAGGCACCATGCTCTGTTGAGACATTATTGGGACTTGATTTACCATTCCACTCATTTGAGAATTCTACAAACATGAGAACAATTCAACATCTAGTACTAAACTATAGTTATTCATCTCTAGGGTGAACTACAGATCGCAATAGTTATTAGTAACCAACTAGTTATCGTTACCAACTCTTTTCTTAGCGTATGGATTATCGACTATCCAGTGGATTGTGTTATGCATAGTATTATTCCTTGCGTACCACAAGTAAGTAAGTAAGTATAAGCAAGTAATATGTACACATAATTTGAGTTACAGATAAGTAGCTGCTACGTCACTTACTTGCATCAAATGCTGAGAAACCATTTGAGGTTGTTGATTCATCATTGACACGGATGTCTGCTGCTGAGGAACAGTTCCTCCTTGTTGTTGTTGCTGCTGTTGTTGAGGCATCATTGTTTGCTGAGGCTGTTGAGACGCTGCAACCATTTGGGGATGATGTCCAACCATCTGCTGAGGATGGACCATGTGAGGCAAAGTCTGACCCATCTGAGAAGGCTTCTGTGCCATCTGGGCGGTAGATGGAGAAGTCGTCACGTTTTGATTGTTTAACGGCAAAGAATGATTCACCATCTGACCCTGTGGTTGACTCGTCTGTTGGTCTGTGGGATAAATATACATTGCTGAGAAACCTATAGGTAGATGGCCTAGGGGAAATATAAGCGGATGCAATTTCGAATTAACTGTGATCTATGCTCACTTTTTGGAGGTTGCGAAGTCGGCTGAGCCGGCGAAGGATTTACAGTTTCTTTCATGGATAAAGACGATGCGTTTTGATCAAAATAATCCATACACATCCATCTTCCTTTTCTAAATGGTTCAGTACTCACAATTTTTACAACTTTAAATCTGAAACGAAAGCATTCCCACATTAAAATCAACTATTGTACTCGTTCACTCAACATATTATAAGATGATTTTTTTGCTCGCAGCCAATTTATGACAGACTACTACAAAACTGTACCTGTTATGAACATGATCGCGTTCACTGTCTTGTTTTTCCGCTCCACTGCTAGCTTCACTAGTCGTAGCAGGTAGAACTGAATCAGCCGTTTGATTACTAGGGTCGGTTACAATTGCTAACCCATACTGCGAGCTCGTTGGTATAACAGGAGCGGAGTTCATAGAGCTAACTGGAGCCGAATTAAAAAATACGTCACTATTTATATCTAAATTCGAGTTATTTCCTTCAGGGGGTTCATGTGGCATCTGGGAATTCGTTCCAGAAACAGAAACAGGCACAGACGAAGTCTGCTGATGAGGTTGAGAATGCGACGATTGGGATCCTGAAGGATTCATGTTGTTTTGGAACGCAGAACTTTGAGACACACTGTAAGCTCCGTGACTATTGTGCCCGTAATTGATTCGATAATCAGAATGTTCTACAATGACAAAAAAAGATATATTGGTATTAGTTAATGAATTATACTGTACTTCAACTATCCCCCACTAATACCTCAAAACCATTAGATAGGTTATGTTCTTTTCAAGGCACTTAAGAATGAATACTGTAAACATTAAACATTCTCACGATATTTTTGTTTAGCTTCGCAAAATAGGCTGTAAAACAAAACTTTTCAAAACAAATGAGCGGTGTCTACCTTGAGTATTTTGGTGCGCTGGTGAAAACGCTGGAGTAGTAGTCATTGTCCTTTCTGGGTTATCACTACTAGACAAAGATGAGACTTGAGGCGATTGAGTAGTTTGATCATGCTGTCCACCGTTAGAAATCTCAGTCAAATCAGATTTTTGCTGCTCCATTTACTAAAAGTTGCAGCAAGATTCAGTCCAAAAGTACTATTCAGTCCGTAAATTGCTTGCGAATTTTCTCAATCTCTGCAAAATTAACAACTGCTTAAATATCCATTCAACATTGCGTAATAATAAGTTTTTTTCATTTCCTCAGAAACAGTTTAATACTTTGGTTACAACATTGATTAGCACTAACCAATAATAAAGGTGGCCATTTCAATTAAATCAAAATCATTCCAGTTTTATAAAGCTTCAGGCTGCATCAATTTGATTTGCAGCCCATACGGGTGAATCCAATCACCAAATGAGAGACTCGAGAACTCCCGTCTTTTCTTTATAGCGCTGCGCAATTAATTTACCTGAAAAAAAGTTAATTAGTCATTAATTTTCAGACATAATCGTTTTTAAAAATCGTGTTTTCGATCCTAGAATGTAGAGGGTTCTCTTTAGACATAAAGGTACCGTACATCTAAAGAAAACCCCCAGATTCTAAGGTTCATTCTGAATTTATAATGAGGAAAGTGCCAAAAACGATAAGCCATTTACGAACTGCGTTCCTACATAAAGTGGAATAGAAGATAAGCTTGCCTGAACTAAAAAAAAGAGCAATAATAATAATTATAATTTTCCTTACTTCTTATTCTCTCAATACAAAAAGCACAGAAAATAAGCTCGAACTGAAATTCGAAAGGACGACAGTTGAAGATCGAAGAAACAAAACTTGCTTTAGCAAATTTTGGTTTGGTTATCTGCTGTAGTGATATTTATAAACACAGTGTCTAAACAAACAACGATAATTCGAAGGTTGACGAAGAATACTGGAGCAGGAAATGAAATCCTTGTTTAAAATCTTGGCCTCAAAGTGTGAACACATTATTACAACAATAATAATGATAATCTGCACACTAATTGGTAATTGATAAACTTTTCCATCAAAAAAACAGTTGAAAAACAAATTGACTCCAAAATGACCAAAAGTGAATCCTTAGTTGGACAAGACAGACTTTGTGTTCACTTTCGCGTCTTGTTGAGTGCGAGAACTTTTGCAAAATTTTCGATATTCACCAAATTCAAAGAAGAACCACAACAACCACAAAATGCTCCTCAAAATGAAAATTCCTATATACAGTTTTCAAAATTCAAGAACAAACAGGTTCATCCAATTCTGAATAAAATTAATTCGTTCCAGTTATTATTGGCTAGATGACGACTCAACGTTCCTTCCTATCAAGACTCGTTTCATATATAAATTAATTATAATTACATATATTATTTAACCCACAAAAAATATCGCGATTATACTTATATATATATATATCAATTTGGATAGGATAACTGATGTTCCTCTGAATTTAAAAATTGAGTCATAGTCCATTCGTCCTTCGTCCACCTCAGTGCCAAGCAAAAACTAGGAAGGGGAAAACTTTTCAAAACTCGTCCCAAATGTCACATGTACAATCAACCAATGTAAAATCCATCCACAAAGCACAGAATTTAGGCCTTCGTACTGAAATCAACCTAAAAGTCTATCACTATATGACTGTAGCGTTCTAGAACAACAAAGATTTTCCACACACCTTTCATGTTGATCTTTTTAGTCAGATGGAACTGTTGTTGAATGGAAAAGGATTTCCTCGCAAACACCCCCTAAATACTTAAATGCATTTTTGGTCAAGTTGTGAGGCTATAAAAGTCTTAAAGCATAAAAAATATTTTCACCGATCGATACTTTCCCCTTCCCAAAAGCACAATTGTATTAACAAATACATGTAGCAGTGATGGGAAGGAGATAAAATTTAAAACAATTTTTTTTTTCAGAAAACGCCTTTCTTTTGTTACAAGAAATATTTCTGGGAATATGCGAAGGCTTGAAGAATATTGACCAACTTTGAGTTTGCACTGTAATTTTTCATTTTCTGTCAGCTTTGCATGAAAAGCATATACGCCTTTGGGAAAGTCATAGTGTCATCTCGTCTGGATACATTGATTGCTTTTCAAGTTACTGTTTGATCGATATGAAATGATGCATGTAATCTAATGAATAATAAATGTACTGCTAATAGGCACAATCTAAGTAAGTATTTGGTAGCATGATGGCAGACCGTAATGAAGTTAGTTTTTAACAACATTTTACGACGCTATAGTATCGCATATTTAACGGTGGTTTGTGGTTTTGTAGGTTGTTCAGAAATGACTACAAAATTCTGTATGCAGATTTTTAGACTGTTTGGTTATGGTTATAGTTATAACTCCAGTATTTTTTGGGTTTATTGTTGATTGATATAGAGAAGGCCCGTTAGATCAACGTGTTTCAATAATTGGCATCCTAAAATGCATATAAATTTACTGAACCTTGTCAATTTACTTCCCTTCCGTATAATTTTACATATTCATGTGGAGGATGTAACATTTTTATTAGACAGGTGGAAATATATCGCACTGAAATAGAATCCGTTCATTCCAACCAGGTTTATCATGTCGTAATTAGCTCATGGAAATTTGGGGAAAGTGGAACTTAAAGTACAAGCTGCGGGTTCCTAAAATTCAAGATTCCATTTCAAAATGCATAAAATGTATTTTGGAAAATTTGACGAGCCCTACAGAGAAGAAGAGAAGCCACCAATCTGGAGACGAGATAAATTCTGGATTACAGGTAATGCTTGTGCGCATAAAACCCGAGAAAAGTACATTAGCAAGGAAAAGTTTGTATCAAAAGTATCATTATCATTCCCAGTGGCAATTATTGGCTGCTATTTCCTATTGATTGGATTCGTTATTCTTCTCCTACTTCTCACTCCAAGATTCGGCATGCATTCTCCAGGGAGCGGAAATGAGCATGAGAACCAAAATGACGGCATTGGATTTTATGGATCAAATCCCCAAAAAAGTGGGTACTATAGTTTGCATTTACATTGCATTATGTATGAGTTTAACTGTTGAAAACTTTTTCAGAGCCGTTCAGACCTTCCCTTAAAGATCCAGTGTATGAAATTGATCCTAGGTCGACATTAGACAGTATTGAGAATGAAAACAACAATACTTTTTTCAGAACACTGAATGAAACCTCATCAGAAGAAATAGAATCCCCAAAAGAATCTATTATTTTGTAGCTAAAAATTTCATTTTATTTAAACCATCAACTTTCGCATTTTTAATAAAACGTCCATGGTTATTTAAATGCAAATGTGACACCATTTATCCCCACAGGAATGTTATTATTATTACTTTTAAATTGTACATATGTGATCCTGGTAGGACATTCGTGTGGATAAAAACATAATGATAATTTACATAAGCTTATTTCTGAGGACAAGCTTTTCCACTCACATTTTTATGGGTACGTACAAGCTTGTCACTCTCATTCCTAAATTAACTGAACAAAAGAAGTGCAATACAATTAAGTTAGTAAAACACTGAGAGTCATTTTCCAGATCACTCACCACACAACAACAGGATATATAAATAGTAACTAACTAACTAACTAGCTACATACATAACAAAAAGTAACAAGTGAATTACATAAACAAGTAACAAAAAAGCAAACAACCTCAACAATTAAGCATTGCAATTGCATCTCCAGCAGACACAAAATTGTCCATCTCCTGCAAATTTTCTGGATTTTATAAATTTTGGCATTTCATCATCTCATGTAACAAAAACGATCAACAATCTGTCTAGGCATATTTAGAAGTAAGTGTATTTTTTCCTTCCAAAAATACTGGTCAACGAAGACAAGAATTTACGAGCGGAATTCCTATCAAAATTGTTCTTAGAAAATCCTGCATTCTCACTTCGGACTGATACATCAACGTTCACGCATTGTTTCTGATCAACCTGTACATTAACCCAGAAAATCATTATTCCCATTCCACAATTTTCCTCAAAAATTCTCCAACTATCAAAATGATAAATTCCACTTGCCTTCATCAATCTTTTTGGGTCCAATCCAAGAACCTTGATCCTGTTGTAAATCAAATGGATCACCCTTTGTGGGATAATAGCAGTACGCCCCAAAACCCAGATTGATTCTGTAATTGGGGAAAATTTCATTCCATTAGCAATGCATTCATTTTCTCACTTTACGTGCGTGCTAGTTGCACACATTTAGTACAAGTAAGTAAGTCCATGCCATATCATACTGTATTCGATTCAATTTATTTAAATAGCTAGTTAGTTATAGTTAGTTATTTGCTTCCCATCTTTAACACACGATTTAGAAACGGATTTTTTTGTAACTAACTAACTAACCAACTGACTAATGAACCAACTAACTAACAGCTAACATTATAATGAGCAATGAGATTCAAATACATGCAGTTGGCTGCAATCTTTCACATCATTAGTTTGCTACCCACTTTACAAACAAGATGTTTTTACTATATGATTTTGTATACCAGAATGTTGACGGCCTCTGCACACATCATCACAAGAGTAGACGACAGCATAGGACTCATAGTCAGTGTCCAAAACCCAGTAGCCAAATTCTTTGGGTGTCGGGGACCCAGGGGTAGGTGTAAGACTAATAGTCATCCGTGCCGATTCCCCGTACTCAAAGTTGGCCAAACCATAGGCGACCTTGGGCATTCCACTACTGTAAGAAAACAGACAAAAATTGATTAGTTAGAATTTGTAAATGAAACAGGTTTCATTTTCTACCCGAAAAGAATAAACACATCTCATTTCGTTAGTTAGTTCCTCAAAAATCAAAATTATGCATGCACGGAGGATGTGAATTTAGTCCTACTTTGCATACAAAAACAAGTTTTGGTAATATGCCGAATTTCAGCAATAATGATGATGATGACGGCTCATAAATGCATGAAGACAAACGGATTATTTATTCAAACGACCTAGAGGCAAAAAATGCTCACATTATTGAACCCAACTTTGATTGATATTACAGCTATTTATTAACAATTTGAGCACATGTAATATGCAATTGTGGTTTTGAGGAAAACCATTGTTTTATCAACACAACAACTAGTACAAACTCATGTAATATTTATAAGGGACAAGTGAAAAGTACAGAACGAATGAACGATTCCCAATACTCAGTCAGTTAGTGTCATCACACTCAATTTTCTGCATCTTAACGGCAGTTTGCTTTCATATGCACAAAAAGTTCCCCTGATTGTCATAAACCATTTGGACAGTGCATCATGCAATTCCTGTTCACGCCATTTACTTGAGAACACAGGGTATTTACTAAAAGTGTTAATGATGACAACTCATGCAAACGCTGCGAGAAATGGACAGATTGTGGGTGATTGATTTTTGTATTCACGCACAAGTTCAGTGATATAGGATAAGGTAAGTAGTTAGTTACAACTTGACATTGTAACAACAATTACATGCAATAGTAGTACACTAACTTACTCTTGCGTACAGAGCAATTTGTAACTAACTATAACTAGCTAACTATACTACTACTTGGGCGATAAACAAATACTCAAAAGAACCGTAAGTGAAACAAAAGATTTGTGAACCCATGTTTGTGACACATCACACTGAACCGCGTATTCCATGCGTCATTTGCAATTTTGACATTTTTGCATTGCATGTTGTTAATCACTACCCATAGTAATGCTGTACTGGTTCGTTTAATTCATGTGTTAAATCCCCGTGTCCTGACATATTGAATGTGAGAAACAAATGCATAATAGAATGGTTCATAATGTTTGGTCAGTTAGTAGTTTTATGCTTAAATTTTGATACATCTTCATTTCCCTCAACTTAACATGTGTTTATTTGTCCTAGCAAAAAGTATTTTCATAATAATCTATCAACAGCGGGTATTAGATATGCATGCATGCAAATGCTAAGGCAAAAAACAGCTTAGTTACTAGTAGTTGGTTGGTTAGCAATTTTATGGATAATTTTCTTCACTCATAAAGGCAAGAACATATAATATGCAAAATGTGAATCCATTCGCAATGATAAGCTGCAACCGTTTTTGCTACTCTATAGACACACACATGCTGTTTTTGTTTTTAATTTTTCATCTCCCTTGTTCAAATAGAAATAACAGCTCGAGTGTGAGCTGGTTGTGGACATAACTGATTTGAAACATATGCACAGTTTTAAATGCCTGTACAAAGAGTAATGCACTTCTTACTTTTAGTTAGCCAACAAGTTAATCTTGTAAATGGTGGGAAACAAATGTTGAGGATGAAAAAAATTGCTTACTTTTCCTTGAGAGCTGATGTAATAATTCCGATCCGTCCATCAGGATTGTACGTGAAATCTATCTTGTTGCATTTGGTGTTCACTTGGAAATCTGAGTAGTACCTTTCAAGCTCGTACCATGTCCCCAAAAACTGCAAAAAAGTACACCCGAGGTGAGTTAATAAGCACCAAATTTTGCCCTTTTTGAAGTGAATGTGCAAATAATTTGTTTTAGTAAGTAAAGAATGCGAAATTCAGTTGAAAGTTTTTCTATGCTTGTCTTACCTATTGCTAAATATTTCATGGATGCAAGTGACATTTGAAAATTGTAGGAAGAAATAATATTTGCTGTCTCACTCTATACAATGTCGAACAAATCTTATGAGAAATCGCTTTTTCTTAAATCTATGCATTCCACACAGGTGCTACTCAAATCACATGAGTCAATATAATATTATTTTTGTTTTCTACCTAAAATTTTACTTTTTAGACGGAAGTATTGTATTCCGTAAAAATATTGAAAAATGCATGAAATTTCGTGATCAAAAGTTCATGAACAAAATGCATAGTACAATTATTAATGAGGATGGACTGTAATATCTCATTCAGATTCAATAATAATACGTAAACGGAAGCATTTCATTTGGTAATCATTGCAGAATCCGATGTGATTTTTTACCAGAGGATAAAAAGTGTACAATGCATTTCTATATGCAATCAATGAGGGATTTTGTACGTGCAACAATCATGATTGATGAGACTCGCAAGACAGGTAGATGTATTTCCTCCCTGAAAGTGTGCATTCATAAAAAAAACTGCCGAATGCGTTTCCACTTAGTTTGACCAACCCTGCAAGTATTTAGTATCAGTTGGACGACCTTTGAAAATGCATTTTCTACCTTCAATCATCGTACAAAGAAGAATTTCCAGACTAAATTAATATGAAAAAAAATCTCCACACAAGAGTTAACTTTACTACCTTACGTCTGTCTGTCTGTTGGAGAGGGAACGCCGTTGCAAAGGGTATTAGACTAAAGCCAGAAATAATTGCAGAAAGTGAGAAAACTATGTGGGTCCACTTTCATTCTCCACCAAATCTCATTTCCTCTTTCTTTCAATAATGATAAAAGTCCATCGCCTTTTGGCCAACAACGTTTTTTTCTTCTTGATAACGAATTGTCATCCGGTCAGTCAACAATGAAATGAAATGTGTGCACGCAGCAGCTTTGCATGGAAACTTGTCAACCGTGAAGAAACTAACTGCAATCATGAGCTCAACTTTGTGATAATAATTATTCATGCTAAATCTAGAAACCATTTTTCTTTGCACAATAGACGGTCAGGATGCATCTTATCCATTATGTATGGGCATGCAAATTTTATGCAAATTCTGTCCACAGCTAAAACTAACTAACAAACTACAAAAGAATAAGTAAGTTTAAAGTATTCTGCAAAACGATTCGCCGCCACTAACTTTACTTATGATTCAACTTGGAACAAAATGATGAGCATTTGCGTGGGTTTACATAATTCCCATGGTCAAGAGTTTCCAAGTTGACAATAGGACTGTACATATATATGTTCACATACATTTTATACATGCACTGGTTAAAACAAAAAATGGGAGTATGATATTTCCTTTTTGGCACAAAAAACTGGAATATGCAACCCTGTATATGGGATAGTATTTTGACAACCAGCATAACATGACTGCCTAAATTCCATCCTGACTATATTTGTTAACATTTCAGCACATTTCGTTGGAATCAACTGTCAACGAAAAGACTACTTTATAGCCCCAATGAGTTGACATTACTTGGCAATTAATCATTCCTCATGATTTAAGCTTACCTTATCAGGGGAGAAGCTCTTTTGCACTGGAACTGGAGGACAAGAACCTTTCATCAAAACTTGAGCTAAGGACACTGAGCTCCATAGGAGGCATAATACGCACACTTCGAATAAGTTCTTCATCTGAAACATAAGAAAAAAACAATAGATGTGAATTCATTCGTGTGAAAACTATTTTTCCCTCCAATGCTATAGGAATCTTAATGAAGTCACAACATGAAAAGTCATTATTTTGTCAAAAGCAAAAAACCAAGTAAAAAACTAACTAAAATATCTACGATATAGTTTGTTGTTTGTAACAAAAACTCAAAGAAAGTAAAAATGAGTAATTCCGTGAACATTGCTAATTACCTTAGGAAAAGAGAGAATTTGCAAAAAAGCACACGCACGATTAACAACGATTATGCAACACGCAAATGGATTGCTAGCTAGCTAACTAACTAACTAACTATGAGAATGCAAAATTTACTACACTATTCAAATTATAATAACTATTATTGTTAATTTCCCCCCACTTCCTCGAATCAAGCTCATCGAGTTGAGCATAGTAAAAACAGTTTTCAAAACTGCGTACTCATTCACAGTCCATAACAGTGCAAGCAAGGATTCACGGGATTACTAACTAACTGCCAACTTTTAGCTTCATTAGGAGGTTCTATATGACAGTAAGTGAAATAGTAATCACTCATTCTCCCCTGCGCGTAAAGCAGTCTAAATTTATTGCTATACTAACTAACTTACTATACGGGAAAATAAAAACCTAGGACAAGAAAAAGAAAATACCATAGTATAGCATGGGATATAGAAACGAGCGAATTTACCGTGAATGCTCATATAATGCAACACTCAACACTGACTAAACTATATTATGAAACCTTTTGGTGTGCATTATAATATGCTATAGTTAAAAGGTACATTGCTGCACTTGTAACTAACTAACTAACTGACTTTGACTTTGAATTGCCCACTAGCCATCTATAGAGGTGTTGATTAGTAAGGCAGAAAAAAAATTCATGACGACCATCATATCATCATCAGTGTCTTTTATATTCCCCTGGATGAATATAGAGAGCAATAAAATGACACTTGATTGACTGGATGAGTTGCATCAATTTCTTTATCTCAATCAAGAAGAGAGAAAAAAAACGAATCCCTACAATCCCAAGAATATAATGCAGCTCTTTTGTTTTCTCCTCTTTTTGTGCGTACCAACTTTTTTTCCCGTTCATTTCTCATTCATAGCTTTATCGTGTGATTTGAATGTTCAGCCCTAGGAGCATTTAGTTAGTTAGCTAGTTAGTTTGCCGTAGCATTTAAAATTATAAACATTATGGGGAGGACAGCTAAACAAACTAATGCATTCGCTCATGCTTTAAATCCGGATGTGAATCTAATCAGGTGAGCAAAGTCAGTAGACCACACATTAGAGGATTATACATTTTCATTATTTGGGTATGGCAAGTGTAAATTCTGCCTGACATTGCAAAATAAAGGCAGATACTGCAAGGTAAAGTTGCATAATAAACTGAATAAGAGAAAATATGACAACTGCTTTGATTGCAGAATGAAGATTTCCACAGCTCAACAAGCTTCATATTTATTACACTTGATAGGACTAGTTTCTCTCCTCTATAATTTATCTATTAACTTTGAAGAGGGGCCAAAAGAATGCAGAACTATGAGCTTTACATTGCATAGTACAGTTTATATATTAACGCGTGATGGCCTCAAGGAAGGTCACAAACAATCTGCCTATAATTAGGTAACGTTATGCCGAGTAATGTAAAACTGGAAATATTTTCAACGCAATTTTCTTTTTTGTGTCCCCATCTCCTTTAAAAGGGCTAAAGTTCATTGCGTTTTGGGTGATGCAATCTAGAATCCTGATTTTTAAAAAGCCCATTCAAATCATAGTTTGCACATATTTACTTGTTGATTAGTCAGCCATTATGTAAACTGTTTTCAGAAAGTGGATATCAATTCATCATCAAAGTTTTTTGCAAGTGCAACAAATCCTAGTGAGCAAGTGAAATAAAACAAGTCTTGATCTGCCAAAGTACAAGTGTTTGGCACCAAATGAGCCAATAATTACATGACATGTGATTCCATTCACACATGACTACTCACACACCTTCAGTTCATCATTGCAAAAAACTGACAACTGGGGAAAAAATCTCATTGGATCAAGCTAATTAATGTTGTAAACTCGCTCTTTCAATTAATTGATAACGAAAAATGAGAAGCAATAAAATCCGCACATTCTTTCTGGCATCCGCAATGCCCATCTGTATGTTTGCTACTGACTGACTGACTATAAAACAGACAAAAAATATGTTGTATTGTCAGCCCAGTGAGTTCATGAACCTATGCAGTTTAATAAGAAAAGGTGTTGGAATGGCTCATTTTTATTGCCAAACCAAATGTGATGGCTTTTAGAGCATGAAAATGCAACTGTTGACTTAATACCTGTTCACTGTTATTTACTGGCGGTGCCAAGTTTGCCCATTTTTGGAACCTATCGCCAATTTAAACTGTGAGTGAGGAAAGGAAAATTACACCGTATTGCCAGAGATCAATTATTTTCCACCACAGACTATCATAATATTTTGGATCGTAAAATTTTGACCTCAAACTGTCGCTCACTCAGTAATAATAAACATGAGCTGTTTCATACACACATAATAATATTATGGGCTCTCTGGTAATGAGTTTAGTAACTAACTAACGAGAGAATGCATGACACAAGGATAAAGTTCACTGGGTCTTTGAATTCCATGAAAAAATCTCGTTCCCACAGATATAGGATACATTTTGAGCAGGTCAAGAAAATAGTGCATCTTGTATTATTAATGAATGAGGAAAAAAGACAAACAAGTCTCATGTACATGAAAGTTAATAGCTATTGCTACACCCTCTGGCTTTGTTTTTGGCGTGTAATACTGACCGCTGACGGTAAAGTATTGTGTTTACACAACCAAATGACCTTTGAGAAAAATCAATGAGGTTTTCTTGACATTCCCGAGATGAGCAAAAAAAGTGGCAACAATAATATGTTCAATTTATTTGTCCAACTTTGGCGTCACGCCGAACCATATTCACTCTTTGTTTTCTCATGTGCTGATTTCTAATTCAATATGAAAATGAAAACCCGTTAGTTTTTCACCCAGTTTGGGGATCATAGGCTCAGTTTTTTCTCACCATGCAATAACACTATGGAGTCAGTCAGTCAATCTGCCAATGATATTGAAATATGACAATATAAACCAGAGTGAGTGATCGAAATCTATAGGATTGACACGACACTATGAAAATTTACATTTTTTTGCAAAGCAATCTGGGAAATTTACATTATGGAAATACAAATATTTACAAAAATTGCATGATGAATCTTTCTTTTCGTACAAAATCAAAGCATTAAACTATGCATGGTAATTTATATACAGGGTCAGCCTCTCCGCTCCATCAGATACCCCATGCTCATTTAATGGATACGTGAAAATAACTTACTAACTAACTATGCATCACTTATCATGGTGAGAGAGCATTTTGATTTACACTAAGTGATCTGTCTACACACTTTTTTTTGCATAATTTGTCATACCTACCTGAGCAAAGGTGAAAATCATAATACATACTAAATGTCCAAATCAGCCACTCATCTATTTAATTAGCGGGATTCTAAAAAGTTTCTACCATTTGCATATCATTTTGTGAATCCGTTATGCAATCAGAATAAAAACGCATCCTACTAAAGTAACTAACTAACTAAATACAAGTGTGTACTGCTACAAACCGTATCCATTACTTATACTAACAACAGGCATCCATGTATAAACACAAAATTTCGACCTGAAAACTTTTCACTCTTTTTTTTCACTTATTCTTTCACCATACGTGAGCTAACAAATGAAAAGAGCAGGCACCAAAACAACTCTATTTTCTAAATAATAGACTGAATATAAGTCCTGTGGCCCCGCAGGAGGTAATTTCCCCCGTAATTATTGAATTTAACACTTTTCCTCAGCCTACCGAGAAATTGACCGTGATAAAATGGTCAGTTCACATATGCAATTTACACTTATCAGTAACTAACTACAGCCCGCCTTTGTGTTGATTGACATGAACGGAATTTATTGGCCTCCAAGATTGATTCATATCTCACACATAGAAATAATTAGCATTCCTGGCGAAAACACTGACTCTATTATTCCCAGTCGTTGCTCTACAATCTCTCCGTCTAAACTATTATGCCATTAGCTATCTTTCAGTTAGTCAGTCACTCACTATCGCTACTGAAATACATTCGCTATGGCTGCATTAAATATCTACTGAGAGTGAGAATTCTAAAGTTAAATGTAACTAACCAACTACTGCATGACATAATATTATGCACTTGTTTTCTTTGATGACTATTTTTTCAATCATGACGGTATACATGTCCAAATCCATGTAGACCAAACGTACCGGGATGAGAATCTGAAAGTCTGGGCAAATCAAACGGTGCATGTGAAACAATGCAGTAATCTCTCATCTTAACATTCTAATGTCCGTGCGAACTAAAACTGCACTCGAGATTCAATATAGGCTTCTTTATCATCATGTTCGATTAATCTGTCATTGCACCTGCTCAGCCATTAAAAAACACAGTAATTGAAGATAAACCGACATGTCTATCCCAATCTTATAGTCACAATCCCAATGCATGCAATTCCTTTGCAAAACACAGCCTGAAAAATTCATATCGCAATATTTTTTAGGCAACAATATTTACATTTTGTATTTCATATCATAGCCTACAATGACAAAAAAATGCCAGGGACTAAAAAAACCACGCAGATTATCTGAATTGCATAATTTAAGGTCTTATATAATAATTGCACTCATAACTGGCCAAGTTCCTTGCACTCTCAGGTAAATATGGGATGCCAGGGGATTGAAAACTAGCTCTAACTCTAACTAACCAACTATTTACATCTTCATTTCGCACCACACCAGCTTATTATGAATCTGCATAGGAGGAACCAACAAATGGAAAAAAAATGGTCTCAAAGATTGTCACGCTTTTATATTTATCTGTAAGTCGTCCTTGTATACAGAATGACTTGTACAAATCTATCCCGTTACAGTTATGTTGTCCACATTGAGTGACTACTCATGTTCAGAATAAAACACCTGACAAGCCAAATCTTATGCCCCCAACTCATCACATCATCTTATTGTATGTGCATAACTCAATTTAAATCTTACTGTCTCCGCTCATGCATGTGAAATGCTCAAGCTTCGATTACACCATCACTCCCTAGTGTAGTTTAGAGTTGGTTAGCATTATACTTTCCCAACCCTATAATATAGATTATTAGTGTAAGTAAAACGAAAATATGATGAATCACTGATGAATAAGGCAATTATTCCCGATCTACCATTTAACAGTAAAAGAATCAAAAGACCGCCATATGGAAACTGGGAATTTTATAGCGATGATAATGGTGACAGGAACTAACTAAGCAAAGCAAGCATTTTGCATGCATGATTTTTTCAATAGCCAATGGGCCTATTGAAAATATTAATTAGCAAAGATTAGCATTTCCCCTGTGAAAGCAAACAGGCTGTCATTGTTGACCAAAACTTGTCTGCCCATGCTAATGATAGCCTTGTATGTGTTCTCAAGATCCTAATAATTAGTTAGGCCGACCGCTTAGCCTCATCCCTACAATCAGTATGGATTACGCAATTAATTGCCAAGTCAGGTAGAAAACCCTAAAACCCCAAAGCTCTTTGCATGCAATATGTATATATTGTATCACAAGTTATAAGTTTTCTTACGCAGTTTCTATAGACGGGTCCAGTTAGTTAGTTAGCTAGCTAGTTTTACGTATGCCATCACTCATCATGAATAATGCTATAAGATATTCAGAAATGTGGATGGAGGCCATCATCTGAAAACGTTTTAACCTTTCACCGCACCAATTCATTTAAACCAATATACACCTGGTTGGGCCAGTTTTGCCCTTTATGCATTATGCAAGAGGAAGAGAGGATATAATGTGAGTGGAGCTGCAAGCAATAAAATGGCTCGAGGAACTGTTAATGAACATTTGCGTTGAAAGGACCAAAGAAACATGACTAAGGACATGATGAACTTATTAGACATTCTTGTAGACTCTTGTATATCGCAGTAGTAGCAGCATTGTTCTCCGCGCGCTCTATAATAGAGACATAGAACAAATGCGTTACTTTTTTTTCCAACAAGGGTTGAAATATGGGAAGCCTGTCAGATAATTTTGCTCGTAAAGTCTTAGACAAGGATCAGGAAGTGCTTGACTAACATGTGTAAATAAAAAAGCGTATTCTCCATGTCAATTTTCGGACAAATCTGATCATCTCATGCGTACGCACTTTAGGTAGGTTACGTACATACGTGCGTACAAACGCACCTATCAAAATTTTTAGGACTAATAAAGTGTTGATTGAACTCATGCACGCTGAATTACAATAAAAATGAACGGAACAAATCGGTTGGGCCTGTTTAACCTTATGCCCTTTGGTGGGTTCGATTCATCATATTTCACAGGAAGTTACCATTTTGATTGCAGTAGCTAGTTAGCTAGTTAGGATGAACAAACTATTTGTATGCATTCAACTGCAATCAAGATTTTGAACAAATTCAAGAGTTTACTCACCTAACAACAACAGGGCCAAACAGAGGAATTAAATCTAATGTTTTTTTATATAAAATTTTACCATACAGGAAATAATGGCTCAATTCAAGCTATGGCACTGCTGACACGTAAAAGCAATATTCTCCACAAAATGTGGACCAAACTTAGCATTCTATATAGAAAAAATAAATCTGAGATTCCCAATTTTCATCCCAAGCTAACAGCAGGAACGAAAAGTTTTTGTCATTTCCTTCCTCCATTCTTTGCAAATATAAATGTAATCAAGGCGAAAAAAGAGGTCAACGATCCTGCCTGTGGACCAAACCCGCAATAAAATGTTATGAGAAATGAGCCGTTTCCACTTATTATTATTATTTCTCTCTAGTTTGTCAGTGAATAAATTATTAAGGGTCCATTTATTTGCCAAAGCCGTGTAGCTACACTAACAACACATTATTTATGACTTACTTAAGTAAGTAAGTAAGTATTAAAAATGGGAGTTGACTCATCCTCCTTAATTTATTAGCCACGGTCATTTTTCAACAGAAACATAGACAAATAAAATGTACAATGTTTTAACTCTAACCAACTAACTAACTACAGTCTCACACAATAGTAATTATTCCCATTACCCATGTTCAGCTGTCCATTAAAAATGCGTACAAAAAACTATGCGTCAGGAATGCTCACATTACAAATGACCCGCAGTTCATCCCATTATCAAAAACTAAAGGTATCCTAAAAACAAGGCTCATTTAATCTACATTATTAAACACTTTTTTTCAATCAGGGTCCGCCGAACGGTAACTTTTGGCAATAAAGCACATAACACGACTGACTGACTATAACTAGCTGACTATCTGTTTCGCAACGTGATCCGTACATTATCTATCTATCTTATGTCTTTCACATTGGCCAGAAGAGTAAGTAAGTTAGTAACTAACTAACCAACTAACTAACTAGCTAACAATTAGTACGTCTGTCCATCTTGCCATTTTACGGCACCCCAGAGAACTTTACATCATGTAACAGCAACCAAAAAAAACATGTAATGAGAGTACAGACAATGGGAAAACCTTTGTATTACAATAGGCCACAACCGAAAATATAATATACCGCATAAGCTTGAAATGTCTGCGATTTTTTCTTCTTTTTTGTACACCAGTTCAATTTGCAAAGTGTCCTGCCCAATCTTTTGCAATTTGTCTTAAGGTTATAGTCCACTTTTTAGAACCGCTCAGCAGACAGTATAAATGATACTACTGGCTGGCGTGGTAATGACATGAGATAATAAATAATTGCTAGCAAGTAACTAACTCTGCGAAAGGATTTTTGTTTTATAGTCTGTTAGTTAGGTGGCTAGTCAGAAAAATTATTGGGTACGACTTAATCCTCTTATTTAAATTCTTTGTGACACATTTCTGGCCACATGTACAACGAGGATTTAATTCCCTGCTGGTGTAACTAACTAACTGATACTGGGAATAGTTTAAATTGTCACATATGAAATGAACCGGATGGTTATTCTCTGCAACTCATCATTATATCCTATTGTTCGAAAAAGTATACGGTTTTTAAAATATTTCTCCTAGCTGGATGTCCATTTTTTTCTCTCTCCCTCAACATCATGCCTACTATGGACCTAATAAAAAAATTATGCGTACAGTCGGTCAGCCAAGAAGTATTCACTATTCGCCGTTTTGTGTTCGTGTGGTTTCATGTGTGTGCAAATGACAATCTACTCATTAAATCATGCGGATCTGTCACAATCGCTTTTGCCTCAAAAGACATCTTAAGTGCTACCACCCACAGGTTTCATTTGCACTCAACAACTCAGGTACACAAAGACGTGAACAATGGCACAAGTCTCGTAAATGGAGCTCATATGGAGATTGTAAACTTGAGATCCCAGCTTTGACCTCTTCATTATAAGCTCAAAGGGTATCTCAATTCGATGTGATACTATATTTCTGAAATTTTGCTTAAGTTAATGCATTGCAGAATTTACTGTGTCTTCACTTGTAACCACAGTTTGTGCCCGAATAGAATCTGAGTATTAAACTGGAACACATACAAATTTATACTATACTTTGTGTGTGGTATCCAACTTATAGAAAGTTTACAAAACTGAAGTGACGATTGACAGATTGGCCTCAAGATTTTAATTGCCCGTGATATGTGACTATACAAGCCAATGATGAGCCCAGACTTACTCATTCGCAAGACAGACACTTGTTCAGCTTCCCTGCAATTATATTTTGGTTCCGCAAATTGAAACTGGTTCCTGCCTGTACTCGAAATGCCACACACACCCGTAGGGACCAGTAGATTGCCATTGACGAAGCTATTGCCCACACCTCATTATGAATTCACGGATTTAATCGCTTTATTATTAAAAAGACACATTCATTAGCAACTCCTTCACCTCACATAATGAAAATGGTAATCACAAAAAAGGATAGTTGCTTCGTCTTTTGTCTTATAGTTATAGTTAGTTAGGAGGAACCAGTGAACTTGACCATTTCCCAAACAGGGAAATGAATATTCAGGAAATTGATGGTGAGATTTTTTTTTTCATTTGAATTAATAAATTCATGAGCAACCACCTAACGGCAGACTCAACTCATCATATTTATTATGCAGAAAAAACCTCCCACAAAGTGTGCCTTAATCGCTCATATGAACCCAAAAAATTGTGTCATGACATAACATGATGACATTTTTTTCGGGTAGTTGGCACATGCCAAGAAATAATGCCAGGCCAGCCACAGTAGGTGGTTTGGTTCTATTTCTTCACACTAACTCACTAACTATAACCAAGTTCAAAACTGATCGACCAGAAAAATGATCATTTTGGTTCCAAATTCACAGGCTCAACCATTGTTGTATAATAATAACAATACAACTGACTGACCGGTTCCCATCTACATGCATCATGCCCTAATAAGTATGCATATATACAAAAAGAGCTCATCACTCCTGCATGCATAAGGATCTTCTTAATTTAGCCACTGCTGACCAATTTATGATCCAACAGCTTTGTTGTCCTTTTTTTCACCATGATGAGTTAGCTGGTTACTGAAAAAACCTCCGTGTGTGATTTACTCACAGCCTTCTACTGATTCAAGACAGTCGGTAATGAATTAAAGAGGCAAGTTCCGTTCACAATTCAAATCATGACATGGACAGAATGAACTTTTCAGGTAGTTATAGTTAGTTAGTTAGTTAGTGCCTTGCAAACTAACATACTGTATCACAGGAATCTACATTCAATGGACGCATGTAATAACGCATCTATTTTCCATTAAAATGGTCCAAAAAAGCTCCTACTGAATTTTTTCCCCTTATGAACCAATATATAATAATAATAATAATCCTGCAAAATGACTCTGATTGAGTTCACATACTAAAAGATTCACATGTAGTATGCAAATATTTTCACACACATCCCAGCTGCAATCCCAACTAACTAACTCAGCTAACCATGTGAGAAAATCAAATGTCCATTGACTGAGCAACTACAAAGAGCCCTGCGTTACCCTACACACAGTGGCAATAATGGGATAATCATGGCATATTTATTCCCAGAAGACTTGACAGACAACTTGTTGTTTACTGTTTGTCATCAGACATGAATACTGCTCGTATACCTGAATCTTATCTCTGACAGTAGAAACAAATTAGGCTGCTCATAATATAAAAAAACACAGCAGGGCCTTGTCAAATCAACGACTCATCAGTCAGTCCGTCAGTGAGCATTGTAAATATACAATAGAACTGTTCGAACCTCCTTTTTTTCATTCCTTGCGCATTATTATAACCATGATTTATCTTTTAATCGCTCATCCGACCGACTATAGTTGATGGATATTATCCGAAAATCTTCGTGTCTGTCTCTCTAGCTATACCATTTCAATTAAAACATGTTAACTAACCAACTAACTAAACTGTTAAATAATTTATTAATCAACTAACTTAAAGTAACTAACTAACTAGCTAGCTAAAGTTTAGACTCACTTACTTATTGGGTAAACCGACTCGCGCATCATTGCATTATTTACAACAGTATTATGATGTGTGACCTGCAAAACTATATAAGGTAACGGTGATACTATGTGAGTTGTTCTCCATTCACTTAATTACTATTGTTACGTCTAATAGTATTGAACCATCAGTTTTTTT
>Ga0210040_10002403_pt1 | contig 26476 bp, 19 predicted proteins | sample CryGeyCG12114_NA_FD_185462 | JGI IMG/M metagenome (GOLD analysis project Ga0210040, IMG submission 185462) | Groundwater microbial communities from aquifer - Crystal Geyser CG19_WC_8/21/14_NA (SPAdes) (version 2) | ecosystem: Environmental > Aquatic > Deep subsurface > Groundwater | place: USA... | reverse complement strand
GGAGCCTGAACCTCCTGGTCGAGGAGGTCGCCGCCGTGGTCCGCGCGGGAGGGGCCGCGGACGGGCTCCCCGAGCCCGAGGTCGAGTTCGCCGACCTGGTCGAGTGGGCCGCCGAGCGCCCCGCCGCCCGCCGGGACGCGGCGGTGGCCCACACCGAGCAGGTCATCCTGCGCGGGGCGGCCACCGGCGCGCAGATGCTGCCGTTCGACCGCCCCCGCCCCCCGCAGGCCGACGCGCGCGCCGGCGTGGTCACCGCCCGCGTGCCGGCGGCGACGCTCGACGGCGTCACGGCGCTCGCGCGCCAGCTGGGCACCACGGCGTACGCGGTGCTGACGGCCTCGCTGGGAGCGCTGCTCGCCCGGTCCTCCGGGCAGGCGGAGGTCGTGCTCAGCGGACCGCTGTCAGGGCGCGGGGAGCCCGCGCTGGACCGGGTCGTGGGGTGCTGCATCAACACCGGGCTGTTCCTCGTCGACCTCGCCGGGGAGCCGAGCTTCGTCGACCTGGTGTCCCGCGTGGCGAGGGGCGCCGTCGAGGCGGAGCAGCACGCCTGGCTCCCGCTCGAGGTCCCCCTGCGGCCGCTGGCCGAGGGCGTCCGCGCCGACCTGGCTCCCGTGCTGCTCAACCTCCTCGAGCCCCAGGGGGGCGACCTCCGCGTCGCCGGTGGCGCCGTGCAGCGGCGCAGCCGCCCCAGTCCGATGGCCTACTCCGAGCTGGACCTCTACCTCGAGCACCGCGACGGGGGCCTGGCGGTGGACGCCGTGCACTCCCTGGCGCGCCTGGACCGCGCCACGGTCGAGGTCCTGCTGGAGCGGTGGCTGCACCTGCTCGACTCGGCCCTGTCCGACCCCTCCCAGCCGGTGGCCGGCCTGCCGCTGCTGACGCCGGCGGAGGACGCGCTGCTCGACCGGCTGGAGGGCGCCCCCGGTGCGGCCCCCACGACGACCGTCCTGGACGAGGTCCGGGCGCGGACGGCGGAGGACCCGCACGCGGTCGCCGTCGTCGACGCCTCGGGCCCGTGGACCCGCGGAGAGCTGTGGGAGCGCGCCGGCGCGTTCGCCGCCCTGCTGGTCGGGCGCGGGGCGCGACCCGGAGACGCCGTGGTCCTGGCCCTCGACGAGACCGCGGACGCCGTCGCGGCCCTGCTCGGCTGCTGGCGCGCCGGTGCCGTCGCCGTGCCGGTCGGGGCGAGCCAGCCCGAGGCCCGGGTGCGGGCCGTGGCGGAGTCCTGCGCCGCGGCCGTGGTCCTGGACCTCGACGCGCTGGACGACCTCGACGCGCTGGACGACCTCGACGCGCTGGACGACCCCGACGACCCCACGGACGCCGGGCCGCTCCCGGCGGCGCAGGACGCGACCGTCCTGCCCGGCAGCGCCGCGTACGTGCTCTACACCTCCGGGAGCACCGGGGAGCCCAAGGGCGTCGTCGTCAGCCACGCCGCGCTGGCCGCGTCGACGCTGGCGCGCCTGGACGCCTACCCCTCCCGCCCCGGGGTGGCCCTGGTGGCCCACGACCTGGCCTTCGACGCCGGGCTGGGGATCATCGCCTGGTACCTGTGGACCGGGGGAGCGCTGGTCATGGCCCGTCACGACGAGCGCCTCGACCCGGAGCTGCTCGCCGACCTGCTGCGGCGCCACGGCGTCGGCCAGCTCGACATCGTCCCCTCCCACTACGCGCTGCTGCTGGAGCTCGCCGACCCGCGGGCGCTGTCGGGCCTGGAGCTGGTGACGCTGGGCGGTGAGGCCTGCCCGCCGGCGCTGGTCGGCGCGCACCGCGCCCTGCTGCCCGGCACCGCGCTGGTCAACGAGTACGGCCCGACCGAGTCGACCGTGTGGGCGCTGGCGCACGCGTGCGGGGAGGGCGACGCCGAGGGCGCGGCCGTGCCGATCGGCACGCCCGTCCGGGGCGTGGTCGCCCGCGTGGGGGACTCCGACGGGCGGCGGCGTCCGCCGGGCGCCGTGGGGGAGCTGCTCCTGGGCGGGCACCTGCTCGCCGACGGCTACCTGCACGACCCGGACCGGACGGCCGAGCGCTTCGTCGTCCGCGACGGGCGCCGCTGGTACCGCACCGGTGACCGCGCCCGCTGGGCCCGCTCCGGGGAGGTCGACTTCCTCGGCCGCCAGGACGCGCAGCTGAAGGTCCGCGGGTACCGCGTGGAGCCGCAGGAGGTGGAGACCGCGCTGGCCGGGCTGGCCGGCGTGGTCCGCGCCGCCGTCGGGGCGGTGGAGGTCACCGCCGGGGCCCCGGTGCTCGTCGGGTGGGTGCAGCTGTCGCCCGACGCCGGCGGGCGGGGCGGCGCCCAGGACGTTGCCCTGCTGCGCGAGCGCCTCCTGGAGCGGCTGCCGGAGTGGCTCGTCCCCGGCGTCCTGGTCGTGGTGGACGAGATGCCCGAGACCACGGCCGGCAAGGTCGACCGCGACCGCCTCCCGAGCCCGGCGAGCGACCCGCTGGAGGGGGGGACCCCGCCCGCCACGGCGACGGAGGAGGCGGTGGCCGCCGTCTGGGCCGACCTGCTGGGGCGCCCGGTGCCCGCCGACCGGTCCTTCTTCGCCCTCGGCGGCCAGTCGCTGCTGGCCGCCCGCATGGTGGCCCGCCTCCGCACCGAGCTCGGCGCCGACGTCGACCTCCGCGACGTGCTGGCCGCCCCGCAGGTGCGGGACGTCGCGGCGCTGGTCGAGCGGGGCGCCGCGCCGGCCGCGCAGGCCGGGCGGCTGGACGTCGGCGCGCTGGACCTCGCGCAGGTCGAGGACCTCCTGACCCGTGTCGACGAGCTGGCCGACGACGAGGTCGAGGCCCTGCTCGCCCGCCTGGAGCAGCCGTGAGCGTCGACGAGCTCACCGAGCCCGACGCCGGCGCCGCCGACCGGCGTCGCCAGCTGGCCGAGGCGCTGCGGGCCCGGCGGACTGCCCCGGCCCGGCTCGCGCCGAACCAGGAGCGGCTGTTCGTCCTCCAGGAGCTGGACCCGGGCTCGACCGCCTACGCCGAGGCCGTCGTCCTGCGCCTGCGCGGAGCCCTGGACGCCGAGGCGCTGGTGGCTGCGCTGGAGGGGCTCCGCTCCCGCCACGAGTGGCTGCGCAGCCGCATCGACGTCGGTGCCTCGGGCCCGGTGCAGGTCGTCGACGACGCCGTGGCGCTGGTCGTGGAGCGCGCCGACCTCCCGGCCGCGCCCGGCCGCGACCTGGGGCCCGAGGCGCTCGCCTGGGTGCGGGGCGTGGCCGAGGAGCCCCTGCGGCTGCGCGAGGGCCCCGTGTGGCGGGCGGGCCTGGCGCGCCTCTCGGCGCACGACCACGTGCTGGTCCTCGTGGTCCACCACGTGGCCTGCGACGCCTCGTCGGTCGCCGTCCTCCTCGACGAGCTGGGGCTGCGCTACGACGCCGGGGCCGCCGGGAGCCCGGTCGTCCTGGAGGCACCGCGCTCCCCGCGCGACCTCGCGCGCGCGGTGCGGGCGCTGCAGTCCTCGCCGGCGTCCCGGGCGGCCGTGGCCCGCCACGCCGCGGCGCTCGCCGGGGCGGACGCGGGCGCGCGGGCCGGGGGGCCGGACGCCGACCCCCGGCCCGGGCCGGCGCGGGTCGCCGTCCGCCGCGTGCCGCCGGAGGTCGCGCGCCGGGTCGCGCGGGTGTCCGGGGACGCCGGGACCACGCCGTTCGCCGCCGTCTGCGTCGCCATCGGCGCGGCCGTCGGTGACGCGACCGGCGCCGGCACCCCGGTGCTGGGCGTGCCCGTGGACCTGCGCTGGCACCTCCCCGGCAGCGAGGAGACGGTCTCCTTCCTCGTGGAGACCGCGGCGGTGGCGGTGCCGGGCCTGCTCGGGCGCACCTTCGAGGACGCCGTCGTCGCGGTGCGCGACGCCGTCGGCGGCGCCCTGGCGCAGCCCCCGCCCTTCGACGACGTGGTCGCGGCCCTGCGGGCCTCCGGGGACCTCCCGGCGACCGGCACGCCGCTGCACGCCTACGCGACCTGGCTCGACGGCGAGGAGGACGGCACGCTCGGCCGCACCGGTCCGGCCGTCAGCCACGTCGACGTCCCCCTGGGCGACGCGAAGTTCGACCTCTCGTGGACGGTGGTGAGCCGCCCGAGCGGCCTGGAGCTGCGCCTGGAGCACGACAGCGCCCGGGTCGACGCGGTGGCGGCCCGGCGGCTCCTGGACGCCGTCGTGCGGCTGCTGGACGCCGCCAGCGCCGACCCCGGGGCGCTGCTGGGCGCCCTGCCGCTGCTCCCGGCCGCCGAGCTCGACCGGCTCCGGCAGTGGGAGGGGCACGCCGGGCCGGTGCCGCAGGAGGACCTGCTGGCGCACGTGGCGCGCGGCCTCGCCGCCTCCACCGGGCCCGTGCTCGTCACGGCGGAGGAGGAGCTGTCGGGCCGCGCCCTCCTGGACCGCGTCGACGACCTCGCCGCGGCGCTGCTCGCCGCGGGGGTGGGCCGCGGCGACCGCGTGGCGGTGCCCAGCCGGAGGGTGGCCGGGACCGTCGTGGCGCTGCTGGCCGTCCTGCGGGCGGGCGCCACGTACCTCCCGGTCGACGTGGGCCACCCGGCCCAGCGCCAGGGCGACCTCGCCCGCTCGGTGCGGGTGGCCGCCGTCGTCGGCGAGCGCTCGTGGGCGCACGCCCTGGCCGGGGCCGCCGGGGCCCGGGCCGTCGCCACCGACGCGGCGGGCCGCCCCGAGCTGGCCGCCCCCGTCCCGGCGTCCTGGCCCGCGCGCTCGCCGGCGGACCTGGCGTACGTCATGCACACCTCCGGGTCGACGGGACGGCCCAAGGCCGTGCGCGTGCCGGACTCCGCGGTCGTGGCGCGGGCGCTCTCCTACCGGGAGCTGCTGGCGGACGCCGGGGTGCGCCACCTGCTGCAGTCCACGCTCACCTTCGACGCCTCGGTCTACCTGTTCTGGGTCCTGGCCACCGGCGGGGTCCTCGTCCTGCCCGCCGACGAGGAGGCGGCGGACCCGCTCGCCCTCGCCCGCCTGGCCGAGCGGCACGCCACGACGGACGCCTTCTTCGTCCCCGGCCTGTACGACGCGGTGCTGCGGGCGGCCCCGTCCGGGTCGCTGCGCTCCTTCCGCCGCGTCTGCGTCGGCGGCGACGTCGTCCCGCCGGCGCTGGTGGCCCTGCACCGGGCGACCGTCCCCGGCGCCGACCTGCTCGACGTCTACGGCCCCACGGAGGTGGTGGTGACCGCCACCGCCGCCCGGCTCGGCGCCCAGGACGCCCAGGGACCCCGGGTGCCGATCGGCCGCCCCCACCCGGGGACCCTCGCCCGCGTGCTGGACCGGGACCGCCGCCGCCTCGCCGTCGGGCTCGTCGGCGAGCTGCACCTGGGCGGCCCGTGCGTGGCCGACGGCTACGACGGCGCCGAGGGGACCGACCCGGGCGCGACGCCGTTCTGGACCGGGCGGGAGCCGGACGGGACCTCCGTGCGCTGGTACGCCACCGGTGACCTGGTCCGCTGGAGGGAGGACGGCCAGCTGGAGTACCTGGGCCGGCGCGACCGCCAGGTCAAGCTGCGTGGGCAGCGCGTGGAGCTCGGTGAGGTCGAGGCGGCCCTGCGGCGGGCGCCGGGCGTCCAGGAGGCCGCCGCGGAGCTCGTGGGCATCGGCGCGGGACGCCGGCTCGTCGCCTTCGTCGCACCGCGGGCGGACGGCGTCCTCGAGGCCGTGGCCGCGACCCTGCCCGGGGCGTGGCTGCCGGACCGCGTGGTCGGGCTGCCCGTCCTGCCCCGCCTGCCCAGCGGGAAGCTCGACCGCGGGGCCCTGCGCGCCCACCGGCCCGAGGCCGCTGCTGCGGCGACCGCGGTCGTCGCAGCAGCACCCTCGGGCACCGTGCTCGAGGAGACGGTGCTCTCCGTGGTGCGCACGCTGCTCGACGACGGCGACGTCGGCCTGGACGACGACTTCTTCGCCGTGGGCGGCAACTCCCTCGTGGCCGCGCGGCTGGTGGGGCACCTGCACGAGGTGCTCGGGGTCAGCGTGCCCCTGCACGAGCTGGCGACCAGCCCCACGGTCCGCGGCATCGCCGCGCTCGCCGACCGCCACCCCGACGCCAGCAGCGGCTCGGCTGCGGAGGCGCTGCGACTGGTGCCCGTGCGCGCCGGCGGCTCCCTGCCCCCCGCTGTGCTGGTGGCCCGCGAGGGGGCGACCAGCCTCGTGCTGCAGCACGTCCTGGCCCAGGTGGAGCCGCGCCGGCCGGTGTGGACGCTCCTGCGGCCCATGCCGCCCCTGGGTCTGGAGGCGCCGGACCTCGCCGCTGACGGGGCTGCGGTGGCGCGGGCGCTGCTGGAGGCGTTCCCGACCGGCCCGGTGCACCTCTTCGGCCACTCCGCAGCGGGCATCGTGGTGCTGGAGGCGGCCGCCGGGCTGGGGGACCGCCGCGGGGCGGTCGTGCTGCTGGACACCCTCCCGCCGCCGACGTGGTCCTCCTCCCCGCTGCGCCGCGCGGAGGAGCTGCTCCGCCTGGCCGTCCGCACCCGCCGGCTGCGCAGGCTCGCCGCGGCGGGAACGGCCGAGGGCGGCCGCCCCGCGCCGGCCACGGCCCGCAGCCTGCGGACCCACCAGGACGCTCGGGCGACGCTGCGCACCCGGCCGAGGCCCGTGGGCTTCCCCGTGACGCTGCTGACGACGACGGAGACGCGCGAGGCGATCGGCCGCGAGGACCTCGGCTGGCGCCGGTGGGTCGCCCGGCTGGACCTGGAGCCCTCGGAGGGGGACCACCACGCCCTCCTGCTGCACCCGCAGGTGGCGCGCACGGCCCAGCTCCTGGACCGCGTCCTGTCCGCGTGGACGCCGTGAGCGGGGACGGCCGGCTGGTCCCGCTGCCCGCCCCGGCCCACGGCGTCCACCTCTGGCAACTGCTGCTGGAGCCGGCGCGCGACGACGCCTCCCGGGCGCTCCCGGACGCCGCGGACCGCGACCGGGTCGCCGTGCTGCGCCCGGTGGACGCGGCCCGGCTGCTCGCCCGCCGGGCGCTGGTGCGCGCGGCCGTGGCCGGGCTGGCCGGGTCCCGGCCGCAGGACGTGCGGGTCCCGGTCGCCGCCGGTCCCCGCCGGGCAGGGGTGGTGGGCGGGCCGGGGTGGTGGGCGTCCACCGCCTCCAGCGGCGACCGCGGCCTCCTGGCCCTGGCTCCGGTCCCCGTGGGCGTCGACCTCGAGGCGCTCCCCGGCCCGCCGGATGCGACCGCCGTCAGCGCCGCCCTCCTCGCCCCGGCCGAGCACGCCTGGATCAGCGCCGGTGGCGCGTCCACCGGCGCGCGGTTCCTGGCCGCGTGGGTGCGCAAGGAGGCCGTGGTCAAGTGCACCGGCGAGGGGCTGGCGCGCGACCTGCGCACCTTCGTGGTCGACGCCGGCTCGCTCGCGGCACCGGTGCTGGGCGCCTCGGGGCACCCGGTCGGGATCCGCACCCTCGGGCTGGAGGTCGAGGGCCACGTCGCCGCGGCGGCCCTCGCCGTCGCCGACCGCGCGCCCTCACCCTGGTGACGGACGCGCGGCGCCGAGCCGAGCCGGGGCCGCGCCCCCGTACAGTGCCGCGGTGGACGGTCCCCGGCGCACGGTCCTCGGGCAGGCGTCCCGCTTCGCCGTCGTCGGGGTGCTCGGCGCGGTCGTGGACCTCAGCACCTACACCCTCGCCCTGCACCTGGGCCTGGGCACGACGGCGTCCCGGGCCCTGAGCTTCTGCGCCGGCACGGCCACGGCGTACGCGCTCAACCGCCGCTGGGCCTTCGGCGTCCAGGGCGGTCGGGGCCGGGCTGCGGCCTTCGCCGCCCTGTACGCGACGACCTTCGCCGTCATCCTCGCCACGAACGCGCTGGCCCTCGCGGTGCTGCCGGACCGCTGGTGGTCGGTGACCCTGGCCTGGGCGCTGTCCCAGGGGCTGGGGACGAGCGTGAACTTCGTCGTCCTGCGCACGGTCGTCTTCCGCACCTGAGCCCGTGGCGGGGCACCACGGGCACCACGGGCCCCCGGTGGCCGGGACGCGCATCGGCAGGCACCCTCGAAGGACGGCGTTCGCCGCTCGAGGAGGTCCACCGGCCCATGCCGCGCACCACGTCGCCCGTCCTCGCACCAGTTGCTCCCTCCTCGCCCCCAGAGCCCGACCTCCTGCCGGCCGTGCAGCGCGCACCCCGGGCGGGCCGCTCGTGACCGCGGTGATGCCGCTGGTCACGGCCACGCGCCCCCGGCAGTGGGTGAAGAACGTCCTCGTGCTGGCGCCGCTGCTGCCCGCGGGCGCCCTGGGGAGCCCGGACCCGGTGCTCGGCGCCGGCACCGCCTTCCTGGTGTTCTGCCTCATCTCCTCGGCCACCTACCTCTTCAACGACGTCGAGGACCGCGAGGCCGACCGCCGCCACCCGGTGAAGCGCCACCGGCCGATCGCCTCCGGCGCGCTGTCGCCGATGAACGCGCGCCTGGCCTCCGCCGTGCTCGTCGCCGTCGGGCTCCTCCTCGCGAGCACGCGCGGGTAGGAGCTCGTCGCCGTCGCGGTGACCTACCTGGTCATCCAGGTCGCCTACTGCCTGTGGATGAAGCACGAGCCGGTGCTGGAGCTCGCGAGCGTGGCCTCCGGCTTCCTGCTGCGCGCCCTGGCCGGCGGCGTCGCCGCTCACGTCGAGCTCTCGCAGTGGTTCCTCATCACCGCCGCCTTCGGGTCGCTGTTCGTCGCGGCCGGCAAGCGGTACGGCGAGGCGGAGATGGGCGAGCGCACCGGCGCGCCCGTGCGCCGGGTCGTGCAGCGCTACAGCCGGTCCTACCTGCGCTTCGTGTGGACCATGGCCGCCACCGTCGTGGTCATCAGCTACGCGCTGTGGGCCTTCGACGTCCAGGCCGAGACGGGCTCCGCGTGGGGCCTGGCCTCGATGGTGCCCTTCGTCCTGGCGATGATGCGCTACGCCGTCGACGTCGACGAGGGTTCGGCCGAGGAGCCCGAGGGCGTCATCCTGCACGACCCCGTGCTCATCGGCCTCGGCCTCGCCTGGGTCCTCACGCTGCTGCTCGCCGTCTACACCTGAGGCCGGCTGCGGCCACCTCGTCGTCGCTGCCGGCCTCGTGCGGGAGCGCGGCGGTCGGGGTGGTGCGGCCCCGACCGCTGGGCGTCGTGGTGGCGGCGGTCGTGGGGGCCGTCGGTGGGGGTGCGGTCCCCTCCCGCCGGGAGGGTGGTGGTCGGGCGGGTGGGCGTCGGCGGCGCGGGGTCCGCCGGGCGGGCCGCCACCACCGCGCAGGTGCCGAGCAGGAGCAGCCACCCCCACAGCGGCCAGAGGGCCAGCACCCCGGCGAGGCCGTCGGGCAGGCCCTGCACCGACCAGGGGTCGCGGGTGGCGAAGAGGTAGACGCCGGCCCAGGCGGGCCAGCCCCGCACCAGGGAGTCGCGCCGGCCCGCGGTGGCCAGCAGGGGCAGCAGGTAGGCGCTGTAGTTGGCCCAGGTGAAGGAGGAGGCCACCAGGGTCGCCAGCATGAGCAGGGGCACGGCCTCCAGCGGCGCCTGCGGCCGGTCCCGGCGGCGCCAGACGACCCAGCACGCGGTCGCGAGGACGGCCGCGCGCAGGAGCAGCGTCAGCAGCGGCGGGAGACCGAAGCGGTCGGCCGCGCCGTCCAGGGAGCGGTCGTAGCGGTCGAGCACCTCCCGGTTGCCGCCGGCGAGGAGCGGGAGCACGTCGGTCCAGAAGACGGTCCGGTCGGGCACGCCGAGCAGGCCGGCGGCGCTGGCCAGCGCGCCCGTCGCCGCCGTCGCCGCCAGGGCGCGGAAGCGGCCGAGCAGCAGCAGGGCCAGCACGACCGGGGCGAGGGTGGGCTTGACCGCGCAGACCAGCCCCAGCAGCGCGCCGGCCGCGGCGTCGCGCCGGCGCAGCAGCAGCGCGATGACGCAGACCTCGGCCAGCACCAGCACCAGGTCGACGTTGCCCTGGTCCAGCAGCCCGGTCACCGGGCGGCTGCCGGCCAGCAGGAGCAGCGCCCCGGCGGTGACCGCCGAGCCCGGCCGCCCGCCGACCAGGCGCACGGTCAGCAGCAGCGCGGCCACCAGGGCCGCGGCGCTGGTCAGGACGACCACCACGACCGCGGCGCGGAAGGGCAGCAGGCCCAGGGGGGCGAGCAGCCAGCCCGCCAGCGGCGGGTAGATGAACTCCCGGCCCTCGTCGTAGAGCGGGCCGCCACCCACCAGGCTGGCCGCGCTGCGCCAGAGGATCGCCAGGTCGCGCGCGGGACCGGTGGCCGCGGCGAGGACGGCGTGCGCCAGCGCCCCGACCGCCAGGGGCCACAGGACGGTGGCCGCGCGCCGGTCCCACGGGGAGGCGACGGGCGCCGTCATCGGGTGAAGACCATGAGGTGGTAGCCGCAGGAGGCGCCCGTGCCGCTGCCCACGTGGGCGAGGGAGTAGGCGGCCATCGCCGGGGAGTCGTGGATGGCGCCGTCGGTGGGGTAGCCGGCCTCGAAGCGGTCGGCCTCCCGGCTGACGAGCACGAGGACGTCGGGGGACCGCTCGTGGACGAGCGCCGCGCGCTCGCGGAACGGCAGGGGCCCGGTCTCCTGGATCAGCGGGTCGTTGAGGAAGAAGCTGTCGACCGCCTCGCGGCCACCGGCCCGGGCGGGCACGAGGCCGGCGTCCGAGATCGCGAACGAGGTGCCGGGCGGGGTGGCGCGCAGCCAGGTGGCGACGTCCTCGCGGGCGTCGACCCGGCAGTCGGTGTAGCGCTCGTGCCAGGCGCGCACCGAGGCCGGGTCCGCGGGCGGCTGCACCAGCAGCACCCCGGCGGCGGCCCCGGCCGCCACCACGGCGACGGCTCCGCGCAGGCGCCCCCGGGCAAGCCCGGCGAGGGCGACGACGGCCGCGCCGGCGAGCAGGGCCAGCAGCGGCCAGACCGGCATGAAGAACCGGCTGTGGGCGTTGGCGCTGTCCAGCGTGCCGATCGAGCCCGCGACGTACACCGCGGGCGCGACGGCCAGCAGGCGCGCGCGACCGCGGACGACGAGGAGCCCCACCGCCGCCAGGACGAGCACGAGCGAGGCCTGCCCGGCGAACTTGCCCAGGACGGCGAACGTGTCGCCGGTGCCGGACTTGTAGAGCACCGAGTTGGGGAGCAGGTGCCCGTACAGCCCGAGTCGCAGGGCCTCCAGGACGGCCTGCGAGGCGAGCGGCAGGCCGGCCAGCACGGCGGTGCGCCGCAGCGCCGCCCCGCGGGTGCGGCGGCGCAGCAGCCCGGGCAGCTCGCTCAGGCCCGCCACGGCCGCGGCCACGGCCAGGCCCTCCGGGCGCAGCCAGGGGAGAACCGCGAGCGCGGCGGCCGCCGCGACGGGGCGCCCGCCGCCGCAGCGGGAGAGCTCCAGCACGCCGGCCGTGAGGACGACCGCGACCAGCGCCGTCTCCAGCCCACCCACGGCCCAGAGAGCGAAGGGCGCGCAGCAGGCCGTGAGCAGCAGCGCCGCGCGGGTCGCGGCGCGGCCGAGCACGGCCGGCCCGCGCACGTGCACCAGCACCAGGCAGGCCAGGGAGCTCAGGACGCCGAGGGTGCGGGCCGCCGCCATGGCCGACCAGCCGGCGCGGTCGGCGAGGGCCTCGACCAGCACCAGGAGCGGGTTGCTGAACCCCTCGGCGCGCGGGCCGCCCGGGTTCCACACGAACCCGGCGCCGGAGGCGAGGTTCTCCGCGTAGCGCACGGAGATCCAGGAGTCGTCGGTGATGAAGCCGCGCAGCCACCAGCACAGCCACAGGTGCACGCCCACCGCCAGGGCGAGCACCGCCAGGCCCGCCCGGTCGACGTCGCGGGGCGCCTCGGCGTCCGGCCCGGGAGCCTCGGGGGCGGCTCGGAGGAGGGTCGGCGCGGGGTGGAACACCCCGCCATCGTGAACGACGACCCGACCCGCCGCCCGGTGAGCGGTGGCCCGCGGGTCCTCAGCACGGCCGCCGGTCAGGCACGACGGACCGGGGCGAACCGGACGTTAACAGCGTGTTACGGCTCTAGTAGTTGTCACAAGCAACGCATAACGTGACGAACGGTCACCCTGCCGGTGCTGCTGACGGATCCCCGTCGGCGGGTGCAGGTGACCTCCGTCCGAGATCCCAGGAGCACTTCGTTGAGAAGAACTCTCAGCGCTGTGGTCGGCCTCACGCTCGTCGTGGCCGCCCCCGCAGCAGCATCTGCCGCCCCGCCGGCCAACGACGCGGCCGCCACGGCGCCGGCCACCACCGCCCAGACCGCGGCCAGGATCGATGACCGGCCCAGCCCGCTGAGCGACAAGCAGCGCGACCTCAAGGCCGCCGGCCTGGAGAAGGTCCTCTCGGGCGAGGCGACGCCGACCGGCGCGAACCAGGTCGTCGAGGTCGCCAAGGACCAGTACGTCGAGCTGGCCCGCGAGGACACCGACCAGATCTTCACCGTGCTCGGGGAGTTCTCCGACGTCAAGCACAACGAGATCCCGGCGCCGGACCGCTCGGTGGACAACACCACCATCTGGACGGAGGACTTCTCCCAGCCGTACTTCGAGAAGCTGCTCTTCTCCCAGGAGCCGGGCGCCATCTCGATGGCCAACTACTACGACGAGATCTCCTCCGGCCGGTACACGGTCGAGGGTGAGGTCACCGACTGGGTGCAGGTCCCCGGCAGCGGCGCCTCCTACGGCGACAACGACCTCGGCGACCGCGCCGTGTGGCCGTTCGTCAACGACTCCCTCAACGGCTGGTACCAGCAGCGGCTCGACGAGGGCCGGACGCCCGCCCAGATCGACGAGGAGCTGTCCCAGTTCGACGTGTGGGACCGCTACGACTTCGACGCCGACGGCGACTTCGACGAGCCGGACGGCTACATCGACCACTTCCAGGCCGTGCACGCGGGCCAGGGCGAGGAGGTCGGCGGGGGCGCCCTGGGCGACGACGCCATCTGGTCGCACCGCTGGTACAACCAGACCACCCGGATCGGCACCGGCGGCCCCACGGTCGGCGGGGCCGCCAACCCCCTCGGTGGTCAGCGCATCGGCCAGTCCCAGTACTGGGTCGGCGACTACACCGTGGAGCCCGAGAACGGCGGCGTGGGCGTCTTCGCCCACGAGTTCGGCCACGACCTGGGCCTGCCCGACCTGTACGACACCTCCGGCAACAGCGGCGGCGCGGAGAACTCCACCGCCTTCTGGAGCCTCATGTCGTCGGGCTCCTACGGCAACAGCGGTCGCCCCGAGGACGGCATCGGCACCGAGCCCATGCACATGGGCGCGTGGGAGAAGCTGCAGCTCGGCTGGCTGAACCACGAGACGGTCAAGACCGGTACGAAGGCCAGCGTCAAGCTCGGCCCGGCGGAGTACAACACCGCCGCGGCCCAGGCCATCGTCACCCTCCTGCCGGACAAGGAGGTCACCACCACGATCGGCACGCCCTTCGAGGGCTCTGACTTCTGGTTCTCCGGCGCCGGTGACGACCTGGACAACACCATGCTGACCCCGCTGCCGGCCGGGGCCACCAACCTGTCCGCGAAGGTCAAGTACCAGATCGAGACCGACTGGGACTACGCCTACGTCGTCTACTCCACCGACGGCGGCGAGACCTTCACCCCGGTGCCGACGAACCGGTCGACCACGGCCGACCCCAACGGCCAGAACTTCGGCTCCGGGATCACCGGCACCACCGGCGGCACGTGGGTCGACCTCACCGCCGACCTGACCGGCGTCCCCGCCGGCGCCCTCATCGGGTTCCGCTACTACACCGACGGTGCGGCCACCGAGCCCGGCTTCCAGGTCGACGCCGTGAAGCTCGGCGCCACGACGGTCACCGACTGGACGCTCGACGGGTTCACCCTGACCCCGGGCACCGCCACGCAGTCCTACTTCAACGCCTACATCGCCGAGAACCGGCAGTACGTCGGCTTCGACGAGAGCCTGAGGACCGGGCCGTACAACTTCGGCGACCTGACCCGTCCCGACTGGGCCGAGCGCTTCCCGTACCAGGACGGCCTGCTCATCACCTACTGGAACGAGCAGTTCCCGGACAACAACGTCGGCGCCCACCCCGGCGGTGGCGAGGTCCTGCCCGTCGACGCCCACCCGGGCCTGCTCTACGAGCCCACTGACGACGAGGGCACGGACCGCGCGGACGGCGAGAGCTGGCGCCCCCGGGTCCAGTCCTACGACTCGACCTTCGGCCTGGAGAAGACCGACGCGATCACCCTCCACGACCCGGACACGGGCGTGGCCGGCACCTACGGCGGCCTCCCGGCCGTCCCGACCTTCGACGACACCAAGGACTGGTACGTGGCCGCGGGCGAGCAGCCCGACGCCAACGGCTGGACCGGCGTCGACGTGCCGAAGACCGGCACGAAGATCAGCGTCAAGCGCCAGGAGGGCCTGTTCATGCAGGTCGACGTGTCCACGCTGGTGGCCGCTGACCTGAAGGCCGTCGTCACCGGCCCGGCCGCGGTCAAGGCCGGCAGCCAGGCGACCTACACCCTCACGGTGACCAACGACGGCCCGCAGGCCGCCACCTCCGTCGGGGCGGCGCTCGGCTCGGCCGGGATGTCCGGCGTCCGCGCCAGCAGCGGCGGGAAGGCCGGCTCCGTGGTCATCGCCGGCACCCGGGTCAACGGGTTCAACTGGATGACGCCGAAGCTGGCGCCGGGCCAGTCGGTGACCTTCACCATCACGGGCAAGGTCGGCAGCAAGGTCGGCTCGCTGGTCCAGGCCGGCGGCGGCGCCAAGGCGTCCACCACCGACCCCAGCCTGACGAACAACACCAGCGTCACGAGCAGCAGCATCACGCGCTGACGCAGCACCCCGCAGCACGACGACGGCCCACCGGCACCCGCCGGTGGGCCGTCGTCGTGCTCGACCTGCGCGAGCGGAGCGGATGCGGTCGGATGGGCGTGCGCGCGGACGAGCCGGCGCGCGGACCGGACGGAGCCGGGCATGAGCGGGAGCGGATCGGCGGTCGAGCGGCCGGCCGAGCCGGAGCCGGAGGTCGAGGAGGCCTTCGACCGGCTCGTGGAGGAGGGGCGCGACCGGCTGGCCCGGCCGTGGCCGGCCCTGATGAGCACCGGGCTGCTCGGCGGGATCGACGTGAGCACCGGCGTCCTGGCCTACCTGGTCGTGCTGGAGGCCACCGGCAGCCACGTGCTGGCCGGGATGGCCTTCTCGATCGGCTTCGTCGCGCTCCTGCTCGCGCGCAGCGAGCTGTTCACCGAGAACTTCCTCGTCCCCGTGACCGCCGTGGCCGCGCGAGCCGGCACCCTGTCGCAGCTGGCGCGCCTGTGGGCGGGGACGCTCGTGCTCAACCTGGTGGGCGGCTGGGTGATCACCTGGCTGATCATCACGGCGTTCCCCTCGCTGCACGAGACCGCGCTGGAGGCGGGGGAGCACTTCGGCGAGCTCCCGATCGGCCTGGCGTCCTTCGCGTCCGCGATTCTGGCCGGCGCCGTGATCACGCTGATGACCCGCATGCAGCAGGGGGTCGACAGCGTCGGGGTGAAGCTGGTGCCCGCCGTGCTCTTCGGGGCGCTGCTGGCTGGGGGCCAGCTGTTCCACTCCGTCCTGGACTCGCTGCTGATGTTCGCGGCCCTGCACGTCGGCGCGTCGTTCGGCTACCTCGACTGGCTGGCGCGGATGGGCTGGGCGGCCCTGGGCAACGTGCTCGGCGGGCTGGTCCTCGTGACGGCCATCCGGATGCTGCGCGTGCCCCACCGGCTGGCGGAGGCGCGCGCTGCCGCCGCCGCGGAGGAGTCCTCGCCGCAGTCCTAGCCCTGGATCACGGCGGTCACGGCTGCCGCGCGCACGCCCCAGGCGCCCTCGCCGGCGTGCTGGGCCAGCAGCGCCGACACCGGCGTGCGGTCGGCGGCGCGGCGCTCGGCGCCGAGGCGGCCGACCAGCCACTGGTCGCGGGCCTCCTGCTGCTGCTGGGCGTAGCGGGCCATGGTCAGGGCCAGGGTGTCGTCGTCCACGGTGATCTCCTCAGCGTTCCGGCGGTCAGGCCGGGGTCGGTGCGGTGGCGAGCAGGGCCGCCAGCCGGGCCCGGTCGGCCGCCTGCCGCTCCTCGTGCAGCAGCTGCACGAGGGGGTGGGCCGCCGCCCACCGGCCGCCGCCACCGCCGCCGCCGTCGGTGGACGGGCGGGGGGAGGGCAGGGTCGCGCGGGCGTCGTCCACGGGGTGCTCCAGCAGGTCGGTCTCCGGGGTGCGGGCGTCCTCACCCGCCTGACCAGCATCGGTGACGCCGCGTGATCGCTGGAGCGCTTTGGGGGGAGTCGGGACGGATCCCCCCCGTTCGGGCCATGCCCGGCATGGCCCCTCCACCTGCGGGGCCGGCTCGCCTCAGGCGCCGCGGCGCAGCTCGTCGTCGACCGCGGCGCGCTCGGCGGTCTCGTCGTAGCGGCTGTCGCGGCGGCGCGAGCGGGCGCGCAGCAGCTCCACGGCCACGGGGAGCACCGAGACCGCCACGATGAGGAGGAGGATGGCCTCCACGTGCTCGCGCACGAAGGCGATCTGGCCGAGGAAGTACCCGAGCAGCGTCACCCCGGCGCCCCACACGACCCCGCCGATGACGTTCCAGGCCACGAAGGTGCGGTAGGGCATCCGCGCGGCCCCGGCGACGACGGGCACGAACGTCCGCACGATCGGCACGAAGCGCGCCAGCAGCACGGTGCGGCCGCCGTACTTGTCGAAGAACGCGTACGCCTCGTCGACGTACTGCTGCTTGAACAGCCGCGAGTCCGGGCGCCGGAAGACCGCTGGTCCGGCCTTGCGGCCGATCAGGTAGCCGGTCTGGTCGCCCAGGACCGCCGCGAGGGGGACGAGCACGAGCGCGAGCCACAGGGGCACGTCCAGCACCCCGGTCGCGATGAGGAGGCCGCCGGTGAACAGGAGCGAGTCGCCCGGCAGGAAGAAGCCGACCAGCAGGCCCGACTCGACGAAGACGATGGCGAGCAGGCCGAGGAACCCGAACGTGCCGATCAGGGTGTCGGGGTCGAGCCAGTCCGGACCGAGCGCGGGGATCATCCCCCCAGGCTAGGAGAGGACGCCCGGTGCCGGGCGATGATGGCCCCGGGACCACGGACCGGAGGACGAGTGAGGGATCGACGACGCGGCGCGCGGCTCGCGGCAGGGGCCGCCGGGGCGCTGCTCGCCCTGGGCGCGTGCACGGCGCCGGCCGAGGAGGCCCCCGACGAGGGACCCACCTCGGTCACCGTCGCCTGGGACCAGCCGTTCACCACCTACAACGCCGCCGCGACGGGCAGCACGAGCGGTGACGCGGCGCTCGCTCACCTGACCCGTGCCGCCTTCGCCGTCCCGGACGGCGAGGCGGGCCCGGGACCGGCGCTCGGCACCGCCGAGGTGCTCTCGCAGGACCCGCTGCGGGTGCGCTACGCCCTCGCCGAGGGCGCCACCTGGTCCGACGGCGTCCCGGTCGACGCCGCCGACCTGCTGCTGGACTGGGCGGCCGGCTCCGGAGCACTGGACACGCCCGCCGCGGACGCCGCCGCGGCGGGGGAGGGCGCCGTCCTCTTCGGCGGGCGGGTCTCCTCCGGGCTCGCGCGGGCGACCGCGGTGCCCGAGGTCGCGCCGGACGGCCGCTCGCTCACCCTCGCCTTCGACGAGCCGGTGGCCGACTGGCCGACCGCCCTGGGCGCCGGGCTGCCCGCGCACGTCGTCGCGCGCCAGGCCCTCGGCGCCACCGACCCCCGGGCCGCGAAGGACGCCGTCGTGGACGCCGTCCAGCAGGGCGACCCCGCGCGCCTGGCCCCGCTGTCGCGGGCGTGGGCCACGGGGTCGGCGCTGCTCGCGGCGGGTGCGGTCACCGGCGCCGAGGCCGCCGAGCGCTTCCCGTCCACCGGGCCGTACGCGGTGCGCGAGGCAGGGCCGGACCAGGTGGTCCTCGAGCGCACCGCGGGCGGGGAGGGCTACGACCAGGTGGTGCTGCGCCACCTCCCGGACCCGCAGGAGGCCGTGCGCGCGCTCGCCGCGGGGGAGGTGGACGTCGTCTCCCCGCCGGCGACCGCCGCGGTGCTCACGGCGCTGCGGGCGCTGGAGGGCGTGGAGGTCGCCGCCGGCGCGGGCGACGCCGCCGAGCTGCTCCTGCTGCGCACGACGGGCTCGCGCAACCCCGGCGTCCTCGCCGACGCCCGGGTGCGGCAGGCCCTGGCGCGGGTCGTGCCGCGCCAGGAGGTGGTCGACGAGCTGGTCGCACCGGTGCAGGCGGACGCCGTCGTGCGCGACTCCTTCCTCCTCGGCCCGGCCGACCCCGGGTACGCCGAGGCGGTCGCGGCCAACGGGTCCGCGGCCTTCGACGACGTCGACGTCGACGGGGCGCGGGCGCTGCTGGCCCAGGCCGGGGTGACCGCGCCGCAGGTGTGCGTCCTGCACGACCCGGGCAACCCCCGCCGCGCGGAGGTGTTCGCGCTGCTGCAGGAGTCCGCCGCGCGGGCGGGGTTCCGGATCACCGACTGCGGCGCGGCCGACTGGGCGGCGCAGCTGTCCCGGCCGGGCGCCTGGGACGCCGTCCTGCTCGGCGCGCGGTCCTCCGGCGACCCGACCGACCTGCGGCCCCTCCTCACCACCGGCGGCGCGGCGAACCCCACCGGCTACAGCGACCCGGCGGTGGACGGGCTCTTCGCCGAGCTCGCGGCCACCACCGACGGGGCCCGGCGCGCCGAGCTGGTGGTCCGGCTCGACGCGGCGCTGTGGCAGGGCGCGCCCGCCGTCCCCCTGTTCCAGGCCCCGGCGCTCGCGGCGTGGTCGGACGAGGTGCTGGGGGTCACCCCCTCGGCCCTGCCCTGGGGCGTCCTGGAGGGCGTCCAGGACTGGCGCCCGGCCCCCTGAGGGGCGCCCGGGCGGCGCGAGGGGCCGGTCGAGGCTCACCGTCGGTATCGAATTGGCAACGGATGTCGGCGGCGGTTGCCTCGAGCACGCGCCGTACACCTACTGTTCGCCCAGGTCACGGGCTCGGGAGCACCAGGGCACCCTCCTGGTGGGTGGCTGGCCGCAACACCGCGGTAACGCGCTGGTCCTTACAGTTCCCGAGTCCCACCGGGCGGCCAGACCCTGGTCGCGCCCGAGCGCGCTGGACGACCCGTCCGGCCGCACGGGGCAGCACCCACTCAGTGATGGAGGCAACATGCGAGTTGGAACCCGGACGCGCGCCGCTGTGGCGGTCGCGGCGATGGCCGTGCTGCTCAGCGCCTGCGGCGGCGGCGGCAGCGACAGCGACAACGGTGGCGGCGGGAGCAGCGACGGCGCTGCAGGCGGCTCGTTCAGCGTCTACATCGGTGAGCCCGAGAACCCGCTGGTGCCCGGCAACACGTCCGAGACCGAGGGCAGCCAGATCGTCTCGTCGCTGTGGACGGGCCTGGTCAACTACTCGGAGGAGGACGGCTCGGTGCAGTACACCGGCGTCGCCGACTCCATCGAGTCCGAGGACAACACGACCTGGACGGTGACGCTCAAGGACGGCTGGACCTTCCACGACGGGACCCCGGTGACCGCGTCGTCCTTCGTCGACGCGTGGAACTACACCGCGTACAGCCCGAACGCCCAGGGCGGCTCCTACTTCTTCGCCAACGTGGCCGGCTACGAGGACCTGCAGGCGCCGACCGACGAGGAGGGCAACCCGACCGGCGACCCCGCCGCGACCGAGATGTCCGGCCTCAGCGTCGTCGACGACCAGACCTTCACCGTGACCCTCACCGCGCCGTTCGCGCAGTACCCGGTCACCGTCGGCTACAACGCCTTCTACCCGCTGCCGGAGTCATTCTTCGCCGACCCCGAGGCCTTCGGCACGATGCCGATCGGCAACGGCCCGTTCATGGCGGAGGACGAGTTCGTCGCGGGGCAGGGCATCACCCTCGCCAAGTACGACGACTACGCGGGCGAGAACGCCGCCAACGCCGACGCGGTGGAGTACCGCATCTACGCGGACATGAACACCGCGTACACCGACGTGCAGGGCGGGTCCCTCGACATCGTCGACACCATCCCGCCTGACGCCATCGCCACCGCGCAGGACGAGTTCGGCGACCGCTACTTCGAGACCCCCTCCTCCTCGTTCACCTACATGGGGTTCCCGACCTACGACCCGCGCTACGCCGACAAGCGCGTGCGCCAGGCGTTCTCGATGGCGATCGACCGGCAGGCGATCTCCGACGCCATCTTCAACGGCACCCGCGAGCCCGCCACCGACGCCATCGCCCCGGTCGTCGACGGCTACCGCGCCGACGCCTGCGACTACTGCACCCTCGACGTCGACCGCGCCAACCAGCTCCTCGACGAGGCCGGCTTCGACCGCACCCAGCCGGTCGACCTGTGGTTCAACTCCGGCGCCGGACACGACGCCTGGGTGCAGGCCGTCGGCAACCAGCTCCGCGAGAACCTGGGCGTGGAGTACACCCTGCAGGGCAACCTCGACTTCTCCGAGTACCTGCCCCTGGGTGACGAGAAGGGCTTCACCGGCCCCTTCCGCCTCGGCTGGAGCATGGACTACCCGAGCCCGCAGAACTACCTCGAGCCCCTGTACTCCACGCAGGCGCAGCCGCCGGCCGGCTCCAACTCGGCGTTCTACTCCAACCCGGAGTTCGACGCGCTCGTCGCCCAGGGCAACCAGGCCGGCAGCAACGAGGAGGCCATCGAGCTGTACCAGCAGGCCGATGACGTCCTCCTCGAGGACATGCCGATCATCCCGATGTTCTTCGGGCTGCAGCAGTCGGTGCACTCGGAGAACGTCTCCGACGTGAACGTCGACATCTTCGGCCGCGTCGACGCCGCCACGGTGACCGTCAACAGCTGAGCCACCGCCATGACGAGGACGGGGAGCGGAGCACCGGCAGCGCCGGTGCCCCGCTCCCCGTCCACGTGCGGGGGCGCGGCGATCCCGTCGCCCCGCACGCACCGAAGCACCGGGCGTCCCGCATGATGGACGTCACAGCACGACACGCCGCACCGGTGGACGGTGCATCCGGCGTGTCCGACCGAGGAGGGACATGGGCCGCTACGTCGCGCGCCGCCTCTTGCTCACCATCCCCGTCCTGCTCGGGGCGTCCTTCCTGATCTTCGCGATGGTCTACGCGCTCCCGGGCGACCCGATCCGGGCCCTCGGCGGAGACCGGCCGCTCGCCCCGGCCGTGGTCGCCCAGCTGCGGGAGGAGTTCAACCTCAACGACCCGCTGGTGGTCCAGTACTTCAAGTACATGGGCGGGCTCTTCCAGGGCGACCTGGGGACCGACTTCCGCGGGCGCCCGGTGCTCGACACGATCAGCCAGCGGCTGCCCGTGACCATCCGCCTGACCGTCGTCGCGATCGTCTTCGAGGTGGTCATCGGCATCATCGCCGGCGTCGTCGCCGGCATCCGGCGGGGCGGCTACTTCGACAGCCTGGTGCTCGTCTCGACCACGCTGGTCGTCTCGATCCCGATCCTCGTGCTGGCGTTCATCAGCCAGTACGTCTTCGGCCTGCAGCTCGGCTGGTTCCCGATCTCCGGGATCAGCCAGGGCTGGTACAGCTACCTGCTGCCGGGCCTGGTGCTGGCCTCCGGCTCGCTGGCCTACGTCGCCCGCCTGACCCGCACGAGCATCGCGGAGAACCTGCGCGCCGACTACGTGCGCACCGCGCGCGCCAAGGGGCTGACGCCGCGCACCGTCATCGTCAAGCACACCCTGCGCAACAGCCTGATCCCCGTGGTCACCTACATCGGTGCCGACATCGGCGCCCTGCTCGGCGGTGCCATCGTCACCGAGTCGGTGTTCAACATCCCGGGCATCGGCCGGTCGGTGTTCGACGCCGTCCGGGCCCAGGAGGGCGCGGTGGTGGTGGGCATCGTCACCCTGATGGTGTTCTTCTTCGTCTTCTTCAACCTGGTCGTGGACGTCCTCTACGCCGTCCTGGACCCGAGGATCCGCTATGAGTGAGCCGCACAGCACCGGCCAGCAGCAGAAGGACCTCCGCCACGACGAGGTCGTGGCGGGCACCACCACCGGGCTGGCGGAGCCGTCGGTGGACGTCACCGACGCGCGGCAGAACAGCCTGTGGTCCGACGCCTGGGGGCAGCTGCGGCGCAACCCGCTGTTCTGGATCGGCGCGGTCCTGGGTCTGGGGTTCGTCCTCCTCGCGCTGTTCCCGCGGCTGTTCTCCCGCGGCGCCGACCCCCGCTCGTGCGACCTGGCGAGCTCCAAGCTGCCGCCGTCCGCCGAGCACTGGATGGGCTTCGACCAGCAGGGCTGCGACTACCTGGCCAACGTGGCCCACGGCGCCCGCAGCTCGCTGCTGATCGGCGTCCTGGGCGTGCTGGGGGTCCTCGTGCTGGGCGTCGTCGTGGGCGCCATCGCCGGCTACTACGGTGGGTGGCTGGACAGCCTGCTCTCCCGGCTCACCGACATCTTCTACGCCCTGCCGCTGATCCTCGGCGCGCTGATCCTGCTGCGCACCGCCTTCACCGAGCGCGGGCCGGTGGAGGTCGCGATCGCCCTGGCGCTCTTCGGGTGGATGACGGCCATGCGGCTGGTCCGCTCGCAGGTCATCGCGGTGAAGAGCTCCGACTACGTCGCCGCGGCGCGCGCCATGGGCGCTTCGGACGCGCGCATCCTCCTCCGCCACATCCTGCCCAACGCCGTGGCTCCCGTGCTGGTGTACGCCACCATCACCGTCGGCGTGCTCATCGCCGCCGAGGCGACGCTCACCTACCTCGGCGTCGGCCTGCAGCGCCCGGCCATCTCCTGGGGCCTGCAGATCTCCGAGGGCCAGACGCTGCTGCGGACCGCGCCGCACCTGGTGCTCTTCCCCAGCGTCGTCCTGTCCCTGACCGTGATGGCCTTCATCATGATGGGCGACGCCCTGCGCGACGCCCTCGACCCGAGGCAGCGCTCATGACCACCGACATCACCGCCCCGACCACCCGCACGGCGCCGCTCGCGCCCCTGCTGGAGGTCGACGACCTCCACGTGGAGTTCCGCACCCGCAGCGGCGTGGTGAACGCCGTCAACGGCATCAGCTACACCGTCGCCGAGGGCGAGACCCTCGCCGTCCTGGGGGAGTCCGGCTCCGGCAAGTCCGTCTCCGCGCAGGCGATCATGGGCATCCTCGACAGCCCGCCCGCGGTCATCACCGGCGGAGGGATCCGCTTCCAGGGCCGCGACCTGCTCACCCTCTCCGAGGAGGAGCAGCGCAAGGTGCGGGGCCCGGGGATCTCGATGATCTTCCAGGACGCGCTGTCGTCGCTCAACCCGGTGTACAGCGTGGGCTTCCAGATCGGGGAGATGTTCCGCGCGCACCGCGGCGCCTCCAAGAAGGAGGCGCGGGCCAAGGCCGTGGAGCTCATGGACCGGGTGCGCATCCCGGCCGCGGCCCGCCGCGTCGACGACTACCCGCACCAGTTCTCCGGCGGCATGCGCCAGCGCGTCATGATCGCCATGGCGCTGGCGCTGGACCCCCGGGTGCTGATCGCCGACGAGCCGACCACGGCGCTGGACGTCACGGTGCAGGCCCAGGTGATGGACCTGCTCAAGGACCTGCAGCGCGAGACCGGCATGGGCCTGGTGCTCATCACGCACGACCTCGGCGTGGTCAACGAGGTCGCCGACCGGGTGGCGGTCATGTACGCCGGCCGGATCGTCGAGCGGGGCACCGTCGACGACGTCTTCTCCAACCCGGCGATGCCCTACACCGAGGGCCTGATGAACTCGATCCCCCAGGTCGAGTCCAAGGGCGCCCGGCTGCAGCCGATCACCGGGCAGCCGCCGAACCTCGCGGACATCCCGAAGGGGTGCCCGTTCCACCCGCGGTGCCCCCGGCGCCGGACCGGCGCGCAGGCGGCCCCCGGCCGCGACTGCGCCACCGACCTGCCGCTGCTGCGCGTCGTCGTCCCCGGCCGCGAGGCCGCCTGCCACTACAGCGAGGAGGTGCTCGATGTCGCACCCAGCGCCTGACCCAGCGCCTGGCGCCGGGACCGGCCGCGCGTCCGTCCCGGCCACCGGCTCCACCGGCTCCACCGGCGCGCAGGTCGACGCGGCCCGCGCGGCGGCGTCCGGCCCCGTGCCGCCGACCACGGGAGAGCCGCTCCTGCAGATCCGCGGCCTGAAGAAGCACTTCCCGCTCACCCAGGGGATCCTCTTCAAGCGCACCGTGGGCCAGGTGCGCGCCGTCGACGGCGTCGACCTCACCCTCGGCCGCGGCGAGACCCTGGGGCTGGTGGGGGAGTCCGGCTGCGGCAAGTCCACCGTCTCCAAGCTCCTCGTGGCGCTGGAGCGGCCCACCGGCGGGCAGATCCTCTACAAGGGCGAGGACGTCGCGAAGATGGGCGGGCGCGCCCTCAAGCAGTACCGCCGCGAGGTCCAGATCATCTTCCAGGACCCCTACGCCTCGCTGAACCCGCGGATGACCGCCGGTGACATCGTCGCCGAGGGCTGGTCGGTGCACGCCGACGTCGCTCCCCGCAAGGGGCGGCTGCAGCGCACGCAGGAGCTGCTCGAGCGCGTCGGCCTCAACCCCGACTACGTCAACCGCTACCCGCACCAGTTCTCCGGCGGCCAGCGCCAGCGCATCGGCATCGCCCGCGCCCTGGCGCTGCAGCCGGAGGTCATCGTCTGCGACGAGCCGGTCTCCGCGCTCGACGTCTCGGTGCAGGCGCAGGTCGTCAACCTCCTCGAGGACCTGCAGGAGGAGATCGGCCTGTCCTACCTGTTCATCGCCCACGACCTGTCGGTGGTGCGCCACATCTCCGACCGGGTCGCCGTCATGTACCTCGGCAGCATCGTCGAGGAAGGCACCGACGCCCAGGTCTACGGGCAGCCCTCCCACCCGTACACGCAGGCGCTGCTGTCGTCGGTGCCCCTGCACGAGCCGCGCCTGCGCGGGCAGAAGGACCGGATCCTCCTCACCGGCGACGTGCCCAGCCCCGCCGACCCGCCGTCGGGCTGCCGCTTCCGGACCCGGTGCTGGAAGGCGCAGGACGTCTGCGCCACCGAGGCGCCGGCCCTCGTCGACCGCGGCCAGGGCCACCCCTCGGCCTGCCACTTCGCCGAGGCGCGCCAGGTCGTCCCGGTCGAGTCCTGACCCGCCGGTCGGCGGCGCGTCACCCGACGGCGCCGCCGACCGCGGAGCCGACCGCGAAGGTCACGGCCATCACCAGCAGGCCCACGCCGACGTTGCGGACCAGCGCCGGGCGCACCGGGGCGGGACCCAGGCGGGCGCTGGCCACCCCGGTCACGGCCAGCGCCACGACCACCGCGGCCACCGTGACCGGCACCCGCCAGGCCAGGGGCGGCAGGGCCACCGCGAGCAGGGGCAGCAGCGCGCCCAGGGTGAAGGCGGCCATCGAGGCCCACGCCGCGCGCCAGGGGTCGCTGCGCTCGTAGGGGTCCAGGCCCAGCTCGACCTCCGCGTGGGCTGCCAGGGCGTCGTGGGCGGTCAGCTCGACCGCCACCCGCCGGGCCAGCTGCGGGGAGAGCCCTCGGGCGGCGTACAGGGCGGCGAGCTCGGCCAGCTCCTCCTCCGGCAGGTGCTCCAGCTCCCAGCGCTCGCGCGCCAGCAGCTCGCGCTCGGTGTCGCGCTGGGTGCTGACCGAGACGTACTCCCCGCCGCCCATCGACAGCGCCCCGGCCACCAGGCCCGCGACCCCGGCGACGACCACCGGTGCGTGCGCCGCGGTGGCGCCGGCGACGCCCACGACCAGTCCGGCCGTGGAGATGATCCCGTCGTTCGCGCCCAGGACGCCGGCGCGCAGCCAGCTCAGCCGGGACACCACCGAGCCGGTGGAGGTCTCACCCTCGTGCTCCTGCGCGCGCGCCTGCGCCAGCTCGTCCACCGGCCCACTGTCCCACCGCGGCGATTTGACGCGTGTTGGCGAGCGGACCACGGTGGGTCGGCCGCGCCCGACCGGGCGCCGCAGCGGGACGAGGAGCGGAGGACCCGGTGACCCAGGCGAGGCAGGAGCGGCACGCAGGGGCGCTGTCGAGCGTCAACCCGGCGGTGTTCTGGCCGTCGGCCGTGCTCATCGGCGCCTTCGTCCTGTTCGCCGTGGTCTTCCCCGGCACCGCGGAGTCGGCCATCGGCACCGTGCAGACCGACATCATCGGCGTCTTCGGCTGGTACTACGTGCTCCTGGTGGCCGGCTTCGTGGTCTTCTCGCTGGTGGTGGGCCTGAGCCGGCTCGGGGACGTCCGCCTGGGCCGTGACGACGAGGAGCCGGAGTTCGGCTTCCTGTCCTGGCTGTCGATGCTCTTCGCCGCCGGCATGGGCATCGGCCTGGTCTTCTGGGGCGTCGCCGAGCCCCTGAACCACTTCAGCAGCCCGCGCCCCGGGGTGACCGGCACCCCGGAGCAGCTCGCCCAGGCCGCGATGGGCCAGACGTTCCTGCACTGGGGCCTGCACGCCTGGGCGATCTACGTCGTGGTGGGCCTGGCCGTCGCCTACGCGGTGCACCGCAGGGGCCGGCCGATCTCGATCCGCTGGGCCCTGGAGCCGCTGCTGGGCACGAAGCGGGTGCAGGGCGGCCTGGGGCACGCCATCGACACCATCGCCGTGGTCGGCACGCTCTTCGGCGTCGCCACCTCCCTGG
>Ga0210040_10002402_pt1 | contig 26484 bp, 29 predicted proteins | sample CryGeyCG12114_NA_FD_185462 | JGI IMG/M metagenome (GOLD analysis project Ga0210040, IMG submission 185462) | Groundwater microbial communities from aquifer - Crystal Geyser CG19_WC_8/21/14_NA (SPAdes) (version 2) | ecosystem: Environmental > Aquatic > Deep subsurface > Groundwater | place: USA... | reverse complement strand
CGATTTTCTATTGACTATTTACGCACTGTACAATAAACATTCTTGTCTTTTTTCTGCTAGGGTCACATTTTTTGTGCTCCATTTTTTCATGTCGGATTTGCCGATTTCTGGCTGGCTGATCAGCTAAACAGTTTGAGTCAAGTATTTTTAGACTTTGGATACTTAATTTGCTTTTATGCCACTTCAAATGGACATTTGAATGATGCCGGAGGTATTCGTTGTAAAAGCTCCAATCTTTGAAAAATATCATTTTGATATCAACTAATAACTTGCGATTATTTTTTAAAATAGAAGAACCCGATAGATGCGTCAATAATTTATACATCCGACCACTCATTGCATGCTTACCAGCCTGGTTTCGTTTCATGCAATGCCTAAGACGTTACAGGGACAGCAAAGAAGCATTTCCTCATCTTGTGAATGCTGGAAAGTACTCCACCACGTTTTTCGTTGTACTTTTCTCTACTCTTAACGCGTTCTATAGAGGTTAGTGTGCATTTTTTTATAACATTTTACCTCATTATTTGCACAGGATTATGTGTTAGTTTAGTTTCTATATTTATTTTGTAATAATTTCAGAGGACAATGGCGAAAATTACAACGTATTTTTTTACCTATGGATTGTCTCATCTGTGATCTCTTCTTCGTATGCTTATTTATGGGACATCAAAATGGATTGGGGATTGTTCGACAAGAATGCGTTGGATAACACATTCTTGCGCGAAGAAATGGTTTACTCTAGTCCATCTTATTACTATTTTGCAATCTTAGAAGACTTTTTTTTGCGGTTTGCATGGGTCATTAATTTGTTATTAACGGAGATAGGGGCAGTTCCAGGTGACGTGATGACTAGTATTTTGTCTCCTTTAGAAGTATTTCGTAGATTTGTATGGAATTTTTTCCGACTTGAGAACGAACACTTGAATAACTGTGGTAAGTTCAGAGCTGTTCGAGATATCTCTGTTGTTCCTCTGGACGCGTCAGATCAAGTGCAAATCATCAAAATGATGGATGAAGCAGATGGGGTGACAAACAGGCGACCCAAGAAAAAAGGGGGAAAGAGTAAGAAAACTGCTGATCAGAGAATCTTATTAGAGGGTGATACAACAGACGATCCTGATGCATAAAACGCTAAATTGTTTTAAAACTAGATAAATAGTGTATATACCTATCATATGCGAGTCGTATTTCTAATTGATGCACAGTATTTTTAAGTTATCAAGTGTGACAGTGTGAGTATTATTTAATGTGAACTTTGTATTGTATTACCTTACTAATCGATAGTCAAATGTAATCAATTGTGATCCATCCTATTCATTTTACTTAATGTTTAGTCAACAAACTAATCAACTATACCCTAACTATTTTGAAAGCATTTCACCTTCTGCATATTGTGTGCTTTTTTCTTCAATTTGTTGTGCTCCCGTATGGCTCTATGTTGCTAATAAATGGAGCGTTGTTTGTTTTTATTCTACATTTTTTGAAGTTTTTCTTATTGTTTAATTCACAATTGATTATTATCATTATGCATTCATTCTACTTTTTCCCTTGTATTTAGTTCTTGTCTTAAACCCACATTTCAGTTCACGTGCGTTCATAATGCATTATGTAATATCTGCAATTGTATTACGCGATCCCTGCCTCTTGATAACTATCTAAAGCACAGGCTTGTTTCCGTAGTTAAGATAATATAATCTTCCTATGAATTACTTGAGCTTTCATGCACACATAGCATGGGTAAACAAAAGATAATGAATCATGTTAGCTGGAAAGCACAATGGATTTCCCGTGTCCCGAAAACAAGTTTGACATGTGTTGATTCTTAAAAAAATGTGTCAATTTGTTTTCCGAGCTCAAAGGGTGGCTCACGTTAGAACGTTGAGGATTAATAAAATTAAAATGCACAATAAAACAAAATGGTTCTTCGTGTCCCTGACTATAACATTGTGTATTTCCCATTGCACAGCAGAAATCGACAATTTACTACAAGCATTGCAAAAAGCTATCTATGATGACTCAAATAAAAAATATTTTTTAAATTGGAATGTTGATAATTCGAAAATCCAATTCAATGTGAAAGTGAGTACAATAGGATTTACTGGATTCGGAATTTCCAATCATTGCATTTCCAATGGTTCCAATATTTTCATAGCTGGAGTGGAATCTCAAACTAAAAACAAGTATTTTAGTGAGGTATGCCTGATTAAATTAAAAGCCAATTAATTGCTTCCTTCTTACCTACAAAGTTTCATATTTTTTTCTGACTTGAAATTTTGAAATTCTCCAGCAACATTTGAAGGATGGAAAGTGGAGCACGCTAGAGTTAACAGCAATGGAAACATGGAATTTTATAAACAGTAAAGAAAATCCACAATATACGACAATAGAATTTTCCATCAATCTATCTACGTTCATTACATTCATGGTAATTTATATTTAACTATCAAAATCCAATAATATGATAAACCTACATAGGATTCAACAAAATGATTAACATTTTAGAACGATGGGGAACAAAATTGTAGTCAAGTAATTTGGGCCGTGGGAAAATCTGATGATCTACATAGTTTGGAATATTGGGGCACTGTGAGATACACTTTCAAAGACGGAATATTTTTTACCACTTCCAACGTTCATCCACCAAAGTTTGCCAACAGGTGAAAATCTTTAATTAGTTGCTGTGTGTACTTTACCATGTAATATAGAAACTAAATTATTGGAAATGTAATTTGGCTTGTTTTCTGATTTGGACCCTAATTAGATTTAAAAGATGGAAAATATTAACCAAGCAGGAAATTCCAATGCAACCGGCGTTTTATTCGTGCAGTTTTCATAAAGCTCCAAGCCTGAATGCAAAGGAGCATATTGCTGGGGTATTGTGAGATTTTATAATTCCAATTTCCTTTGTGTTTTCTGAATGAAATGCTTTTGTGTGTTGATGTGTATCTACATAATGTTTGGAACATTTTATAGTACAAGCCTCTATTGAAGACTACAAACAATGCGAAAAATCATCTACATCATTTCATTTTGTACAAATGTTACGGCACAACGGAAACAAAGGCATCGGAGATTTTTGAAAAAATGATCGATCTGCCTGGTAGAGATTGCAAAATGAATGCAGTTGAGCCCGTGGAAACAAATCCTGTAGCGTATTGTCCTGAAAGTGTTTTCATATGGAGTCGTAATGAGAATGAAAAAGTAGCAAAAAACGTATCCACAAACCTGTTATTTTTCTGTGTGCCAAAAATCAAACTGTAGTTTTTTTCTGTAGAAAACATGGTTTCCAGAAAACGTTGGCTATCCTATGGATCCATCAGAGTTTAGTTACTACATGCTTGAAATCCATATGGAGAATGCAAAAAATCTGGAAAACATGACTTTTGAAGCCGGTATTGAAATTTATCATGTAGAAAACTTACGGTAAGAAAAATCGGAAAACATATGCTTAAGAATGCAAAATAAACTTGATTAAAGTTTTGTAATAATTTTTTAGACAATTTGATATCGGGATGTTGACAATTGGCCATTTGGTAGCCCCATCAATGGTAATCCCTCCAAGTGTTCTTGATTTTGTTGTTCCGGGCCATTGCAGCAGTGAATGCACAGCATTATTTCCAGAAAATGGCATTCAAATTTTCGGGATTCTGCAGCATTCACATTTATCAGGTGAGCATTCACAAAATATAGACATGACTCAGATGAAATTGTTGAATTTAATTCAGGATGAATTAAATTGTTGTTAATAAAGATATTTTTCTCTTTCTATGAATGAACGAATAAAGGTAAACAGTTGAAAATAAGGCATTTTAGAGACGGATATGAACTTCCAGAACTAATGAACACAGAATATGTCAGAAATAGTAGTCAACAATTTCTGGAGCTTTCAAGCACTATAAAAATTGAGCCAAAAGATCATCTAACACTTGGTAGGAAAGAAAATGTACAATTACAATAGAAAATGAATTGATTGTCAAAACAAACATTATATCTCAATCTCAATGCTGTTTTAGAGTGCACGTACGATTCAACATCTCAAAGTGGAGAGCCAATTTTCGGTGGAGCGTCTAAATCTTCAGAAATGTGCCAAGCATATTTATGGTACTATCCGCGAATGTCTGTTGACACATGCATCTCTAGCTTTCCATCTGTACAGTTTTTGAAGCAATTTGCAAGTACAAAACATCCAGAACTAAGGTAATGTGAGAAACGAGAACTATGCAATGCTGTTACTTTATAAAAAATATGATTTATATATGATAATGCTTATGCAGGAAAAAATACATAGGATATGAAAACAGTCTTGAAATTCAGAATGAGACCCTCCATCAAATCACATGGAGTGAGCAATTGCTAGAAAAATTCCAGTATGAAACAAGATATGGAACTCATGATTCCTATTGCTCTAGTACAAGAAAACATATTTTTAAAAGTGGAAAAACTAGATATCCAATAAGTTTAACCTCAACAGCACTAAAAATTGAAATGAGAATGGGAAATAATAGCTTTTCAAAGATTTTAGAAACTAATTTACTATTCTTAAGTATATTGATCCATTTAAGGATTATATTATATTGATGACAATCTTATGTACACACACGTTAGAAAACAAGATCTCATTTTATTTTAGATATCAATAGTAATACAATGTTTTGCTGCTGACTTGCAGCTAATCTAGTAATATGAAATAATATTGCATTTATGAACGTATAAACATGGAATAAAGTGAGCAACAGCAAATTTCATAATGGTATACCAGACATTTCATCAATTCTTTTATCCTGAAAAATAAACGAATTTGTTAATACAACATTTTCTTATTGCGCGTTTGAACCAACTTAATTTTCAAAACTTACTCCAACCCCATCCCCAGCCACCCCAGCCCCAACCTATTTCAAAATAATTGAATTTATAATTACATAATGATAAATGAAAACCAAAATTTTTCATGCAATATTATACTTACCTCCATGTCCACCATGACCTCCATGTCCTCCTTTCCATCCCCAACCTCCTGTGAGCAAAATAATATATCATATGCAATAACAGTTCTCATGAAAAATATTGATTTGACTAATGAGTGCAGATGAAGAATCAAATTACCGTGGCCATGTCCATGCCCATGTCCTTCTACAATGTAATGATTCCAATCTCATTAGGATTTAGCTTTAGTATTATAGACGTAGGCTAAAAAACATAAAAGAAAACACGACTTACTGCCACCCCATCCCCAGCCTCCGTGCCCATGTCCCCCATGACCACCACCCCAACCCCAGCCTCCGTGACCACCCCATCCCCATCCTTCTGTAATTGTAGAAATCATGCGTTGCATATTTAATAACGTGCTTTCAACATCCTACACAGTTTAACATGAAAATGAGTAAAAACTTACTAGCACCGTGTCCTCCATGTCCTCCACCTGAAAATATTTTGATTGTTATTTCATGTGAGGAGGTTACATTTTTAGCATATTTAACTATTCGATTGATTAAATATTGCTAACTTACCTCCTATTGTTTTCCAGAGAACAGAAGAGAGCATGAAACAAATTGTTAAATTATTAGAAATACCGATAGAAAAGTTAAAGTGGGCAAACTGCGGGGCAGTATGATAATAAATAAATAGCTAAAAATTAAACTCTTTATAATATAGCATACCACCATAGCCTCCATGACCTAGAAAAAAATAATATCATTTTCATTGTAAATTCACTAAAAAATAATTGAGTAATTTCCAATTTGAGCGGATGAGCTTGGAAAAGCATTTACCTCCGTGACCTATAAAAAAACCAAAAAAAGTTTATAGTGTATTTGAATATAAAATGTATTTCATTTTGGGTGTTCCAAAACTTTTACCTCCATGTCCGCCATGTCCTCCATAACCTCCTTTACCTATGCAAGCAACCATTTCTTTACAGTTAATTTTTCGAAGACAAATAAATAAATGATTTAACTAAATTTGCGTGTTAATAAAGTATAACATGGGAAATCTAACCTCCTTTGCCACCTGCGGCATATCCAGATGTAATGACTATTATTTTACTTCCTTCACTACCCTTCTTGGTTCCATGGACTGATACTGCATGGAACGTGCAAATAAGTGCTAAAATCTAAAAAGAACAAATTCAAAAATAAACAACCTTCAGAGTAAAAATATTTATGTTTCTTTAAAAAAACTTACCGGTAAAAATTTCATGGCAAAACGTGATGATTCTAAAATGTGATGTTAAATCTGAACACTTGACTCGGAATCTGAAATCCTTTGTTGCTCTTGGTTTGGAGATTGCATTTAATCTGTTCTCTTTTGTTTGCTTGCTGCTTTTATATATTCCTTATTTATGTTAAACTCATCTATCAAAGGGGTGAGAAAAAGTTTGTGTCTATAAAAAAGAATCAAATAAAAAAGTGAAGCAAAATAATGTATTTCCGGATAAGCTGCTTGGGAAAATCTACATGCATTTTGTGCTACAGTATGCTCCTCAATTTTTACACACACTATAAACAAAAGCATGAAGTCACAATCTCATGCAACTCATTAATTCTATGATGATCAATAAATCAGGTGTTTAGCTAACTAACTAGAACCAAGGAACAGCATTAATGCGACAATATATCAAGTCCATGAGTAATAGCAAAGCGTTGTTTCAAGTATTTAGCATGCAACAACTGAGTATATAGTATAGACTTATCATGCTGCATTTTTGTCAGTGATTGTTTCATGCAGAACTTTCACATATGCACACAAACTGCATTGACAATTTTTCTTTTGCAAATCGAATTGGTCAAATGACCATTTCCAAACTGCCAATATTTTCTATTTCTTCCTACTTTTGTCAACTAGACTTATATGGTACATGATGGATTTTTTCCCTGAATCATGACTCAGTCAAATTCATGCAGATGCAAACGGAAGGAAAATGGTTGAGAAAATTTTTCTTGCAATGTCACTTCTTTTTAACCATTGGTGCATTGCATGAGTAGAGCAAGCGGAGAGCTGAAGAAATTATACATTTCAGTACAAAAAAGTCCAACAAGGTGAGTAGTTACAATTAGGACAACAATTAAGAAAAATGGTCATTTATAATTCATTTGGCTTAAGTCGTTTTATTAAATCCCTCCCTATATACTACTGTTTTAGCAAGTATATTTGATGAATCGATATACATAACTTGTGATGTCTGATTAACAAGTGAAAAATATATTATCAGTTTATTCAGTCAGTTTGCAAAATCATGCGAGTATACAGACTCACAGACACAATTGCATAATGCATACTATAAAATTGGTTATGTCGCGTACGCGAAGGAATTTGGTAACTTTTGCCCCAAAATGGAGCTTACTAAACTATACCAACAGATCAGATAATTTTCCACGGTCAGCTCAACAGCACTTGACAATTTGTTCATAATGTCTTCATGACAGCATGGATGGAGCGTAAAAAACGGAATGTGCAGAATGGGATGATCTTGCTGAGAGACAAATGTCCACAAGTCCGAAATATCAGAATATTTTGACACGGTGGTGGACCAAACTTGTTCCAAAGTGAGCATCCTCCCATCACACTTGGACATGTTAAAATATAGCACGGGAACTAAAAAGCTTTGACTATAAACAATATCATATTGACATGACACAATGGTGCCGCCAGGGGAATCTTCCAGTTCTAATGAACGCATTTCTAATAGGGATAAATAGCTCGTATCTTCATCGACTGTTTCCAATCTCCATTTCATGTTACAACGACGAGAAGAATCCAAAAATGAGATGCATGATAAGTTAAATGCTTCTTTGGAAAGTCCTCCGCTACCGCTTAAGGCCATCATTTATATTTTCATTCGAAAAACCAAGTAGGATCGAGATCAGTTCTTATTTCTTCATTTTTGGCAAATATCTGTAAAAATTCAATTACAAATTGAATGCATCTTTCAAATACATCTTTCAAAACCTTTCTTCATCTTCTAAGTTTATCAAACAAAAATTTTCTACTCAGTTTTCCCTTGCGGATCCAAATCTCCAGAAAACTAAGCAAACTGAAGTTCCAATGTGGTACCTTTTCGCCTGCAGCTGCCTAATTAGTGATTTTTCTTCAAGAGCCAGCAACTTCATTCTACCAATGCACACTTACACACCATAGGCCCTTAATGATGAAAAACAAAAATCACGAACAAAGACCAATGATACAGACAGATGAAAACGGACTATGAAGTTTTCAATCTTTGGAGGTTTTTTCCATTCTATTGGGGCATCTTGAGACCAACGCAGACGCCCTAAATTCAGGGAATCCTTTAGTATTAGTAGAAAGTTTTAGCATGACGTGGCGGTATGGCCATTTGGGCGACATATAAGATCCCAAAGAATAAACTCAGCCTTTTACAGCCAATGCCTAATGCTTCACTCCATATCTATTTCCACAGTGTGCTCTGTAAATACAAGTTTTTGAGCCGGTGCTGCCCTTTCAACCATCTACTTCCATATGTTGATGATACGATGAAATCGTAGCCGTATAGTCATACATAAGCCAGCGTAAAAAATAAGACGGAGCCGACGAAAAGTCAAAATCTATCACGTCTGCTGCTAAAGCTGTTATAGCTGTACCTGTTTGTTACTCGTAAACGTTCAAGCTATACGCAAAGGTTTAGTTGGCATTTTCACCAAAAGTTGGTCATTAAAATCGAGAGACGAGGAGGCACGAGTTATTAACTATATTAAGACTGCCACTTCAATAATTATCGTTAATACGGAATTAAAGTGAACGAATAGGGAGTTTGGGAGCAGGCTCGCCATTGCAATTTGTGTACAAGTGTTTGATTCTCAAGTTTTGGTAAGTGGAAATTTCGAAATTTTTCGAGCCGGTTTGACTCCCACGACTTGTTTCGAAGATTTGGTTTTAATTGTTTGAAATTATTGATGTATTTTTTAATGGGCATTGTTGGTTTGAAGGTATGGTAGTTTTCTAAGTTTGGTTTGGGTTTAAAAAACGATTCGTCACTACTTGTGTGATGACTTGATGACGTACGTAATGTCTATAGAAAGTTGGGACATTAAGTATAGTCACAGTCAGTCAGTACCAATAGTATTATGTTCTTAATTAACTTATGGACGTGTCTCGGTTGAAGTAGGCAGCAATTTTTAAAGCCTGTCGGAAAGTTTGTTGGTATCGGTGAAATAAATCTGTAATCCTATTTTTCAGGCTAAACAGGACAACGGAAAGAAATTACGTCGTCAATTAGTGCAGTAGAAGTGATTCAAAATGGGAAACGTGTTTGCAAGTCTGTTTAAAGGCCTTTTTGGCAAAAAGGAGATGAGAATTCTGATGGTAGGATTAGATGCTGCTGGAAAGACAACTATTTTATACAAATTGAAACTTGGAGAGATCGTTACAACTATACCCACAATCGGTAAGTTCCTAAATTTCAGAACATTTTTAGTAAAATATAATACTGTTTATGAGTTTATAACTAACTGAATGACTTTTAATTTTTTTATAGGTTTTAATGTCGAAACTGTGGAGTACAAAAATATCAGCTTTACTGTATGGGATGTCGGCGGTCAGGATAAAATTAGGCCATTGTGGCGTCATTACTTCCAAAATACACAAGTAAGTTGTTGATCCTTTTAGTTATATGATTTTGTGTAAGCGACATTTTACTTTTATATTCGGATTAATTTATCTATATCTTTCTTGTGTGAGTTTGAATTGACCTACGTAATGTTTCTTACCAAAACAATATGTTTCCTTGATTGGTAGGGCTTGATTTTTGTTGTGGACTCTAACGATCGTGAAAGAATAGGAGAGGCTCGTGAAGAATTGATGAGAATGTTAGCTGAAGATGAGCTACGTGATGCAGTGCTGCTTATATTCGCAAATAAGCAAGTAAGTGACTGATGAAAATTTTACGTAGTACAACTTTTGTTTTTATTGTGACAGGTTTACATGCTTTATATTTTTCCCTTAGGATTTGCCAAATGCCATGAACGCTGCTGAAATTACGGACAAACTGGGTCTTCATTCATTGAGAAATAGGAATTGGTACATTCAAGCCACTTGTGCCACCTCTGGCGATGGTCTTTACGAAGGACTCGATTGGCTGTCAAACCAGCTCAAAAATGCTAATCGTTAACTCTAACTCAAGTGTAAAATAGTAATAACCTGTAAAACAACGGCCCTTCCGAAAAAATTTCCGAGTTGAACCAATATCCGTTTCCCTTCATAATCCCATTACTATAATAATTATTGCCAACGTCAAAGTTTCCTTTATTAAGTAGGAATTATCATTTGTTGAGTAATGTCACTGTGTATAATTTTTTCTTAGTCTCTATAATTCTGTACAGATCCAAATATTAAATACATAGTGAATTTCCCTACGTAGTGGTTCTAGAAGGAAACTTCTAAAATTGTAATATAACCTTTAGCTTGTGGCTGCTTAAAAATTGCGCTTTTGTGGGCTAGGTTATTTAGTAACATTTGAAGAATGGATGTTCTTAATGCACTCAACACTCCAGTAAGTAAATATGATTCGATTAGCTTCCTTTTTTAATTGCTATATACAGGTTTTATCAGTAGGTTCTTTACACTTCGCCGAGTCGAGAGCCAAAGGCTAATTGCCTTCATTCAATTCAGTCTCGAAGTAGAGATATTATCATGAATGCATATGGCGAATATGGCGCTCAAACAATGTCATACTTTGTTATTACTTCTATCCCATGAAAACAAACTACAACTCCGTTAATTTCTATCTTAATTTGTGTAGGTCTAAAATTAATTTGGTATTTTTAAGAATTGATTAATCGTGCGTTATTCTATGTAAGGAAAACCTAACCATTACAATGTTGTTACACTATGGGCATATTATTGTTCTCTGCCGTATTGAGGATTGAAGTGCTGTGACCGACCATCCGTATTGTATCTAAGACAAGTGATGCTGACGATGATTTGTAAATGTTGGGCAAACTAGATTCTAATATTAAGAATAAGTAATAGGTATAAGAAATATCTCGTATTTATTGCAAATAAAATGTAAGGCGTGCTTAAAATTATTATCTTTTATTTGTGTCTCGGGTCTCGAGTATGCGAAAAGGGAGCAAAGTTGGACTGACGGCTTTTCTAATGGTATTTCACATCAATCAATGTATAGGGCAGGGTTCAACCTGTTTATAAATTAATGAGAGCCAAAGCCTAACTAAAAGAAAGTCCCACTTCTTGCTTTTTTGGGCTTCTGAAGTCCAAAAAATTATAACTAAAATACCATCAGTTTTGTGTAATAGTGTGAAATCAAAGTCACGATGTGGTACTTATGTTTTTAGGGTTTACGTTGGTGTGTAGCCGCCATAGGCTCACATTTGGGATGCATAATGAAATATTTAAATAGCCTGTAGTTTACCTAGTACTATAGTTTCTACTTTTCTGTAAAGCCAAAGTTTCTGACTTTCTACTACTGTGTCTCTGAAGTAAGTGTGGTGAATATCATGGGATCAAGAAATCAGATCAGAGATTTCCTCTTTAATTTGGTATAATAAAAGCTTTGTACTCATTTCGTTTTGTGAATAGGGAAATGCTTCCTCTTTATTTTTTGCACCCGATGAGTATAGGTTCATCCTTGTTTGCCGTTTTTTGATGCTTACATCTGTAACAGTTACATTCTTTGAGTAAAAATGTGACTTTGTAATCTTATCTTTCGGATATAATAGATAAGTTAATATTTGTTGCAATGGCTTTTGCTTTTGGTTCACCAGTCGGCGATTTTTGCAAATTACACCCAGGCTTAAATACACTTATTTAAAACTTCAAATGGCAGATTTGTCCTTCCTACAAAGTTAACCCTAATCCCGATGCATGTAAACTGAAGCTGACAGGTATATTAATAACACTCGATTAGCTCTTGAATAGTCATCTAATTTTTCATGGGATACTATTACTACAGATTAGTCTTTAATTTTCATGCCCACAACAATATAATTCTATGTGAATAAGAAAGTTATGGAAATTCTAAAGAGCCTTGGGAAAAAAGTTGATTAGTTAATTTATTATTAGTTTTAAGAATGACAATGATATTTTCCATATTTTCGGCAAATGCTAATGCTTCAGGGGGGATTATTATACGAATACTAATAAAATGTTAATTTGTGATGATGTGTATGCGTCTTTTGGTTAAGTAAATAAACTTGTGTACGTAACATTCCTAGTAGGATACTATTGTTAACAATTACTATTACTATCATACTGATTAAATAAACATTTTTGCATTGAGACTGGTACATAGAGTTAAAAGTTAAACGGTTCCTTTCCAACATAAATGCTGCAGAGAATTTTTATTTGCTTTTATATTGACATTCGCTCCAATTTGGTTAATATAACAGAAGAAGATAGTTTCACATGTACAAATACGTATGAATACAAAACGATCTATGAGAAAATCATTCATTATTGTGAAGAAAATTGTAGTGAGTGTTTACAGAGTGATAAAATACGAAATTAAGTTATATTTTTTGCTTTGTGATACAAAGCATCTACTACTTTACCCATATTTGTTACTAAACCCAAAGCTGCTTCATATGCTTTATCTTCTGCATTTGATTCGAAAATGACAAGCAATCCTGCTCCTTGATCTAGTACACCGGCCAATTTACGATCCAAAATCATTTGGGACAACTTTTCTTCAACATTTCTATTTGGTAGACCAATGGTCTTCGCAACATGTCCGATCTGTGCATGAATTATAAGCACAAATGTTTAATAGCAATTTAAAAGGCGAAAAATAATACACCAAAATAACTATGGGTTGTCTGACATGTCAAGCTTTACCTCAACTTTTGAGTAAGGTTCAATAATACGACACAGATTTTGCTCCATCATTTTATCATACAGGGTGGCAAAATGAGCCTTAACGACTGAATCATTCTCCAAATGATCTTTAAATTTCGTCATTGCACTCTGAAAGTCCGCCAATGAGCGTTTATGAGCTGAAAGAGCAATAGCCCGCATGGCCTCAATCTCAGGACCACTGTATTTTAAAGCCAATTTTCCACTGAGTAATTGTGCCACTTCTTCAGGTCTATAAAAGCCAAAATAATATTTCAAATACTTTAAATCATATGTTACTAACAAATGGCAATGCTACAATTAAATAAGCCTTACAAATTCAACATGATTTTAGACAACAGCATGTATTTCAAGGCAACCAGGGCTTTGTCATGTTCATTGACACCATCCAATCCTTCAAATGCTTCGTAGAAGTAGGAATATGCAGTTTTGAAATCTTTCTCATCTGCAGCGTGCAAAATACCTGAGATGTCAAAAGGCAGCTATAGACATTAGACATACGGTTACTTTGCCTAATAGTTGGTTACATAAAAACAGAAATCGTGAACCAAGCTATACAAGAGATTTTAATTACCCGACTGCAAATCCAGAGCAGCTTGAGTTCTTGGAGGAATATAAATAGAGTTAGCTGTGGTTCTTGCAGAAGTTAAAGCAGCCCTAGCACGAGGAAGATTTCCCAAAACATGGTATGTTTTGCTTTCCAAGAGTAACACATCAACCAATAGGTTCTTATCATCAACTTTTTTAAGCTCTTTTAGCAATGTATTTCCTAAATTGATGGCATCAGTGTAATTTCCATTCTCATAATTGAATCCCATCAATCGAGCTTCCAATGATTGTCGCAAGAATGTCCTCTTCTCCTCCTTGGCCCATGCGATGCAGTCTAAACATACTTTGATTTGCTGGTCTTTGGGTCCTTCGATACTGAGGTACATGTTCACCAAATCCCTCACAAGCTTAGCTGCTTTGGCTTTGCTCTCTGAAGCCTTGATGTACGTTCGCACATCGTATAAAAGCTTATCAAATCCAGCAAAATCATTTTCAGCTTTGCACCTCTCCGCTTCAGCCATAATTTCATCTTCGTTGATGACTTCGAAGGCTTCCGGCTGTTCGTCAACCACTGTCCAAGAATTTTTTTTTTAATTCGTGTTCACGACTGATAAATAACTAATAGCATATAAGTTTTCATGCATTTATTTCCAGAACTTACCCATTGACGTTGCGGATGGCTTTGACGAAAATGGGCGGGCGACCTGGGCACTTGCCATTGTTTGGTATTTCAAATGTCAAATTCAAGCAAATCTACGGATATATAATGTCCATCAATTATCAATAATGAAGATAAATAATTTACATGAAGTTATATAAAATCAATTATCAGTTTTATTTTCTTACTAATATAGTGTTTCTTTTACTGAATGGAGATGTACAGATGGATCGGAAGTTTCCCTTTGTTCGATTTGATTTTCAGCACTTCAATTCACAACAAGTACCCGATGCTCCAATGATGAGTACAGCAGGAGAGAAATAAAAACGCGTCAACTGTACGGAATTTACTTTGGTTAACGTTTAATTATCTTGTTTTTAAGATAATAATGATTTTCGCTTCAGGAATAAACAAATAGAAAGAATACGAAAATTTTGACAATGTAATGGTCTTTCAAATTCTGCGCAAAAATATCATTATATACGCTTTCTACTCTATGATCGACAATGCCTTTTTAAGTGTCGTTGTATAAAATAAATTGGCGGCAAATAAAATAACACTGGATTCGATTTTGTTTTGCAATTTTTGTTGTGAAGTTGTGATGTCGATGTGATCCAGCAAAAAGAGACTCGAAAGAGCTCTCGTACAAAAGATCTCAGAAGATCAATTTCCAGTTTTTCTTTGCTTTTGCTTGTGTTTGACTGCTGATGATGTAGTTTTTTATTTTGTCTAGCGGAAGGAAGAAAGTGCTCTTTAAGTGTAACTGCGTGGATGCACTGCGCTAATTTAAGGGGAAAAAACACATATTTGTAAGTTCCCTTGCTAATTCACTAATATGATCACTATTAGCTCATTCAGTTAAAAAACAACGTCACAGCATGTGTTATTTTGTAGATACTGAGAAGGACTACTGGACTCTCAGGAGATTTAGTAATGAACATTTTCTAAGGCAAGGGCTGCTTAAAGCGATACGATAAAATTCGTGGACAATATGTCGAAAGAATCAAGTAATAAGGATGGAAAGGAGGGAAATAACCGGTTCCCATTGCTAGTGGAACCTGCTGAGATTTCAATCTTGGACGATTCATCTCTTTTCCGCATACCAGATACACCAGACGACATGGTCATGGATGTCCAGGACGACGAAGAGAAAGACGCTGATACGGAAAAGGTTAAATGCAGTGAAAATTGTAAGTTAAATGTTTTTGGCCTGACTTTTCAAATCGTATGGCGTGTTTTCTACCATAGGGGATTGAAGAAACTGCTTCCTCAACTTTGGGAGAATTCTTAGATGATTTTAGTGCCTGTTCTATCAATCTGGGAGAGGGTGATTCGAGCCTCTTTTCAAGCAATGACACTTTTGGCAAGCTGACTGCACAAAATCTCTCTTGTTCCATGCTGACATCACATAGAGATAATAACAATGAGCCAATCAACAATGTAATGATAATACAAATGCAAACTTATTTGCAGTTTAAAATGATGGGTTCCGCTGCGGAACTTCCACATACAGCATGGATTTATTAACAGCTTCTTCTTGAATTTGCAGCTGAAATTTGTCAACAGTGAAATAATTAAAAAGAATGAGACAATTAAAAAACTTGCCACATCTTTGGAAGAAGCGCTTAAAGAAAAGGAGGAACAGAAGGATATGGCTAAGCATCTTGAAGCTGAGGTACTTACAATTAATCTTTTTTTAAACCATTTGATGCAGGTATACTTTGAAAAATTCATCTATTTGGGTCTTTAATTTTTAGATTTCGGAGCTAAAGAGTTTAGTAGTTCAAGTATGTGCAGAGCAACAGGCTCGTGAGGAAGCTGAACGTAATCGAGAATTCGATCAAAGTTCTTATTTCTATCCGCCAGCTGATAAATCCTTCCAGATAGATTTCTCTTCTGAAGAAAAACCGATTAAAATAGCGCAATCTTGTCAAACAGATTCACTATTAGTGCCTGACAAAGCATCCATAGGGGTATCTACAGACACTCCCGTGTTGGGAGAAAATATATCCGTTGGGATCATTACAGACACTCCGTTGGTTATTGAAAAACAATCTATTGGAATATCTACAGACACGCCTTTTATGGATGAAAAAGACGTGTTAGCTAAATGCATGACCCTGCATAATACCGCTATGCAACTAAAGACAGAATTTCGAGAATTCAAAGAAACTGCTTCCAAAACATTGAATGATCCATCGTTACTAGAGTCAGCATGTTCTCTCGAAGATACTTTATCCGCGTTTCGGCGGAAAAGCGAAAAAGAAATCGAGAAAATAAAAGATGCTCATAAAAAAGATATAGAAGCTGAAAAGAAATCACAGCTTCGTCTCCGGAAAGAAATTCATGCTTTGAAAAGTGGGAATGAAAATGTCTTGAAAATGAAAGATGAAGAAATTTTTCATCTTAAAATGAAATGTGAAGAGGTAAATACGTATGGTTTCACTTTAAAGATGCGATAACGCTTTGATTCTAAATTCTTAATATTTTTTATTTATTTTCAAGCTGGAAGAAGCCAAAAATGTATCTGAACAGAAACTTTCTTCTTTGACGACAAGACACTCCCCAGAGGGAAGTGAATTGGACACAGACGTATCAATGATTGATTCCTATTCAGCCCAGGAAACTCGCTTTCATTTAACACGAACAAAGATGGACTATTTGACTTTAACTCCAACCGTAGAGTGTGTAGGAGATGGAGAAATACATGAAGCCGATCCGGGTTCCGAAGGAGGATTGAGTGTTGTTGACGATTTGAAACTACAGGTACACTTTATATTGATTTGTTTGTGTAATCTATCACAAATTGTCACTGGTTGATTGGGTGAGCAGTGAGCTGATGGAGTGTTTACTTTTTTTGTTAGGTTTCAGATCTTGAGAAAAAATTGGATGCAAAATTAAGATATTTGGAAGAACAGACGATGGAAAGAGAGCAAGAACGGGACGAATTCCAAAGAAATATAACAGAGTTAACTGACAAGTTTGAAGAAACAAAAAAGGAGAAAGAAAAACTGGAGAACTTGATTTCATTTCAGAAACTAGAGTTTAATGATTATGAAATCAGATTGAAGGATACTTCTGAGGTTGAACAAGAGTTAGCTATCAGGGCTGAAAAAACTGAAGAGGAACTGAAATCTGCAGTGGACAAGGTATTTAATGATGGCATTGAAAATAGGAAATATAATATGAGTAAATTAAATTATTGTTGCAGGCAAGTAAGGCAATGTACAATGTTGTTTCTCGATTTTTTTAGATTTACGAATTACGTGATATTATTCGTGACTTGGAAGAACAAATTGACTCAGCTACTGTAGATGGCATACAAATTCAACAAGAAAATGCTATGCTAAAGGAAGAAATCAAACGATTTGAGGAAATATGTAGAAAAGATGATGGTGACATGTTCCGCAATACTTTGGAAAGTACCAATGCTGGGAACAGTGAAGTGACGGAGGAATTACAAGCTTTGGTATGTCATTGTCTTACCAGGTTTATGTTTTTATTTATTGCTTTACTTCTTGTAAATTTTGTTTCATTTTTTCTTCAGATAATTGAGCTAAGCAAACGTTTAGAAAGTAAGCTGCAAGAGATGGATAGTTTGCCTTGGCAAACCAGGCCCAGTAGCTCCTGTTCTGGCTCTGGTGATGTTTCAGTCAGGTAATTATGATCAAAATTACAATTGATTGCTTTAAAATAATTTAAAATTCGCTAATTCGCTAAATAATCTTGTTAGAGAGCTCAGCTTTTTGAACGAAGAAAAGCCTGAAAACCATTCTAGAGAAGTTGGTACTCTACTTTTAGACGGATTGCATCGACTTGAATCACATTTTGACAGTTTGGTGCGTTTTGAAGAGGTCATTATGAAGAAACTCAGCGATGCCGAGTTGAAGATAGAAAATGATAAGAAACGTGAAGAAGTAAGGCATAGTTGTTTTAAAATCAATATCAAATATGAATATACGATCATTTCACTGGGATGTACTTTTTCATAGGAGTGGGAGAGTGAGAAAGCTATGCTCCAAGAAAAAATTAAGGAGTACATTAACAAAACATCAGATTTGTCCAATAGATTAGATCAGTTTAGGTTTGAACCTAGTCCAAGTGCTGTTACTCTAACGGGGTTAAGATCTCGTGTGTCTAAACTGTCTGAAGAACTGGAAGAAGCCACAGGGCTGTTGCAATTAAGAACAATTGAGGTACGCAATGCTTACTTATAGTTATCATATACCAATTTAAACTCTGGAACTAAGTTTACGTGTAAATATTTTTGAATGCTCAGTTGCAAGATGTCAACTCAAAATTAGCATCTCAGCAAGCTCTTATCAACCAATACAAGTACAGTCAACAGTCATCATTGTCCACCAGTAATCCTAGTTTCACAGACAATTCTTCAAAAGTGCCTTCTAAAGAAGTGGCTGTTCAAACAATACCCCAGCGTAGCAAAGATGGTACAAGCCCGGGATTTTTTCAAGGGGCCTTTGACTTATCCACAATTCCCGGTAGTCCCCTTGTTATTCATTCTACTCCAATCGAAAATGTCCAGAAAGGCAACCACCAGCGTAGAGTTCAAGATTTTGATAGCTTGAAACGAACAACCCAATCACCCGAAGTGATGAGAGATCGTGGAGAACAAATGGATACAATTTTATCCTCGAGAAAATCTTTGGAACGCCTTGACAAAAGTTTTGCTCAGGTACGTTATCGTTGTTCTTTCTATTCTTGTTGTTTCTATGGCATTTTATGATATCATCGCCAGGAAAACATTTTTGGTCAAGTTTACCCTCTTTGGAAAGTGAGCAATGCCCATCAAAGATCGAAAAGAAATATTTCGGGGAGCTCAAAATTTTTAGTTTGTATCCAAAAAAATATTCGCATCAGTGAACTTAAAGAAGTAGTATATTACCAATGGGGTCTAAAGGAGATCCCTTACCCACAGCAGCCGAAACTTTCGAAATTTTCGCCGCCATGGAACGTGATATTGACCGAAAAGGTCTATCGGCTTGTAAAAGAAAATGTGGGATCCCATCAGTACATCAGCCTTCTATTGTAAAAGGCGCTTGTCAAAATGGACGTACTTTTGAAGCTGGAGGTCAAAATGGACGTCTTTTTGAAGCTGGAGGTCCAAATGGACGTCTTTTTGAAGCTGGAGGTCCAAATGGACGTCTTTTTGAAGCTGGAGGTCAAAATGCGAATGCTAGGTCAACTCAATCTACGGGATTATTGTCAAAAATTTGCCTTGCTCCAAATTCTGGGAATGAATCTTGCAGAGCAGACTTGTGCAAAATAGTTGCTCCTACTGAAACCACATTTGGAAATGATGTGTGCACTGATGAGATAAGTATGTCAGAGCCATCTCCTTGTGGATGGTTTCAGCCCCAATTGTTTGCCAACTGTGCAGCGAGGAAATGTCGCCCTTTGTGTCACTATTCCAGTGGGCAAGGATATTTAATGAGTAAACCTAAGCGTCCTGGAGTTCATAAGAAAATATCTTCTAACACACTTCATGGAATCGACTCTGTGAATGATTTACGTAGTTGGAGTAACTGCAAAGATGATAGACGAAAATACTTTTTGGAAAAAATGTTTCCTGATGGCGCTTTTCCAGATGTATTTGCCTTCATATGTTAATTATAGCTTTATTGTTTGATCTATTAACCTTTTTCTTTTTGAATTATTGGACTATATTGACTGTGGGTTAATTGCTAAAATTGGGGGATTTTTTGTTTTTCAGGACGAACTGATCGACCGAGAATTGTGGGGAGAGTAAGTTTCTTTATGATTCCGGATTAACTAAGCATCACTGGACTTATTATCTCTAATTATTATTTTATTTTAGTGATCCTGACGGTGAAGAAGGTGAAGGTATTACTAATAACGATTTCTTCCCTGATACGGTTAGGCAAGAAAATATGAGACCACACCAGGTAATCCTGATTTTCATATCTCGTAGTAGTTTATCGTTTAAAAAACTTTGTATCAAGTTTATCTATAATCCTATTCATTATTTTGTTGCTCATATCTAGAGCCAAACTCAGCAATCTCGTGGTCCCGAAGATACAGTACAAAGTGGAGCTCCAGCTGCAACTTCTATTGAGAGATCTCAAGAGCAAAATGAAGCTATACTTCGGGAACATCTTTTGAAGTAAGTTCTTTTCATGAAATTTTGAATTATAATGCATAAAGTCATCAATCATGCAACCAATGTTGCTCATTTGAAATATTAATTCTAACTATTTTGGTATTTTTATTTTGTATTAAGTGAGGAACGTGCAGCACAGATTGATAAACTGAAAAACCGAGTAAATGAGTTGGAAGATATGCTCAAAGCTAAAGAAGCTGAAATCGCGTCCCAAAAAGCGCTTGCTAAGTCTGATTCACGAGTCAACTCTCCGGAAAGTGGGAGAGATGCAGTAGGAGGACTACATGGCCCTTCTGCGTCTCCAACTGCTCTTTCTGGCAAGGGCTCTGATACAAAGAGTCCCGTGGATCTGAACAGTGGTCCTGCTGGGAATGATAGTTCACCATTTGGTTCTACGGGTCAAGTAAGTAGTACAGAAGATGAACAAATTCCTAGTGCTACCGATTCCCGGATTTCAGCAGGGGGCAAAGGAGGGCTCGGATCCGACTCTTCAAATTCCCAATTAAATTCTGGAAGTGGACCAGGGACGGTTTTACAAGGAGAATCCAGCAGCCAACAAGGATTCGTCCCTGGTAGCACTGTAAAAATTGGTAAGTCCTGTCAAGTCCTATATGAAAATTATTTAGTTAAATATCGCTTCGGATGAAAAGAAACGAGACTGATTTTTTTGTAGACACGGGAATCGAGTTGAATGATCGTTTCCAACCCATTGGAGGAAACTCCGTGATTAGAGATGGGGAAACTACTGAACCAAGTGTCCAGGAATTACACAACCTTGTAGATAAATTGGAGAGAGACAGTGACGTGGTAAAGATTTTTCTCGTTTATTTTGAAAGTTATGTAGTATTTTTCTAGTATAAAATTTAAATTTACTAATTTTTTTACAGCTTGCATCTCTGTCTGAGGCTGAAAAGAATGCAGTGCTTGAATCATTGAAAGACAAGGCTGTTCGAAGTTCTTTGTCACTGGTGCGAATTGAACTTTTCTTTGGAGCTTTAACGGAACAAGTAATTTGTCTATAACAATTTGTTTATTTTTCCAGTCTCCGAACGGGAGATCAAATGATGGAAACGGACCTGTTTATTCCGTTACTGCAATATCTGAATATGAAGTTGGGGATGGATCGGATAATCCGCGATACTTAGGCACTCGCATTGTATCTCAAGAAGGCTTTCCACCTGGAGGAGATGAGGGTCTCAATATCCCTTTCCATGGAGATGGGGGTGGTGGCCCTGGTTTAGGTGGAAGACCTTCCGGAGGCGGCTTTGGACTGGGAGGGGGAGGACCACATGGTAGTAGTGGGAGTGGCCCTGATGACGGATCTGGGGGTACAGGCCCTAATGATAGATTTCGGGGCAGTGGCCCTAATCATGGATTCGGGGGCAGTGGTTCTAATGCCGGATTCGGAGGTAGAGGCCCGAATGACGGATCCGGGGGTATAGACCCCAATGACGCATCCGGAGGTAGAGGCCCTAGTGACGGATTTGGGGGTAGTGCCTCCAATCCTAGGTTTGGGGGCAGTGACCCTAATGACAGATTTGGTGGAGGTGGTAGCAGTGGTCCCAATGATAAATTCAGCGGTAATCGTGGCCCAGGCTCGCTTAGCAATCCGTCCATGAATCCGAAGGATGCTCAGAGTCAAAGATTGGCAGAAACGCAGAGACAATTAGAGGAAGAATGTTTGAAAACTCATTTAGATCAAATGCAGAGAGCATTGGAAATGGAAAGTAGACGATCTCAAGAATTGGCTAATCAGCTTAGTCAGGTAGGCAAAAGCCAAATATCCAATAGGGGTTTCCTTTCGTTCTGTATAGAGAAGGTGCTTATGCTACTGAAGCATTATCTTACTTTATAGTTTACTGGACAGCCAATTCAAAATATTCTACAAACCGATCAAGGGATGATAAATGATGGCGCTCCTCGCCAAAATGTCCAAGAATTTATTGCTCTGGTGGAGCAACAACAACGGCAACTAGAAGACCTAGAAGCCGACTTGTGTGATGCCACAAATGAACTGAGGAGCAAAGCTTGTACCGAAGAAAAACTATATCAAGAACTAGGACGATTGACTTCAGAATTGGAAAATGAGAAAAAAGACAGAGGCAAACTATCCAAACTGGCTTGTGAGTATAGAACTGAGATTGAATATCTCCAAAATAAATTGACGGTGACGGCTATACAAGTAAGCATTTTACTGATTCAATCAAATGCCACTTGAAACCTGCACCCCAGATAAAGTAATATTATAATATTTGTTTAGATTGATGAACTGAGGGAAACGACAAAAGAAAATCACCGATCTCTCAATGTAAGTGAATTTATTTTTTATAGTTTATTTTTCACTGCTTCGCACAGGTTAGTCACACTTGTCTGTTAAAATGTTTGCTTACAGCTCACTACAGTATGCTTATTATTTTTTTGGAACAAGAAATTTCCTTGCATGCATGTTTTTATTGAATGGCTTTGTCAGTAGTAGATTTTTAGATACCTCCTTCCTTGCTTTTAGAATGGTAGTTTTTCAAATAACGGAAGACAACCGCAACGTCCATCAGTGTGTTCTCAGTTTATGAGACATCCCAATGATCCTTATATTGCCCTTGTTGATTCCTCATTTCTCCGTGAATCTACTGGTTGCCGTCCTCCCCCCGCGTCAATCCTTAGAAGAAATGGTAGTCCAACTGGAAGGAGTAGATTCAATTTTTATTGCGAATGTCAAGGCCAAGGCCTCCCAGCATATGCAAAAGGAATGGACAATCGGTGTAGACCATAGTTTACTGATGCTATAAAAAATGGAATGAAAAAACATAAAAATTCTTTGTGAACTCTAATTGACAAATAAATTGCTTGTGATTCTTCCTTGTCTTTTATTTTGCTAGTTTCTCGTAATCGTAGGCATTTATTTTTTTCCTGATCGTTGTTTTAAATATTCCATGAGTCCTTTTCTTTATAACAGGGAGCAGCGAACTTCCAGGATCTGTATTTGCGTGCTAGAAGTTATCGGAAAGCTCTGAGTTGGCAGAAAAAGTATCTTTCTCTGGTAATACAAGGTTACAAAGACATTTTACGGGCCACTAGTTCCGGCCATGAACATCCAGATTTGCTCCAAAAAATTATTCCTATTGCTCCGAGCTCGATTGGGATTTTAGACAACCGACCTCCTATCAGTAAATTCAAGTAAGTTTCAGCGATTGATAAAAATTCATGCGAGGAACTTCCATATGCCAACTCTATATGTCGCTATATTTTTAATTAGGGTTGCAGTCCGAGCTGTGATGGCTGCATGCAGGATGAAATACATGGTGAATCGGTGGAAACCACGACTCCAAATCCAAAGATCTATGCCAGAACTTGGAAAGGACAGGGCTACGATTGATCAGTCACCACCTAGAAGTATGAGCAGTAGCTCCAATTCCGATCCTTATGCTATACCCACATCTAGACATGGGACAAAGGATCGGAGCAGGAAAATCAAGAAAACGTCCAAGACTTCAACTGCTACTGGATCTTCTATCAAATCTTTAAATGTGCGAGAAACTATAAGTGATGTTGCTTTAGTCACTACCAATGATCCAGATCCAGTAGTGAAACCCACAGTGTCTTCTTCTGGTGCTTCTGAGCTCTCCACGTATTTAGATAGATTCGAAAATATTGAGAATGAGTTGGGTCGAACTTTAGGTAGGACTGCAATCTCCCATAAGACGTAGTCTGATATTAATAATTTGTTTTAGTTGCATGCTTGCATGCATCCTAAACCGAGCTCCCGAATGTAACTTTTTGAGTGCATTTTAGAATTTTTATCATCACACTCTTTTAATAGTATTATTTATTATGCAATTCCACAACGAGAATATAAATACAATGATAATTAAATGATGAAGGTAAAAAGCCTTTGTAAACTGATTTTTAGCTGTTTTTAGTTTGTATTATATTGTTGAAACCTTGTGTCATACTATATTATAAATAATTGCCGTTATGTGTGCCATGGTATTCGCCATGTTTTATTAAGCCTTTTTATTTTAAGTGTATTTACTGCTGCCGTGTTTTTATTTAGTTGTGATAAAGAAAAGAATAAGTCTGCTTTCACTTGTAACTATGCATGGTTTTATTATTATTTCACAGAGCAACAATTCACCATGCATTTATATATTCACAAAGGAACTTAATTGCTGTTACACAGATCATTGTAAGCCTTTCAGAGGAGAAGTCGAGATTGTTTTATACAACCTATGAATTCATCTAACTAGTTAGTATTAACAATATCATTTACATCCTTACTATAAACTATCCCAATTTCACAAAAAGGATGTGAGATAAGTACAAAATTGTGAGACAGGGCAGTTTTCTCCATGACTATAATAGCTTAAACTTTGAGACTCTTACATAACTTTAATATTTATATTCTTACAGAGTTGTGAATTATTACAAAACACACGACCTGGTTATGCATCAGCATCATACTCTAAATATTGTATTTTTGGCTCTTTGTTGTCACTACTTAATATATTCTGTAAATCCTTAATAAAATGTCATACAAAACCAAAAAGTACATGGTGCATCATCAACAAATCATTCTCTTGCTAAAAACTATACCGAGTCTTGTCCTAATATCCATTGCGAAATTAAAATATAACTAACTAACCTACCCAAGCTATACATCAGTGGGCCTACCACCACTTTTGCTCCCTTTGTTCAGCCCAAACTTGCCCAAAATGGTAAACTTACTACTATTTGACACCTCTTTCTCCTCCGGGGTACAAACAGTTCCGTCCGTAGACACGGAAACAAACTTCCCACTACTCCCCCCATCAGAACCCACCATTATATGACTACTGGCACTAAAACTGTCCGATTCCGAACCGGGTGGGCACACACAATAATGCGTAATATAGTTATTGACCAGCTCGTCCTTTTCACTCGAACTATTCTTCCTATGCAGGGCAAAAGGATCTTCCAGCAAGGGCCCAGGCGGACCATGAAAACAGCAAGTATGTTCCTTTCCGGATAGAAGTGGCTCCTTCCCCATGAACACAGGTTTCACCAAATGCATGTTATGAGGGTCAATTGGACTGCTTGGGTAGCTCCCGTTGAAGTTATAATGGGGCAAATGACTGGTACTGCTACGTGGGCCGTATGGAGAAGACTTGTGACCACCACCATTGTGGGTCCGATGGTAACCGTGGTGAGATCGATCTGGGTCTTTGTAGTCATCGTCACTTTGGAGAAGTCGTCGGGCCACCATGATAAGCAGGACAAGGATCATAAGGCCACAGATTGGGACGGCAATCACAGCTGCACGGAGCCAAACTTGGTGGTCCAAATTTTGGCTTGACATTCCACCTCGAAGTCCGCCTATAAAATGAAATGCAAGATCGCAGTTAGACACAATTTTCACCTTAAAGCACCCATCAACGAAATTCATTGTATTCACAACAGAAACTTTGAATTTCAAAACACCACTTACCATTTGTATCAAATGGAAGACGACTATGCCCATGTCCATGGCCAGCAGACTGAAGCGTAGGGGAATAAAACGAAACCGGGTAACTACACATGTCATCCTTACAGCAATACACTGGGGAGCCTTTCTTATCGCTGCATAGGTCTTGTTTTTCTCTGCAAATCATAAGATACACACATTCATTGCAAAAGCTGTCTCTCATTTCCCAAACCAATACCACACAACCACGAATTCTAAAAGTTATGAACCTCCTACTATCAAACGGCTCAAAACAACATAATTAACATGCATAAGTTCGTGATACTCATCTATTTATTATTTTCATGAGCTCAAAGCCAGCATGCAAACAAAAGTAACTTCAGGGTGGCACAGTATAAATAAAGGAACAAAAGCAACGCCCTGATCAATCACTGTGCATTCTACTATCCACACAAACAATATACACCAAACAACAATCAGTCCTCCAGAATACAAACAAAAGGATTAATAGCATCAGCAGTAGTACTAACAGCAAGTAACTAACTAGCTAGCCCTAAATGTTGACTCCATTACATCTTTAAATCCCATAGCAGTTCCCAAAGTCGTGACTAACTACATATGCCCTACAAATGAGCGATATTGCAGCATAATACTACAATTACCATGCATTTACCATTTCACCGAGTGTACTACGTGTAGGTGTAGCCTTCTAAACTTCTCACAATTACGTCAGTTTACATCCATACACGCAAACTAACTTTTAGCAGAATCAATCAGACTTTTACACACAACTTTAGCTCACCTATAACTAAACTAACTAACTAACCCATATGGCTTTCCTGACAGGAACAAACTTTTCTCATATAAACATACACCCAGCAA
>Ga0210040_10002401_pt1 | contig 26486 bp, 21 predicted proteins | sample CryGeyCG12114_NA_FD_185462 | JGI IMG/M metagenome (GOLD analysis project Ga0210040, IMG submission 185462) | Groundwater microbial communities from aquifer - Crystal Geyser CG19_WC_8/21/14_NA (SPAdes) (version 2) | ecosystem: Environmental > Aquatic > Deep subsurface > Groundwater | place: USA... | reverse complement strand
AATTCCGATTGAGAAAAGGTGTATGTTCTTTTAGAACACGTTCATAAGGTGTGTGAAACAAGGCGAGAGAACATAAAGTAAACTAAACTATAATTTTATTGGATTCTTAATCTGATTGACTTAGTCTTAGTGAGGAAAACACAAATGCATAATATACCGGAAGGAATTGCATATATTTTAAATGCTAATGAGTTAGTCCATAGCTTAAATTCTAACCGTGAGCTCGTTTTACACGTGTATAATTTAAACGCCTTAAGCTAGAACTGGAATATAGTACACTGCTACTGCTGTCCATGAGAATTTACCTCTGTTGCTTCAAAGACTTCAAACCAAATCTTCTGCAAGTTGCAAAACCACACCACCACTGTACCTTACTTGTGTGCATGTTATGCATATGCACCGAAATTCCAAACTCACATGTTCTTCTGAGATTTTGAATGTAATCAAAATATCATGTTTCGGGGATTATAGCATTTATTACAATTGATAGAATGGTCGAAAAGTGGTATCCAACATTATAGTCTAAATAAAAATTACAGTTAATAGAAACAGATATATCTGCTCTGAATTGTTCAACAATAGTAGTTTACGTTTCGAATACGTCATCGGATGGTACTTTTTTTAGAAACAAATAAAAAATATAGGCATAGCGTTGCTCAAAAAATCAAATTTTACGTAGTAATGAGTCGTAAATACTATACTCAAATGACTTCGAAGATCTATGAAAAATAAATATCGGCGCACATTATGAAGACTTATATTTCCTCTGTTGATCGCAGAAATAAACTTTAATGCTTTACAATCAAGCACTAATTATTATTTACTAATTCCTCAAGAAAATAGTTGTAGTTAAGTAATTATACTACATTTTGGAATTAGCCATGCACATTTATAGTGAACTGTGTGATCTTTTACTATGCAGCTTGTTGATGATATTCTGAAGCACTTTGTACACTATACTGTATAACTGTATTTCCATTTTTTAGTTCATATTCATAACATTTAGTAGAATAGAAAGACGACTATAGTTCGATTAATCTTTCTAAGCATTGATTACTGAATGTCGTTTAAAGTGTCAATGGATATGGACGGATGCTAGTGAAATGTGATGAATCTCTTGACCGAGTTTAAGGAATATATAGTTGGACAAAAGTGATTTACTATTTAAGCTAGTGAATGAATAATCCAGTCAAGTCGATGATATATTCGAAAATCTTCTTCCCCTAGCGCCCATTGTCAATTGTCCGTGAAACCCAGTTCATCCGTGAGACACTGATTTGGACTTAAGGCATTAGCAACTATATTACATGGCGGATTTAGAACAACCCTGGACTACTCCCATTTGTCAAACCTCAGTCACAATTTTTATCCCATGTGGTATATAAAAATATTCACACTATTTATTGCATTCAATTTTGCATTGGGCGTAAAAAGCATAAAGATGTAGCTGACCTGTCACTTCAACTATAAATTAGCCAAATGTCCTTTCATTAATCGATTTAATTTATTGGTTGATCTTGCAGAAGGAGTTGTGAACTGTCAAAATACCCCTACTTAACAGGAGAAGCACATTCTGAAAACAATGAAAATGTGACTTGTGTGCTGCTTCGATTGGACATTTTAATTTTATAACTTCCGGTGTTTAACTCTTCATCTACCTCACTTCATCACACTTGTCTAGCCAGTCTAGCCCCATCGCTTTTCATCTGAAGGAACCGCAGAGGCATCGTAACTCTAAAACGACACTACGACGTAACGAAAACTCTAAAATCCTGTGTGACTTAATAAATTACAGACCTCGTTCGTTCGCCAAGAAGTAAACAAGTTAAGTGTGAAATAGAAACGAAAATACCAAAGAAGGGTGTCAATGGGGGTGTGTAGTTTCACCAAATTGGATAAATAATGTCCATGCTGGAACTAAAATTCAAACTCAACGACCAAGGCACTGACTGAAAAGTCCCCACATCTTTAAAGACAAGCATACGTTTGAGGTACACCATCAATTTAAGCAAATTTGACGCAACTAACTAATGCCAATCATTAAAAGCTAAGCAATGTCAGAAAAATTCAGATTTTTACAATCTCTAATTTCTGTTATTCCAGATCCCCCTCTTCACGGTCCAATTGCGTTAAACAACACGATAACCATGAAGTATTCATTGCTTCTATCAGATTCATAGACTACGTCACTCTTCTACTCGATTGAGGGAAGCCAATTACCCTCCATTCTTTAATTGCTCTTGTGCGAACCTATTTCTGACAAGGAGGAATTGATATTTAGTTTGTTAGTCAGCCAATGTCTTTCTCGCTGGACAATGAATGTCTGAAGTTACTGATAGACATTTTTATATAAAATACCAATGTAACCAGTATTACAATTACCTTTTGTTCGTAGTCAAAGTTAGTGAAGTTGAGTATTTCGAATAACATGTATCAATTGTATCGTCCATTAGAATTTAACAGAACTGAGCTACACTGAATTAAGAATATAGCAATCGTTTCTTGCGTACTTAAATTATTGAATCGAATTTGAAACTGTGCGGCTTTTCACGGGGACGCCATGATGGCAATGACTGATCAGGTACTTCAAAGTTTGGCTTTACCAACTTTTAGCACTGCAATTGATGAGAATTTTGGTGTTCAACATTTGTGAAATTGTATTTTTAGACAATTAAGGAGCAATTAAAGTCGATGACTGATGAGGATTTTGAAGGTTTGCTAAAAGGTGCAGCTGGAAAGACTGAAGTTACTAAGGATCATGCCAAAATAATCGGGGTGAGCTACTATTAGTTTAAATATGCTCTGTAGCACTGTGATCATGTGTCGATAGGTTTTAATTAGTTGCGGCTGTAATTACGTACGGACACAACTAATCTTATACCTTGTGCGGAAAAAGGAGGTAAATTTTTCCTGTCCTGTGTGTGTTAAATTTGTGTAGTAGGATAGGATAAAATTTACCTCCTTTTTCCGCACAAGGTATACCTAAGTATCATCTACGATCTACGAATGCATAAAATCATAAAATTAATGTTATAGATCTTCATAATATGAATATAGATTAAGCATGCTATGCTATAAGCAAATAACAATTTATTATATCAATGCAAAATTAGGCAATTTATATATAATGTACTGAAGGATTAAAGTCAATTAGTGTAATTATGGAAACTTACTTATTAAAATCTTATGTTTGGTTACTGTCTTCAGGAACTGCAGAAAGACTCCACGACATCCATTGTAAATCAAGTCGACGAAATGTCTAGCTTACAACATCAAAGCGCCAAGTCGCATAGTTCTTCGTTGTCATCACTGGCTCCTAAAGTGCAACCAGGGGGTCACGTTCCTACAAAAAATGCTAGTCATAATACCGAAAATGAAGATGACACTGAGTATTCTATGTACTCGCCTGATTTAAATGCATCTAGTGGGGATGACTTTAACAGTAAAAACCAAAGGACCATTGACGACGATAAAAACGGTGTCAAAGACCATCCTCGAATGTTTAATAATCAAGATTCTATAATTAAGACCAACTCGCTGGTGGACCGCGGTATATCCAGCAACTCTTCTAGTCTTTCTACTGATAGTTCATTCCCCCGTAATTTTGGCACACCGTATTTGTCAAGACCGCAGACAGGTAAGTAGTTGTCATTTTTGGCTAACCTTTAGCATTAGCTAAACATGGCTTTCCCCAGCCCCAGATGCATCTACGATGGCAACCGCTTCAGCTTCAAAACTGGCTAGTGGCTACTACCGTAGGAATGAATAATTTGCTGTCGTAACTCGTTGCCTTCTCATTCTATGAGGACCGAATCAAAATTTTTGCCTGGATATAGACCATTTAGCATATGCGGGCTTTTGTGTAGTAAATTAGGACCAACTAGAAATATTTGACAGCAATAAAATAACTGCTTAAGCTAATGACTTGGTTTAAATAGTATCTTATGGCCACATCTGAGATATGACACCTAAGTTTTGCATTAGGATGATTTTCATTAACGTTCATTCTCTGATTCTGACTGAACATCTGAGACTGGACTCCTTAGAGTAAATCGAAAGACAATTTAATTTATAAGCCCGAGCAATGTGATTTCATTGCAATTTAATTATCATCATAAACAACAGCTTCAATAATAAATCGCCGGTAACCGATATTATCACATGCAACCAATTGCATGCGCCATGGCCATGCGCTCAAAGTGAAAATCATTAACAAGAAATCTTTATATGGCGGTTGGTTAAGTTAGCTTTTCTTAGCAGGGTTAGTTCTCTAGTTCTTTTCCCTTCCCCAAGGGGAGGACGAGGAGGCGGTTTGTTGCTGATCCAGTAATCCAATTGAAACCCATAAAGAGAGCATTTGAAAAACTAACTATAATCTACAACTAATATAGAGTTCACGGATTATACTCACAGTCACCGCATCGTAAAGTTGTTGTCTTAGAAACCTTTGTTACTCCTTTTGAGACTCAAACTGCATAAATAATGAGCTTTTCATCAGAACAAAATATTTTATTGATCCGGTAACACTTCCACTAAAAGTGCTCTACTCACTAATTATTCTTTTGATATTGACACACTTTAAAATTTAAATTTAACACAAAAATGGGGCTTAAGCCAAAACTAAAGCGTCAATTACAAGACAAGTGTAGATCACGTGCTTCTAATTGGACGGAAGAAGATAAAGTTTCTTCTTTGTCCAAACCGTCTAAACCTAAACCGCAGGAATCGACAGAAAGTAGAGCTAAATTGAGAAAAAAACTTCGAGCCCGGCAATTGAAGGCGCTAAGTAGGAAAAAGAGTTGTCCGGTTCCTGATGCATCATGCAAACCTTCATCTTCTATGTCAGAAACAAGGGCCGAAACTTCTGAGGATTATGGGCCGACTCAACCTAAAAATATTCACAAAAATAGTGGTGAGTTTTCCGCCCATTATCATCCTTAGAAATTTTTTAATTTAGTAAACGTATATATTTCTCTACGTTATCTTCTTCTTGACGCAAGCGACAGAGATGCTAATTGATAAAGGTATGCTTAGGTTTAAATTTACTACGCACTGAAAAATTGCAGAATAACAGAAGTTAGAAAATTAAGGCGTGTAATTTTATGATCAGATTGAATTAAAGCTGGTGGCTCAGTAAGTAAATTGTTTCCATTGCACATGAAACTGCTTAAGTATTCTCTGGAGGTTGATATAACTTTTTTTGGCATATGTTGCAGTCATATAATTGATTATAAGTTGATTTTAGCGGCCTAACAGTTAATGATTGTGCATTGTACTATCTTTGGTTATGATATTTTAATTTTATGCATTTCAAAAATGTAAGTTACATAATTGGACTTACATATCATGAAATGCTAAAGTAAATGAGGATTCCAAGGTTGTATTTTTGTATAAAATATGGCCATTTCACCCCTCAGACATGAACATATTCAGTGAAACTCCAGTATGTCCGTAACGGCAACTCAATGACATTCGGAAACATAGATGTAAATTAGTTGTAAAATTTAGAAACCCTGCGTGATATTTATGCTCTGAGGTGAAAACAGTAGTATTGAGAGATTGAGACGGTTATATTTATCATTCAATAGTTATTTTTTAATGTTTGTGTCTACATCCGGAATTTAGCGTTATAATCAATGCATTTTCAGAATTAAACATGTATTTCGCACAATTGTGTAATCCATAATGTCAAATGCAACAGAAATAGAGGATTCCAAGGTTGTATTTTCTATAAAATGTGGCCATTTCACCCCTCTGACAAGAACACATTGAAATAATGCTTGTTGACTGCGTCCATTGCGTCATAGTGCCGTAAATGTCAGTTCAACATTATTGCAATTCAAAATAGTTGTTAGGTGGAGTTAAATTCTTCATAGCCGATATTATATTAGAAAAACCGGCTCATTCGTTTTTCACCGCATCTGGAATTCACATTCAATGCATTTTTAAAGCTACTCAAGTATTTCGCATCGTTGCGTCTTACATAGTTTAAATGCAAGATTAATAGAGGATTCCAAGGTTGTATTTTTGTGTAAAATGTGGCCATTTCACCCCTCAAATAATAAACTGATGTTATTAAACGAACTAACATCAATATTAATAGGTTAATTTTCCACGAACTTACGCTTTTCCAAAATATGTAATGTATGTCAAATCTATGTGTCATACTTGTGAGGAAATGCAAAAGTAAATGAGGATTCCAAAGTCGATTTTTCTATAAATTTTGACCATTTCACCCCTCAGACAAATATTTCTTGAATATGCACACGGGCATACATCAATAGCTAGCAACTACTAACTTAGTTTGGTTCAAACTAATTGTAAATTGAGTCATAAGACGATATCTATTATATTATTTTAATTTTAGATATATCGCGTGCGGAGAGACTTGTTTAGTTGCATAATGCACTAGCAAATTAATTGTGAATGTCTTTTCTAACTCCGAGCGACCTAACTCCAAGCCGATCAAAGATATGTTCTTTCGGCGCGCAACGGTGTCCGCTGCAGAACTCATACTGCCTGACTGCGATCTGTTCTGTACCGTACCTAACATAGTCCTAGGCCTCATAAGGCTGCCTCATGGTAGTTGCTTAGCCTTTGGCGCTCATATTTGTTCTCCCAGCAGCATGGCTTGCAGTTGCTCACACTCACTCTCACACAAATTCAAAATGTCGGCCCATCAGTATTAACCACTAACTTATAATTTGTAATCTTTTTATTTTAAATTTCTTATCGTGAAACGATTCAATCGAACTTGCATTGAAATTACAATTATTACGCTATTAAAGTGTCGGTTATGTGAAATAGCACAGCATATAACAAAAGACAGGGTTTTTCGGTTATTTGGTATCAACTCATCGCACCTGGGAGCATGAATACTTGGGACTGGGGTTGGTAGCATCATCGTTAAATTGTCTTATTTCAGCTTTGTACTTTGTTAATTTGTGTGAAAGCTTGACTCTTTTTTCTAAATTTCACTTTAGAATCCGATACCGAAGATGAACACCGTGTCCCGCGGCCATTCCCATTTAGGGTTGCTACCGAGGGAACTCCTTTATATGAAGATTTGCGTCTGCTGCCCCAATCGTAAGTTCGATTTTACAGTTTATTTTGTTAATTTAATGGCTTACATCTCATGTCTTCATGTATACATTTTCTTTTTTCAGAAGCTACAAGGCTCTATCTAGTTATAAATCCGAGGAAGGTTCAAAATCCGAGAAGGTTCGATGAAAAATGTCCCATGATTGAGCTGTATAAATAGTCTTGAATTAAAATGCTAACACACTGTTGTTTTCTTGTTACAGTATTTTGCTAGCAAGCAAAATGGCTTCGATGAAAGTCGGAAAGATAAAGTTACTAAGAAAAAGACGTCTAAAGCGGCCAATAATAAGGTCTGAGAGCAATATTGCAGATACAATTGCCGATTTTAGAAATAAGATTTTTATAATCTTTAACGAGTGTCTTGGTTTGATTTTTTAGAAGGAAGAGGGTTTTATGTCTGGTGAAATAGACGGCCACAAAGGGAATATGAGTATAGACGATCTCGTGGAGTTCGTGGAAGGCTCGTCATCGGTATGTTGCTAAAACTATTAATATATAAATGTATATGTATTAGTTTGAAACCTCGGAATAGAGTATCTCACCACTTTCACTCTTGTAAACATTAGGTAGGATGCGAAATTACTAGTAAAATATGTAATCTAGCAAGAGTTCGGTTAGTTGAAATCTATAATTTTGTATAATACATCTACCTGATTCTGTTTAGGCTAAAAAAGGAAAAGGGGCCACTGATAAGAAAGCCCGTGGAGGAAAAGAGAAAATATCCCTTGTGAAGTCGGCTTCGTTAGACGAGGACCATCTTATAACGAATAGGATGGAATCCGAAGATTTATCGTCATCTAAATTACTCAACAAGTCTTCGGCATTGCCAGGTGGTGATGCGAATCTTAACGACTCCCGTCCTACTGAAACTAATAAGAAGGAAAGTACGACCAGCATTGTCAGCAATGCTTTGTCAAATCCTAAGGAGAAAGACTCCAGGGGGAAGTCGAGAACAGAGAAAGGAAGGAAAAATGAGGATGAGCGGCTCACTAAAGATGATTCAGATATACCCTATCAGCTTGTGAAGACAAAGAAGCGCAAAGGGAATAAGAAAGGGTTACAACAAGATCGTGAGTGTTTTTTTACTTCTGCTTCTTCTGATTGATTATTATTGGTTGTCGGTATCAGTTATATTATTTGGTGGAGTCGCATCTCGAGTCACATTACTCATAAAATAATCGACGGTAGTCCGTGTGTGTACGGAGACGGATTTGATTTTTTCCAGGGAATGGGTATATGGAGGAGTTTTGATTGTCAGGGTTTTTGAATGGGTTTTTTCTTTTTTAAGTTTTTATGATTTTTTTTTAATTTTCGATGGGATTTTCATTTTTCTTTGTTGAATTGATTTAATTAGTGTTTGGTTTTTATAACTTGATCAACTGAAACATTCAGTTGCCTCCGTGGAGTAGTACTGTGCCCCACTATACAGTAATAACAATAAGTCAACTGGGCAAAACGCCGAGTATTATTTCATAGTAATTACCGTAATAATGGTACTATATTTAATTTGTCAACACATCTTATCATAGGAAATGTTAATTATGATCATGTCATCTTATCATGGGTAGTGGGTTGTGTGGACTGGCAATACTATGTCAATGATTATACCTAACGTTTTCATTTTGTAGTGACCGAACTGCAACTAGCTAATGTTATCATCTCAATCTCTAATACCGTCATCATACGATATGGCGGCTTCACAGCCCATCAAATCCAGTTACAAAATATGCTTCCTACATTGCATGCATACTGAACTGATACATCTTTAGCAGTAAGTAGGTAGCATATAAATTGTCACTATGCATTTTTTAAACTGTCATATTTAGTCTTCAATTTTAAAGACAACAAGTAACTATAAACCTTGACTGAAAGTAAATTCTAAATCATTCTACGCTGATTAGTTGGATAGTGAAGTTGGAATCTTGGGAATGTAATTGTGTCATTGACTTACTTGTATAAATTTCATTTCATGCTACTGCTTAAACTTATCATGTCTTTTTGACTGACTATATGCAAATAGTTTTTCTATATGCATAAAAATTACTGAAGTCTGGAGCTGCAGTGCTCAATGCGGTTTCCCTTATCTTGAATGTATTCTATCATCATTAAAATAGGTTTGTACAGGATCATAGATCATTTCGCTGCTATTGCTTGTAGTTGGTTTCAGAGTTACCACAAGGCAATTGGTAGTTAATAAAATGTAAATTAAAAAATTTAAATGAAATGAGAACTGCTGTTGATTGAAAATTTTAGTTGTATGAGATTCAGCTTCGTATTCCTTAAAAATTCCATTAATCATATTAATTTAAATCTCGTGAATAGTTAGAGTGAGTTGGCTGTGTTAAAAACTAATAGCGTTTGGGTTTGTCAGCTTGGGATATAAACTGGTCAGCATATTTTTATCTTCCATAGCATACATTATATTACTAATTTTTTTCATATTCTTTACCAATTATTTAGATTGTTCGGATTTCTTTGATGGTGAAGTTTCGAGACAAGATAGAATGAAGAATTCTAGCGATATAGCACATACCCTTAATAGCCCTCTCGGAGCATCTATTCGCAATCGCGAAAAAAATGATTTAAATACCAATGCTGGACGACAAAAAACTGCACCGGCAAATGCACCCAAAGATCAGAACGTTTCGAATCCCACTATGGCGGAAGTTATCAGTGCTAAGAACAAAAAATCGACTTCGCTATCAACGAACATGAATAATAAGGATTCAGGGAACTTGAAGGAGCAAGAATCATTCCCTCCGTTATGTCCCTCAATTAATGCTAAAGATGTTTATAATTCTACACACTATGGGGTTACAGCACCACACTTGTCAAACAAACGTGTTATGACGACTTCAGTTTCTGTTCTAGCTGGCAACGTTACAGAAAACCAGGAACCATTTGTTGAGGCTCCAAAAAATTTTGACACCGCATCCAAAAAAGAATATGAAGAAGCTAGCATTATCGATACGAAAGGACCCATTACGAAAGATCCGTCAGTCAAAGCCACAGGCTCCATCCCATCAAGTGAAAAACTTAGTACCAATGCGCAAAACGCTAGCCAACACGGTCCTAAGGCAAGTAGTGGGAACAAATGTGCAAATAACAACAAATCTAACGCAAATGAAGCACCCCCATCAGCAACAAGTGGTGCTCTACGTGGTTCTCAAGGTGATTTTAGACAAACGAATCCGCTTAAGTTCTCCACAGGTGGCAATGATTCAGCCACTGGCTCAAACAATAGTTATATTAAAGTTGAGTCTAACAGTTCAGGGAAATCCTTTCCCAATTTAAATTATCAGCCAAGTAATAAATCAGCTTTTGGCATCAATGACTATAATAAGGGGTCCAGAACCAATCATCAACGGGGTGGGGATGATATGGGTTTGCAGTATCCTGACAAACAAAAGCGTACATTCAAACGAAATGAGGTTGATCATGCCACCAGTAACAATAACACTATCAGCTCAAGTGTAAAACTTGGGCCGCATCATGCTATTTGCACCGCGTCTTCTACTCCCGCAATCTTAACTGATAATGCATATTCAATAGCAGGAAAAGCTGGTGCCTCGCCAGCAAAACAAGGGACCAAATCATCAGTTGGTAATCCAGGTACCACTGTTCATTTAACTTCCCAGGATACTAGAGTGAATCCTGCTGCTCCCATAACACCGAGACCAGACGCTGGAAGATCCGATGGAAAAGAAGAAACAAAACCAGAAACGAGCTCATCGGCTCGTCCAGAACAAGCTATGGGGATAACAAGCCCTCCACCGCTGGACCGAGGCTGGGCTACCACTGTATCCCGTGGGGTCGCTTCGTCTGAGGGACCATCACCAGCCCCCAGACAAACATGTTCAAAGCCACTCACAATGGGACAGAAGAAGGCCTTGGAAGACTCCAATGTGGCGCGTTCTGATCGGGAAAATCGTTCGGAACCGCCTCAGCCTGTACGAAAAGAAGTTTCGAAAACCGATTTCAAGAATTTCCAGACGAACAGAGAGGCAGTTGGCTCGGGATATACTTCTCCACCATCACAGCGCCGTTGGTCATACGGATCATCTAGAGGAGGACGAGGCCGTGGCCGAGGTGGACAGCCACCGGTATTCAAAAATGACCCTCCTTACACTATAAATAGAGCAAAGGCTCCATTCAGTAACGTGTCCGCGGTTTCAGTTGGTACTGGGCCATCCAGCTCGAACACTTCACTAAATGCCCGGGTGGAGACATCGCAACAATCGTCTCAGACCGAACGTAAGGAAACTGATATCTCTTCGGAGTGTTTATGTAAGGATGAGGATGATACAGGCTTCAATTTGGAGTCTGTAACATTTCCTCCACTTGTGGAGGCGTCCAACAGGTTAAGTACTGAGATTAGTAGTTTGGGGGATGATGAAATTGGGAACTTTGAGCAAGGGGGTCGACCGCCTGCTAAATCACCACAGTCTAGTGTTGTGCGCCGCGCGTTTACTACCAACAACTTCTGTAGCAACAGCAATTTTGATCCATGCTCCTCTGGTGATGAATATGTGTTCGTTACTACGGGTCGAGCCGACAAAAGTGTGGAAACTTGCAGTGTTAGTAGTAGAGGCAGTGTGCGCTCAGGGGCTTTCAACATACCTAAAGATCCGGTCGTCTTTTGCATAGCGGGGGCAAATATGTGTAGTGGGAGTGAACGCGGAACTAATACAGAAAGGGTGTGTTCACCTGGTCCTTCTAACACAGGTTTCGAATTCGGGTTCCTGTCATGTGTTGTTGACGACATGATGAAAGCTTCGCGTGACAATACGGTACGTACATAATAACCTTTATCTTAATCCTATTTTCTCATAAGTAGCTGGCCTGGTGCATTTCAGAGCATTTTCGTTTTCAGTATTGACCGAACAACCTTTTTATAATGATATGCTTTAACTTATTTAGTAATGGGAAAGTGTAAAGTCTTTCCCCTATCAAAGCCTAAATAGAAATATCTCACATAGGGCCCCTATGTGAGATATTTCTATTTAGGCTTTTTTGTGTGAGTCAGTCATCAGTCTTCAGTTAGTCCCCAGTAGTAGTAATTTTAATTTCCGCACCTTTAAACTTTTGTCTTAGATTTTTACTCATAGGCGGACTGCAAGCATCCCAATTTTAATACTATTATGTCTGGTATCACTGTTTATACTTTGTATTGTATGTAGTTAAGAAACACATAATGCATGTCATGCCGGCTCGCATTGTCATTTGTACAAGAAGATGCCAAAGTCATATTTTTCTATAATATATTTCACCCGTCAGAAAGAAACTCTTTTAAAATGTTTAAAATGTTTTTAAAATGCGTTCTGCTCAAACTGTAATCTTCTGCAATTACAAAGCTTGCTACACTTTACTTTCAACAACCAAATGGTATACATGTTTTCATGTAAATATGTTATTTTATTGGTCCATTTGTAGGGAGCAACAAATACTGCATCAGGGGACTCTAAAAAGAAGAGCAATACCATTGCTACACAGACTAGTCCACCCAGAAAGGACCAGTCAGCTCAAGTTGATGAAGAAGAAACATGTAGAAAAATCTTGGGATCGTCAAATAAGGAACGGCGGCACTCGTCTACTTCCTCCCAAACTCAGGTTCGCCCTGAACGGCAAGCTTCTGCGGACAAAGGTCGCCATCGTCACAGCTCTTCCTACAGATCTTCACCTGCATCCGTAGAAATGGATGAATACGACGATGATGAATCGGAGTATACGGACGATCCATCTCCTCGGAGACATAACAGTGGAAATAGAAATCAAAGGCGAGGAAGCTATAATAACAGTAACAATAGTAATTTCCATGGTGGCTCCTCATATCATCAGAGAAGAACAAACCGAGCAGGATTTAACAATCCCAGGAATGGTAATGGAAGCAATGCAATAAACAATGACAGCTGTGGACCAAACTATAAGGTTATCCCATTGCCCACTGGAGGCCACTCTTTCTCTATCCACCATCATCATTTCCCCTCTTCGGATAATTCAATGACTCCACCTGGGGCTCATTTCCAACTACAAAGCATGGCTAACCCTGCTTTGAGAATGGGCCATACGCCGGAATTTATGGTCCCTGGAATTCCACCAATGGTGCCAGGAATGTTCCAAATGCCTCCACCTCAGGGCCCTATTATGCCAGGACGGGTTCCCATAACTTTTGCCCCTCCGATGATGGATGATCAGCAGAGGATGCCCTTGCACATCCCACCCATGCCTTTGCAAGGTGCGATCCAACCGCCTTCACAACCCCCACCGCAGTATGTGGAGAACATCAGTCCACGACCAGTAAATATTTCTCCAGTCATCATCCGTAATGAGAGCCCGAGAACAGTAGCAGCTCAAAAATCCGGTGGAAATGTGCCTAGTGGTAGCATAACTACTACTGCTCCTCCTACTGCCTCCGCTACAGCTTCAAATAACGAAGGAATTAATCCAGATCCAGTTACTAATATGACCAGAGTACAAACAGATTCCAGTCTAAATGAACCGGAACCGACACCAGCTTCGGTTGTGGAGATTCAAGCAGCGGCTCCTGTAATTAATCGCTCCTTGTCCTGGGCAGATGAGTTAGAGTTAGAGGACGAAGAAAAAAGAGTTGAAGATGTTTCTGCATCGAATTCTAAAGATATACGAGGAGGAGGAGATCGCTTGGGTGCAGTTGCTGCGTCTCAAGTATCCGAAACAGAGGGACCAATCCGCGAGGACTTTGGCTCTCGCTATGTACCTCCAGTGGTCACACTAGCGGATTTGCCTCCATCCGTTCTTCAAGCGCAAGAGTTTATGGACAGCTGTAAGTTAACTTGTTTGTTCGCTCTTTGCTTCACGTTTTGTGGACTTTACAAGACATGTTGTTAGCGTACTTTTATTTTTTCGTTTGCAGACTCTACCCGTCTAGATATTTTGGTGAAATCAGGACAGATCCGGTCCCATCGAATAGAATAAATTAATCGCCACGATGATCAACGCGTTTTGATACCAATGAAGAAGTGAAGTGACTAAAACTTATAGTTAATATCATATAGTACAAGCACGAAGGATAAGATCACTAAAACTAGAGTAGTGGAGAACGTTTAATTAATTGAAGAAAATTGAAATAAATTTGGTTTCGTTGAATATTTTAAAAATATTTTTTAGGATATTACAGAGTAGATAACGGTAGCACGTTGCTGGCGAACGATGGTAGCAAATCAGTGTTAGTTAGTTTTAGTTTTAATACGGGTTCTATTAAGCAGATGTTCAGATTCAGCAGATTTTCAGTGTCAAGTGTTTACTGTAGTTGTTAGGATGTGGTGTTGAGGAACATGGTACGGGAGTTTACTTTTTGAATCGAAAAATGAGAAAAAGGCGGAAAACTAACCAGCTGTTGTGTATCTATAATTGTGTGCGAGAAAAAATGTTAAGAAAATGTGTTTGTGACTGTCATAGATGCACAAACTAGCTACAGATTCAGGTTTTTTAAATCTGTTTATTAAATCGTTAGTTTCTGTAATTGTGGTTGCTACACTTGGACACTGCAAACCTTCAAAAAAATCTTTCATGTGGTGCGATTAGTGTGTTTAAAAACGAAAGTAACGGAGTTAGTTATGGTTATTTAACTTGGAATGAGCTGAAATCGATGGACTAATTCTGTTTTGTTCTCAAAGGTGTGTTCCACATCCATCAGTTTCGTTTTCATCAATTATTTCATAACTTTACTTGTAAGATTCACTGATTATTATTTAGTAGTTAGGTAAAGTTGTTTAGTTCTCCTGTTTAAACGTGATGTTCTGTTACCATCTTAAATTGAGGAGCAAATACTGATATTTTTAGCATCTTCGAGTCACTCGTACGTGTAAATTTTATGTACCAGGACTCGGTCGAGCTTGATTTTTCATATTTATGAGAAATGAAGTCGTTAGAAGGAGTTGGATCCAATAATATTTTATGATTGGTCCGTTAAGAGTATGTAGTTTAGTTAGAAAATATTACTGTTCCGGGACTGAGAATACAAGGGTATGATGATATCCTTTTAGTTAGTATTGTGAGTTAGTTATTATCACCGAGTACCGGGAACCATTTTTGGTATCACAGTTTAGCCAGGGAATGTTTAGATAGTAAAGGAAAAGGCATAATTCATGATGATCAATGGTTATTCTCATATTTCTTACTGTTGTGTATTGTAGATTAGGTGTACTAGATAGTTACATTGTTTTTGTATTGCATCAGGCTGATCATATTAGTATTACTAAACTATAAATTACCTGCTACGCCAACCTAACCTTCATAATCTCTCGTCCAAAAAGTAATTCTAATTAATTAACTGTACAATAATATAGATAGGCTACTTCTCATGAACTATTAATTCAGTATCTTTATACATTGGGGTCGTGTCCAGTAGTTGTGTGATGAAGAAACATTGGAATGTACCTTTTAATTGAGTCAGTTAGTTAATTTGCTTTTTAATCATGTTGTGAAATGTATTAATTTTATAAGTTAGTCTCTTCTGTTCTCACAACGTTTCATGATCCTTTCGATGACCATTTTTATTCTGAATCTGAATGATGCATTTTTGTTGTGCATAACTGGTATTGCGTTTGGAGAACGAACTCACTATATGTTAATTTCTTGTGTAAGATATGGATCCACCGTAATAATCCTTTGTCTCAACTATATAGTAATTCATTGAGAAGAGTAACTAACTTCATTGACTAAAAGCACGCTGAAAAATTGGGATACCAGTCCGTACTATAGGTACTTTGTGAGAGCTTGTACACGAATTGAATAAGGCTTTCACCCTATGAAAGAAAGCTATTCAAGAGGAATATGCAATAATCCTGTTCATATCAACTACAAGAAGCTGTTTTCAATGCAATCGATCTAATTTTTCCGTGTGTCCCATACTAAAGAATAATTTATAGAGAAAAAATAATGAATCTACGCTTATTCATGTTAACTATGTAGTTAGTTAGGCTATCAAATAAAGTGAGAATGTGGAATCCTAATTAACTAACTGTTGTGTAGTAAGAAGAAGAGCGACTTTGAATGTCACCTATATATATATAGGCTTATCATAAGTCATTAAGTTTACGATGTGTGTAGAATGATAACTTGGTGCGTGCATTGATTGTATGCATAGCTAACATCTTGTGCGGTGTCATTTCGCTTCATTACTCTCATGATATTAACATCGGCATTATTAACTATAACTTAGCGACTATATTCATGTTTTTGGAGAGTGCTATTTAAATTATCTAATTCATCACATTATACGCATATCCATCCGTAATTAATGATTACTATTACAATAGTTGTTATAATTATTATTTATATGAATTTGTTGGGCAGTTACAGTACTAGTTAAGAGTTTGTGTTGACATGATGCCATGTTATTATTAACTAACTAAAAGTTATGTAGCATAACAGGTGATATGTTTATCCACAATTAGTTAGTTAGCTAGCTATAAGGATTAAGGTACTGTGTGCATTCCTTTGTGGCCTTGTGTGGCCTCTCTCAATAATAATTATTCTTATTATGGGCAAACACAAAAGTTTGTGGATTATTATGTATCGTCATTCGTTGGTGCCAATGCTGAACTTTTAAAGTTGGCTAATTTTATGAATTAAAGCTATCGATTAGGAAAGTTGCTTTGTGATTAAAGAAGTCACTTTGGAAAAAGTACATTAGAAAAGTCACTTTCCATCTATACCTTTAGAAAGTTTTTTTCTGTGACGGGAAACAATTAAATGATATCATTTTGAATTCATATTAACTTTGACTTTCTCCCGTTGCTTTCACTTTATATACAAATTTTGTATGATTTCACTTGGTTAGTCTTTTGTAAGCATGTTATGATGAGTAACTTGTTTTTGAATTGGTAATTAAATTTCATCTACGTGTTTGTATGTATTACCAAATTAAAAGTTCTCTATATAATAATAATATAAAGAAAGTCATTACGGACTGTGATTATCCTATTTAATTAGTAAGTGGTAACTACAGTATAACTTAGCGTGTGGTATTGTAACAAGAGTCACTTTCTTTGGTTTTTCGTGTCCCATTTGTCTACTATGGCTTTTATCGTAAGGCTTAAATTTCAGAATTAAATTTGCTCATGCTATCTAACTGTTTTGCCGATGATATTATTATTCCAATTTACATTTATGAGTAGAAAATCTAATGCATTCTAACAAACTTAGTTTTCCGAAATCCCTCTTCTCACCATGAAAGTTCGCCTTTGAATGCAATCAAGCATAATATAATTTTTTTCACGATTATTGTATTTTAATTCAGCTACATTATAAAAATAGTAAAATTAAGAATACGGTCACTCAGACTTTTGTTGTTCTCATTATTTGTTAGTATGCTCAGTAAAGGGAAACCCTTTGGAATATTCATTATTACTGCTCGTCTCGTGTGTAATTCCTTTTCAACTAATGTAAGTTTCACATAACTATGCTCGTCAGTTATGGTAATATTTTAAGTGTTTGCATTTATAAACTAGCGTATGTTATTATGTTAATTCATCTTCACATTTAAATACTAATAATTGCTTGCGACTGATCATTACTCTAACTAGTATTCTCATTACTTTCCTTTCGGTATTAAGTAACAATCTATACTTTTCAAGGCATCCAAGTCATTAGCAAAGTTTGTTTCTTTCCTTAGTTAGTTAGCTAAAAGTGTCGCAAAAGTCAATTTTTGTAACACTTTCTCACTGATTTAATTGCTAATAACATAGCGTGAATGCATTTTATGTAAGATATCGTCGGAAACTCATTTGGTTGAACGATTTGTCATAGTTTTTTCATTCGCTATTTCCTTTTATATTGCATTTCGTTCAGTTCGTCAGTTAAATTACCCAAAAAGAAACGCTTTGTAAACAGTTTTGAGTCGGTTGTTTGAACTCCTTTTTGAGAACTTGATAGCTTGTTTACATTTTCATTTTAGTTTTGTTTGTTTATATTGGATTTGACGCTTTTTAGTTTCCATTATTTATTGCAATACTCGTCAAGTGCTCCTTTTCACTTCAACCCGTGAATCTATTATGTATGAATGAGCTTCTTGTGTTGTATCATTCTTTAAAATGCTTTTTCAAACACCAAGGCTTCTCTTGTAACCCTTGCATGATGTAGCTAACATTGAGCTCTTCAGGATGGCACAAAAAGAGAAAAATACCATATGAATGTTTCCTTTTTTTCTCTTCTTGTATAGGAACGCTCAAAAAAATAATAGTTCTATTTTATATTGAAATGGCGAATGAATGGAAAAATTTAGTATTATTTCCGTCGTGCAATTATATTGTATTACTACCTTTCTTTAAAAATGTCGTCCGCTCTCGAAAAAAATACTTACACACTCTTGTTGTCGCAACCTTATGTTTTTTTAAAGTTTTCCATATGTATTTGTACTCTTCTCATCGTACGTACATAAATTATGCAAATCGTGGTTCTAAAGTCGTGAGGATGGACTAGTATGGAATAAATGCGCCAGCAATCTGTAAACTTGGTTATATGTATTAGATTTAAAGGGCGATGCGAGAATAGCCCGTAACATAAAAATTAGAGTATCACCGCTGAATACCAAAACATAATGTTATACACGGAATTTTGAAATCGTGTAAGTGATTACTACAGTTGATAAAAAATAAACGTGAATGCAATCATGTGTGTTGGTCGAAACAAATGGGCAGTATTGTTTTCTTTGTTTAATCCATCTATATACCTCAAACTTTATATTGTCACTCCAAATTGTGCGCTATTTCCATAATTACCGTCGTCATGTTCGAATACGAAGTAAAATACAACGGTTAGTAGTTTGCATTTGCATCTGTCTATTTCCAAAATATGCTTATCTTCACTAGTATCTGTTCATAGCAATGGCTACTCCACGGCTAAAACTAAAGAAACGGAAACAAACACCTAATATCACTTCATGACAGTATGGATGGTTGAAGGTTGATCTTAAACATTTGCACTTCGCTACGACAAGCATTCAATTATTTGTTGCCCTCACTATTTCCAACAGTTTGAAAGCTGCACAACCTATCAAGTTGTGACATTTAGTAGGCTGGTCAACTCACCTGCATACAGTGAAAAACAATCAACATTGCGAATTAACTATTTAAAATACAAAATGTGTGACGTGTTCTCAAGAAAGCGTCGTATGCGTAAGTCAATTTTGCTCATTTAAGATTCCACAGAGTAACTAATTTAAAAACATGCTCACAAACATAAAAAACTCTATTATCATTATTACTTGAACACAAACAAACGATAGCTGAAGAGGACGGTGAGGATTTGGATTCCGAGGATTTATGGATTGATGTATCACCGCCCTCCATAGATAAATTTTCAAATGGAACCGAAAACCAAGAAATCCTTGTAGCTCTCCCACGCCGTAAACAGGGACGGCGCGTTTCTGGTGTTTTTAGGGAAATTCGTTCTTTGGCTATGATTGGCAATCATGCGGAAACCTTGCGTTCTGTTTTCTCGCGCATGAGCACTGGGGAGTTGATGGAGATTGCCTGTGTGTCTTCAATGTGGTGTACGACTGCTTACAAAGTGATCAGAGAGCGGATGAATGCTTCGGATCCATTTTCACGTCTTTGGTATTCGTATGTAAGTCAAGTTTCAATCAGATAGTTAGTTTGTTAATTAGTTAAATATCATCAATCATCAGTAATTCTAGACGTAAGAGCTGAATGTGTTTACAGAAATCTCCAGAATACAGTTGGTTCAGTCCACAGTTATTTTTCCACCGAGAATATATGGGTGATCAGCTCGGGCTTATCACGGAAAATAGTACACCAGTGCAAGCCATAATTTGTGTGGGCACTTCGGAGATGCGATCTCAACTTGTGGCTTCAGATGCAGTAGTAGGTTTGTGAATTGAAACTTGAGTTTAAATTGCGTCTTTGATTTGATCGTGGTTAGTGTAATGAATAACTATTATATTATTAGTTTAGTTTAGTTAGTCACGTTAAGATAAGGATAGAATTTATCTAATCTAGCCCGGCTACGGCTTCCTTTCCGAAATCAGTAGATTGTTTAGCACTCTCATTTCGCTTCCTCATCATAACTGTTTCTGATGATCCGATCTGTTTGAGAGAAAGAGAAAATGCCTTACATGTTTTTAGAATGCTATGACGTGAGTACCAAATATCCTGACAATGTTGAACTAATTTGGGGACTGACTGACCAAGTTTTCATCACAAAGCCCAATTCGTGCACTTCTGGAGACGGAAAAGAGTTACTGGGTGACCCGAGCATGATTTTTGAAGCTGTGTGTATCCCTCAGTCAGAACATATGCGAATCAATGCATTTTCTGTTCCTTTTAGTAGAGTTGACATTGGTGACAGTATTGTAAGTGGGTTAATCACATTTTTAAAGTGTATCCGATTTATATTTTTAAGTCATGGTGCATTTTTTAGAGTGAGGAGGAGGTGTCAGCACTTTGTGGTGTTCCAAATCATGCGAATATTAAAGGAATGATTTTCTTTAGCTACTGGAATGCGTCCTTGTTAACTGCTTTGTGTGAATGTATTGCCTCTCGGTATGATGATACGAGTTTTTCTTTCTTTTAGTTTTTTTTTATAATTCTCATTTTGTGCAATCATAAATGCTTGGGTATATTCTTTCGTGCAATTTTTTTGTTTTGTTGTTTGTTTCTTTCAGTAATGGCGTTGCGCTTGGAGGCATAGTAAACTCATTTGCTGCACACAGCAGCACAAATAAAGTTATGCAAGAGGATGAAACTTTGGCTGTGGGAATGGCAATTATTGGGGACGATGAGTTAATCGTTTCTACTTATGGATTGAACTCCAGAGATACATTTATTGAAGATAATTTGCTGGAGGTAATGGTCCCCGTTTTTAATCATATACAGGCTTCATCTAAAGCTTTTAATTCCATAACTGCAGATGCGTTCGAAACATCAAAATGCTCGTTTTGCAATCATGTTGAGTAATGAGAAAAGTGAGGCTGCACAAAGTGAAGATTGTGAATGGAACGGGTTTGTAAGGACTTCTGAAGTTGCCACCACTATTCCCGCCTTGTTCAATAAACATTTTCCAAATGTTCCTCTTGTGGGGCTCGGGAGTATACATCCTATCTCGCTGTATGGAGCGGATGCATGTGTGGATTTTAATAATGACGAGTTGGATTGCGGAATCATGATTTTGTCCTATTAAAGAAACTATTTTGGTTGTTTTGATTGAAAATGTGTTTTTACAATTTAAGACGTTAATTATGTGATTACGAAGACAAATTAACTGGTGAGAAATGTTCGATTACATTTGACAAAAGAAAAAAATATATTTGTTGAAAAAAATGCGGAGACTTATTTATTCTCCGTACTGACTTATTTTATAAATATGTTTCTATCTTTCTATGTACCCGATAATTAAGCCAGTGAAAAATAAACTCATTTATGCTCTTGTTACTTGTTATGTATGGTGCTAACATGTTAGTTTTGATAAAATACGGTTCTTTTACAATTCTTAACTGTCTGTTTATAGCATGTCTACTTCTTATGTTAGCTGTGCATCTGGCTATAAATGGAGAAGAAAATTGTGCACAGAAATCAGTGTCTTTTGTTTTCATTTTTAAAAATTTACATAATATGCTTCACATTAAAGTAAAACAGTTGTGTTGAAATCACTTTGAAAACAAAAGTAAGTCATTGGAATATGCTAAAGCAACTTTACAATACCATCCGAATCGCACTTGCACACTTTTTTTCACGGCACAAATTTTCAATGCATATTCATATTGTGCATTCAATGATTCACTGTCATAATAAAGTTTGAGTTAGCTAAGTTAAAGTATCTTTGTCTAGTAAGCTATGGATAATTCAATTATGCATGCATGGTAAAACAGTTGCATAATACCACCACGCATGTACATTATTCATATTCCTGCTGCTAACTAGATAACTGCTCTTGTAGCATAGTTCAACTAGCGTTAAACGAGCTACAGAAAGTTGCACAGCCTGGCTTCACGAAAAAAATCTTTTCATGCAAACCAAAAGGAAATAGGATTCGGTCAATAAAATGGATACCCACAAACGCAAACCATACTGCTCTAGCTCATTATTTTTATTTCAGCACTGATGACGCAACCAACAGTTCCACAATAACCCAGTCTTACCAAACAAATACAGATCTGCTTAAAACAATTATTCTTTTTAACTGTGACACATAAAAATATCTCGTTCACGACTACTTTTTTTATTGAGCAACCAACGGAAATAAAGGTAAACTGTTCCACTTTGCATAAACGACAATCATAATCATGCATTGAAACTGGCAACTGTAAGAACGCAATCTGAAATACATTTATGGATTTAGTTTAGCGGCTCTCATGAATCGAAAAATGTTACACGTGAGTCTGGTTTTAAATGGTTCGTTTCAGTCAGTATAACCTTCCAATGCTCAACTCAGAATATATAAAAAGATTAAAATAGGGACTCTTTCAATATACATTACTGTGTAGTGTGCATTGTACATATGCAATATTTTGCACTCTAAAACTAACTTGATAAAATAAAAAGGGCTAAATGAGTTGTCTGTATTATTTCATTTGTTTATTGGGATGTTAGTTTGTGAATTGTGACCCATTTGACCCAAAAGCAAATAATGCTATCCATGTAGATAGAGTGGGTGTTAGAGTGAGTAATCAGGTTTACAGTTAAAAACCTTCCTGGAATCCAACTGAACATGCATCAGTATTTCAGCATACGCAGAGTGGGAAGAATCTGGTTAATGTCTAAAAGAGATTTTAGTTAGACTATAGTACCCCATTCTTAATCAAATGCATTTCTTCCTGAGAAAATTGATACTCATGAAAACTGACTCAAAATACAAAGACAGAATGTAAGACGTACAGGAAACAAATACATATACAAGCCATATGATCTATAAGCCAGATAGGATTCTTAGTCTTCTTGAATGAAAAAAAAACAGGATGTTTGTTAAAGACTTGTGAAGAGCAATCGATCTATCCAATTTCTCTTTGACACACAATTGACTTGGACTAAATTTATCTAGTTTCGTCACAGCCACCAAACTGATTGTGACAAACAAATCAACTTTCCAGCTCCACCCTATAATATAGCTACTTGCTCACATAGCGGTTTTAGTTAGAAACCAAACCAAATCACACCATCCGACAGAACAGATTGAAACGTGTAAAAGGTTCTTGGTAAAATCAAATGGGGAAAGTTTTTCAGGCACTTCCAAACATCTCCTTTCACTAGCCCAAAGACTCCCTGCAATTCAGGCAACTCATAGAAACACATTTCTCATTTGTCTGCAGCACACATTCCAAACTTGAAATGAAATACGCAGAAAAAATGTCCCCAAAAAGTTGAGTACGGATGAAGATACTCATTTCATCCTGTGAATTGGCATGCGACCAAAAACAACATATTTATATGCAAGTCAAGGACTTTTGCAAACTCAACTCAGCCAACCGAGTTTACAATATAACTACACTAACTACTGAATATTTTATTTACAAACAACTAGTTAGTTAAATTTTACATCGAAAAACTATACCTAACAAATAAACCACACATTTGCAAAAAAAATCCAATTTTTTTTTCACAATGCGTCCATAAATAAAAGTTAACCATTTGAAATTAAAGCAATATACTGTATAAAGTTTAAGAAAATACAAAACTTGAAGCACAAATAACAAACAGTGGACTGGAGTCGAAAACTCTAACTCCTGAATATGCCTTCATATTTAGCCACATAGTGAACTATGCCGTGTGTTTTTACCCGTGTACAATAAACCCACAACATCTGAAAGCCAGAGCTCCCAATGTATTTTGCAAATACATAATGCATGGGCTTAGACTGCTGACTTGCCAGTTTCATTTTGGCTGGCATGGAGAGAGGTCCTAAAATAGTTTTGCACTGGTCCGACTGTCCGACCATTGAACATGAGAAAAAACCAAGTTTCACTTTACACAAAAAAAAATATTTTTCGTGCTACATTTGTGTGACGCAGTGAATTTTTGTTAGTTATTTACTCACAATGTATGTTCGCAACGTGTTTATGAGCAATTTTCTTGAAAATTGACATAAAATATCACGAAATGATTAAGTATCAGATGAAAATATTTCAGGTGCATATACTGGTTGGTCGGTTTTCAAGAAAATTGCTGATCAACACATTGCGGATGCACGTACACTGTTAGTTAGGGGAAGAAAACATCCATGTTTTTAGTGCGTTTGTTTGCAGTTTTGGTTTGTTTGCTGGTTGATTAATTTGAACCGATGGGAGCGATGCTGTGAAGAAATGTGCGTTTTTGTTGTGAACGGCATCTAAACTGAACCTATGGAAGCGATCATGGATTAAAAAGGTACATGCACTTTTATTTGTTAGCCAACACTCATTTTATGTGGACTTGGACTTTGCCTATATGTAGTTTCATGCCCATCAACTTTTCTGAACTGCCGGAAGGACTAAAGATAGTTAGTTAACTTAGAAAGACGTAGATAGACATTAACTTATATTTTGCAATGATCAAAAGTCGTGTCAATAATAATATTAGTTACATTTACTAACCTTTGTTGTGCACGTTTTTGCCAGTGTGCAATGTTCAGTTTTGCCTTTTTTTAAATGACGAGTTGAGATAATTATGTTTTTGTACACGCACGTAGGCATATAGGCACATGTACGTATTTTTACCTAACTAGGCACCTAAGTTAGTAAGTGGAACGGTCATACCGTTAATGCGGTCCGGTATTAAAACTCCAGCCTGAATCATAACATCACCATATTTTACTCCACCAGGGCAAGAGATCTATAAAATAATAAAACTCTCTCCTAAATTATAACTCCATCCAAAATATAATTCCATGCGTCATATTAATACATATGAACAATGATATGATAGCCCCAGCATAAAATAAAAATGAAATGTTAGTTTTAAAGCATCTAACTGCTGGTTGGAAGGATTTTTGACCAGAAAATGTTTTTCTCTTTGGAAAACAAAGTTCCTGATTGATTTTCGATGAATTACAAATATTATTGCTCCAGCCTACCGTATGTAATAAATTCACCCCATATTGCTCCAGAGGGTAAGAGGTCTTGAATATAACGTGTCATTACCGGATATACCGTATTTTTTTTTAGATAAATGTGAGTTTCCAGTGCTTGAAGTTGTCGTATTTTTTATTAGATTGATTACTATCCAATTAAACAGTCTTTCCAGTGGTACGTTTTATATTCCATATGACCGACAAAATAATGCACAATGCATAATCCACATAATGCTAAGCTAAATGATCATGAATAGTTGTGCTGAGGTCACGCACTCTTAATGCCAATTAGCAAGTCCGTCGTATACTGAATATTCCAGGTGCATGAAACAAGTTAAGTGCACTTGTCCAATTTAAAGCCACGTCCTATATTTGTAACAGCTAATTTTCCTCTTGAATTCGGCTACGTGTGTGAAATTTTAAGTCGTGATTCAAATTTCGATTAACAATTGAAAATTAAAATTGAAAATGCATTTTTTCATTCTATTTCATGGAATGTTGGCTATAGAAAGTTAACTGAGAACTTTGATCCAATCCACGTGCGGGACATATATATCGAATATGATGAATATTGACGATAGGAATCTGATTTTGAAAATCAATATTCTTTATTATAGCTTTCGCCTTCGCTTTTCATGTGAAAAGTTTTTAGCTTTGCATTATTTTCTGCAGTTTGGTTAGTTAGTTAGTAATGTAGGGCGTACTTTGAAATTGAATCAGCGCATGCTGACAAGTGACAACGAACGTATGTTTATGTTAACATACATGATTCCCATAATGCGTTACAATAGCTACTTTTGAAAGCAATAATAATTACTAATGATGTGTAAATGTCAAACATGTTTCATGACACGTGTTCAATTTTAATTAATGTGCGTTTGTTCGGGAACTTAAACGGACAGGTAACTGCATGGCATAACTTCAACATTCATCACGGAAAACTAGGACGTTAGAATGCCAATCTCTAATACTGAGGGAGCCAAACTAAATTAATACCAAACCATCTAATATTAATATACAAAATGCTCCTCTTTTCAGGTATTTCAGTCACCGATAATTATTTCTTTGTGATAATGCACGTACGGTTTCGGTTTTAGCAGTTGGGGCACACGAAAAATTTCAAAGTTTTTTCAAACACACTTTTGACCGGAATTTTTGAAAGAGTGCAGAAAACATTCACTAAAATGTTTCTCAAGAAATTTCAGTCATTTATTGAAAAAAAAGGTGACGAACTTATCCGGAACTTAGGCTTCAAACTCCATAACTGCATTTTCTATTTTTTCGCGGCTTGAATGGCTATGCTTTCGTTTGCGATATTTTTTAAAGCGAGAACTGTCGGAATT
>Ga0210040_10002400_pt1 | contig 26491 bp, 9 predicted proteins | sample CryGeyCG12114_NA_FD_185462 | JGI IMG/M metagenome (GOLD analysis project Ga0210040, IMG submission 185462) | Groundwater microbial communities from aquifer - Crystal Geyser CG19_WC_8/21/14_NA (SPAdes) (version 2) | ecosystem: Environmental > Aquatic > Deep subsurface > Groundwater | place: USA... | reverse complement strand
TGTTTATGTTTTACTCATCACTTATGTTTTTAATGATGTGATTAGTGTCAAAAATCAAAGAAAATGTAAAAAAATAAGGTTTGAAGTGAGAACGTGTGAAGTAAACGACACTGCGTGCGTCTTTGTTGAACCTGCATGCCAAACTATCAGTCGCTACTTACATCAAAATGTTTTTCGTGCTACAAAATTCCCTCACCGCTCATGCACAAGTAGGCAGTAAAACTCAATGATGAGTACTTCTTCTAGTGTATATAGTATATCTATTTCTATGATTAGTAAGTGAAATGCTACGTACGAATTACCAATATCTAATAGCAATCGTCTCATGCTGTTTGCATTCCCTAACAAGTGTGTATAGGCCCTATAATTTTTTGGTTCGATATTTAACACTTATTTTAGATAGTTAGTTAGTTAGTTAGTCAGCATTTTACTAGCTCGCTAACTAACTAATTAAGCTAACTATATATAAGCAGGTAGGTTTATGGTCTGAAAAAACTAGCTTATAACTATAGGTTGAGTAGATATGTAATTTACAAACCTTGCTTTTACTAAAGGACTAAAGGGATTGAAAGTAAGTAAGTAAGTAGTACGTGGGGAGAGAATTTATGTGGATTGTATAAAGACGTAAAGTGTGCAATAATTACAGTCATTGACTACAGATTAGAGGATACAGGAGTCTGTTCCTAAATGATTTGTAACTGTAATGGAGCACGAAACTTGATATGAGCGGAGGGATTCCAAAGTTGGCAACATGAATTATGATATGTACATGTTATCATCGCACAATCGTATATCCGAGTGGTAATAAATTGTGAACTACTGCTCACTTTAAGAGCCCAAGTAGGTGTGTGTGTGAGCCCATTACAGGATCCTGTCTCACGTACTAAAAATCTTTTGTGTGAAAGTGTCAAAACTAAGAGTGAAATTATTTCTTTTGCATGAATGCCAAACCTTCTCTATAACATGTAGATTGTCACGCATACGTTTTCAAACTAACTAACTAACTAAATATATAGTCACACTAACAAGTTTTAGTTTCTCCTCCTTAACTAGGCGAATTTACTCTCTTGCACACCCCTTGGGAATCGATTTTCATCCTTTTTATTATCACTTGGGCAAAGAATTCTCAACTTTTTCAAAGTTTTCACTCACAATAATATATTCACTTTGTCTTCCATGTGCAACTAATGTCAATTAATTTTGCCCAATTCTAATCCAACTTATGTGCAGATTTTTTCTATTTTTACTGTTATCCCTATTGATAATTTCTATCCACCCCTAGTTTGTACATTATTATGGAATCGGGACAATAATATTATATTGCTAACCAAACTTGCCCAAAATATCAACTGTAAGCATTGAATAACGAACTAACTAAACTAAATAGCATATACTGTGAATGTATAACTAGCTAATAAAGGAACCGCAGGCAGGCAAAACAAAACCAAAGAAACGCAGATGGGAGCTTTAAAGTTAGCTATAGTCAGTCATTGCAGGTGAAGGTAAACAGTAAATAGTAAATTTCGGGAGCCGTGAATGCATGGATGAATGTAGTTCGTTTCTCTATCTCATCCTAGCAATTTTTTCCTCCATTTTTTCGGTCTGTGCAGTAAGTTGAGAAGCATAGGGAATGGAGATAGAGAGGAATGGATGGAGTGAGAGAAAAGATGATTGCTTCCTTTAACCTACTTTTCTTTTCGCGGATTTCACCTGTACATTCGTTGGAATGTAGGCATGTGACTAACTAACTAACTAACTGAACTAGTTTGTATAGTCTTGCTTAATTACTTGCTTTAACTTCAGTGGACTGGGAGGAACGAAAATCCATGAAATGCTGCTTCCCCGCACAATTTATTGCATTACTTACTTACTTAGTTAGTTGGTTAGTGTCGAATGTAAAATACTAGCTAACTAACTAACCGTGTGTTGGAATAGAATCGGTGTGTTTGGCAAGGTAAATCGGAATAAGCCATAAAATTTACATTTTCTGAATGCACAGCCTCTTAGGATTAGTGTAATGACATTTACTTTTATTGAATGGGCCCACAGTAGACATAATCCGTAGATTGGGAAATGTGTTTAATGCAGAATTTTTGAATTTCTATTTTCTGAATAGCGGTGAATTTATAGAAACCATGGAATATGGGCTCTATTGTAGTGGAGTGACTAAAGTAAACACTTATGGAAACTAAAATTAAATACGAAGTGAAATGTCTTCGTTTCTTCCCTTTTTCAACACTAATGAAATAATCAATAGTTTGAATTGCTGTAAATGCCTAGGCAGCCATAGTATTTCCTCAGTCAGTATATAGTTTCCCCATATAGCAAACTATAGTAGTATAATATCTTCAAAAAAGTCATTGGATTTATTTATTTTGGTATCTGACACAAAATTTACAGTGTTTTTGCTCAAAATGTTTTCAATTTTTTGATCCGCAATAGAAAAAAAATGTATTACTGACTACTGACTCAATATGTGCGCGGATAGAATCTTTTTTCACTTGATTTTTTGCACACATTTAAAGTTCAAGTGGAGGATTCACTCACTGTGTCACAGGCTATGCACACAGTAGGGGTACACCCGATGCCGTGTAAACTCGTACATTTCTACGCTCGTACTTCTCCCAGTCAATCAAATGAGTCGGTAGAAATGGAAAGTCTGCTCTGATTGGCTGAGAGAAGTGCGAGCGTAGAAATGTACGAGTTTACACGGCATCGGGTGTACCCTTAGTATATCTAAATTGACTGCGTTTCACTCATGCATCGGCATTACCATGTCCCATAGTAATCTACCTGCTTTCCCTTGATTATCTGGGGACCATGTTTTGTCTGACAAGACCAAAGTCTTTTTCTTTCTCCAACCTAATGTTATATGTATAGTAGTGGAATGTGAGCAAGTAAGTAATTTGGAATTTGGAACGAATCGCCTATATAACCAACTAACTAACTACCGACTATATATAATGTTGGTAGCTGCTACAACTTGTGGTATGAAAACTACTCCTCTTCATCATGCACTCTTATGTAAAATGCAAAATTTGGAATAAATAAACAAAAAGATATTTGCTTGCCGCATCAGGAAAGACGTGCTTTCAAGACTGACTTCCCATTTTATGCTTACCGGGATTTTAGTCAACGCACTAACTAACTAACTAACTATACCTTTTGTCGTACTGCCACTGCCTAACCGGGTTCTAAGTTCATATTCTACTTTTAGCCCGTTCCTTTGCATGTTTACTGGATTGTAAAAGTAATTTGCACAGTTTGATTGCTACTAGCCATACTTTGTACTGACTTACTGACTACGGCTTTGGCTTTCATAACTTGCATGTTATGAGTACGTTTCCGGAACTTTCAATCAGTCCATTGAGGATTGAACTATCTCTGGTGACATTTAATTATTCAAAATTGATATTTTCAATTTAATCCTGCAACTTTAACTAGGCCGTCTAGTTCATGACCAAGTTAGTAAGTAAGTTATATAGCTTAATGGGGGGGTTTTACTCTGCCTGCTTGTAAGCATGGTTAGTTAGTCTCCGAAAATTGTAGCCACGAGTCCACTAACTAACTAACTAGACTAGCATATAAAACTTACAGTCTAAAAAATGTGCTTCTTCCTCTTTTAAAACTTTTAATACTCTGTCTATTAACTTTTTAAGCTACCGGGGGGTCATTAATTAGGAAACTTATTGATATTAAAATTCCTAGAATTCTTGGCCACAAGCTAAATTTTACAGACAACTAGTTCATTCTGGTAGTTATAACTGGAAATACTCGCGTAGGTGTAATGGATACAGCTATAGGGGAAAATGACGAACTGCAAAGGAAATGTAGAGTTCAAGTTGTCTTGTGAAATGAACACAGAAGGCTCACTTTTCTGAAAATTTATCCAACAAAATCGTTTGCACAATCTGTACATACACACTACTTGTAATGTGCACTACTTACACACGACATGTACTACGGACTTGCTTGTACATATTATGAGCAGAATGAGTGTAAATATATGGTTAGCAGTTTTAAGTTAGAGACTGAGGATGACTCGAAAGAAAAACAAACAGTCAAGTTTGCAAGAGCACTAGCAAGTCACACTGGACAGGAATATAATGTATTTTTCTCTTTAGTTAAGTTAACAAAACTGCGTTCCCTACTTTTTTTTAGTTCACAATAAAATCTCATGTGTGTGTAGGTCTGTCTGTAGTTTGCTCACATACTCCCTCATCTATGGACTAACTATGTAATAGGAAAGGGGAAATGCTGACACTAGCAATTGAGTTATTTGTACGAGCTGTAAAGCTCAGATTTATTTCGTAGACAAGAGAATCATCATTCTTTGCTTACCCTGTACAAATAGGAGACTAAACTTTTATGGCCATCAAAGTTAGTTAGTTAGTTAGCTAGCTAGCCGGCTCCCCAAAAAAAGTACTGCTCTAGCCTATTGTTAATGCTATAGTCATCAAAGCATAATAAGAAATCGGAGTAAAACTATACTAGATAGCTTTTAGTTAGTTAGTTAGTTAGTTGCTACCTGATTTTAATGGTATAAAGCGTGAAAATTTTTCCATGTGTTCCGTACTGTGGCTACTATATTATATTGATTGAGTTGGATGTAAAACCATATTGTTTAGAAAATTGAGTTACATGTGTTCAACATAATATAAAAGTTTGTCTGCATTGTTGGGCGTAATGCGTACAGGCTCCCGTTTTTATATGTCAGTTGTTAGTAGCTGAAGTTCATTAGTTAGTGTGAAGTGGAGAACAATATCTCATTATTTTATTTTTTCCTTTCACATGGTACTACAAGTGAGTCAATATTGCATGTTCTTGTTGTTGATTGCCCTATTTTTTGTTGCTTGCAGTTGGGATTTATGATTTGGCGTAGGACCCATTAGGATAATGGTGCACAAATTTTTATAATTTTCATTATGATTATTTTCTCGGATATGGGATTGAATAGTATAAGAACTGTGCGCTATTATACATATAGGGAGGGAACTCTAAATTTTCTGATTGAATTCTGTGAGCAAGAAAGGCAAGTGAAAGTTCCCTATTGTGTTGAGTAGTGGAGACGGAAAGCAAGGGAAGTTGGTTGTATTAGTTTGCCATATAATGGTGATAGTCCCCGTAGTAAGTAACAATAAGTTTGGGTTCTAGTTTCTACCAAAGAAAGGATTGTGGAAATGGAAGTAGGGAAAGAAATATCTTGTTATCCTGTATAAGGCTTCAAAAAGTTCAAGTACAGACAAAGGATGAGTTTTTTCTCCTTATTTTATTATTCTATGGTTGTATGCATTTCCATTCCACATTTAAGATAGCATTTAGAGGAAAAGTGTAAGGAAGGCAAGTTTTTATTGCGCAACTTTTCCCCTATTTTCATGCATACTTTTTGCTCTGCTTGCATGTTTGATTTCACTGGGCTAGAGTGTGTTTTGTTAAGGACTGTGTCATTGATTTTACCCTGAGGTCCTTGCTTGTATAAATGAATTGCAAAATTACAAATAGGGTAGTATGTAGACAGTACTAATGGTCTTGAATTTTAAGAATCAAAGTTTTCGTTAACCTAAAAGATGAAATAGTCGAAAAATTTTGGTTAAAGATTTATAAAGTTTTGATGTAATATTGCACAAGAGGATTTGCCATTATATTTTTTTAATGGGTTCATAAATTTTTGTGAGTGTTTTTTTTAAAGATTGCTGGGAACTTGCTATTCCAATCTACCATTGGTTTTACGAAGCATAAAAAAAGTTGTCTGTTAAAAAAAACTATTCGAACATTTAAATTGACATTCTCACTGTGTCTATGAAACTGGCAATGAATAATATTATTATGTTATAGCCAGGTTAAAAAATGTATTCAATCTCTATTATCGTTGGAATGCTTTTATTCAAAGCACCTTTCATATAAAGTTTCTTTGGCCTGCAAAAAGGAAACGATTCTACCACATAGTAATTTTTTTCGCAAATCTGATTTTTGGAACCAACTATGCCGCAAACCAACTGTATCCATTGCATTTTCACACCACATTATAAATACGTACCATATCCCACCAATTTTAGTGCCTTGTAGGAATTCCCTTTTCCTATTACTGTATATTACAAGAACCACGAAACCCAGAAATGAATGTTTTCTTTCATGCGAGCCAGACATTTGGTAAATTAATCCCGTCAGCAAAGTAGTTAAGAAGATAAAAGCCGACGAACTATTTGCATTACTTACTTTTTACATATATCTGTCTTGAAAATTGTTCAAAATATGGCTTTTCTAGTACGTTTTTCATCCTATCATACATGTATTGTGCACATAATGCACGAAAGGGAAGCTATAAGTTAGTACAATCTTAAATTTGGCTCTAGTGATGGACCTCTCCTGGGATTTGCATACATATTCAATCTGCATTCTATAAACCCGTTAAAATGTAAGCGTCACACTCGCATGTAAATCAAATCCGGTATTCATTGAGCAATCAGTCCCGAATTTTGTGATTTACCTGCCCCTCACACACTTTATTTAGTGCGTGTGAAAAATCTATTATCCTTTTCAAAAATTATTATTAATGACGACTACTTTGGCAACTCATCTCGTTTGATTAAATTCCACGAGACTTGTTTGACTCCAGGACATCACGCAATGGCCTAATGGCCATAGTTTTACTCTATATAGTTTATGCATACGAATACATTTCTAACAAAATATAACTAACTAACTATTATGCATTGTATAACCATTATTACTGGCGATGGGATTTATTAGCATGCTCATTCCACTGTATACTGGCAATCTATTTAGGACTAGTATTCAGCATGGTGCTACTAGCCATATAGTAGTCCCTTTCTACAGGAATGTCTAATGTCAATAAAAGGCTTTTGTACGCACACACACAGATCGATTTTCTGCTCTAGCGCACAAACAAGGCTTTCCATTTGGCCGACATTGTCAAAAAGATGCCTCTCACGGCATCCTACATAAATAAGTTTAATCCATAATTTGTGACAATTTGGAGCACAAAAAGGTTCTGAAATGGACTGTGAAGCCCAAAATGGTAGTCAGTCAAGTAATGAATAACTCTACAGACTGTGAATTAGATTCGACTCATCAGGTTTCACTATATTTCGTTCTCTCCAGGTTTGCCTGCTCTGTATAGAACTATAGAGCATGATGATGATGGTAAGAAAAAGAATCCTTTTTTTCATTTCATTGTTGTAATCAACTGCCTAAACGATTTATTTAGGTCATGAAGTCTAGAGTTATGCATTTTTTCTGCCATTTTTCCGCTCATCCAAAATGTAAAAAAGGATCAGTAAGTAATTTTGTGGTATTGCCATTACACTCATCATTTGCATACTGCTTGAGCACACAAAACTGTGTTCACCTCTTTAATAACATGTGAGCCACTTTTTGGATCCCACTTACTGAATAGTTTTTGGAGCCAACTACTTTAAAATCCATCAATTATGAAAAGGTTGGGCGCTATGTAAACTGCATAGTACCGGAGGAATCCAAAGTTAGAAACAAAAAAGACAATAGCGGATAGATTTATTGAAGGTAAAGAGGATGAGAAAATCTCTCGCTTCCTTTTATATGCAAAACTTATTCTAATGCGATCCACATCTACGTTCGTAGTGGTGTACGCAGTAGACGCGGATGCATGTGTGCATGCATATATGCTTTTACAAGATAACTTTTGAATAAGTAATTTAGTTAGTTGCGTGGCATATAATAATAAAAGGCATCTTGTACATATAGTAACTACGAAATGAAATTCAAAACTGTGTCTGACAGTATTGGCAAGATGGAGATCTCAAAAAGTCGATTGGAATATGATTTGTGGACCAAATGGATGAATATGAAAAGAATTATCAAGTCAATTTATGAATAAATATACAATTTTCTGCAATATACAGTGTCAGCATGAGCTGGGGAAAGTAAATGGTATCGTACTCGTATCGTATGCTTTCACCCAAAAAATAAGGTCAACAAGAGTCATAAATTTTATACCAACTTTGCAGTTTATTGGTTTCCTCAAAACTTTTCAATCTGCTTTGAATTCAATCAATTCACTGTGGCTGGTTCTAACTAGCAAAAGGGACTATAAGTTAATTCAATCGCGTGGTATAGTGGTGTAGCATTTTCTTGGCTGGGTTTGTGTAAAAGTATCCGAGTTTTCACCAATTGTCGAATCAAATTGGGAAACATCATATTCGGACGCATCATAATCGGAACACTTCTTTTTCGGAAGGTATAATTTTTTAAATCAAGTTCCTACGGAAAGCATCATATTCGGAAAACCTTAAACTAGGTTTACTAAACATAACTGGCTGATAGTTTACATATTCTCAAAGTTGGCCAAACAAGTTAATGTTTGCCAAATAACTTTAGACTTAAATTTTATATTTTAATCCGTGCACACACACACACACACGGAATAGCGTCGATTATTTTATGTTAATATAGGTGTTTCAAAAATAATAAACAAGGTTTATGCCTTGATCACCGCCTTTACGCTGAAGTTAGCAGTTCCGATGGCAAACCATTGGACGATTATTTGGAAGCTGTAGCACATAATATGCACTCTGCGAACTTTTAGAAAAGGAAAGCGTTTGAGGAGGAGTAAAATCCAACCCTAGTATTATTTCTCCGATAGTCAAAATAGTAAAACTTATAAATTTTTTTTGCTTTAAGAATGTAATAAAATATAACTCAGAGTAGTTTTAATAAAGCATTACTTTTTTGGTCTTCCAAAAATGATGCTTCCAAATTTCATGCGAATACCGTTTTCACCTTTGTAAAATAATGTCGGTAAAGAACTGTCGGACCCAAAAAACTGTTCTTGAAATAAAATTATTGTTTGATGTTGTAAAATCAAATATGCTGATTTAATTACAGTATCCATCGACTGTATAAGAAGTAATGTAGTTCCAATTCCAATGTCTGATTGAATGTAGTTCCATGTCGCCCATTTATTTCCTAATTTTAGTCATTTAAATGTCCTCCAGAGGAAAAAAAAGTGTTGTATCCATTATGGTGGATTGGCACTTTAATAAACCAACAATAATACAAAGAAGCCGTTCACGTTTATTTTATGTGTGTGCTGAGTGCAAAGTAGGTCTTAAATTGCAATCTAGTCTAGATGCTAGTAGTTTAATTAACTTTTTATTTAACAGTTCAGCTTTGTTGTCTTTTGTGTTACGCAATTGCGCCGTGGAAAAATTTTAATTTTTTTTCCACAACATTGTGTGTGGCTCAATGACGTGCTAGCTAACTAAAAAAGTGGCAGCGGCTGCCCCATTTAAAGTAATAATAGAGAAATAGAATTTCGCACAAGAAACCCAGAGCACACAAATGGAAGTTCCATTAATTTGGCCATTGTCTTTTAAGAGACCATCGCACACTCTAGCTATAGAGCTAGCTAACTAACCTGAATGGAATAGAGCGAGTATTATTGAAACTATGTAATAACGATTTCCTCTGGTATCTTTCATTCCAATCTACTATACCATATAAGGATAAATTATAATGTTTAAGTCACCAGACTACAGATCAATGAAACTAATTCAAATGAATTCAAAATGGCGTGGTCAGCTTTGGAAAGCAATCACAGAACCCAACTAATGAACTTGCACCATTACAGAATCATGTGCATGTATTGTGCATATTCTGTACCGTAGGGAATTAAATCACATACGTATAGTTATCAAATGTCAAGAAAATATTTGGAACACATTGGAAAACTGTTGTATAACAAGAATCCGACAAGCTAACTAAATAATGGAATCAAAACATCTCCTCAAAACGCGTTCATGCATACCTTCCCATTCTTATATGATGACATACACTAAACTAGACTGAAAATGGAGACCTTTTTGATTACTGCTTATTTTCCTTAGGAAACTCGAATACATACTATATAAAACGTGCGTTTCCAAGTTATACATAGATTAGTCTATGCCGCATTAAGTGAACAACAAGAAACTGGAGCATTTCATTTGCCAACTGCTCTCCAAAATGGCTCCCATTCCTATCTCGGGGCCCTAAAATAGAGAAAGTTTAACTAAAAGCATTATCTATCATTTTAATCTGAAATTGTTAGCAGCCCGACAGGTGCATATATATATATAGCACATAAAAATTCAGTTATACACTCAAAGATTATTTCTCTCTTTCATCTACTACTATCAATTAGTTAGTTAGTTAATCAGTTTGTTAGTTACTAGGACAAACCAAAACAGCTATGCATAGTATTACTTACTAATACTAACTATAGCTAAAAGCGTGCACATGGGTCTTTCTCATTCCACTTTCTTTTATGCTGTCTCCCCACATAAAATGTAAACTGGTCCGTTTCCTGTACTCTTTTTCCTATATGATTTCCTCTCCCATCCATTAAGAGACTACTACTAACTAGCACTCATAAAATAAAGACTGGTCAATAAAAACTGTTGACTAATTTCATTGGGAAAAAGAAAGCCCTTTGCTTGCATGTAACTGACAACTTTTTCCACCGCTATCTGCAACACAGTATAGCATAGCATAAATCGCAGTAGTACTAGATATTAGGTCATGATTTCCCGTGTGAGCGCCATTTTGATCACATATATCATGTATCACTCTCTTTTTCATCCATACTTACGGCAACAGGATTAGAGTTTTAAAAAACAGTGTCTAGATTTTTTTTACCTTATTTCCAGTCAGTGACCAGATTCCGTGAAAAACAATCACATTTACAATTTATGAATGCACTTGCATGTAACACGATTCCCAGTACAAAACAATTTATATTTTAAACAAAAATTCACTAGCACTTCAAATAACTAACAACTAGTCCAGAATGTGGATACATGAGTCCAAAACTCTGGTCTGTTGATGCGAACGGTTTACTAACTAAATTTTCACTGAGAGTAAAGACTGGAAAAAGTGCACGGAAGTAACAAAACACAGAAAATTTCTTCACCAACAAACTGACTAGTCTAGTATGTATGATGGTGACTCCAGTTAGCTAGTTAGTTAGTTTTTTTGGACCTATGGACTTACTTGCAGCCGTTTTTGCTCACTTGGTACAACTAACAGAGCATAGCTCATTGTACGGACCTTTTGGAGCAAAAAGGATCACACTCATGCATGCGCACTGTTCGTATTTACCTTCATTTCATTTGAGCCATCCATAGGGTAGCAGTTGCAGTAGTAGTGTGGATCCAACTCGTAGCTCAGGATTCTGGGAAAGAGACTCTCAATTGGGTTTTTCTTTTCCCTCATCTCTTGTATTGCATATGAGTGTTTGTGTGCGAGTTAGTGGGTCTACATATGTCTGCCTTTTTGCACAAAACGAACCAACTAACTTGTGACTCGCAATGCTCTTCCCGAACTCATTTATTTCTCCTCCCTGACTACATGTTGTTCAATATGTAGTCTTATTTTGGTTACCTGTGTAGCAAATACACAGCTTGTGCCTTTTAATGTTGCTCACTCACTAACTATATACACCTTTTGGATAAATTTGGGATTCTTGTTAGTTGTGTGCATGCATATGACCCGAACATGGTGGACATTATAAATAAGACTATTTCATTTCACGTCCAGTAAGAGTACAGACGTATGAAATATTAGCTAGTTGGTAGCCACCGTGTGTCCTGACGTAGACATGCACTTATAGTTATAGTTAGTTAGTTGGTTGGTACGCGTCGGTATTCATACTAGCGTGTGAAAATTGTAGTCCCCATCATATAAATGGTATGGGGAATCGTGTTTGGTGTACACATGCACTGGTTTTGGCTGGCAAACGCGTTCATGGCTCTCTCCAGTTTGTTTTTCTAAAGGTGTGCTTGGACTTTGTGAGTAGGCAGGCAGGCGGTTTTAGTTTCCACTGCATGTCAGATTAGGATGAGCCAGCAGGGAAAGTGTTTTTTTAAGAACTTGTGGTCAACTTGTTATATAGGTTTACAGAGTACTCTGTTTGATGTGTGATGAAACAAGGATGAAAAAGAATACGCATGTGTTTGCCTCCCAAATATGTTTTTGTGTGCTGGAGCCTTGATTAGATTTATGTTTGGTGAAGGTAGAAATAACAAGAATATATTTATAGTGGCATGTTGATTTAATTGAAACTTACAATATGATATTGGTTTAGATACCACTAATCCACTAACAATGTATGTCCGCAATGTGTTCCTGAGCAATTTTCTTGAAAATAGCCTCAAAGTCTTCTAAATAAATCTTGTAAGTGCCTCCAAAAATAGTGTAATCCCATGTGGCCGTTGAGCTTCACAAAAACAAAATTCGTGAAAAACAATTTAACATAGAGTTATACCTGTATTGAGTATTGATACCAGAAGATGTAAGAAAAAATTACAAAGTATTTTCAACAACATTGCTTACGAACACATTTCGGACATACATTGTTAGATAACTATAGTTATTTAATAGCTTGTTGAAAATCTAAATCATAGTGGATCTGCATGAATAGATAAAGGAGTTGAGTCAGAAAGATACCCATTGTAATTTTTAGCCAACAAAGCTAATCCTATATTTTGTGGCTGCCAATTCAATGACTTTAAATATCGGCCCATGCTCATCTCATTTTCAAGCTGTCTCAAAGTGTATCTCGTGTGCATACATATAAACTTTTGCAATTAATTCGTCCTCGAGACGATATAGTTTGCTGACAAGAGTGATCTGACAAAGTTTAATTTAAGAAGTTGCGTCGCCCACAACTCATTTTGTGGTTCGGCTCCTTACAATCACATTGCATATGTTATATATCTATAATGTACCTGCCTCGGTCGGTAGTGTAGTTTGGACTTGCTCCACTTATTCAAGTAGACAAAAAGGAAACTTTGTACAGGTATGACAGCTACGTTATTGAATTCTGCTTTTTATATATTTGAGCCCTAAGTTTTTTTTCTACTCACTAACTTACTATGAGAGTAAAGAAATATTTTTGCTTTTTGAGCAAAGAAATGCAATTTCGTAACTTCTTTGTTATGCTTGTATTTTCTAGCATTCAAGGAGTGAGTAGCTTTACTCCCGTTGTTTATCCTTTTTTTGTTGTCATACTATAGGAACTGGAGTATATATTTAGTGTACCTGTATATAGCTATTGGTAAACTGGAGTTCTGTCATATGCAATTGTGTTGATGTTTTCAATCGTTCCGAGTATAGTGGTGGCTGCTGGTCTTTGGTCACATTGTTGATGTGGGGATTCCTTTGATGGGGAACAATAATGGCGCAAGAACGCAATCCGATGTGCATGAATAGAGGCCAGAGGGAAGCATATAAAGTTTACCTTTGATATTTGGGATCTGCAGGTACTCCGGGCATGTATACATAATATAATTATTTGTTCAGCTTGTGCTTGTTAATTAAAGTTGAGGGAGGTAGAAATGAGTTCATTAGAATGCTAAATACTTGATGAGGGAATTGTCTAAATGCTTTCTCCATTAGGCTTTTGAAATCGTTTAAAATAACAGTTAGTGGCTAGATTTCTAGCCAGTATTATTGCATTTAGCAAGTAAAACGATTGAGGATTGTACCAAGACACTGTATTTCACAACCTTGTTTTTATCAGATACAAATTACAATTCTTAAGTATAGACTAGCTAGTTGCATACATTATAAGTTATAAGTTACGGGCTTAAAGTTGTTCACTTCTTGTACATTGTTTACAGTAGAAATGCTGGATATGTATAGATTTTTTCACTACTTTCTCTTTTACTCTTCACATATTCAGTATGACGTACCTATTAAGGCTATATGAACTCCATCTCATGAGTTGAAGTATCACTTTTTCCACTGGATACTGGAAGCGGACTGTCTGTCCTGTCTGTGCATTGGATTCTATTTTCGTACTAATGTTGCTTGCTTTTAACAAATACATTTCTTCACTTTTCCTGCTTTATGTAGTAATGGCTACCTACATTGTAGATTTTAGATTCATTATAATTGTAATATTTGGTTAGTTCGCCTATTCGACTGTAGTTTGGGTACTAATTTCACATTTTTGTGAAGTATTGCCAGTTGTTTCTTTCTCATTTTCGTTTCTTGCTGTTTTCTCCACAACATGGTTCCCATTGTTAGCCCATTGTGTATCCATGTTTTGATTACCAGTATTTCCATTTCTTTGATTGTTGCATGTTCCACGTCCTTCTGCGTTTAATAAGGATCCCTCTCTGGACAAAAATTCTCGCTGTTTTACATCATCCCTAGAATCCGAGTCTTCATATCGCCAATCAGGATTTCGATGGTTATTTTGAACCCTAGACTGGTTGTTCGTGCTATTACGACCTTTAAAATGATATTTCCGTTCACCTTGGCTGAACTTTTTATTTCTATTATGAAAAACTGGTGTTTGTTGATTCGGTGAATTCTGCGAATTCGTTCCGTTTTGAGTTCCAAAAATCGGAATTGGGTAATTCTCGTAGCATTTCTGATAATTGTAAATACTTCCTTCCGGATACGGTGACTGGTGATGTCTGGGGCGGAATCTGTATGCTCCAGCATTTGGAGGGACGGGCTGACAATATCCAGGATTATTAACAAATAATGTGGACAGATTAAAATCATCGGTATTAATACCGTTATTTTCATAATAAATGCCTCGTAGAAGTGGTCCAAGGCTTGCCAAAAACACATTGAATTTGGCTGCACTGTATTCATTACCAACGTCACAATGGATTGGATCCATGACATGGGTACTCCCTAAAGGGAAATTGTACATGAGAGCGTCTTCTATGAGTAGCTCTTTAGCATCTTCGTCACTAACTGCAAAGCATTGCTCGTATTCTCCTTTAGCGTAGTTTGTCTGAGGCAATATAAATATAATTTAAATCACTATTACGATGATTCACGATTATACGATGAGACAGTTTCCTATGAAATCTTGACCTTACACATTTTTTGAAGGCTGGGTATACGCTAACAGTGTTTCTGCGGATCACAATCGGTTCACGGAGCTAACGAAGAAAATATTTGGAGTAAATCAATCGGTTTAGTTAGATTCGGATACTGGATGTGCTAAATACTTTTGGATAGCTTTAATTAATTACCTTACGGCTAAGCTCATACAGTAATTGACGTGCTTCGTTCTCCGAAGAGTAATTAACAAATCCATATCCTCGAGTTTCTCCTGAATTCGCCATAATCACTTTGGTAGATCTAACTGCCCCATAATGACAAAAAGCTGCAAACAAATCCTTAGGATTTGTCATGAAGGGTAATCGCGTTACAAAAACCCGATGGCCAACAAAAGTGCCCAGTGGTGCTGTCAAATAGCTCCTATCTGTATTCATATTTTTTTTAACTAAAAATTTAAAGTGGAGGTAAAATTTGTAGTTCTATCTTGAACGGAAGTTTGTATTCGATTGAAGAAATTTTGTCAGTTTGGTTGGATCATCTCGATTTGTTTACTGTAGCAGAGTGTTCTAGTTACTGCCTTGACAACGTAATAGTCTTGCTTGCTTCCATTTCCCAATTCATTGAAATGATTGTTGTGCAAACATTTTCAAGGAAATTAACAATTTTAATGTATTTTTAAATTTTTTTAGTGCATGGAGCGTTTGGCTATCCTCATCCGTGAAGAACAAAATCGGCAAAAATGAAACTTATATGCGCCCATAGAAGATAAATTACAGCGGCAGTGATGACATTGATATTTTAACAATACCGACAATTTATTTAGTTCACACGTCACACCTAATTTGGTTTTTAGCGATTCATTGTTTTTGACGAAAGGAAATACACTACTCACTCTGACTCTTTTACGGTGAGCATTATTGCCAATAGCCAATATATTATGGCCATAAAATGAATAGCGTCAGTCAGTGTTATTGCAAACGAGGAATAGCATAGTATGCAGCTACACATGCGTATGCTTGCATACTTTTTGAGTCCATGCGCCATTTGTTACATCGACTCATTTCCTATGTTATTTAAATCTAGCTTTTAATTATATTGCTTAAGGACTTTGGTCTAGTGGGTCTAGTCTAGGTCATGAAATAATTGAATGGTGATGAATAAAATACTGACACTTATGCAAAACAGGATACCTCTATATAACATTTTTATTGAATTTTATTCATCTTTGTTATGAAGGTAATAATAAACTTTCCACAGCATATTACAGAATTTCCAGCGCATTAAGTATATGAACTACATTCGTTGATTCAGCTTGCTAAACAGTTTTAATCCATAAAATCGAATCGTTCGCAGTTACTCAAAACAAAGCATAAAAGCATTTAAACCACTCACTACATTTATATAGATTCGTATAGAAATGTTTAAAATATGACAGCTTTCACAGTTATGCATTCAACGTCACATCTAATACCAAAGAAAGTGAAGCCGCTAGTGAGAAGTCAGAAAATACTAAACGAAAACGAAACTTACTGAAATACAGACATACATGAAGAATAAAACCTAAAATGTCAAGAAGAAACTCTTTCTTTCGTTCAAGATCTTTAGAACGCTTAACGCATTTAGTAAATATCGAAAAATTATTCCAATGAAATTGATCTATTCTGTGATCCAAAACCAACCAACATTAAATCAACCAGTATAATTTCACGCACAAACATATTTCGAATGTAACGGGCTACGCTGCCACATCCCAGGAATCAAAATGTCGAAAATAGCGTCGATATTGACCGGTTGCATTTCTTCTGCCGCCACTTCTGCGAGTACTGCTATCCAAAACGATATTCTCAGCTTCCAGGGACTCCCTATTGTGATTATTGCCAACACCAAGATGACTACTACTATTATTGTTACTATAAATATTAGTGCTAACACTGGGATTCCTGGTCTGTGGATGTGTGTTCCAGACACGCCGACCGGAGCCAGATCTGGCTCCAGGGTGCTCAAAAGTCGACTCTTCCTTTACCGGTGTTTGAGACGGGATTACAAACAAGTTTTCATCAGGGTTCCCATTAAGATTGTCAGAGTCTCGCTCTATGCCTTCCAGTTGATCCTCATAGATTTGCTTATTATGTGCACTCAAAAAGGGGAGACCGAAATTGCGGGAAGATGACGAGACAGATACAGCATAACTAGATGCTTTAGAACTCGTCCCGTGTTTGCCATTGGTCACGGAGCTCGTAGAATGAACCAGTCGATTCGAGTTTCTACCGTTGGACAAAGCTTGACTGAATGCAGCGGAACTAGGAGGAGTGTCTTGAGAAGAAAAGCTGACGCTAGATATTTGGGAAGTGGCCGAGTTTTCTGCCGAACTTTGAACCACGGTATTCAGTGAATTGATAGCACCTTGGGATGTGTCTCCCAATACGTCCACTTTCATTTCTGAACAGCCCCGAGGAACGACTCGCTACAGTATAAGAGATAAGGGTTCGAAAGGGAAATTAATTTAGTATTGAGTCTAAAACTAAACTTTATACCTACCGATTGGAAAACAATTCTACGGCCTTTGCGTCCAACATAGCAAACCACTTTACGTAATGCAGCATGAACCTCAGGTCTAGGAGAAGAAGTTGGTATTGTCACTGGTTCAATTCCGTATGGTCGTTTGTGTCCATTGTTGTAGTTTGGATCTGCATATGAAGGTAGTCCAGCTGCACGTAAAAAATGACAACATTTCCAATCCATCCAAGATCATTGGTTTAAATTCTAAGATTTCGTGTAAATTCAATATATAGTGTGTGAAACTTACTAGAGATTACGTTAACGGAGAATGAACATCGAGCACGATTGTCACTGCTGTCAATTGCTTCATAATTGATCAAATGCTCTCCAGCCGTCATCACAGTTCCTGGATCATGAGATTTCTTTAGAGAAGAAATCCGGACATTGTCACTGAACTGAGGCTCTGTCCATGTCACCAGTTTGGCATTCTGACCAGGGTTCAGTTTTACAGAGAAAGATTCTGGACATTCCCGTACCCGTGGTGGTTCAGCATCTGTTACAAATATAAATACCGCCAATCCGGCATTAAAATTTCAGCCTAGACCATATAACTTCACAATATATTACACCTTCAGGGTGAAAGGTCTACGAAATAATGTAACCAGGTGTTATATTACCGGATTTACGGTATCTACAATCTATACATACCCCACTCACCATTTTACTGGTTGCAAATGCAAATCAAATGTTTAAATTAACATTATTTACCTCTAATCTCGAGAGTTAATGAACATTCGGCAACATTATTTTGTGGGGCTGATGTTCGCGCTCTAAACGTAATTCTTTGCTTTCCTGGTCCCATCTCTGTCTCTAAATTCTTTGCCCAACCAGGATCCGAAGTGACTTGCCTATTAAATAAACAGATAATAAAAGATAAAAAATAAATAAGATAAAGAAGTAAAACCAAAATTGTCATACACAATTCAATACAATCCAATATCTTCTTGAACTGAATTGTTTCATACCTCCACCAATCCACATTGGTTTGAGGTTGGGGCAATATGACATAAGCCAAATTTTGACCAGGTGGTAAGTCAATGCTTATATCATCAGGGCACTTAATCCAAGGCGTTTTGAAACCTGCAAAATAATTCCATACAATTTAATCGTCTACACACTCTACACACAACAATTATTTCGCGTAGTTTTTCTTACGGTAAGTCAACTGGATATAACTATTCCTATACGTTGTAGAAGGCACAGTGGTAGTAACAGGAGCCACAGTGGTCGTAGGAACTGTCGTAGTCAAAACGATGGGTCGTTTCGTCGGTCTATACCCAAAAGCCGGTACAGGAACCGAATATGGACGGTAGGAATAGGAATTGCTAATGGGGCGTGAGACCCTATTATTATTGTAGTTGGTGTTGTAGCGATTGTGAGGATATTGGGGAGCATAAAATGGAGGTAAAGGCACTCTCTGAGTAGACAAAAGAGAATATCTAGTTGTAGTAGTAGGAGCCTGAGTAGTGGTCGTCGTAGTAGTCACTCTGGGGGTGTATGGGGTGTATTGAGGCTGAATGGGGACTCGAGAAGCCGGGGGTGGCGGTGGTCGGTAATAAATTGGTCGAAATGTTGTGGTAGTTGCAGGCGGTCTAAATGCTGGAACGATTTGGTTGTCCGGTACTGGGTTTGGGCCCAGTCTTGGAATCTCATTAGACGGGACTTTGTTTTCCGTTGGCTGTACTACTTGAGGATCTACTTTGCGCAATGCTAGAATCATAATAGAAATATTATTTAGTTAGTTGAACTTCATGTCATACCACGTATTTCATATCGCCCCAATCGCTATATATTTGGTATCTTAAGTTTATTACCTTCACAAAATCCATCCATACTACCTTCCCAGGCCCCAGAGCCATTACAATTGAGCTTATAACTGCCACTAAGTTGGAATCCAGACCTACATCTAAGTTCACACATACTTCCAGGGGCATAAGTAGTTTGCCTAACTTTGCGACGTAAATTCCTCCTCCTCCGTTGATACCGTAAGAACTTTTTAGAGTGATGTCTGTTTTTGTTTCGCTTGGCAGCCCAGTCTTGCAAAAGCCGTCGTTCTAATTGACTATGTCGGTGATGAATGCCCACAGGAGTGCGAGAGCAGTACAGATAAGCAATTCCAGACCCTCGTGGTACTGGTGGAGTTGGACAATTCTGGACATGTTGATGGGTCGTAGTTTCCAGACTGTATGGGGCTTGAGTGGTCGTAGTAGTAGTAGTAGTGGTAGTAGTTGTGGTCGTGGGACGTAATTTACAAGTTCTTCTATCATTGCTCAATTCAAAATCGTCGGAACAAGAGCAGTAAAAACTTCCCTGGGTATTGATGCAATCTTGGTTGCATCCACCATTCTCTTTTTCGCATTCGTTTATGTCGATACATTGGCGCTTGTCTCTGTGTATTCATGAAAGGAGCAAGTGAATGTCAGTTTTTTGGAGCATAGTTCTAGAAGGAAAAAATACGGATTTGTAAATTGGGAATATTATTGAACCTATAATCCTGCCGATATCCTGGAGGACATGTGCAATAATAAGAGCCTGGCATATTCTCACATGTTTGCAACGGACCGCAAATCCCTTGCAAACACTCGTTCACATCTGAAAATCAAATGAAGATAAATGACAACAATTTTAAAGAGGGAATAAAAAAAGAATTTGCCTCTTCATTTGTAAGCGTGTCACAACGTGTGTAAAAACTACTTAAGTGGGCATAAATAAGGTCGTAAACATGCGTCTGGGCCATATACAGAAATAAACGTAAAATAAAACCTAATGTTCACCACAATATGCCATAGGGCGAGTCATTTTTTACATAAATGTGAAATCTGTATTTAGCTGAAATATGAATATGGTTGAGATTGGACTCTAACTACGTATGAAGCCCCATGTAAATGGATGGGTAAATAGTGTCACCACGCTAATTGAATTGCCCATGGACTCATTTGGAACAATGTATACAGGCTAAAATGTTTTAATTAATGACTTTTACGAAGATTCCATCACACTTTGGTTGCACACTTTGCTGTAATGAAAAGATTGATTGCTCAGCACCCAGAAAACATTCCAGTTTAGCCTCACATGAACTGGGGGTAACATGAACCATTTCCTCATGTTTTTCTTTACGAGCTACATATATTATGCATACAGCACAGCATTCGTTTCAAGCATTGACTAGTACTATTATCAGTCATTTGGTACATAGCTAACTAACTAACTCATTGTAAGAAACACGCATATGGGGGGATCTCATGGTGTGAACTTCAATTTCCTTGCTGTCACATTCAGAATAATATGGTGAAGGAAAAACTATGCACGAGACACGCACCGTTGTGAGTACTACTACGCACGCAGTGCGTAAAAAAGTTGTCAGCTCTCCAAAAGAATAGGAAGAGGAATGAATGCAAAATCCATTTAATCTTTAACTAACCATAGGAAACCACCACACTTTTATTACCAGCAGATTAAACTAAAGCATCTTGCTGGATTATTTAAATGCATCAGGAAAACATCGAGTCCCGTAATATGCGCTATTACATTTCATCACACGTACGCACGTTTTTTTAACCCCTGTAAATGTTCAACTAACTAGGCGACAAGTAATACATTTACAAAATGTTAAGTCCCTTGAGTTCGTGAGTTGTAATAGATGGTCTATCGCAATTTTAAAAATTTGGAAGCCAGGTATTGAACCCGGGTAGTTTCGCTAACATGGAGACTCCCCAACTCACGAATTCAAGGGACTTTACATTTTCTAAATAAATTTAATTTCACAGGCCCGACTATAAAAAAATGCATTGCATGGTACACAAAGCATTCTATTCTTGGCATACATTTGATCCCCGTGTGCAATATCATAATCAGGGTGTGACTAGCATTTGTGATCATGGAATCTTTGGACACACTAGTCTTGTATGCAAATGGCAACCAACAGCCCAAGCACTAACCAACTAACTTACTAAAATCAAGTCGCTCGTTAATTCAAAAATGTTGATTATATTAACTTCAATCTTACACCCTACATTTGGCTACCAGCAAAATATTTGCATGCTAGTCCGCAACGCATGCATGGCACCCAGGCACATAAAAATGTCTGCAGAAAAAAAACTTGTTGCACTCACTGACTGACTGAATAAAAAAGTTTCTAACTTTACCCAGACATTGTGTCCCGTCATGTGAGAGTTGATAACCCGCAAAACATTCAATCCTAGTACTTGGTTCTTCCTGAGATTCCTCCAAAATTTCATTTTCTGATACAATATAATGAAAATCCCGGTCCAATGGATCAAAGGTTCGACCATATTCCAGGTCATGCTCTTCAGATAGAAAGGGCCTGTTTTCTACAGGAATGAATACTTCTTCATCTTCTTCAGAATAGGGAGGATTATACTCTTGTGACACAATTTCATTCTCTTCACTGAAATAAGTTGTGGGTAGCTGTGGGGACTCAATTTTAGGCTCCACAATCTCTTCCGAACTGCGGTCAATAGATTCTTCCACTCTGTCTGTTACCTGGGTATCCCCGCTATGGATTTCATATCTAGTATTATCTGGCTCTGGCAATTCTCGGTCCACATTATATCGCGTGTTTTCTGTCCCATTAACATTTTCGGGAGAACTGTGCTCATCCAATTTTGTTCCACGATATGGATATCCATGTTCATAGTTGGTTTCTGACTCCAACGATGAATCCAATTCATTTCGCCTGTCTTCCGTCTCATAATTTGTCTTCTCGATTGAATGCTGGATTGTGTGTGTATTTGCTTCTTCCGAACTTTCATACTTTTCTTCATGCCCTGCGGTTGGACTTTGGTCAGTAGGTTCTTGCTTCGGCCCGGGTGAAATTTCTTCACTTCTAGTGTCAATAGGGTCAGTTTCATACCGAGTGTTTTCTTCACTTTCATATCTGTTTGTATCTTCATGACTGGTGGATGTATATGGATCATCAGTTCCATAGACATTAAATTCTTCTAGTGAGCTTGGTTTAGTTTCTTCTGGCTCGTGCTTGTTGTTCTCTGTTGCGTAATTTTCATGTTCATTGTACCGACTTCCATGGCTTTCTGGTTCATATTGACTTCTTTGTTCGTTTTCACTGGGTTTGTTTTCTTTATAACTATTTTCAGATGTATGCTTATTTTCAGAATCATGTTCTTCGTAGTACCTGTTTTCATTTTCGTTATACTCGTGTGTAGGTTCAACTACGGGATGCGTATTTTCTTCATACCTGTTTGAAACGTCTTTCTCATGATCCCTTTCGTTTTCGTCATATCTATTTCCATGGTCCCTTTCGCTTTCTTCATATCGATGATCCCTTTCGTTTTCGTCATATCTATTTTCATGGTCCCTTTCGTTTTCTTCATATCTATTTTCATGGTCCCTTTCGTTTTCGTCATATCTATTTTCATGGTCCCTTTCGTTTTCTTCATATCGATGGTCCCTTTCGCTTTCTTCATATCGATGGTCCCGTTCGTTTTCGTCATATCTATTTTCATGGTCCCTTTCGCTTTCTTCATATCGATGATCCCTTTCGTTTTCTTCATATCGATGGTCCCTTTCGTTTTCGTCATATCTATTTTCATGGTCCCGGTCGTTTTCTTCATATCTATTTTCATGGTCCCGGTCGTTTTCTTCATATCTATTTTCATGGTCCCGGTCGTTTTCTTCATATCTATTTTCATGGTCCCGGTCGTTTTCTTCATATCTATTTTCACGGTCCCATTCGTTTTCTTGATGGCTGTTTCTTATTTCATTTCTGTCAAATATATTTTCGTTTTTCCTGTACCTATCCTCCGTCTCACTTTCTTCATACCGAGTGTCCCAGCTTTCCCCATTCTGGTTCCCAAATCGCCCCTCATGTCTATTTTCGGTATGCTCATTTCTTCTATCATATTCATCTGACTCTTCTCTATGTATCCCTTCTTCGTGCTCTACGTTCTCAATGTCACGGCTTTCATATCTTGTATCATCAGAGCCCCCATGTTGTTCTTCCTCCTCACTACTGATTTTTTCCTGGGAAACAACAGGTTCTCCCTCCTCTACTTCTTGTAGATGAGGTGCCAGTCCCTCAGGATCTAGCTCTTCGACAACTTCTGGTTCATAATATAGCTCGGCTTCTTCAGAAACTTTTGAATAACCTTCATTTCCCTCTTCACTGTCATATTCGTCTGACTTTTCATGATATTCGGCTCGATTGATTTCTGCGCTTTCACGTTCTTCCGATTTTGGCGGTCTAGGAATATCTGTGTGTTGAGCACTGTTGTCACGTTCTTCTTCATAGTATGTGTTTTCAGATTCCCCCTCATAAGGTTCAGGGAGTTTGTGAAGTTGTACATGATGAGTAGTCGGTGAGGTAGGTCTGCCCAATCGTCCTTCATAGTATTCCCGTTGCTCCTCTTCGGAATAATTGGGAGGCTCATTCTCATCATAAGTTTCTTCCTGGGAGAAATCTTCTTTTGTTCTCGCCTCAGCAGAATTCTGTTTCTCTCGTTCATCTACAGTATATCTTTCCAAGTCAATGCGACCAGTTTCCTCAATGGGGGTTTCAGTTTCGGGGAAACCGTACTTTTCTGCACTACTCACATGTTCAGGACTTTCATACACTTGAGCTGGTTCACTTGGGGTGGGGATAATAATCCGCTCCGTGTCTTCATTGTTATTATCTTGAGTAGGACTTAAATCTTCCACAGCTCGATGTTCTTCTTCATAACTGATTTCCTGTTCATCATATTGCCGCTGCTCTTCTTCAAATCGACGTTGCTCCTCTTCCAGTCTTCTTTGCTCTTCTTCATATCTTCGCTGTACTTCTTCGTATGTGGGATGCAGTTGAGTAGGAGCTACTGTGGAAGGCTCTTCTTGTCGTTCAGGACTTTGGGCTTCTTTTTCTTCAGGAGTTTCTTCTTCCTCAACTTGTTCTTCTGGCTCTTGAGTGGTCTTTTCCCGCTTTCTTTCACCCTCTTCTGGATAGTCGTAATTTCCATCATATTCATAATATTCTTGACTCCCGAATTCAGGTACGAATCCTTCTTCATATTCGTATGAACGGTATTCATAATCTTCGTCACGAGCGTCCTCATCCTCTTTTGCCTGTCGATGAACTCTTTTGAGTGTAGCACGCCCATTGTGATCCCTTCAGAATATTAAAGAAGTTTGAACTAATGGTCAATATCAAGCATTGGGTTACAGCATGAACTTGATGACATTATGGGCAAGTTAGTTCCTGTTGAGGTTACGTTATATGGACGAACGAGATACCTACAGGAGAACACAGTTAGTTAGTATGTTGCTGGCTTGAGTTCAAAGACTCTACACTATCACTAACCTTAAGATAACCTTAGGTCAATTTAGCTGTGGTTAGTTTGATAGTCAGAATTAAACGTTATAAACGATAGATGGACAATATTGGCGAATAAATATAGCAGTTAGTTAGTTCCATGCATAGGAAACCTTGTGTTGGCGGTTTTCAACTTTTTATTCTGTTGTCTTCTAGACTGGAAAACTAAAGTGAAGTCTTTTTTTCTAGCTTTCCTGTAAAGAGGGTATGGAAAATTCAGCAGATGTGGAAAATTTGGAATGTGATGAAAAGGGCAATAAGTGAAATGTAATGTCACCACAGCACTATGTGAAGACACAAGGGCTGACTGAAAGTGAAAAGAAAATTGAGTGACAAACTGAAAATGCCTTTTCCTTCGTCACGGTGACACATGCCGGGGCACAATGATTCAAGTTGCCAGTTAATGAAAAAATTCAGCTAACCAGTTTTGTAAAGATATACACAGAAGATATACTTACAATACTCGTGCAACATGAAGTACAAATTCATTCATAAAAACTACGTGTGTTCATGTAATCTGTAGGAAAGCCACAAAAGAAGACGGTTAGAAAAAAAGGTGACGACTTGCTCACTTCCTGATTGAAAAAAATGAACATTTCTTTGCCTAGTTGTCACGTCATTTTCTTCTTACTACCGATTTAGCGTAAATTTGAACAAGCTAGTTAGATTGTATTATATTGTATAGGAGAAACAATAAATTCTGGTTTTTTAATTTACTCATATGATTGATTTTAACAGAAATTCACTCACTTTATCTCCGCAACGGGCGATCGAATCCATCTGTCAAGACGTGCTCTTCTGTGAATTTCGCCTAAAGTATTCAATTTAAAATAATACCATGTTGTCCATACTTTGCAGACTACAATTACTACAAAAAAGATAAAGAATGATTACCTTCATTATGAACTGCCCGGTTTGCTAGGATCCAAGGAAGAATAAATATTAACAAAAGTGACAGACGAGAACACTGCCACATTCTACCGACTGTATAAACTTGGTTGGCTAGTTAGTTACTTAAACCACAAACTTGGAATTTCATTTGATGAAATGTAATTACTAACAACTAATTGTAGTCGTTAGTCACTCAAATGAACAATATACTAATCTTTATAGTTCTTAGGTAGTTAGTTTGCAGAATGGTATAAGAACTAACTAAAAGAAAAAAATGGAAGCACAGAGCCAGTATAGAATTCTTGGATTCTTTGTTCGCACTCGGATGATAATAATTAGATGAAGAAATCCAAGACAGGAATGACTTGAACAAGTAGCGAATGGGAACTGGAAGAGATTTGAATGGAGAAATGCGTTTTATATTTAGCTAAAGGGTTATTATGTACATGTTGTTGTGTATGCCCATGTTTCCTATATTTAGAGTCATCGCCCTACCTAATAGTTGGTAAGTGAGTTGAGCTCAAAAGTTAGTTAGTTAGTTAGTTACATTTAAGTTTAGTTATAGTTTGCTTTTTGGTGAGCCAACAAACTTCAGGTTAAAAAAGTTCTTTGCCAGTTCCCTACACAAGGTGCCTGGCGTCTTAGTTAGCTACACATACAGTGCTCACTTGTGTGATGTGTAATCTTGGATGCTAACTCGCATATAAATTTATGCGTGTGACGTTCTTAATGCTGCTGGAACTATTTGCTTATTACGAAGCCGAAGGCTGAGTCAGGTAATTACCAACGGGAGCGCCCTATGCTGCACATGTTAAAGCTAAAATCACCTGAAAACGCAAGATGAAATTTGTGTTAGTAAACTCTGTTTGGAACAGG
>Ga0210040_10002399_pt1 | contig 26506 bp, 23 predicted proteins | sample CryGeyCG12114_NA_FD_185462 | JGI IMG/M metagenome (GOLD analysis project Ga0210040, IMG submission 185462) | Groundwater microbial communities from aquifer - Crystal Geyser CG19_WC_8/21/14_NA (SPAdes) (version 2) | ecosystem: Environmental > Aquatic > Deep subsurface > Groundwater | place: USA... | reverse complement strand
GTGCCGACCTCGAGCCACAGGCCGGGGCCGGCGGCGCGGGCCGCGTCGTACAGCGCCTCGCCCTCGTCGACGGGCAGGAAGCCCTTGGTGGCGGCGGCGACAGCGGCGTACGGCGGGGGGAGGGCGCTCACGCGCTCATCCTCCCAGGCTGCTCACCAGCCCCGCGCGCGCCACTCGGGCAGCGCCGCCCGCTCGGCGCCGAGCGTGGTGTCCGCCCCGTGCCCCGGGTAGACCCACGTCGCGTCCGGCAGCGGGCCGAAGATCTTGCGCTCCACGTCGTCGATCAGCGTCGCGAAGCGCGCCGGGTCCTTCTCGGTGTTGCCGACCCCGCCGGGGAACAGGCTGTCGCCGGAGAACACGTGCGGACGCTCGGGGTCGCCCTCGTAGACCAGGGCAACCGAGCCGGGCGTGTGCCCGAGCAGGTGCACCACCTGCAGCCGCGCCTGCCCGACCTCGACGACGTCGCCGTCGCCGACCGTGCGGGTGGCCGGGATGGGCAGCTCGCCGGCGTCGTCGGCGTGCGCGAGGACCGGCGCGCCGGTGGCCTCGACCACCTCCGCGAGCGCCTGCACGTGGTCCCAGTGGCTGTGCGTCTCGACGACGCCGACGAGCCGGCCGTCCCCGACGAGCTCCAGCAGCAGGGGCGCGTCGCCGGCGGCGTCGACGAGCAGCGTGTCGCCGGTCGCGGTGCACCGCAGCAGGTAGCAGTTGTTGGTGAACGGCGGCGTGCAGACCTTGGTGATGCGCAGCCCCGGGACCTCGCGGACGTCCGCGGGCCCGCCCTGCTCGACCAGGCCGGTGTAGATCACACGTCCTCCTCGGATGCGTCCTGTCGGAGCCCGACGCTAGCCTGGGAGGACCGCCGCCGGGCTCCCCCACCGCTCCCCGGCGCACCCCCCGGAGCACACGCGGGGGGACTTCTCGGCAGAGGACCGCATGCCTGCAGGTACGAACGTCCCGAGCGGCCGGCTGGTCGTGCGCGGCGCGCGCGAGCACAACCTCAAGGACGTCTCCCTCGACCTCCCGCGCGACGCGATGATCGTGTTCACCGGGCTGTCCGGCTCCGGCAAGTCCAGCCTGGCGTTCGACACGATCTTCGCCGAGGGGCAGCGGCGCTACGTCGAGTCGCTGTCGGCGTACGCCCGCCAGTTCCTCGGCCAGATGGACAAGCCGGACGTCGACTTCATCGAGGGCCTGTCGCCGGCGGTGTCGATCGACCAGAAGTCGACCAGCCGCAACCCGCGCTCGACGGTCGGGACCATCACCGAGGTCTACGACTACCTGCGCCTGCTCTACGCGCGCGCCGGCACCCCGCACTGCCCCGTCTGCGGCCGGGTCATCGCCCGCCAGCAGCCGAGCCAGATCGTCGACCAGATCCTCGCGCTGGAGGAGGGCACCAGGTTCCAGGTGCTCGCGCCCGTGATCCGCGGGCGCAAGGGCGAGTACGTCGACCTGTTCGCGGACCTGCAGACCAAGGGCTACAGCCGCGCCCGGGTCGACGGCGTCGTGCACGGCCTCGCCGACGCGCCCACGCTGAAGAAGCAGGAGAAGCACACGATCGAGGTGGTCGTCGACCGCCTCACCGTGAAGGAGTCCGCCAAGCGCCGCCTGACGGACTCGGTGGAGACCGCCCTGCAGCTCGGCGGCGGGCTGGTCGTCCTGGACTTCGTCGACCTCCCCGAGGACGACCCGCACCGCGAGCGGACGTTCTCCGAGCACCTCGCCTGCCTGTACGACGACCTCTCGTTCGAGGAGATGGAGCCGCGCAGCTTCTCCTTCAACTCGCCGTACGGCGCGTGCCCGGACTGCACCGGACTCGGCACCCGCAAGGAGGTCGACCCGGAGCTCGTCGTCACCGACCCGGAGAAGAGCTTCGAGCAGGGCGCCATCGCCCCGTGGTCCAGCGGCCACAACCAGGAGTACTTCGGCCGGCTCGTCCAGGCGCTCGGGGACGCGCTCGGCTTCACGCTGAAGACCCCGTTCGGCAAGCTCACCAAGGCCCAGCAGAAGGCCGTGCTGCACGGTCACTCCACCGAGGTCCACGTCCGCTACCGCAACCGCTACGGCCGCGAGCGCAGCTACTACACCGCCTACGAGGGCGTCATCCCGTTCCTGGAGCGCCGGCACGGGGAGGCCGAGAGCGAGGCGAGCCGCGACCGCTTCGAGGGCTACATGCGCGAGGTGCCGTGCCCCACCTGCAAGGGCAGCCGGCTCAAGCCCGAGGTGCTGGCCGTGACCCTCGGCGGGCTGTCGATCAGTGCGGTGGCAGACATGTCGATCGCCGACTGCGCGGTGTTCCTGCGCGAGCTCGAGCTCGACGCCCGGCAGGCGATGATCGCCGAGCGGGTGCTCAAGGAGGTCAACGCCCGGCTGGGCTTCCTGCTCGACGTGGGCCTGGACTACCTCTCGCTCGGCCGGGCCGCGGGCAGCCTGTCCGGCGGGGAGGCGCAGCGCATCCGGCTGGCCACCCAGATCGGCAGCGGCCTGGTCGGGGTGCTGTACGTGCTCGACGAGCCCAGCATCGGGCTGCACCAGCGCGACAACCGGCGCCTCATCGAGACCCTGGTGCGGCTGCGCGACCTCGGCAACACGCTGATCGTCGTGGAGCACGACGAGGACACGGTGCGGGCGGCGGACTGGGTCGTCGACATCGGGCCCGGCGCGGGCGAGCACGGCGGCCAGGTCGTGGTCTCGGGGACCGTGGAGGACCTGCTGACCAGCGAGGACTCCGTGACGGGGCAGTACCTGTCGGGACGGCGGGCGATGGCCGTCCCGACCACCCGGCGCAAGCGCACCCCCGGCCGGGAGCTGAAGGTGGTCGGCGCCCGCGAGCACAACCTGCGCGACGTGACCGTCGCCTTCCCGCTCGGCCAGCTCGTCGCGGTCACCGGCGTCTCCGGCTCCGGGAAGTCCACGCTGGTCAACGACATCCTTGCCGCGGTCCTGGTCAACCAGCTCAACGGCGCCCGCGAGGTGCCCGGGCGGCACACCCGGGTGACCGGGCTCGAGCACCTGGACAAGGTCGTCCGCGTCGACCAGTCGCCGATCGGGCGCACCCCGCGCTCCAACCCGGCGACCTACACCGGGGTGTTCGACCACATGCGCAAGCTGTTCGCCGAGACCACGGAGGCCAAGGTCCGCGGCTACCTGCCCGGGCGCTTCTCCTTCAACGTCAAGGGCGGCCGCTGCGAGGCCTGCGCCGGCGACGGCACCATCAAGATCGAGATGAACTTCCTGCCGGACGTGTACGTCCCGTGCGAGGTGTGCGGGGGAGCCCGCTACAACCGCGAGACGCTGGAGGTGCACTTCAAGGGCCGCACGATCAGCGAGGTCCTGGACATGCCCATCGAGGAGGCGGCGGAGTTCTTCGCCGCCGTCCCCGCGATCAGCCGACACCTGAAGACGCTCGTGGACGTCGGGCTCGGCTACGTACGGCTCGGCCAGTCCGCTCCCACCCTGTCCGGCGGCGAGGCGCAGCGCGTGAAGCTGGCGGCCGAGCTGCAGAAGCGGCAGACCGGGCGGACCGTCTACGTGCTGGACGAGCCGACCACCGGTCTGCACTTCGAGGACATCCGCAAGCTGCTCGGCGTGCTGGGGCGCCTGGTCGACCAGGGCAACTCGGTCGTCGTCATCGAGCACAACCTGGACGTCATCAAGACCGCGGACTGGGTGATCGACATGGGCCCCGAGGGCGGCTCGGGCGGCGGGCAGGTCGTGGCGCAGGGCACGCCCGAGCAGGTCGCCCGCAGCGAGGCGTCCCACACCGGCCGCTTCCTCGCCGGTGTGCTGGACGTCGGACGGGCCCCCGCGGCCCGCGCCCTCCTGCCGGTCTAGCCCCGTCCTGCGGTCAGGAGCGCAGCAGCCGGGCGAGCAGGGCCTCGAGCGCCTGCGCGCTGCGCTCCTCGCCGCACGGGACCTGTTCCTCGGTCAGGTCGAGGAACGCCCGCAGCCTCGCCCGGGGCACCGACACGCAGGCCGCCCGCCCGTACCCCTCGAGCTCGAGCCAGACCCGGTCGCGCAGCTCGTCGGGCCGCAGCCGCACCATGCCGTCGCCGGTCGGCTCCTCGAGGCCGTACCGCAGGAAGTCGCGCAGCACCACCCACGCCCCGCGCGGCAGCGCCGGATGATCGGGCTGCGCGCTGAGCCGGAGCCGGACCGCCAGGGCGTCGTCGCGGTGCCACAGGAACCGCAGCACGGTCAGCCGCCCACGCCCGGTGTGCCCGGCGTCCTCGATGACCACGTCGAGCGTGAGCTCGCCGCTGTCGTCGAGGTGCACCCCGTCCCAGGCCGTGCTGTCGTCCGGATGCACCCCGCGCCTCTCGTCGTCCGACGGACGGGCGGAACAGGGCCCGTACCAGGGTGGCACCCGCCCTCCACGCCCGCCAGCCCGCCCCCGCCCGGACGTAGTCTGGGGGGGTGTCGGACCCCGCGTCCTACCGGCCCGCGCCGGGGGAGATCCCGGAAGCTCCGGGGGTCTACAAGTGGCGCGACGAGCGGCACCGCGTCATCTACGTCGGCAAGGCCAAGAGCCTGCGCAGCCGCCTGAACAGCTACTTCCAGGACCTGGACGGGCTGCACCCCCGCACCCGGCAGATGGTCACCACGGCCACCTCGGTGGAGTGGACGGTCGTGCAGACCGAGGTCGAGGCGCTGCAGCTGGAGTACTCCTGGATCAAGGAGTACGACCCGCGCTTCAACGTGAAGTACCGCGACGACAAGAGCTACCCGAGCCTGGCCGTGACCGTGGGGGAGCAGTTCCCCCGGCTGCAGGTGATGCGCGGCCCGAAGAAGAAGGGCGTGCGCTACTTCGGCCCGTACGCCCACGCCTGGGCGATCCGCGAGACCCTGGACCTGCTGCTGCGGGTGTTCCCCGCGCGCACCTGCAGCAAGGGCGTGTTCGTGCGCGCCGGCCAGGTCGGCCGGCCCTGCCTGCTGGGCTACATCGACAAGTGCTCGGCGCCCTGCGTCGGCAACGTCAGCCAGGAGCAGCACCGGGAGATCGTCGACGAGTTCTGCGACTTCATGGCCGGGCAGTCCGGGCGGTTCATCCGGCGGCTCGAGCGCGACATGACCGAGGCCGCGCAGGACCAGCAGTACGAGCGGGCGGCCCGGCTGCGCGACGACGTGGGCGCGCTGAAGCGGGCGATGGAGAAGCAGGCCGTCGTGCTCGCGGACGCCACCGACGCGGACGTGGTCGGGATCGCAGAGGACCAGCTGGAGGCCGCGATCCAGGTCTTCCACGTGCGCGGCGGCCGGGTGCGCGGGCAGCGCGGCTACGTCGTCGACAAGGTCGAGGAGCTCACGACCGGCGAGCTCGTCGGCCAGTTCCTGGCGCAGGCGTACGGCGACGACCCGGACCCCGAGCAGCCCGTGGAACGGCGCAGCGTGCCGGGCGCGGGCGTCACGCTCCGGGAGGTCGACGACGTCCCCCGCGAGGTGCTGGTGAGCGCGCTGCCGCCGGACGCCGAGGCCCTCAGCGACTGGCTGTGCGGCCTGCGCGGGACCAACGTCAGCCTGCGCGTGCCGCAGCGCGGCGACAAGAAGGCGCTGCTCGAGACGGTGGAGAAGAACGCCCAGCAGGCGTTCGCGCTGCACAAGACCCGCCGGGCGAGCGACCTCACCGCGCGCAGCAAGGCGCTCGGGGAGATCCAGGAGGCGCTGGAGCTCGACGTCGCGCCGCTGCGCATCGAGTGCTTCGACGTGTCGCACGTGCAGGGCACCAACGTGGTGGCGAGCATGGTCGTCTTCGAGGACGGGCTGGCCCGCAAGTCGGAGTACCGGCGGTTCGCGGTCCGCGGGGTGGACGGCGTCGACGACACCGCCTCGATGCGCGAGGTGCTGCGCAGGCGGTTCGCGCGCTACCTGGACGAGCGCGTGGAGACGGGCCAGCTCGACGAGGTGGACGCCCACGTGGACGGGGAGGTGGCGCCCGAGCAGCGGGCGGGCATCGATCCCGAGACCGGGCGTCCGCGGCGGTTCGCGTACCCGCCGCAGCTGGTCGTCGTCGACGGCGGTCCGCCGCAGGTCGCGGCGGCGCAGGCCGCGCTGGACGAGCTGGGCATCGACGACGTGGCGCTGTGCGGCCTGGCGAAGCGCCTCGAGGAGGTCTGGCTCCCGGGGGAGGCGGACCCCGTCATCCTGCCCCGCACCTCGGAGGGGCTCTACCTGCTGCAGCGGGTGCGCGACGAGGCGCACCGGTTCGCGATCACCTACCACCGCCAGAAGCGCTCGCGGTCCATGACCGAGTCGGCGCTGGACGGGGTCGCCGGCCTGGGGGAGACCCGGCGCAAGGCGCTGCTGCGGCACTTCGGCTCCCTGAAGCGGCTCAAGGCCGCCGGCGTCGAGGAGATCCAGGAGGTGCCGGGGATCGGCCGGCGCACGGCGGAGGCCGTGGTGGCGGCGCTCGGCGCCGGCGCCGTGGAGGAGGTCGTCCCGGCGTTCGACCCGGTGACCGGGGAGGTGGTGGGATGACCCTGCAGCTCACCGTCGTGACAGGGCTGTCCGGCGCCGGCCGCTCGACCGCGGCGAAGTGCTTGGAGGACCTGGGCTGGTTCGTCGTGGACAACCTGCCGCCGAGCCTGCTGTCGACGATGGTCGACATGGGGGAGCGGTCCCAGGGCGGCATCGACCGCATCGCCGTCGTCGCGGACGTGCGGAGCCGGGGCTTCACCTCCGACCTGCGGACCGCGCTCGCGGAGAGCACCGCGCGGGGGGTGCGGCCGCGCGTGCTGTTCCTCGAGGCCTCCGACGACGCCCTGGTCCGGCGCTTCGACAGCGTCCGCCGCCCGCACCCGCTGCAGGGCGAGGGGCGGCTCATCGACGGGATCGAGCGCGAGCGCAGCCTGCTGCGGGACCTGCGCGGCGAGGCCGACCTGGTGCTGGACACCAGCGCTCTGAACGTCCACGAGCTGCGGGCCAAGGTGGTCGCCTCCTTCGGGGAGGGCGGCAGCGGCGACCGCCTGCAGCTGACGGTGCTGTCCTTCGGCTACAAGTACGGGCTGCCGGTCGACGCGGACCTCGTGCTCGACTGCCGCTTCCTGCCGAACCCGCACTGGGTCCCGGAGCTGCGCCCGAAGACCGGGCAGCAGCCCGAGGTGCGCGACCACGTGCTGGCCCAGCCCGGCGCCCTGGAGTTCCTGGACCGCGCGGAGGGGCTGCTCCGGCTGCTGTTCGAGGGCTACGTCCGCGAGGGCAAGCACTACGCGCTGCTCGCCCTGGGCTGCACCGGGGGCAAGCACCGCAGCGTCGCCATGAGCGAGCAGCTCGCCGGCCGGCTCGGCGGGCAGGGGGTGGACCTCGCGGTGGTCCACCGCGACCTGGGGCGCGAGTGAGCGCGCCGGCGGGTCCGGCCGCCCCGCGCGTGGCGGCGCTCGGCGGCGGGCACGGCCTCGCCGCCTCGCTGCACGCGCTGCGCGGGCTGACGCCGCACCTGACGGCCGTGGTGACGGTCGCCGACGACGGCGGCTCCAGCGGGCGGTTGCGTGACGAGCTCGGCGTCCTGCCGCCCGGCGACCTGCGCATGGCCCTGGCCGCGCTGGCCGGCGACGACGGCTGGGGCCGCTCCTGGGAGCGCCTGCTCCAGCACCGGTTCGGCGGGGACGGGCCGCTCGGAGGCCACGCGGTCGGCAACCTGCTGCTCGCCGCGCTGACCGACACGGAGGGCGGGGTCGTCGAGGCGCTGGACCTGGTCGGCCGGCTGCTGGGCGGTCCCGGACGCGTCCTGCCGGCCTGCTGCCTGCCGGTGGACATCCACGCGCAGGTGGCCGGGCTGGACCCGCAGCGGCCGGACGCGCTCAGCGAGGTGCGCGGGCAGGTCGCGGTCGCCACCACCACCGGCCGGGTGGCCGCGCTGTCGCTGAGCCCCGCCGACCCCGCCGCCTGCCCCGAGGCGGTGGCCGCCGTGCTCGCGGCCGACTGGGTGGTGCTCGGTCCGGGCTCGTGGTTCACCAGCGTCCTGACCCACCTGCTCGTGCCCGGCCTGCGCGACGCGCTCCTGCAGACCGAGGCCCGCCTGCTGGTGGCGCTGAACCTGGCGCCGCAGCCCGGCGAGACCGCCGGCTTCTCCCCGGAGGCGCACCTCGACGTGCTGCTCGCCCATGCGCCCGGTCTGCAGCTGGACGTGGTCCTGGCCGACGAGGAGGCCGTGCTCGACACCCGTAGTCTTGTCTCGGCGGCGAAGGCCACCGGTGCCCGGCTCGTGCTGGCGCCGGTCGCCCGCGGCGACGGCACCCCACGGCACGACGCGGCACGGCTGCGCGCCGCCTACGCATCGATCTTCTCGGGAGCTGCAGCATGGCGATGACGTCCGCGGTCAAGGACGAGCTGTCCCGGCTCCCGGTGACCAGGACGTGCTGCCGCAGGTCCGAGATGGCCACGCTGCTGCGCTTCGCGGGCGGGCTGCACCTGGTCGGCGGCCGCATCGTCGTCGAGGCCGAGCTCGACACCGGCTCGACCGCGCGCCGGCTGCGCAAGGAGGTGGCCGAGGTGTACGGCCACGCCAGCGACGTCCACGTCGTGGCGGCCGGCGGCCTGCGCAAGGGCAACCGCTACCTGGTGCGCATCAGCAAGGACGGCGACGGGCTGGCCCGCCAGACCGGCCTCGTGGACGGCCACGGCCGTCCCGTCCGGGGGCTGCCGCCGTCCGTGGTCAGCGGTGGGACCTGTGACGCGGCCGCCGCCTGGCGGGGCGCGTTCCTGGCGCACGGCTCCCTCACCGAGCCCGGCCGCTCCTCCTCGCTCGAGATCACCGCGCCCGGCCCCGAGGCCGCCCTGGCGCTGGTCGGCGCTGCCCGCCGGCTCGGCGTGCAGGCCAAGGCGCGTGAGGTCCGGGGCGTGGACCGCGTGGTCGTGCGCGACGGCGACGCCATCGGTGTGCTGCTGACCAAGCTGGGCGCCCACGAGGCGGTGCTGGCGTGGGAGGACCGCCGGCTGCGCCGCGAGGTGCGCGCGACCGCGAACCGGCTGGCCAACTTCGACGACGCCAACCTGCGGCGCTCCGCCCGGGCCGCCGTCGCGGCAGGGGCGCGGGTCGAGCGGGCCCTGGAGATCCTCGGCGACGACGCCCCTGACCACCTGCTGGTGGCCGGCCGGCTGCGCCGCGAGCACGCCAACGCCTCGCTCGAGGAGCTCGGCGCGCTGGCGGACCCGCCCATGACCAAGGACGCGGTGGCGGGGCGCATCCGGCGCCTGCTGGCGCTGGCCGACAAGCGGGCCGCCGAGCTCGGGGTGCCCGACACCGAGGCGAGCGTGACCCCCGACATGCTGGACAGCACGCCCTAGCCTGCGCGTCCGGCGCGGGCCCCGCGCCGAGGAGGGGAGCCATGGACGCCGCCGCTGCCCGGCGCTCCCGGGGGCCCGCCCACGTCCCGGCCCTCGCGCTGGCGGGGGACGTCGACGCCGGGGTGCTGCGCGCAGCGGGATGGCGGATCGCCGGCCGGCTGCCGCTGACGCCGTACGCCGACCCCCGCGACGCCCCCTCCTTCGTCGACCTGGACGAGCTGCTCGCGGACGCGAGGCTGGACGCCGTCGCGCTCGACGGCAGCGACCCGGACCTGGCCGGCCACCTGCCCGCGCTGCGCGCGGCCGGCCTGCTCGTCCTGCTACCCACCCCGGCGCCGCTGTCCACCGACGCGGTGCGGGCCGCGCAGGCCGTCGACGCAGCGCCCGAGCTGGTGGTCGGCTTCCGCTGCCGCTGGCAGCCGTGGGCCCGCACGGTCGCCGCCGCCGCGCCGCTCGCCGGCGGCCCGCCCCTGCAGGTGACGGTCCGGGGCTGGCCGGCGGGCGAGGCGGCGGCCGCCGAGCTCGTCGACCTGGTGCGGTCCTGGTGCGGCGAGGTCGTCGCCGTCGCCGCCCGCCCGGCCCCGCTGCCCGCCGCCGCCCTGCCGGACGGCGCCGAGGTGACCTGGGCGCTGCTGACCGAGGCCGGAGCGACGGTCCTGGTCACTCCCGAGGGCGGGCCCGCACCGCGCGCCCGGCTGTCCTTCCGGACGGCGCGGCTCGAGGCCGGTCCCGGCGGGGTGCGCTGGTACGGCGGCGCCGAGCTGCCGCTGCTGCCGGTGCCGGACCTGCGCCGCACGCGCCTGCCGGTGCCGCCGGGGGCGGACGCGGGGCTGCTCGCCGCCGCCAAGGCGCTGCTGGAGGCGGTCGGCGACGGGGACCTGCCGGGGCAGGACCCCCCTCCCGCGGGCCTGCCCGACCTGCTCGCGGCCGCCCGGGTGCTGGAGGCGCTGCGGACCTCCGCCCGTACCGGCGCCCTGGTCCGCACCGGCTGAGGGCTCCGATAGGGTCCGGGCCCGAAGAGCCGCGACGAGAGGAATCCAGTGACCGTCCGTGTGGGGATCAACGGTTTCGGCCGCATCGGCCGCAACTTCTTCCGGGCCGTGCAGGCCAGCGGGGCCGACCTCGAGGTCGTGGCCTTCAACGACCTGGGCGACATCGCCACGATGGCGCACCTGCTGAAGTACGACTCGATCCTGGGGCGCTTCCCCGGGCAGGTGGAGGTCGCGGACGGCGGGCTGCGGATCGACGGCAAGGACGTCAAGGCGCTCGCCGAGCGCGACCCGGGCGCGCTGCCCTGGAGCGACCTCGGCGTCGACGTCGTCGTCGAGTCGACCGGCTTCTTCACCAAGGCCGAGGCGGCCCGCAGGCACGTCGACGAGGGCGGCGCCAAGAAGGTCGTGATCTCGGCCCCCGCGACCGGCGAGGACCTCACCGTGGTCATGGGCGTGAACGACGACGCCTACGACGGCTCCCAGACCGTCATCTCCAACGCCTCCTGCACGACGAACTGCGTCGCGCCCATGGCCAAGGTGCTGCAGGACGCGTTCGGCATCGAGCGCGGGATGATGACGACCATCCACGCCTACACCGCGGACCAGCAGCTGCAGGACATGCCGCACAAGGACCTGCGCCGGGCCCGCGCGGCCGCGCTGAACATCATCCCCACCAGCACCGGGGCGGCCAAGGCGACGAGCCTGGTGCTCCCGGAGCTCAAGGGCAAGCTCGACGGCATCGCCATGCGCGTCCCGGTGCCGACCGGCTCCGTGACCGACCTGGTCGTGACGCTGTCCCGCGAGGCGGGCAGGGACGAGGTCAACGCGGCGTTCCGGGCGGCGGCCGACGGCCCGCTGAAGGGCTACCTGGTCTACACCGAGGACCCGATCGTCTCCTCCGACATCGTGACGAGCCCGGCGTCCTGCACCTTCGACGCGGCGCTGACGATGGCGATGGGCAACCAGGTCAAGGTCGTCGGCTGGTACGACAACGAGTGGGGCTACTCCAACCGCCTCGTGGACCTCCTCGGCCTGGTCGGCAGCAAGCTCTCGGCGTGAGGCTCGCCGCCGACCTGGACGTGCGCGGGAAGCGGGTGCTGGTCAGGTCGGACCTCAACGTCCCGCTCTCGGACGGCGTGGTGACCGACGACGGGCGGATCCGCGCCAGCCTGCCGCTGCTGCGCGACCTCGCGGACCGTGGTGCCCGGGTGGTCGTGACCGCCCACCTCGGCCGGCCGGCGGGCACGCCCGACCCCGCGTACTCGCTCGGGCCCGTGGTCGAGCGGCTGCGCGCGCTGCTGGGCGGGGACCGGGTGGTGCGCGGGGCCGCGGACGTGGTCGGCCCGGACGCGCAGGCGCTGGTCGAGGCGACCGCGCCCGGCGAGATCGCCGTCCTGGAGAACGTCCGCTTCGAGGCCGCGGAGACGAGCAAGGACGAGGCCGTCCGCGGGGCCTTCGCCGACCGGCTCGCGGCGCTCGCCGACCTCTACGTCGACGACGCCTTCGGCGCCGTCCACCGCCGGCACGCCTCCGTGTACGACGTGGCGCAGCGCCTCCCGCACGCCGCGGGACCGCTCGTCGCGGCGGAGCTGGCCGTCCTGGACCGGCTGACCACCGACCCCGAGCGGCCGTACGCCGTCGTGCTCGGCGGCTCCAAGGTCAGCGACAAGCTCAAGGTCATCGAGGCGCTGCTGCCGAAGGTCGACACGCTGCTCGTCGGCGGCGGCATGTGCTTCACCTTCCTCGCCGCGCAGGGCCTGGGCGTCGGCAGCTCGCTGCTCGAGCAGGACCAGGTGGAGGCCTGCCGCGGCTTCCTCGCCACCGGCAAGGTCGTGCTGCCGGTGGACGTGGTGACCGCCACCGCCTTCTCGGCGCAGGCTGCCGTCGGGGTGGTCGCGGCCGACGCGATCCCGGAGGACCGCATGGGGCTGGACATCGGGCCGCGCTCGGTCCGGGTGTTCACGGACGCCCTCGCGCAGGCGCGCACGGTGTTCTGGAACGGGCCGATGGGCGTGTTCGAGATGGCGCCGTACGCCGAGGGCACGCGCGGGGTGGCGGAGGCGGTGGCCGGGCGGACCGCGGCCGGGGCCCTCACCGTCGTCGGCGGCGGGGACAGCGCGGCGGCGGTGCGCGCGCTCGGCATCGAGGAGTCGCGCTTCACCCACATCTCCACCGGTGGCGGGGCCAGCCTGGAGAAGCTCGAGGGCAAGGAGCTGCCCGGGATCACCGCGCTGGAGGTGGGCTGATGGCGAGGCAGCCGCTCATGGCCGGCAACTGGAAGATGAACTGCAACCACCTCGAGGCCCTCGCCCTCGTGCAGAAGATCGCGTTCAGCCTCGGCGACGCCGACCACGACGCGTGCGAGGTGGCGGTCCTGCCGCCCTTCGTCGACCTGCGCAGCGTGCAGACCCTCGTCGACGGCGACCGGCTCCGGCTGCGGTACGGCGCCCAGGACCTGTCGCCCCACGACAGCGGCGCCTACACCGGTGACGTGTCCGGGCCGATGCTGGCCAAGCTGGGGTGCACGTACGTGCTCGTCGGCCACAGCGAGCGCCGGGTGGGGCACGCCGAGAGCGACGAGCTCGTGCGGAGCAAGGTGCAGGCGGCCGTGCGCGCCGGCCTGGTGCCCGTGCTGTGCGTGGGGGAGGGGCTCGCGGTGCGGCAGGCGGGCGGCCACGTCCCGCACTGCACGGCGCAGCTCCGGTCGGCCCTGCAGGGCCTGCCGGCCCCGGCGGCGCGCACGCTCGTCGTGGCCTACGAGCCGCTGTGGGCGATCGGCACGGGCGAGGTGGCCGTGCCGCAGGACGCGCAGGAGGTGTGCGCCGCGCTGCGCGGCACTCTCGCCGAGCTGTACCCGGGCGAGCTCGCGGACGGGGTGCGGGTGCTCTACGGCGGGTCGGTGAAGGCGGACAACGTCGGCCTGCTCCTCGCCCAGCCCGACGTCGACGGTGGACTCGTGGGCGGCGCCAGCCTGGTCGCGGAGGACTTCGCGCAGATCGTGCGCTCGGTGCGGGGCTGAGCAGCACCACTCCCGCACGGCGGTCACGGGCTGGTCACGATTGACGCTCGACTGGTCCCGGCTGCTCCAGTCGGCCCAGTGCCCGTGCCTACACTCCGCTGTCGATGGCCGGACGGACCGTCCGGCCTCCCCCTCAGCCCTCCCACGATCAGGGAGAAGGAGGCACCCAGGTGCAGTTCTCTTCCAGGCGCGTCCGGCTCGTGACGCCGCTGCTCGCGCTCGCTCTCGGCGCTGCGGCGTGCGGCGGCAGCGACGACGGCACCCCCGCTGCCGACAGCTCCTCGCCCGGCACGTCGTCCGGTCCCGCCGCCGCTGCCTCCGGCGGCACGTTCTCCCTCGAGATCGCCGACCCGGAGAACCCGCTCATCCCCGGCAACACCGCGGAGACCGAGGGTGGGCAGGTCGTGGACGCCCTGTGGACCGGCCTCACCACCTACAACGTCGACACCTCGGCGCTGGAGTACAACGGTGTCGCGGAGTCCATCACCTCCACCGACCCGAGCAACTGGACCGTCAAGCTCAAGCCGGGCTGGACCTTCCACGACGGCACGCCGGTGGACGCGCAGTCCTTCGTCGACGCCTGGAACTACACCGCGCTGTCCACCAACGCGCAGGGCAACAGCTACTTCTTCGACGACATCAAGGGCTACGCGGACCTGCAGGGCGAGACCGACGACGCCGGCAAGGTCGTCGCCAAGCCCAAGTCGGAGAAGATGAGCGGCCTGAAGGTCGTGGACCCCACCACCTTCACCGTCGCGCTGTCCAAGCCGTTCGCGCAGTGGCCGATCAAGACCGGCTACGCGGCCTTCTACCCGATGCCGAAGGCGTTCTTCGCCGACCCCAAGGGCTTCGGCGCCAAGCCGGTCGGCAACGGCCCCTTCAAGGCCGACACCGCCTTCGTCAAGGGCGAGGGCATCACGCTGTCGCGCTTCGACGCGTACGCCGGTGAGAAGGCCAAGGCCGACAAGCTCGAGATCAAGGTCTTCTCGGACATCAACACCGCCTACACCGAGGCGCAGAACGGCACGCTGGACATCGTCCCGGTCGTGCCCCCGGACGCGATCAGCAACTTCAAGGACGACTTCCCGGACCGCTTCGTCGAGCGCGCGTCCTCGTCGTTCACCTACATGGGCTTCCCGACCTACGACGCGCGGTTCAAGGACAAGCGCGTGCGCCAGGCGTTCTCGCTGGCGATCGACCGCAAGGCGATCACCGACGCGATCTTCAACGGCACGCGTGAGCCCGCCTTCTCCGTCGTCTCGCCCGTCGTCAACGGCTCCCGCACCGACGCCTGCAAGTACTGCGTCACCGATGTCGTGAAGGCCAAGCAGCTGCTGGACGAGTCCGGCTTCGACGTCAGCAAGCCGGTGGACCTGTGGTTCAACGCCGGCGCCGGCCACGACGCCTGGGTGCAGGCCGTCGGCAACCAGCTCCGCCAGAACCTCGGCATCGAGTACAAGCTCCAGGGCGGCCTCGACTTCGCGCAGTACCTGCCCAAGGGCGACGACAAGGGCTTCGACGGCCCGTTCCGCCTCGGCTGGGTCATGGACTACCCGAGCCCGCAGAACTACCTCGAGCCGCTGTACAGCTGCGCCGCCCGGCCGCCGGCCGGCTCGAACTCGGCGTTCTACTGCAACCCGGCCTTCGACAGCCTCATCGCCGAGGGCAACAAGGCGCCCTCGAACGACGAGGCGATCGCCAAGTACCAGGCCGCCGAGGACCTGCTCCTGGAGGACATGCCGGTCATGCCGATGTTCTTCGGCCGCCAGCAGGGCGTGTACTCCGACAAGGTCTCCAACGTCAAGATCGACGCCTTCGGTCGCGTCGACCTCCCGTCGGTGACCGTCAACCAGTAGCACCAGCACCAGCACCACCCCGCCGGAGCGTCGGCGGGCGGCGCGCAACGGGGCGTGTCGTGGAGGTATAGCCTCCGCGGCACGCCCCTGTGCGTTCCCCCTGGTCGAGGGCCTGCTCCGCCCCGACGGACCACACTCCAACGAACGTGAGGAGAGGCATGGGTCGCTACATCGCCCGGCGGTTGCTGCTCGCCATCCCGGTGCTCATCGGAGCCTCGCTCCTGATCTTCTCGATGGTCTACGCGCTCCCGGGGGACCCCATCCGGGCGCTCGCCGGGGATCGGCCCCTCCCGCCGGCAGTGCAGGCCGAGCTGCGCGAGCGCTACCACCTCGACGACCCGCTGGTCGTCCAGTACGGCAAGTACGTCACCGGCCTGGTCCACGGCGACCTCGGCACGGACTTCCGCGGCGTCGCCGTCTCGGACACCATCAAGCAGCGGCTGCCCATCACGGTCAAGCTCGCCCTGGTCGCGCTCGCCTTCGAGGCCGTGTTCGGGCTGCTGGCGGGCATCCTGGCCGGCATCCGCAAGGGCTCGGTCTTCGACAACCTGGTGCTGGTGACGACGATCGCCGTGGTGTCGGTCCCCGTCTTCGTCCTGGCCTTCCTGGGGCAGTACACGCTCGGCCTCAAGCTCAAGCTGTTCCCGATCTCCGGCATCGAGACGACCTACAGCTACCTGCTCCCCGGGTTCGTGCTCGCCTCCCTGTCGCTGGCCTACGTCGCCCGGCTCACCCGCACCTCGCTGGTGGAGAACCTGCGCAACGACTACGTGCGCACGGCCAAGGCGAAGGGGCTGAGTCCGCGGCTGGTCGTCGGCAAGCACACGATGCGCAACAGCCTCATCCCGGTCGTGACCTTCCTGGGCGCCGACCTCGGAGCGCTGCTCTCGGGCGCCATCGTCACCGAGGGCATCTTCAACATCCCCGGTCTCGGCCGGACCACCTTCCAGGCGGTGCGCAGCCAGGAGGGCGCGGTGATCGTCGGGATCGTCACGCTGTTCGTCTTCTTCTACATCTTCTTCAACCTCGTGGTGGACGTCCTGTACGCCGCCCTCGACCCCCGGATCCGTTATGAGTAGCTCGCCGATCACCGGCCGCAACCAGGACCGCGACAGCAACGTCGAGCCGGGCGACGACGCGCGGCTCGACGAGCACGTCGACCCGCTCGGGCTGGACGAGCACGGCGCGGGCAACGACAGCCCCGGTGAGGTGAAGACGGCCGCGGCCGTGACGGCGCAGACCGGCGTCACGACGGTGCAGGCCAGCCTGCTCTCGGACGCGTGGCGGCAGCTGCGGCGCAACAAGGTCTTCCTCGTCGCCTCGCTGATCCTGCTGGTGCTCGTCGTCATGGCGGTCTTCCCGCAGGCGTTCACCAGGGTCGACCCGCGGGCCTGCAACCTGAGCCTGTCCAAGCGCCCGCCGAGCGCCAGCGCGTGGTTCGGCAACGACCTGCAGGGCTGCGACTACTACTCCAACGTCATCTACGGCGCCCGGGTGAGCATGCTCATCGGCGTGGTGGTCGTCGGCGCCTCGCTCGTGCTCGGGGTGGTGCTCGGAGCCATCGCCGGCTTCTACGGCGGCTGGTTCGACACCCTCGTCGCCCGCATCACCGACATCGCCTACGGCATCCCGACGATCCTCGGGTCGATCCTGATCCTGAACGCCTTCAAGGAGCGCTCGCTCTGGACGGTCGCCCTCGCCCTGGTGGCGCTGGGGTGGATGACGATCCTGCGCCTGCTGCGCTCCAGCGTGATCTCGGTCAAGGACAGCGACTACGTCCAGGCGGCGCGCGCCCTTGGTGCCAACGACCGGCGGATGATCATGACCCACATCCTGCCGAACGCCCTGGCCCCGGTGTTCGTCTACTCGACGATCGCGGTCGGCGGCATCATCGCCGCGGAGGCGACGCTGTCCTTCCTCGGCATCGGCCTGCAGCTCCCGGCGATCTCGTGGGGGCTGCAGATCAGCCAGGGGCAGTCGCTGCTGCGCACCGCCCCGCACCTGCTGCTGTTCCCCAGCCTGTTCCTGAGCGTGACGGTCCTGTGCTTCATCCTGCTCGGCGACGCCCTGCGCGACGCCCTCGACCCGAAGTTGCGGTGACGTGACCCTGACCAACCCTGCAGTCGACGCGCGCACGACCAGCGGCGGCCACCTGCTCGAGGTGGACGGCCTGTCGGTGGAGTTCCGCACGGAGTACGGCGTGGTCCACGCCGTCAACGAGGTGAACTGGCACCTGGACAAGGGCGAGACGCTGGCGATCCTGGGGGAGTCCGGGTCCGGCAAGTCGGTGAGCGCCCAGGCGATCATGGGCATCATCGACACGCCCCCGGGCTACATCACGCAGGGCCAGATCCGCTACCAGGGCCGCGACATGCTGAGCATGTCGGACGAGGATCAGCGCAAGCTGCGCGGGCCAGACATCGCGATCGTGTTCCAGGACGCGCTGTCGGCGCTCAACCCGGTCTTCACCGTCGGGGCGCAGATCGCCGAGATGTTCAAGGTCCACCGCGGCATGTCCAAGAAGGACGGCATGATCCGCGCCGCCGAGCTGATGGACCGGGTGCGCATCCCGAACGCCCGCGGACGCGTGAAGGACTACCCCCACCAGTTCTCCGGTGGCATGCGCCAGCGCGTCATGATGGCGATGGCGCTCTCGCTGGACCCGTCGGTGCTGATCGCGGACGAGCCGACGACCGCCCTCGACGTCACCGTGCAGGCGCAGATCATGGACCTGCTCATGGAGCTCCAGTCCGAGACCGGCATGGGCGTGGTGCTCATCACCCACGACCTCGGCGTCGTCGGCGAGGTCGCCGACCGCATCGCGGTGATGTACGCCGGCCGCATCGTCGAGACCGGCACGGTGTACGAGGTGTTCGGGGACCCGGCGCACCCGTACACGGTGGGCCTGATGAACTCGGTGCCCCGCGTCGACCAGCGCGGGCAGCGGCTCTCGCCCATCACCGGCTCACCGCCCAACCTCGCCAACATCCCGAGCGGGTGCCCGTTCCACCCGCGCTGCCCGCGCGCGGAGGAGGTGTGCTCGCAGGAGCGCCCGCCGCTGCGCCCCGTCGTCGCCGGGCGCCTCAGCGCCTGCCACTTCTCTGAGGAGGTCCTCGGTGTCTGAGCTCGTGCACGACGGGATCTCGCCCGCGTCCGGCACCACCGAGCCCCTGCTGCGGGTCGAGGGGCTGGCCAAGCACTTCCCGATCACGCTCGGGGTGGTCCGCCAGAAGCTGGTGGGCCACGTCAAGGCCGTCGACGGGGTCAGCTTCACCCTCGACAGGGGGGAGACGGTCGGCCTGGTCGGGGAGTCCGGCTGCGGCAAGTCCACCGTCACCAAGGTGCTGCTCGCGTTGAGCAAGCCCACCGCCGGCCAGGTCTACTTCGAGGGCCGGGACGTCTTCGGGATGGGCAAGCGCGAGCTGCGCGAGCTGCGACGCAAGATCCAGATCATCTTCCAGGACCCGTACACGTCGTTGAACCCGCGCATGACGGTCGGCGACATCGTCGGGGAGCCGTGGGAGATCCACCCCGAGGTGCTGCCCAGGAAGGGCCGCCAGCAGGCCGTCCGGGAGCTGCTCGACCGGGTCGGCCTCAACCCCGACTTCGTCAACCGCTACCCGCACCAGTTCTCCGGTGGGCAGCGGCAGCGCATCGGCATCGCCCGGGCGCTCGCGCTGCGCCCGGAGGTCATCGTCTGCGACGAGCCGGTGTCGGCGCTGGACGTGTCGGTGCAGGCCCAGGTCATCAACCTGCTGGAGGACCTCCAGAAGGAGTTCGGGCTGGCGTACCTGTTCATCGCCCACGACCTGTCGGTGGTGCGCCACATCAGCGACCGGGTCAACGTGATGTACCTCGGGCGCATCATCGAGACCGGTACCAACCAGCAGGTCTACGAGCAGCCCAGCCACCCGTACACGCAGGCGCTGCTGTCGGCCGTGCCGCAGCACGACCCGGCCGTGCGCGGGCAGAAGAAGCGCATCGTGCTGCAGGGCGACCTGCCGTCGCCGGCGGACCCGCCCAGCGGCTGCCACTTCCGCACCCGGTGCTGGAAGGCGCAGGAGATCTGCGCCGTCGAGTACCCCGCGCTGATCGACCGGGGGCAGGGCCACCCCTCGTCCTGCCACTTCGCGGAGATCGAGGACGTGGTGGCGGTGGGGGCCGACAGCGCCACCGCGCAGTACGCGGAGGCCGACCCGACGCCGGGCTCCGGCTCGCAGCGCATCGGCGGCACCGGCACGCAGTGACCGCCGGGGCGGGCGCGGCACGCTCCGCGCCCGCCCTCGCGGCCCGTCACCCGCCTGGGCTGGCGGAGCGCGTTAGGCTGGGCGCCATCTCGCCTCTGGAGGAGCCTCCGTGGTCCTGCTGCTCGACATCCTGCTGTCCATCAGCAGCATCCTGCTCGTCGTCCTCGTGCTGCTGCACCGCGGCAAGGGCGGCGGGCTGTCGACGTTGTTCGGCGGCGGCGTCTCGTCCTCGCTGGGAGGCAGCGCCGTGGTCGAGAAGAACCTCGACCGGCTGACCATCATCTGCGGCCTGGTCTGGGCCGTCTGCATCGTGGCGCTGGGGCTGCTGCTCAAGCAGACCTGACCCCCCGGAACAGCCCTGCGGGGCGCCGGCGCGGTCGTACACTCCCCGGACCAGCACGTGACACGACCCGCGACACCGAGGAGCACCGTGGCAGGCGGCAACGCGATCCGAGGAAGCCGGGTCGGCGCAGGACCGATGGGCGAGGCGGAGCGGGGGGAGTCCGCGCCCCGCAGGCCCGTGGCGTTCTGGTGCGCGAACCAGCACGAGACCCGCCGGTCGTTCGCCGACGAGGCCGCGGTGCCTGAGACCTGGGACTGCCAGCGCTGCGGCTTCCCGGCCGGCCAGGACCGGGACAACCCGCCGGCCCCCACCAAGATCGAGCCGTACAAGACGCACCTGGCGTACGTGCGGGAGCGCCGCAACGAACAGGACGGCGAGGCGATCCTCACCGAGGCGCTCGCCAAGCTCCGCCCGAAGTAGCCGCTCAGCGGCCGCGCAGGTCCTCGGACAGCTCTGCCGCGGCGGCCTCGTCGAGCAGCCACAGCGTCCGGTCCCGGCCGCGCGCACCGGCCACCGGGACCTGCACGGGCCCGGCTCCGGACAGCGCGAGCGCGACCATCGGGGCCTTCTCGCTCCCGGCGGCGACGACCCAGACCTCGCGGGCGCTCGTCAGGGCGGCGAAGCCGAGCGACACGCGGACCGGCGGCGGCTTGGGGCAGCCGTGCACGGCGAACGCGGTCCGCTCGTCGTGGGCTGCCGGGGACTCGGGGAAGATCGACGCCGTGTGCCCCTCGGGTCCCATCCCGAGCAGGAGCACGTCGAAGGCGGGGACCTGCTCGTCGGGCCCCGCGGCGGCAGCGAGCTGCTCGCGGTAGCGCGCGGCCGCGTCCTCCGGGTCGTCCCCGTCCTGCCCGCCCGGGAAGCCCATGGGGTGCACCCGGGCGGGGTCGAGGTCCAGGGCGTCGAGCAGGGCCTCGCGCGCCTGGGCGTCGTTGCGGTCGCCCGAGTCCGGGGCGACCCACCGCTCGTCGCCCCACCACACGTCCACCTGCGACCAGTCGACGGCCGGCCGCCGCGCGCTGTCCCGGACCGCACGCAGCACCGCGATGCCGACGGTGCCGCCCGTCAGCACGACCGAGGCCGAGCCGCGCTGCGCCTGCGCGTCGCGGAGCTGCTCCAGCAGCCGCTCGCCGACCGACGCGGCCAGCGCGTCGGCATCGGCGAGCACCTCCACCGTCGGGTCCGCGGTGCCGGGACTGCTCACTCGGACTCCGCGGCCGGCGGCTCGGCCTCGTCGGACGCGCGCTCTGCGGCCTGCGGCACGCCCTCGACCAGCGTGCTCTCCGAGGCGGGGTCCTGCGCCGGGTCGACCCAGACGTGCGTACGGGCCTCCGGCTGCGCGGGCAGGGACGTGCCGGTCATCGCGGCGAGGGCCTCGGCGTAGGTCTCGTCGGCGTCGAGCCTCTGCAGCTCCTCGGCGAGCAGGTCGCCGAGCTGGCGCCGGGGGAGCGGCAACGTCCGGTCCGCCTGGCCGTCCCGCGCGAGGACGGCCGTCTGACCGTCGCCCCGCGCGAGCCGCAGGGTCGCGTCGCCCACGGAGAAGCTGATCTCGGTGATGCCGGGCCCGGGTGAGTCCTGCACCGCGACCTCGAGGCCGAGCCGGCTCTGCAGCCAGCCGGCCATGAGCGCGCGCGACGGGTCGCCCGCCTCACCCGCCACCCGGACGCCGCTGGGGGCGTCCTCGACCGCGTCGAAGGCGGACGCGCACAGCGCGCGCCACAGCGTGGTCCGGGTCCATGCCAGGTCGGTGTCCCCGGGGATGTAGTCCTCGGCGCGCTGCGTGAGAGCCGCCTGCGGGTCGGTCGCCAGCGAGCTGTCGGTCACCCGGCGGTCCGCGAACACGCCCAGCGGGTCGTGCGCGATCAGCTGGGGCGGCTCGCCGTACCACCAGGTGACGACGGGCGCGTCGGGCGCGAGCAGGGGGAGCACGACGGACTCGGCGTGCAGCGCGAGCCGCCCGTACATCCGCATCACGACGGCCTCCCCGGGGCCGAGCCGCCCGCCGATGAGCACCTCCGCGTCGAGCCGGGGCTCGGGGGCGTCGGGGCGGCGGCGCACGACGACGAGCAGCCGGCAGGGGTGCTGGGCGGCGGCGCGGGTGGCCGCCTCCTCCGCCTCGCCGACGCGCTTCTCGTCCACGACGACGACCAGCGTCAGCGCGAGCCCGGAGGCGACCGCGCCGGCGTGGCGGCGCTCCACGCCGAGCGCCTTGACGACCGCAGTGCCGGTGGTGTCCCACAGGGTGGTCATGGGCGCCTCCAGGTGCGGCCGTCAGCGGCGAGCATGGCGTCGGCGGCCTTGGGGCCCCACTCGCCCGCCCGGTACAGGTGCGGGCCCTCGCCCGCCTCGTTGCGCTCGGCCCAGTGGTCCTCGATGGGGTCGATCACGCGCCAGCTCTCCTCGACCTCCTCGTTGCGGGGGAACAGCGAGGCGTCGCCCAGCAGCACGTCGAGCAGCAGTCGCTCGTAGGCCTCGGGAGAGCTCTCGGTGAACGCCTCGCCGTACTGGAAGTCCATCGCCACGTCCCGGACCTCCATCTGGGTGCCGGGCACCTTGGAGCCGAACCGCAGCGTCATGCCCTCGTCGGGCTGCACCCGCACGACCAGCTGGTTGCTGCCCAGCTCCTCGGTGTCGGTGTGCGAGAACGGCAGCACCGGCGCCTTGCGGAACAGCACGGCGATCTCGGTCACCCTGCGGGGCAGGCGCTTGCCGGTGCGCAGGTAGAACGGCACGTCGGCCCAGCGCCGGCTCGCCACCTCCAGGCGCACCGCGGTGTACGTCTCGGTCCTGCTCCTGGGGTCGACGCCCTCCTCCGCCCGGTAGCTCCTGACGCGCTCACCGGCCAGCCAGCCCTGGTCGTACTGGCCGCGGATGGCGTACCGCTGCAGGTCGGTGGGGGGCAGCACGGCACCGAGCACCTTGCGCTTCTCGGTGCGCAGGCTCTCCGCGTCGAACCCGCCGGGCTCCTCCATCGCCGTCAGCGCGAGCAGCTGGAGGAGGTGGTTCTGGAGCACGTCGCGCGCGGCGCCGGTCTCCTCGTAGAAGCCGGCGCGGGTGCCGATGCCGACGTCCTCGGCCATCGTGATCTGCACCGAGTCGATGTGCTGCCGGTTCCAGATGGGCTCGAACAGCTCGTTGGCGAAGCGCAGCGCGAGCAGGTTCTGCACCGTCTCCTTGCCGAGGTAGTGGTCGATGCGGAAGACGTCCCGCGAGGTGAAGACCTTGTCCACCAGGGCGTTCAGCTTCTTCGCCGACTCCAGGTCCTCGCCGAAGGGCTTCTCCACGACCACGCGCCGCCAGCCGCCCGACTGGTGGTTGTCGGCCATGCCGGTGCGCTCCATCTGCGCCAGCACCGTCGGGAAGGCGGCGGGCGGGATGGACAGGTAGAACGCGGCGTTGCCCTGCGTCCCGTGGCTGGCGTCGAGCTCGGTGAGCGTCGAGGCCAGCGTGTCGAAGGCCTGGTCGTCGTCGAAGGAGCCGGGCAGGAAGCGGATCGTCTCCGACAGCCGCTGCCAGGTCTCCTCCCGGAACTCGGTCCGGGCACCCTTGCGGGCGGCCTCCTTGGCGATGCTCTCGAAGTCGCCGTCACCCCAGTCGCGGCGGGCGAAGCCGAGCAGCACGAACCCGGGCGGCAGCAGGCCGCGGTTGGCCAGGTCGTACACCGCCGGGATGAGCTTCTTGCGGGCCAGGTCGCCCGTGACCCCGAAGACCACGAGCGCGCAGTTGGCGGGCACCCGCGGGAGCCGCCGGTCGCGGGGGTCGCGCAGGGGGTTGCTGCCGAGCAGGTCCGTCATCCGCGGGCAGCCTTGAGGAGGGCGGCCAGCCCGGCCGCCCGGTCCGTCAGGTGCACGCGCAGCACCGGCCGGTCCCGGGAGGCGAGCGCCCGCAGGTCACCGGCCGCCTGGGCCGCCTGCAACTGCCCGAAGGTGTACGGCTGACCGGGGACGTCGAGGTCCTGCCCCACCGCGCCGGTCACCTGCAGGAAGGCGCCGACCTGCGGCCCGCCCTTGTGGAACTGGCCGGTCGAGTGCAGGAAGCGGGGCGCCCAGCCGAAGGTGACCGGGTGCGCCAGCCGCGAGGCCAGCGCCGGGCGCAGGTCCTCCGCGCTGGCCTGCTCGTGCCGGTCCAGGTAGGTCATGACCGCGAGGTAGCCGCGCTCGGGCACGGCCCGCAGCAGCGCCGCGAGCGCGCCCGCGAGGTCGTCGACGTCGGCGAGCAGGTCGCCGGTGGCGTGCACCTCGACGGCGCCCTCGCTGAACAGCGGCTGCGTCGGCTCGGAGCTCTCGCCCTCCAGGACCGCCTTGGTGTTGTCCTTGCTCTCCTGCACGTTGGGCTGGTCGAACGGGTTGATCGACAGCGCCCGTCCGGCGACGGCGGTGGCGTACTCCCATGCGAGGAACTGGCCGCCGAGCGGCCCGCTCACGGCCGTGCCGAGCGGGGACGGGTCCCCGCTCAGGACCACGAGGTGGCTGTCGGCCGCCGGCTCGGTCCCGGGGGCGTCGGGGCCCTCGACGACGACCGGCAGGATGCCCCGGCCCTGCTTGCCGGTGGACTCCGCGATCAGCTGCTCGGCCCAGTCGCCGAACCCGGTCAGCCCGGAGCCGGCGTCGGCGAGGATCAGCTTGTCGCGCCCCGCGACGGCCCCGCCGCCGAGGGCGGCGCCCAGCGCGAGCGCCGGCCCGCCCTCGGTCAGGGAGCTCTGCAGGGCGGCCGCCTCGTCGAGCAGGCCGGCCACGTCGACGCCGGCCAGCGCGGCGGGGACGAGCCCGAACGCGGTCAGCGCGGAGTACCGGCCGCCGACGTCCGGGTCGGCGAGGAAGACCGCCCGCGTGCCCTCCTGCTCCGCCGTGGCGGCCAGGGGGGAGCCGGGGTCGGTGACGACGACGATGCGCTGGGCGGGGTCGATGCCGGCCGCCTCGAAGGCGGCGCGGGCAGCCCGGCGGTGGCTGTCGGTCTCCACCGTGCCGCCGGACTTCGACGAGCAGACGACGACGCTGCGGGCGAGCGCCTGGGCGTCGTCCACGGCCAGCGCGGCCCGTACCTGGCCGGGGTCGGTGGTGTCGAGCACCACGAGCGCCTTGCCGGCGCTGCCGCAGATGACCTCCGGCGCGAGCGAGGAGCCGCCCATGCCCGCGAGCACCACGCGGTCGACGCCCTCGCCCGCGAGGGCCTCGCGCAGCGCGAGCAGCTCGGGCAGCAGCGCCCGGCCGGTCTCGACGACGTCGAGCCAGCCCAGCCGGACCGACGCCTCCTGCGTGGCCTCGGGCCCCCACAGCGTGCTGTCCTTGGAGGCGAGGGCGGCCGGCAGGCCGTCGGCGCCGGCCGCGTCGAGCACGCTCTGGCGGGCCGCCAGCAGGCTGCCGCCGACGGTGCGCACGCTCACGCCGCCGGCCTCCACCGCGGTGTCGTCGGGCTCGGGAGAGGTGGGGGAGCTCACCTGCCGCTGCTCTCGCGGTCGGCTGCGGCCGGCCCGTCGCCCGCGGGCTTGGTGCTGCCCTCGTCGCTGACAGTCGCGCCGGCCTTCTCGAGCTGGTCGGTCACCGACTCGATGAGGTCGCCCCAGGCCTGCTCGAACTTCTCCAGGCCCTCGTCCTCGAGGACCTGCACGACGTCGTCGTAGTCCACGCCGGCCTTGTCCAGCGCGTCCAGCACGCCCTGGGCGTCGTCGTAGGCGTCCGTGATCGTGTCGCCGCGCACCTTGCCGTGGTCGAAGACGGCCTGCAGCGTCGCCTCCGGCATCGTGTTGACGGTCCCGGGGGCGACGAGCTCCACCACGTACTGGGTGTCGTCGTACTTCGGGTCCTTGACGCCGGTCGATGCCCACAGCGGGCGCTGCGGCTTCGCGCCGGCCTGCTCGAGGGCCTTCCAGCGCTCGCCGCTGAAGACCTTCTCGTAGTGCTGGTAGGCGAGCCGGGCGTTGGCGATCGCGGCGACTCCCTTGCCCTCCTCGGTGTCGCCGAGGCGCTTGTCGACCTCGGAGTCCACGCGGGACACGAAGAACGAGGCGACCGAGCCCATCTTCGCCAGGTCGTGGCCGTTCTCCTTCGCCTGCTCCATGCCGGCCAGGAAGGCCTCCATCACCATGTCGTAGCGCTCGAGGGAGAAGATCAGGGTGACGTTGACGCTGATGCCCTCGGCCAGCACCTGGGTGATCGAGTCGAGCCCCTCGCGGGTCGCCGGGATCTTGATGTAGAGGTTGGGGCGGTCCACCAGCCACCACAGGGCCTTGGCCTCGGCCGTGGTGCGGGCGGCGTCGTGGCTGATGCGCGGGTCGACCTCGATCGACACGCGGCCGTCGACGCCGTCGGTGCGGTCGTAGACCGGCGTGAGGACGTCGCAGGCCCAGCGGACGTCGTACGTCGTGAGGGCGCGCACCGCCTCACCGATGTCGGTGCCGCGCAGCGCGAGGTCGCGCACCTGGGCGTCGTAGGCGGCGCCGTCGGAGAGCGCCTTCTGGAAGATCGACGGGTTGGTGGTCACACCGACCACGGACCGGGTCTCGACGAGCTCGGCGAGGTTGCCGGAGCGCAGCCGCTCGCGGGACAGGTCGTCGAGCCAGACGGCGACTCCGGCGGCAGAGAGATCTGCGAGGGCGTCGGTCATGGGAACTCCTTCGAGAGGGTGCCGCCCGGGGAGGGACGGCGGGGTGTCAGTGCCGGCGGGACGGGACTAGTTGCCGGTGGTGGAGCCGCGGGTCTTGCCGAGGCGGGACAGCGAGGACTGGGCGGCTGCGGCGACGCGCTCGGCGGTGAAGCCGAACTGCTCGTACA
>Ga0210040_10002398_pt1 | contig 26510 bp, 24 predicted proteins | sample CryGeyCG12114_NA_FD_185462 | JGI IMG/M metagenome (GOLD analysis project Ga0210040, IMG submission 185462) | Groundwater microbial communities from aquifer - Crystal Geyser CG19_WC_8/21/14_NA (SPAdes) (version 2) | ecosystem: Environmental > Aquatic > Deep subsurface > Groundwater | place: USA... | reverse complement strand
GGCCACGGCCATGATCTCGGTGGGCGTGCGGTAGTTGACGGTCAGCTCGGCCAGCCGCCAGTGGTCGCCGACCGAGGGCCGCAGCGCCTCGTCCCACGCCGACGCCCCGGCCAGGCTGCCGGTCTGGGCCAGGTCGCCGACCACGGTCATCGACCGGGTGGGGCACCGGCGTACCAGCAGCCGCCACGCCATCGCCGACAGCTCCTGCGCCTCGTCCACCACCACGTGCCCGAAGGTCCACGTGCGGTCGACGGAGGCCCGCTCGGCGGTGCTGCGGTAGTCGACCTCGGAACTGCGCTCGGCCAGCGCCTCGGCGTCCAGCAGGTCGCCGGCGGTGAGCTCCTCGCCGTCCTCGTCGTCGTCCAGGTCGGTGGAGCGGGAGCCGTGCAGCATGTCCAGGGTGTCCTGCGCCTCCGCGCGGGCCTGCCGGCGGCGGCGGGCCTCGCGGGCGCGCTCGGCGCTGTCGTCGTAACCGAGCAGCTCGTCGGCCTCCTCCAGCAGCGGCACGTCCGCCGGCGTCCAGGGGCTCCCGGCCGGCCGCGCCAGCAGCGCGCGGTCCTCCTCGCTCCAGCCGCGGGTCGCCGCCTTGATCCGGGCGGGGGAGTCGTAGAGCTCGGTGAGCAGCTGCTCGGGGGTGAGGATCGGCCACAGCTCGTCGACCAGCTGCCGGACGGCGGGCTCGGCGGCCACCTCGTCCCGCAGCGCAGCGACGTCCCGCCGGTCGAGCAGGTCGCCACCGTCGCGCACGTCGCCGCTGAGCCGGCCGACGTAGCGGTCGGTCACCTGCTGCGCCAGGGCCCGGGCGAACGCCGGGCGGCCCAGGTTGTGCAGCCGCGAGGCGCGGCGGCCGGCGGTGCGCACGGTGGTCAGGTCCGACGGGCGCAGGGTGATCTTCACGCCGTCGATCACCAGGTCGCGGGGGTTGCGGGGCACGGTCTGCCGGGCCCGCACCGCGGAGGCGAGGGCAGCGACCATGGCCAGCCGCCCCTTCACCTCGGCCGCCTCCGGCGACTCGGTGCCCTGCGCGTCCAGGCCGGGGCGGAGCTGACCGAGCCCGGCGAGCAGCACCCCGGTCTCGCCGAGGGAGGGCAGCACGTCGGCGATGTAACGCAGGAAGGTCGGGGTGGGGCCGACCACCAGCAGGCCGCTGCGGGCCAGCCGGTCTCGGTGGGTGTAGAGCAGGTAGGCAGCCCGGTGCAGGGCCACCGCCGTCTTGCCGGTGCCCGGCCCGCCCTGGACGACGAGCACACCGCGGGCGTCGCTGCGGATGATCGCGTCCTGCTCGGCCTGGATGGTGGCGACGATGTCGGTCATCCGGCCGGTGCGCTCTGCGGTCAGCGCCGCCATCAGCGCGGCCTCGCCGGTCAGCGCCGGCCCGTCGGTCGCCGTCGCGTCGATCGACAGCACCTCGTCGTGCACCGCGCTGACCGACCGGCCGCGCAGCCGGACGTGCCGGCGCCGCACCACACCCTCGGGCCGGAAGGGTGTCGCGGTGTAGAAGGGCCGGGAGGCCGGCGCACGCCAGTCGACGAGCGCGGGGTCACCGCCCGGGTCGTCGGCGGGCAGCCCGACCCGGCCGATGTACAGCGGCGCCGGCTGCTCCTCGCGGTCCAGCCGGCCGATCACCAGCGCGTGGTCGGCGGCGTCCAGGGCGGTGATCCGGGCGGACTGGAAGCTGGCGGCTGCCTCCCGCTCACCGAGGGACTGCGGGTTGATGACCGGCATGGCCAGCGCCTGCTTGAACCGGTACACCGCGTGGTCGCGGTTGGCGTCCAGCCGCCGGTAGAGGTCGGTGACGGCGATCTGCTCGGCCGCCACCTCCGGGTCGTTCGCGGCGGCCGGGTCGGTCGCGGGACGGGGGGAGGGGCTGGACAACGGAGTGCTGCTCCTCAGGACGGCGAGTGCGGCGGTGGTGGGACGTCGCTCGGTGGCGACGTGCAACCGTACGGGGGCGCCGGCCCTTCCCGGCTCCCGGCACGTCGTGGAGTGGACTGCCGGTGGACCGGTCCGGGCCCGACCCGGCACGGGCAGGATGCCGGCATGGCCACCGCGCAGCACGGGCACACGCACCGCCTCGACCTCGCCGACGCCACGGTGCGGGAGTGGGACGCCACGGTCGTCGCCGCCGACCCGGAACAGGGGATCGTGCTGGACCGCTCGGCGTTCTACCCCGGTGGCGGTGGGCAGCCGCCGGACGAGGGCGTGCTGCTCTGGGGCGGGGTACGCACCCGGATCGCCGGCACCCGCCGCGGCGACGAGCTCTACCTCTTGCCGGCCGAGGGCGATCCGCTGCCACCGGTGGGGACGGCGGTGCGCGGCGCGCTGGACGACGAGCGGCGCACCGCGCTGATGCGCACGCACTCGGGGCTGCACGTGCTCACCGGCGTGGTGTTCCGCGACTTCGGCGCCCTGGTCACCGGCGGCACGATGGAGCCGCTGACCGCGCGGATGGACTTCGACCTCGCCGAGGTGCCGCCCGACTTCAAGGACCGGGTGGCCGCGTCGGTGAACGCCGAGCTGGCCGCCGACCGCCGGATCGAGGTGCGGGAGCTGCCTCGGGAGGAGGCGTTCGCCATCCCGGACATCATCCGGACCGCCACGAACCTGCTGCCGCCGGACCTCGAGGTGGTGCGGATCGTGGACATCGTCGGGCTGGACGCCCAGGCCGACGGCGGCACCCACGTGGCGTCCACGGCGATGGTCGGCCGGGTGGAGGTGCTGAAGGTGGAGAACAAGGGCCGCGGCTTCCGCCGCCTGCGCGTCCGGATCCTCTGAGGAGACCCCGTTGCCTCCCGTCACTCGCAAGCTCGCGGCGGGACCCTGCAACAGCGCCGACGGCCCGCCGGAGGGGCCAAAGTCGCGACTTTGGCCCCTCCGGGGTCAAGGGCCGAGGGAGAGGCGGGCGGTGACGACGTCGCCCTCGTCGAGCTGCTCGGCCCGCCGGACGGCGTCCTTGAGCGGCAGCACGTACCGGCCGTCCTTGGGCCACAGCGACGTCCGCCACTCGGTGGCGCCGATGGCCGCCCGCACCGGCAGCATCCCCCAGCCGTAGGTCACCGCCCGGGCCACCTCGCGCAGCTGGGCGCTCTGGTCGTCGGGCACCGTGACGAAGAAGAACGGCGCCGGGCCGCGCCAGTGCCAGATGTCCCCGCTGAACTGCACGTCCATCCCCGGGTCGCCCATCGGGTGGTCTCCTCTGCCGTCGAGCACGGGCGGACGCTACGGTGCGCTCCGGACGAACGGCGTCCGCATGGGGAGGCATCGTGAAGCCGGACGCGACCCCCACGGCGCGGGCGCTCATGGCGCTCGGGGTGGTCCAGGGCAGCCCGGGCATCACCGCCGAGCAGCTGGCCGGCCGGCTCGGCGTCTCCGACCGGGCCGCCCGCCGTTACGTCGCCACCCTGCGCGAGGCCGGCATCCCGATCGAGTCCGTGCGCGGCCCGTACGGCGGCTACCGGGTGGGCCGCGGCCTGCGGCTGCCACCGTTGGTGTTCACCGCCACCGAGGCGCTCGGCCTGGTGATGGCCGTGCTCGACGGGCACCACGACGCCGGCGACCCCACCGACCCGGTCGGCAGCGCGCTGGGCACCCTCATGCGCGCGCTGCCGGAGCCGGTGGCCGCGCAGGCCGAGGCGGTGCGCCGGAGCACGGCGCCGGCGCTCGACCGCGCCGCGGCCCGCCCCGACCCGGGGACGACGAGCGCCCTGGTGCAGGCGCGCTCGGAGCAGCGCCGGGTGCGACTGCGCTACCGGTCGGAGGCCGGCCGGGAGTGGGGCGCCGAGGTCGATCCCTGGGCCGTCGTCGTCCGGCACGGGCGCTGGTACCTGCTGTGCCACGCGCACGCAGCCGACGCCCGGCGGGCCTACCGGATCGACCGGGTGAGCGAGGTCGAGGTGCTCGAGCAGACCTTCGCCGTCCCGGCCGACCTGGACCCGGTCGCGGAGCTGGAGGAGCACCTCGCCGTCGGCTGGGAGTTCGAGTGCGAGGTGCTCATCGACGCACCGCTGGACGCCGTGGCGCCGTGCCTGCCGCGCTCGCTGGGTCGGCTGGAGCCCGTCGGCCCGGGCACGACCCGGCTGGTCGGCAGCACCAGCAACCCCTGGTGGTACGCCGAGCAGCTCGCCGCCGTCCCGGCCCCGTACCGGATCGTGCGGTGCCCCGAGCTGCGGGCGACAGCGCGCGCCGTCGGGCAGCGGCTGCTGGCGGCGGCCGCAGAGGACTGATCAGCTGACCGGGCGCCAGCCCGACGGCGGGTCCTCACCGACCCGTCCGTCGACGGCCTCGCGGAGCAGGTCGGCGTGCCCGGTGTGCCGGCCGTACTCCTCGATCAGGTCGCACAGCAGCCGGCGCAGGCTGGCGTGCTCGCCGTCCGGGCCGGTCAGGTCAACCAGCTGCTCCAGCCCGCCCCCGGCCAGGGCCGCGTCGAGCCGGGCGCGCGACCGGGCGACGGCGTCGTCCCACCAGGCGTAGAGCTGGGTGGGGGAGTCGTCGGCGGCGGAGGTGAACGCCCAGTCGTCGCCGCCGGCCCAGACCGACTCCCACGGCTCGCCGATCCGCGCGCCGCTCAGCCGCCGGGTGAAGACGTCGTCCTCCACGCTGGCCAGGTGCTTGAGCAGCCCGCCGAGGGTCAGGGCGGAGGCGCCGATGCGGGTCTGCAGCCCGGCGGCGTCCAGGTCGTCGGCCTTCCAGCGGAAGGTGGTCCGCAGGCGCTCCAGCGCGGCGACCACGTGTTCGGTCTCCGTGCCGGCGAAGGGTGGTTCCCAGGGGTCGGTGTCGGTCATGCCGGCACCGTAGGGCTGGTTGCGGACGGTGCGCGTCCTGGTCAGGCGGGCAGCAGGGAGGTGGTACCCGGGTCGGGGGCGCCGCCGAAGTACTGGTCGAGCACGGAGGTGAACACCGGCTGGCCGGAGACGGCGGCGAACAGCGTCATCGACGAGCGCAGCTTCTGCGCGTCGATGCCGCCCAGGACGGCGACCGGGTCGGTCGTGTCCAGCTCGGTGAGGGCGCCGGCGCTCTTCTGCAGTCGGGGGCCGAGCACCGGGTGGGCCAGGTAGGCGCGGGCCTCGTCCGGGCCGCTGATCGCGTAGCGCTGCGCCGTCGCGCTGCGGCCCAGCCCGGCCAGCTGCGGGAAGACGAACCACATCCAGTGGCTGGTCTTGTGCCCGGCGCGCAGCTCGGCGAGCGCGGCGGCGTAGGTGTCGCCGGCGTCCTGGGCGTCGACGAAGCGCTGCAGGTCGAAGGTGTCGGTCACCCGGTCAGGCTGCCCCCGGCCGGGCCGGTTCACACCGCAGCCGGTAGAACCGACGCAGGAACTCGGCCACACCGACGTGGGGAGCGCTGCACGGGCAGCAACTCGTTGACGCTGGCGCCCGCGCCACGGTCGGCAGATCACCACCATGCTCAGAGGGGCTGCGCGGGTCGCCTACGTGGACCTCGTCCGCTCACTCGGCCGTCCTCGCACAGCACGATGCCCCACAACCCCACCCCGACGATGTCGTCCGCGAGTTCGGTCAGCTGACCCCTGGGGCCCCCGACGATGTCGACGATGCGCGGGCCTGACCTGAGGGTCTCACTCGTCAGGCGGAACGGGTCGTTCCCCGACGGGTGAAACGCTGCCCTGAGCAATTAGGCTGCGTTTCATGAGTACCGTTTTCCGTGCCCGTGAGGACGGTTCATCTCCGCGCCAGATCAAGCGCGGTGCCAAGGTGGCTGAAGCGCTGGCGCAGGAGATCGTCCACGAGATCGTCTCCCGGAAGCTGGCGCCCGGGACCCTGCTGCCGTCCGAGGCGCAGATGCTCGAGGACTACGGCGTGGGTCGTGGCTCGCTGCGTGAGGCGCTCCGCATCCTCGAGGTGCACGGCCTGATCAGCATGAAGCCCGGGCGCAACGGCGGACCCATGGTCATCGAGGCGCGCACGCGGGACTTCGGGCGGATGTCCACGCTGTTCTTCCACATGGCCGGGATGACCTTCCAGCAGCTGATCGACGCCCGGCTCGTCATGGAACCGCTGATGGCAAGGCTGGCGGCAGAGCGGCGCGGCCAGGAACTCGCAGAGCTGCCCGACGCGAAGAAGACCGCCGTCGACGACGACGCGACCTACTTCGACGCCACCCAGGACTTCCACAAGACGGTGGCCTCGATGTCGAGCAACCCTGTCCTCAACCTGATGGCGATGTCGCTGGAGGACATCTTCCAGGACCAGGTCAGCGGCCTGCTCTTCCCGAAGAGCAAGCGACGAGAGGTGCTGGCCATCCACCAGGAGATCGCTGCGGCGATCAGCGACGGCCGGGCGGACGACGCCGAGCGGCTCATGCGTCAGCACATGCAGGACTACGCGGACTACGTGCGCAAGCGCAATGCCCCGCAGATGGACGAGGTCGTCGACTGGAAGTGAGGGCAGCGCCAGGCACCCGGCGGCGCCCCTGCGTCACCGGCCCTGCCAGACGGGCGCGCGCTTCTCGGTGAAGGCGCGCGCCCCCTCCTGCGCGTCGGCCGACCCGCGGATCGGGGCGTAGATCTCCCATTGCCGGGCGAAGGCCTCGTCGATCGGCCACTCGGCGCCCTCGCGGAGGATGCGCTTGGTGCCCTGCACCGCGAGCGGCCCGTTGCCGGCGATCTGCTGGGCGAGTTCGAGCGCCGCGGGCAGTGCCTGTCCGGGCGGCACCAGGCGGTTGACCACACCCGCGGCATGGGCGTCCGCGGCGCTGACTCGGTCGCCGGTGAGCGCCCACTCCGTGGCCTTCGGCAAGCCCGCCTTCACCGGTAGCCGCAGCAGGCCGCCGCCGCCGGCCAGGAGCCCCCGCCGGACCTCCGGCAGCCCGAAGGACGACTCCTCGCTGGCGACGATGAGGTCGCAGGCGAGCGCGATCTCGAACCCGCCCGCCAGTGCAAAGCCCTCGACGGCGGCGATGAGCGGGCTGGCGGGCGGGTTCTCGACCAACCCGGCGAACCCACGCCCGGGGACGTGGGGCTTCTCGCCCGCGAGATAGGCCTTGAGGTCCATGCCGGCGCTGAACGAGCCGCCGGCGCCGGTGATCACCCCGACGAAGAGGCTGTCGTCGGAGTCGAGCTCGTCCATGGCCGCGCCGATGGCCTCCGCGGCCGCGGTGTTGATCGAGTTCTTCGCCTCGGGCCGGTTGATCGTGACGACGAGGACGGCGCCCTGCCGCTCCACCAGGACCACGGGCTCGCTCACTTCGGCTGCATCCGGATCGCGCCGTCCAGCCGGATCGTCTCGCCGTTGAGCATGGGGTTGTCGATGATCGCGAGTGCCAGCCGCGCGAACTCGTCGGGCACGCCCAGCCGACGGGGGTGCGGGGTCATCTCGCCGAGGGACTCGCGGACGCCCTGCGGGAGTCGGGCCAGGATCGGGGTGTCGAACGTGCCCGGTGCGATCGTGGCGACGCGGATGAGCCGGCTCGCGAGGTCGCGGGCGGCGACCAGGGTCAGCCCGACGATGCCGGCCTTCGCCGAGGCGTAGGGCAGCTGGCCGATCTGGCCCTCCCACGCGGCGACCGACGCGGTCAGCACGCACACGCCTCGCTCACCGTCGACCGGGTCGTGGGCCGCCATCCGGGCCGCTGCCTGGCTGAGCACGTTGAACGTGCCGATCAGGTTGACCCGGACGACCGACTCGTAGAGCTCCAGCGAGCCGGGCTTCCCGTCCCGGTCCACCACCCGCATCGCGCCGCCGCGGCCGGCGCAGTGCACGAGGGTGCGCAGCGGGGCCATGCCGTCGGCGAGCTCGACCGCCGCGGCGACGGCCTCGGGGTCGGTGACGTCGGCCGGGGCGAAGCGGGTCTTCCCGCCGAGCTCGGCGGCGACCTGCTCGCCGGCCGAGGTGGGCAGGTCGACGATCACCGTCGGCACACCCAGCTCCACCAGCCGGCGCGCGGTGGCCAGGGCCAGCCCCGACGCCCCGCCGGTGACGACGGCCGAGCCGCTCGTGACATCCATGGTCAGTTCCCTCCGTAGCTGAGGTTCTCCAGCACCAGGGCGTTCGCCATGCCCCCGGCCTCGCACATCGTCTGCAGGCCGTACCGCTGGTCCGTGTCCTCGAGGATGCCCAGCAGCGTGGTGGCCAGTCGGACGCCGGACGCCCCGAGCGGGTGGCCGAGGGCGATCGCCCCACCCCGCGGGTTGAGACGGTCGTCGGCCACCCCGAACTCCGCCTGCCAGGCCAGCGGCACGGACGCGAAGGCCTCGTTCACCTCGAAGGCGGCGATGTCGTCGATGGACAGTCCGGCGCGGCCGAGCACCTTGTGGGTCGCGGGGATCGGGCCGGTGAGCATCATCAGTGGGTCGTCGCCGACCACGGCGGTGGCGACGATGCGGGCGCGCGGGGCCAGCCCCAGCGCCGCGGCTCGCTCCTCGCTCATGACGAGCAGCGCGCCCGCCCCGTCGGTGAGCTGGGAGGAGTTGCCGGCGGTGATCTTCCAGTCCAGTTCGGGGAACCGCGCGGCATGCGGGCTCGCCGCGAACGCCGGCTTCAGCCCGCCGAGCTTGTCGGCGGTGGACCCGGGGCGGATCGTCTCGTCGGCCGCCAGCACGCCGTCGGGCGTGGTGATCGTCGCCAGCTCCCGGTCGAAGGCGCCCGAGGCCGCGGCCGCGGCGGCGCGCAGGTGCGACCGGACGGCGAACTCGTCGAGCTGAGCCCGGGTCAGCCCCCACTTGTCCGCGACGAGTTCGGCTGAGATCCCCTGGGGCACCAGACCCGGGGCGTACCGGGCGGCGACCCGGGGACCGTGCGGGTCGGCGTCACCGCGCGCCGAGCCCATCGGTACCCGGCTCATCGACTCCACGCCGGCGGCGACGGCGATGTCGTACGCGCCGGCCATCACGCCCTGCACCGCGAAGTCGAGGGCCTGCTGTCCCGAGCCGCACTTGCGCTCGATCGTCACCGACGGCACGTGCTCGGGCCAGCCCGCGGCCAGCACCGCCTGTCGCCCGGGCGTCGCCGACTGCTCGCCGTTCTGCCCGACGCAGCCCACCAGGACGTCGTCGACGCTGCCCGGATCGAGGTCGTTCCGGGCGGCGAGTGTCTGCAGCACCTGGGCCAGCAGGTCGACGGGGTGGACCCCGGACAGGCCGCCGCCGGCCTTGCCCCGGCCCATGGGGGAGCGGACTGCGTCGACGATCACGGCAGTGGTCAAGGGGGCTCGCCGTCCTCGGGGTCGGGATGTGGTCGTTGACACAATAACCATGCACACCAATAACATGGATACATGCACGCACCCCGAGAGGACGAGCTGGCCGGAGTGGTCGCTCTCGTCACCGGCGCCGGGCAGGGGATCGGGGCGGCGGCGGCCACGGCGATGATCTGCCGCGGCGCCCGTGTCGCCGTCACCGACGTCGACGGCGAGGCCGCGGAGGCCCAGGCCGAGCGGCTCGGGGACCACGCGCTGGCCGTGCGGTGCGATGTCGCCGACGAGGACTCGGTCGAGGCCGCCGTGCGGCGGGTCGAGCAGGTCCTCGGTCCCGTCAGAGCGCTGCACAACTGCGCCGGGATCAGCCTGCACGGGCGAGGTGACGGCCCCCTGCCCGAGGTCTCCCTCGAGGTGTGGCAGCGCACCCTCGCGGTCAACCTCACCGGCACGTTCCTGGTCTGCAAGCACGTCGTCCCCGGCATGGTGGCCACCGGCGGGGGAGCGGTCGTGAACACCGCCTCGATCGCCGGCACCACCTTCGGCGCCGGCACGGCCGCCTACTCCGCGAGCAAGGCCGGCATCGTCGGCCTGACGAAGTCGCTCGTGGTCACCCACGGCCGGCTGGGCATCCGGGCCAACGTCATCTGTCCCGGCCTGATCGGCGGTACCGGCATGGCCAGGCACGACCGCACCCCCGATGCGGAAGCGGCACTGCTGGCCGGCATCCCCGCGGGCCGGCGGGGGGAGCCCGCGGAGATCGGGGAGCTCGTCGCCTTCCTCGTCGGGCCGTCGTCGTCCTATCTCTCCGGCGCGGTCGTCACCGCCGACGGCGGCTTCACCACCTGATCCACAGCCCCGGCGCCCGCCGGGGTCCAGAACCGAGGAGCAGCTGTGTCCTACGAACTCCCCGACCGTCACCGCGAGCTCCTCGGGCGCGCCCGCGAGGTCGCGAACGAGGTGCGCTGGCGCGCGGCGGAGGCCGACGCGGCCACGGACGTCGACCCGGTGATGCGCGACGCCCTCCGGGAGAGCGGCCTGGCCGGGCTGACGGTGCCGGCCGCCCACGGTGGCATCGACGAGCGGGTCGACTCCCTGGCGGTGACCGTGGTGCGCGAGGCGTTCGGTGGGGTGTCGGCCCACCTGGACTCGCTCTTCGCCATGCAGGGCATCGGTACCTACGGGCTCGCCCTGGCCGCGAGCGAACGGATCCAGCGCGAGTGGCTGCCCCGCGTGGTGGCCCTGGAGGCGATCGCCGCCCTGGCGCTCACCGAGCCGGGTGTCGGGTCCGACCTCAAGTCCATCACCACCACCGTCGTGGAGCGCGACGGCGAGCTGGTGGTCAACGGGCACAAGTCCTTCATCACCAACGCCCCCGCGGCGGCCTTCGTCGTCGTCCTCGCCAAGGAGGACGACGGCTACTCGCTCGTCTTCGTGCCCACCGACATCCCCGGGGTGCGGATCGAGTCCGGCCCGGACCTGATCGCGCCGCACATCATCGGCGACGTCGTCCTCACCGACGTCCGCGTGCCCCTGGACTGCCGGGTCGGGCAGCCGGGCCAGGCGTTCCCCCTGGTGCTGCAGACCCTTGCCACCTTCCGCGTCTCGGTCGCCGGCTCCGCCGTCGGCCTGGCCCAGGCAGCCCTCGACGAGGCGGTCGCCCACACCACGTCCCGCGAGCAGTTCGGCAGCACGCTGGCCCGGCTGGGGCCGATGCCGATGATGCTGGGCACCTGCTGGATGGAGGTCGAGCAGGCCCGCCTGCTCACCTATGCCGCGGCGACCCGGGCAGCCGTCGATCCCCTGGCCGCCCTGCACTGGTCGTCGATGGCGAAGGTGGCCGCCACCGAGGCCGCCGGGCGGGTCGCCGACCGGTGCGTGCAGATGATGGGCCGCTTCGGGGTGGCTACCGGGTCGACCGTGGAGCGGCTGTACCGGAACGCCCGGCCGATGCGCATCTACGAGGGCGGCAACGAGGTACTGCTCGGCCAGCTCGCCAAGACCCTCACCCGGCCGCCGCGTGGCTGACGGGTCAGACCTCCGAAGGGCTAGTAACCCTGATCATGATTAGGTATTATGTCGGTAGTTCGGGGCGACGACCGGAGGGGTGAGCACGACATGCGGACCTACACCGAGCTGGTGCCGGCGTTCCCGGACCAGGCTGACTGGACCCTGGCCGCGGTGCTGCGGCACCACGCGGCGCAGCGCCCCGACGCCGTGTTCCTCGACCTCCCTGCCGAGCAGCGGGTCGTCACGTTCGCAGAGGCGCTGACCGCTGCGGAGTCGATCGCGGATCGGCTGACCCTGGCGGGAGCGCGGGTGGGCGACCGGGTGCTGATCCTCGCCGCCAACAGCTCGCAGTTCCTCCGCACCTGGCTGGGCACCGGTGTCGGCGGCACCGTCGAGGTGCCGGTCAACACGGCCTACGAGGGCGGCTTCCTCGAGCACCAGCTGGTCACGGCCGCTCCGCGCTGGGCGGTCATCGACGACGTCCAGGCCGCCAAGTTCCTGCCGATCGCGGAGAGTGCACGCGTGGTCGAGCACTTCTGGGTGATCGACACCGGCTCCCGGGAGGCGGCGCTGACCCTGCTCCGCGACGCCGGCTGGGCCGCCGACGCCTGGGAGGACCTGATCCGGGGGGCCCGGCCGGGGCTGGAGTGGACGACCCCGCCGCCGCACAGCCAGGCGTCGATCTTCTTCACCTCGGGGACGACCGGACCCTCCAAGGGCGTCGCCATGCCGCACGCGCAGATGTACTTCTTCGGCCAGGAGGTGGTCAGCCTGCAGCGGCTGACCCCGGAGGACACCTACTTCACCTGCACGCCGCTGTTCCACGGCAACGCCCAGTTCATGGCCGCCTATCCCGCGCTGATCGCCGGCGCGCGGCTGGTCTGCCGGCCGAAGTTCAGCGCCAGCCGCTGGGTCGACCATCTCCGGGAGTCCGGCGTCACGGTCACCAACCTGATCGGCGTGATGATGGACTTCGTCTGGAAGCAGGAACCCCGCCCGGACGACGCCGACAACCAGTTGCGCTCGGTCTTCGCCGCGCCCACCGCGACCTCCATCCTGGACGGCTTCAAGTCGCGCTTCGGCATCGAGGCGTTCGTGGAGGTCTTCGGGCTCACCGAGACCAGCGCGCCGATCCTCTCGCCGTACGGCGAGGACCGGCCGGCAGGTGCAGCGGGCCTGCAGGCCGCGGACTGGTTCGACGTCCGTCTGGTCGACCCCGAGACCGACCGGGAGGTGCCGACCGGTGAGATCGGTGAGCTCGTGGTGCGCCCGAAGCACCCGTGGACCTGCTCCATGGGCTACTACGGGATGCCGGAGAAGACCGCCGACGCCTGGCGGAACCTGTGGTTCCACACCGGCGACGCCCTGCGCCAGGACGAGGACGGCTGGTTCTACTTCGTCGACCGCTACAAGGACGCGCTACGCCGCCGGGGGGAGAACATCAGCTCCTACGAGGTCGAGCAGGGCCTGCTCGGCCACGAGGCGGTGCTGGAGTGCGCGGTCATCGGCGTCGCGGCGGACTCCGAGGCAGGTGAGGACGAGGTGATGGCCTACGTGATCACCAGCCGGGAGACCGATCCGCAGGAACTCTGGGACTGGTGCGAGGGCCGGGTGCCGGGCTTCGCCATCCCCCGCTTCATCCGCATCGTGACCGAGCTGCCCAAGACGCCGTCCGAGCGCGTGCAGAAGGCACAACTGCGGGCCCTCGGCGTCACCCCCGACACGAACGACCGGCTGGCCCAGGCCGTGCCGGCCGGCGCGAGCTGAGGGCCGGCCGATGGTCCCCTACCGCTCGATCCTCTTCGTCCCCGGGCACAAGCCCAGGTGGGTCGACAAGGCGCTGGCCGCAGGTGCCGACTGCATCGTGCTCGACCTCGAGGACTCGGTGCCGGCCGATCTCAAGGCCGACGCACGGGCAACCGTGGCCGAGGCCATCGGTGCGCTCCGGGCCCGCGACGACCGGGTGGGGATCTTCGTCCGGGTGAACCCGCTCGAGACGCGGATGACCGGGGCCGACCTCGAGGCCGTGGTCGTCCCCGGCCTGACCGGCGTCTTCGCCCCGAAGATCAGCGTCGCCACCGACGTGCTCCGCTACGACGCCCTGCTGGACCACTTCGAGGCGCGCAACGCCGTGGCCGGGCTGGAGTACATCGTCCCTGTCGAGATGATCGGCGCGATCCAGAACGCCCGGGAGATCGCGCAGGCCTCGCCGCGGGTCGGCGCGATGATCGGCCCGACCGCAGAGCACGCGGACATCGCCCGCGCCGTCGGCTATCAGTGGACGCCGGAGGGGGAGGAGACGCTCTACCTGCGCAGCCGGATCCTGCTGGCCTGCCGGGAGGCCGGCATCCACCCGCTGACCGCCCTGTGGGAGCGGCTGGACGACCTGCCCGGGCTGAAGGCCTTCGCCGAGCGCGGCCGCCGGCTCGGCTTCCGCGGCATGGTCGCGATCCATCCGAGCCACGTGCCGATCGTCAACGAGGCGTTCTCCCCGTCCGCCGAGGACATCGAGTTCCACGAGGGCCTGGTCGCCGCCTACGAGGACGCCGCAGCGGCGGGCGACGGCGCCGTCCGCTACCGGGGCGTGCACATCGACAAGGCCCACGCCGACACGGCGCGCGAGTGGCTGGACCACGCCCGCGCGACGCCGGGCGACGGGCGACCTCCCACGGCGGCCGGGGCCATCCCCGACCCCTGCGACCACCCTCCTGGCGGAGCAGACGCCAACCGCACGGCCACGACGGTTCTCCCCGAGAGGCAGCACTCATGAGCACCGCACCCCTGACCGGCGTGACCGTCCTGGAACTCGGCACGATGTACGCCGCGCCGACCGGGGGACGGATGCTGCGCGACTTCGGCGCCCGGGTGATCAAGGTGGAGGACCCGGACACCGGTGACTTCGCGCGCCAGTGGACCCCGCAGCACGAGGGGCTGTCGCTGGGCTTCGCCCGGCTGAACTCGGGCAAGGAGTCGATCGGCATCGACCTGCGCCGTCCCGAGGGTCGTGACCTGGTGCGCAGGCTGGCGGCACGCGTGGACGTCGTCATCGAGTCCTTCCGTCCTGGCCGGCTGGAGGACTGGGGGCTGGGCTACGACGTCCTCTCCGCGGAGAACCCCGGCCTGGTGCTGACGCGGGTGTCCGGCTTCGGGCAGACGGGGCCGTACCGGAAGCAGCCGGGTTTCGGCACCGTGGCCGAGACCTCGAGCGGCTACGCGTTCGTCAACGGGTGGCCGGACAGCCCGCCCACCTCGCCGCCGTTCGGCTTCGCCGACTCGATCGCCGGGCTCTCCGCCGCGTTCGGGACGGCGACGGCGCTGTTCAACCGCTCGCGGACCGGCCTCGGCGACGTCGTGGACGTCGCGCTGTACGAGCCGCTGATGTTCATCCTCGGCGACCTGATCCTCAACTACACGGCGACCGGGCACATCCAGCAGCGGGTGGGCAACGGCTCGGGGTCGGCCTCGCCCCGCGGCATCTACCAGGCCGCCGACGGCACGTGGCTCTCGATCGCCGCCTCGAACCAGACCATCGCACTCCGGTTGTTCGTCGCGATGGGCCGACCCGAGTTCCGCGACGACCCGCGGTTCGCCACCAACGTCGCCCGGATGGAGCACAACGAGGAGTTGCAGGAACTCGTCAGCGCCTGGGTGGCGCTGCGCCCGCGGCACGAGGTGCTCGCCGTTCTCGAGGCGCACGAGGTGGTGGCCGCGGCGGTCAACGACGCGAAGGACATCGTCGCCGACCCGCACTTCCGGGAGCGCACGCTGGTCGACCTCGCCGGCACGGTGCTCGGCCCGGTCCTCATGCCGGGGCCGGTGCTGCACATGGGCAGCTACGCCGGTCCGGTGTACGACGGCGTGCCGACGATCGGCGAGCACACGCAGGCCGTGCTGCCCGAACTGCTGGGGCTGAACTCCGGCCAACTCGACGAGCTGGGGGCGCTGGGCGTCGTCGGGCCGACGCCGGTCCGCGCGTGATCGGGGGGCCGCCGCATCCCCGGCCCGGCCCGGCCGTCGATCTGACCGGCAGGGTCGCCCTGATCACCGGCGGCAGCCGCGGGCTGGGCTACGAGATGGTGCTCGGCCTGGCCGAGGCGGGTGCCGACGTCGTCATCGCCAGCCGGGACCTGGCCAGCTGCGAGAAGGCGGCCGCGGAGGTCCGGGATCGGACCGGCCGCCGGGCGCTGCCCGTCTCTGCCCACGTCGGCCGCTGGGACGCTCTCGACGACCTCGTCGAGACGGCCTACGACGAGTTCGGGCACGTCGACGTCCTGGTGAACAACGCGGGGATGTCGCCCCGGTACGAAACGGTGGCCGACGTGACCGAGACCCTCTTCGACAAGGTGCTCGGGGTCAACCTCAAGGGCCCGTTCCGGCTCGCCGCCCTCGTCGGCACGCGGATGGCGGCGGGCGACGGCGGCTCGATCATCAACGTGAGCAGCACCGGCGCCGTGCGGCCGCGCGCCGACATCGTCCCGTACGCCGCGGCGAAGGCCGGCCTCAACGCCGTGACCGTCGGGCTGGCGCACGCCTTCGGCCCGACCGTCCGGGTCAACGGGATCATGTGCGGCACGTTCCTCACCGACGTCAGCGCGGCCTGGGACATGGAGGCGTTCGGCCGGCGGGCAGCTGCTTTCGCCCTCGGCCGCGGCGGCCGCCCGGCGGAGATCGTCGGCACCGCGCTCTACCTGGCCAGCGACTGGTCCTCGTTCACCACCGGCACGACCGTCACCGTCGACGGCGGCCAGCCCTGATCGGAGGCATCCCGTGATCATCGACGTCCATTGCCACGCGTGGCCGGACGGCATCGCCGAGCGCGCACTGGGGCCGCGGGTGCCCGACCTGCCGCGCGTCGGTGACGGCAAGATCTCCACGCTCCCCGGCGTGCTGGAACGGTCCGGCGTGGACCGGGGCGTCCTGCTGGGCATCGCGGACACCGCGAAGTACGTCGACGGGACCAACCGGTTCGTCGGGCGCAGCCGGGGGGGCAATCTGCTGGGCTTCGGGACGATCCACCCCGACCTGTCCGTGGACGAGAACCTGGCGAGCCTGCGTCGCAACGGCATCACGGGGGTGAAGCTGCACTCGCTGTTCCAGGGCTTCGCGTACGACGACCGCCGGGTGTGGGACATCCTCGAGGCGTTCGGCTCCGAGATCGCGGTGATCGCGCACGTCGGTGCCGGCGGTGACCGGGAGAGCAACGAGCGGGCGACCCCGGGGATGATCCGGGACATCGTCCGGCAGTTCCCGGACCTGAGGTTGATCGCCTGTCACTTCGGCGGCTACCACCGCCTGGAGGAGGCCGAGGCCGACCTGCTCGGCGAGAACGTCCACCTGGAGACCTCCTGGCCACCGACCATGGCGCTGCTCGCGCCGGAGAAGGTGCGCGAGATCATCGGTGCGCACGGCGCCGACCGCATCGTGTTCGGATCGGACTGGCCCATGGCCGACCCGGCGGCGGAGATCGCCGCCATCCGGGCACTGGGGTACTCCGAGGAGATCACCGCGGGGATCCTCGGTGGCAACTTCGCCCGCCTGATGGGCATCGCCGACGGCGACCCGGCCCCGGGGCCGATCGGGGCGGGGGAGTCCACGGGTGGCTGACGACGTCCTGGTGGACCAGCGTGGGGATGCCACGTGGGTCACCTTGAACCGGCCCGACCGGCGCAACGCCTTCGACCCCGACATGGCCGCGACGATCGTCGAGGCGATCGAGGCCGCCACCCGCAGCCGTGCCGTCGTCATCACCGGCGTGCCGGGCAGCTTCTGCGCGGGGGGTGCCCTCGGCAACCTCGCGCAGCCCGACGTCACGACGATGCGCGGCCTGTACCGGGGCTCGCTGCGGCTGTTCGACGCGGTCCGGCAATGTCCCCGCCCGGTGATCGCCGCGGTCAACGGTGCGGCTGCCGGAGGTGGCAACGAGCTGGTCATCGCGTGCGACCTCGCTGTCGCGGCAACGTCGGCGACCTTCGGGCAGACCGGTCCGCGGGTGGGCAGTGCACCGGTCACCGGCGCGACCAACGTGCTGGGCGTGCAGATCGGTGAGAAGCGGGCGAAGGAGATGGCGTTGCTCTGCCGCCGCTACAGCGCCGCCCAGGCGCTGGACCTCGGCCTGGTCAACTCCGTCGTTGCCGACGAGGACCTCGTCGGTGCGGTTGACGCGCTGGTGGCCGAGCTGGCCGTCCTCTCACCGCGCTACCTCGAGATCGCCAAGGTGAGCTCCAACATCTGGTGGAACGCCGCCCGCGACTCCTTCTCCACCGGCTTGGGCATGCTCGTCCAGTCGATCGGCAGCCCCGACATGGCCGAGGGGGCGCAGGCGTTCCTGGAGAAGCGCCGCCCGCAGTTCCCCGGCCCGGACGCCTGACCGGTACCCGGGCACAGGGTGCCCCGGGCGCGGCCCGGGGCACCCCGCTCAGGCGTCGACCATGCCGATGAGCGGGTCCCCGGCACGCGGTGGCAGGGCGATCGACTTCTTCTCCAGGTAGGTCTGCAGGCCTTCGGGGCCCATCTCCCGGCCGAGGCCCGACTGCTTGTAGCCGCCGAACGGGGTGCCCCAGGCCTGCGGCGCCCCGTTGATGCTCACCATGCCGGTCCGGATGCGCCGCGCCACGCCCAGCGCTGCGTCGACGTCGGCCGACCAGACCGAGCCCGACAGGCCGTAGGGGGAGTCGTTGGCGAGCCGGACGGCCTCGTCGACGTCGTCGTAGCCGATGAGCGCGATCACGGGGCCGAAGATCTCTTCCTGCGCCACGCGCATGGAGTTGGTGACCGCGGCCAGCAAGGTGGGCTCGACGTACCAGCCGTCGCCCACGGACTCCGGACGGCCGCCGCCCGTGGCGACCTCCGCCCCCTCGGAGCGGGCTATGGCGATGTACTCCTCGACGCGATCGCGCTGGCCCTGGCTGACCAGCGGCCCGATGAAGGTCTCGGGGTCCATCGGGTCGCCCACCTTGAGTGCCTCGATCGCGGCGGCCAGGGCGTCGCGGGCATCAGCCTCGAGGGAGCGGGGGACCAGCACTCGGGCCTGGGCGATGCACAGCTGCCCGTTGACGCTCAGGGACATCGGCAGGATCGCCCTGACCATCGCCTCGACGTCCGCGTCGGGCAGCACCACGGCCGCCGACTTCCCGCCGAGCTCCAGGGTCACGCGAGCCATGCGGTCCGCACAGATCTTCATGATCATCTTGCCCGTCTCGGTGCTGCCGGTGAAAGCGATCTTGTCGACCTCCGGGTGGCGGAGGAGATGGTCCCCGGCTTCCCGGCCGGCGGGCATGATCGAGAGGACCCCCTCGGGCAGCCCGGCCTCCGCGAGCGCCTCTCCGAGGGCCATCACGGTCAGCGGGGTCTCCCGGGAGGGCTTCAGGACGACGGAGCAGCCGGCGGCGAGCGCGGGCGCCACCTTGATCGTCGGTGAGCTCAGCGGTCCGTTCCAGGGAGTGATCGCGCCGACCACCCCGACCGGCTCCTCCGCGACGATGCTCGTGTTGGTGCCATCGCTGCGGACGTCGTCGAAGCTGCGGCCGGTGATCAGGTCGGCGTAGTAGCGCAGGTGACGGATCGGGTTGGGCACGTGCGCGCGCTCGGAGAACCACAGCGGACAGCCCAGTTCCGAGGTGAGCAGCCGGGCCAGTTCCGGTAGCCGCTCCTCGAGCCGGGCGGCGGCTTCGCGCAGGACCTCGCCGCGTTCCTCCGGCGACCGGTCGCGCCACACGCCGGCGTCGAACGTCTGGCGGGCCAGCCCGATCGCCCTGTCCATGTCCTCCCGAGTGGCGAGCTGGACGCGCGCAACGGGCTCGAGACCGGCCGGGTTGACGACGTCGATCACCTCGCCGCCGGTCGATGCCTGGCGGCGTCCGCCGATCAACAGCTGCTGGGTTTCCATCACGGTCCTTCGTTCGTCGGTCGGGCACGGGTCGAGTTCGTGAGGAGGTCGTGCAGCTCGCCCGCGATCGCGGGTGCCTCGGCCGCGGCAGCGGGCACCTGTGCCGAGAAGCGCAGGAAGCCGTGGACCAGGCCCGGCACGTGCCGTAGGCGTACCGGCACCCCGGCCTCGGTCAGCCGGGCGGCGTAGGCCAGGCCCTCGTCACGCATGGGGTCCAGGTCCGCGACGACCAGCACGGTCGGCGGCAGGCCGGCCAGGTCCGCGGCTCGCAGCGGTGCGGCCAGGTGGTCGGCGCGTCTGTCCGTGGCGGGGAGGTAGTGGTCCCAGAACCACGCCATCTCCCGCGGGCCGAGCAGGAGGCCCTGGCCGTTGGAGACATACGAGGCGCGGGTCAGATCGGCGTCCAGCACCGGGTACACGAGCAGCTGCCCGGCCAGCCGCGGCCCGTCGTCGTCCCGGGCGCGGAGGGCGCAGGCAGCGGCCAGCGCGCCGCCGGCGCTGTCCCCGGCGACCACGAGTGGTCCTCCCCGGGCCAGCTCGCGTGCCGCCCAGCGGAGCCCGCTGTAGGCGTCGTCGAGTGGCGTCGGGAACGGGTGCTCCGGGGCGAGCCGGTAGTCGACCGAGAGCACGGTGCAGCCGGCGTCGGCCGCGAGGTGCCGGCACAGCGCGTCGCTGTACTCCAGATCGCCGGTGACCCAGCCACCGCCGTGGAGGTACACGACCGTGGCCAGCGGTTCGGCACCGTCCGGACGGTAGAGCCGTCCGCGGACCGACCCGCCGTCGACCGGCAGGTCCACGTCCCGCACGTCGCGCACGTCCGGGCCGGCGGCGCACAGGGCGTTCCCGGCGCCGACCCGCGCCCGCGCTTCCGCCGGCGTGCTCCGGATCAACGGCGTCGCGCCGGACGCCGTGGCGGCGGCGAGCAGCCCGGCCACCTGCGGGTCCAGCGATGGGTGCTGTGCCACGTCGGTCTCCTCGCGGGTCAGACCGCGAGGAAGCCCTCGTAGTCGCGGGCGGCGATCTCCTCGCAGTGCCGGCGGTACGTGCCCACGCCGCCGACATAGGGCATGAAGACCCTCGGCTTGCCGGGCACGTTGGCCCCCAGGTACCACGAGTTGCCCTTCACGAAGAGCGTGCCGGCGGCGACCTCGTTGACGTGCTCGACCCAGGCGTCCTCCGCGGCGGTCTCGGCCTCCACGACGGCGAGGTCGTTCTTGCGGAGCCACTCGATCAGGTCGCTGATCCACTCGACGTGCTGCTCGATGGAGACGACGACGTTGCTGATCACCGACGGACTGCCCGGTCCGGTCACGATGAACAGGTTCGGGAAGCCGGCGGTCGACACACCGAGGTAGGTGCGCGGGCCCGCCGCCCACTTCTCCTTCAGTGACAGTCCGCCACGGCCCCGGACGTCGACCCGCAGGAGTGCGCCGGTCATGGCGTCGAAGCCGGTGGCGAAGACGATCGCGTCCAGTTCGTACTCGGCCTCCGTCGTCCGCAGCCCGTGCTCGGTCAGGGTCTCGATCGAGGCCGACCGCACGTCGACGAGCGTGACGTTCGGGCGGTTGTAGGTGGCGTAGTAACCGGTGTCGACGGTGACCCGCTTCGAGCCCATCGGGAAACCGGACGGCGTCAGCGTCTCGGCCACCGCGGGGTCCGCCACGATCTCCCGGATCTTGGCCCGGACGAACGCGGCCGCGGTCTCGTTGGCCTCCTCGTTGCTGAGCAGGTCGTTGAACGCCCCGATGAACCCGCCACCACCGAGTTGCCAGCGGGCCGCGTACTCGGCCGCGCGCTCCTCGTCGGTGGCCGCCAGCGCCGAGCGGTCGTTCCAGGTCCGGGTCTGCCCGTTGCGGCTGTAGCGCATGAGGCGGCGCAGCTCGGGATATCGGGACTTCGTCTCGTGCTGGTCCGCGGGGGCCAGCGGCCGGTTCTGTGCCGGGAGGCTGTAGTTCGCCGTGCGCTGGAACACGGTCAGGTGCTCGGCCTGCTCGGCGATGACGGGGATCGCCTGTGTCCCGGACGAGCCGGTGCCGATCACCCCGACCCGCCTGCAGGTGAAGTCCACTCCCTCGGCGGGCCAGTGGGCGGTGTGGTAGGTCTCGCCGCGGAACTCCGACAACCCGGGGAAGTCGGGGATCCGGGCCGCGGACAGGTTGCCGGTCGCCATGACGACGTACCGGGCCTGCACGCGGTCACCGCGGTCGGTGGTCACCCGCCAGGCCTGGTCCGCCTCGTGCCAGACGACGGCCTCCACCCGGGTCTCCAGCTGGATGTCGCGCAGGAGATCGAACCGCTCGGCCACGTGCTGCAGATACCGCAGCAACTCCGGTTGCGCCGGGTACCGCTCCGTCCACTCCCACTCCTGCTCGAGCTCGGGCGAGAAGGAGAAGGAGTACTCCATGCTCTCGACGTCGCACCGGGCACCCGGGTAGCGGTTCCAGAACCAGGTGCCGCCGACACCGCTGCCGACCTCCAGGGCACGGACTGTGTAGCCGAGCTCGCGGAAGCGGTGGACGGCGTACAGGCCGGCGAACCCGGCACCGACGACGAGGACGTCCAGCTGCCGGGTCGGCGCCGCGTCCTCCGGCCACTCGGTGTGCCGGCCTGCGTCGGCGAGCGGACCGAAGCCGGGCTCGTCCGGCGCACCGCCCGGTACCTCCCCGGGCACCTCGCGGGAGACGACGCCGGGCACATCGGCCGGCACCGTGATCAGGGTCGGCCCACTCTGCTGGTCCTGCGGCATCCGTCGTCCTCCCGAGGGGCGTGCGCTGCGGCACCGGGCCGCGCGGCGCGGGCGGGGCGCCCCGACGGCAGCCCCTAAACCATGCGTATGGATACTAGCGTCTGTTAGGTGGATCACGCGAGGCCCGACCGTGCAGGACGTCCGGCCGGCGTTCTTGACCTGGGTCGGAACAGTGGCTTAGCTTACATTCCATGATCAGAGTTCGCTCTGACGGCTGCGCCGGGAGGGATCGGGAGTGGTGACTGCGACGACCGAGCGCACCGGCCTGTACATCGGTGGTCGCTGGGTGGCATCCCAGGGGACCGATCGGGTCGAGGTGCGTAATCCGGCCACCGGTTCCCTCGTGGGCAACGCGGCGCTGGCCTCGCCGGCCGACATGGACGCCGCGGTCGCAGCGGCCAGATCGGCGTTCGACTCGGGGGTGTGGGCGCACACCCCGCCGGCCGAGCGGGCAGAGGTGCTGCACCGGGCGGCCGACGCGCTCGAGGAGCGGGCGCCTGAACTCGCCGCCCTGATCACCGCCGAGCTGGGCTGCCCCATCTGGTTCAGCCAGAGGGCGCACGTGCCGAACCCGGTCCGGATGATGCGGTACTACGCCGACCTCACCCGCGACTTCGCCTACGACGAGCGGCGCACCGACGGCACGAACACCAGCCTCGTCACCCAGGAGCCGGTCGGCGTCGTCGCTGCCATCACGCCCTGGAACGGCCCGCTCAGCACGCCCACCGTGAAGGTCGCTCCGGCCCTCGCTGCCGGGTGCTCGGTGGTGCTCAAGCCTCCGCCGGAGACCCCGCTCACCGCGTACGCCCTCGCCGACGCCCTCGCCGAGGCAGGCCTCCCGGAGGGCGTGCTCAGCATCGTCCCGGCCGGTCGTGATGCCGGTCAGCACCTCGTCGAGCACCGGGACGTCGACAAGGTGGCGTTCACCGGCAGCACCGCGGCCGGTAGGAAGATCATGGCCACGTGTGCCGACCGGATCGCCCGGGTGACCCTCGAGCTCGGCGGCAAGTCGGCCGCCGTCGTCCTCGACGACGCCGATGCCGATGCGGTCGTCGCCGCGCTGCTGCCGATGGCGCTGCTGGTCAACGGCCAAGCCTGCATCGCGCAGACGCGGGTCCTGGTGCCGCGGGCCCGGGAGGACGAGTTCGTCGAGGCGCTGGCAGAGGCGCTGCGCGGCCAGCGGGTCGGCGACCCGATGGAACCGGGCACCGCGATCGGTCCCCTGGTGAGCGAACGGCAGCGGGACCGGGTGCAGGGGTACATCGACATCGGCCGGTCGGAGGGTGCTCGGGTGGTCGTCGGCGGCGAGCGGATGCAGCTGCCCGCCGACCTGGCCGGCGGCTGGTTCGTCCCGCCGACCCTGTTGGTCGGCGTGCACAACTCGATGCGCGTCGCCCAGGAGGAGATCTTCGGTCCCGTCCTGGCCGTCATCGCCTACGACGACGACCGGCAGGCGGTCGCGATCGCCAACGACTCGCCCTACGGGCTGTCGGGTTCGGTGTGGAGCAGCGATCCCGACCGGGCACTGGCGGTGGCCCGGAGGGTCCGCACCGGCATGCTGAGCCTCAACGGGCAGCCGCAGGCCTTCGGCACCCCCTTCGGCGGCTTCAAGCAGTCGGGCATCGGGCGCGAGATGGGGCCCGAGGGCTTCCGCGCCTACCTCGAGACCAAGTCGATCGCCGTCGGTCCCTGACCGAGGCCGGACCGGAGGAAGCGATGACGCAGGACGAACTGGCCGACCTCCGACAGCGGGTGCGCCGGATCGAGGAGATCGAGCGCGCCCGCGGCTTCCTGCTCACCTACGCCGAGACGGTGGACGACCCCGATCCCGAGACGGCGGCCGGCCTGTTCCGGGAGGACGCCGTCCTCAGCACGGCACGAGGGATCGCGCGGGGCAGGCCGGAGATCCGGGACTTCTTCCGGTCCGCGTTCGCGGCCGATCGCTCCGAGAAGCGGCACTTCCTGGTGAACCAGCGCGCGACCTGGCTCGAGGACGGCCTGGTCCGGCTCGAGTCCTACTTCCACTTCGTCGGCCGGCTGCCGGACACGTCGGTCCTGGGCTGGGGGCGCTACGACGACACGGTGGACGTCTCGGGGGAACGGCCGTGCTTCGCGGCCAAGACGATCGCCCTGGACGTGCGCACCGACCTGACGCAGGGCTGGGCCCGGCCGCCCGGGGAGGGGGACCTCTGATGGGCCGCTTCGACGACCGCGTGGTCGTGGTGACCGGCGGGGCGAGCGGGATCGGCGCGGCCTGCGTCCGCCGCTTCGTCGCCGAAGGCGCCTCTGTCGTCGTCGCCGACGTGCAGGACGGTCCGGGTACGGCGCTCGCCGCCGAGCTGGGGGACCGCACCGACTACGTCCGCACCGACGTGACGGCGGAGGAGGACATCGCCAGGCTGGTCGACGGCGTCGTCGAGCGGCACGGCCGGCTCGACGTGCTCTTCGCCAACGCCGGCGTCTTCGGTGCCGTCGGGCCGATCGCCGAGTCGCGGACCGTCGACGTCGACCTCACGATCGCGGTCAACCTGCGCGGTGTGCTGCTGAGCCTCAAGCACGGCGCCCGCGTGATGCTGCCGCGGGAGCAGGGCGTGCTGATCGCGACCGCGAGCCCGGGCGGGATCATCGGTGGGGTCGGTCCGCACACCTACAGCGCGACCAAGGCCGGGATCATCGGGCTGGTCCGATCGGTGGCGGCCGAACTGCGCCCGCACGGGATCCGGGTGAACACCCTCGTGCCGGGGGCGGTCGTCTCGGCCATGACGGCGGACGCCGTGGCCGGCGACGCCGCGGACCTCGACCGCGCGACCGAGGCCATGCAGGCCAACGCGCTCTTCGGTCGCCCAGGCGTTCCCGACGACATGGCCGGCGCCGTGGCGTTCCTCGCCAGCGACGACGCCCGCTACATGACCGGCAGCGAGCTGGTGGTCGACGCCGGCTACACGCACGCCGGTGGGTCGGCCGCCTTCTCGCACGGCCGGTTCGTCGGCTCCGCGGCGATGCTCGAGGGCGGCCGCCGCAGCGCCTGACCCCGAGCACCAGAACGGCCTTCGACGGAACGACGAGAGGACACGACGATGCTGGGCAACAAGACGGTGCTGATCACCGGTGCCGCGCGGGGCATGGGGCGCGAGTTCGCCCTCGAGGCCGCGCGTCAGGGGTCCCGACGGGTGGCGGTCACCGACATCGACGAGGCCGGGCTGGACGAGACCGCCGACCTCGTCCGGGCCGAGGGCGCCGACGTGCACGTCGCGGTCGCCGACCTGCGCAGCTCCACCGACATCCGTGCGGCAGTGGACTCCACCACTGCCTGGGCCTCCGGCCTGGACGTGCTGGTCAACAACGCCGGGGTGTTGGAGCACTTCTTCACCGACCCGGCGAACGTGACGATCGAGGACCTCCCCGAGGACGTGTGGGACGCGGTGTTCGACATCAACCTCAAGGCGATGTGGCTGGCCACCAAGTTCGCCGCCCCGGCCCTGCGGGCGTCGACCCGCGGTCCGGCGATCGTGAACGCCTCATCGGTGGCCGGGATGCACGGTTCCAAGGCGCCCGCGTACGGCGCCAGCAAGGGTGCGGTCCTCCAGCTCACGCGGACGACGGCGATCCACCTGGCCCCGGTCGTGCGGTGCAACGCCTTCTGCCCGGGGTCGATCGAGACCCCGATGAGCGCCGCGCACCTCGCCGCAGCCACGGACAAGGCCGCCACCGCGCGGTCGATGTGGGGCACCCACCTGATCCCGCGGATGGGCGAGGCGCAGGAGGTGGCCAAGGCCGTCTGCTGGCTGGCCAGCGACGAGGCCTCCTTCATCACCGGCGCGGTCATCCCCGTCGACGGCGGGACGACGGCTTGGCGGGGCATCCGCGAGGACTGAGCACCGCCGCCGGCCCCTCGGGCCTTGGCAGGTCGTCGCGCGGCCGGACGAAACTCGGAACGGCGGAGGCCGGCCGGCGCCACGACCTCGAGGGCCGCTGCGACGTGATCTGGCGGCCTTCCTCCGGGGCGATCGGGACGAGGCCGTCGCCGCGCTAGCGTGCCTGCGCCCCACGACCTGCCAGCCCGTCCACCGGGCCGGTCGGGGCGCGTCGGTTCGAGGTCGTCGTACGTCCGCGTCACGGGCAATCCAGGTCGGGCGCTGCCTCGACCTAGGCAACAACCATGATTATGAATACTCTGTATCGCGGATCACTTCGGTGGGTCCGGGACCAACGACAGGGAGCGACCATGGCACTCACGTTCGGACTCGCGCTGATGAACGACTTCCCGCCGGAGGTCGCGCCGCACTCGCGGATCGGTGAGATGCGTGAGCAGGTGCGGGCCGCCCGCGACGCCGGCATCAGGTCCGTCTGGGTGCTCAACCACTACCTCGGCAACATGCCCACGCTGGCACCGCTGCCGACCCTCGCCGCGCTCGCCGAGCACGCGGGCGGGATGTCGCTCGGCACGAACATGTTCATCCTCCCGCTGCGCCACCCGGTCGGGGCCGCCGAGGAGTTCGCCACGCTCGACCAGATCACCGGGGGGCACGCGATCGCCGGTGTCGGCATGGGCTACCGGAGCAACGAGTTCGAGGCGTTCGGCGTACCGATGGACGAGCGGGTCGAGCGCTACGAGGAGAGCGTGACGCTCATGCGCCAGCTCTGGACCAACGAACCGGTCACCTTCGAGGGCAAACACTTCACCGTCCGCGACCAGAAGATCGGCATGCCGCCGGTGCAGGCGGG
>Ga0210040_10002397_pt1 | contig 26512 bp, 22 predicted proteins | sample CryGeyCG12114_NA_FD_185462 | JGI IMG/M metagenome (GOLD analysis project Ga0210040, IMG submission 185462) | Groundwater microbial communities from aquifer - Crystal Geyser CG19_WC_8/21/14_NA (SPAdes) (version 2) | ecosystem: Environmental > Aquatic > Deep subsurface > Groundwater | place: USA... | reverse complement strand
CGGAGGACCCCCCCCCATGACCGCAGTGAAGAAGACGCTCGCCCTGTCCGCCGCCCTCGCCCTGGCCGCGCTGCCCCTGGCGGCACCGGCGATGGCCGCGAGCAGCGGCACGACCGAGCTGAGCAGCAGCCTGACCCAGCTCAACGACAGCGGCGTCACCGCCGACGTCACGGGCTCGATCTCAGGGACCGAGCTGACCATCAACATCACCCCCAGCGGCCTCCTCGAGGGTGCGCCCCACGCGCAGCACATCCACATCGGTGGCGCGGGCATGTGCCCCTCGAACGACGACGAGGGCTCGGGGGCCGACGGCGCCCTGCAGGTGACGGACGCGGCCGACCAGTACGGCGCCATCGCCGTCTCGCTCACCACCGACGGCGACTCCTCGCCCGACAGCGGCCTCGCCGTCGACCGCTTCCCGGTCGGCAACGCCAGCTACAGCCGGACGCTCGAGGTCTCCAGCGAGATGGCGCAGCAGATCGCGGACGGTGACGGCGTCGTCGTGATCCACGGCGTGGACCTCGACGGCAGCGGCGCCTACGACGGCGACGTCATGTCGGACCTCGACCCCACCCTGCCCGAGGAGGCCACCGACCCGGCGGCCTGCGGCACGCTCGACGTCGCCTCGATGTCCATGCCGGGTGGCGGCGCTGACACCGGTGCCGGCGGCGCGGCGGGCACCGACGACATGGCTCTGGTCGCCGGCGGCGCTGCTGTCGTCGCCGCGGGCGCGGCGGGCCTCGTCTACACCCGTCGCCGCGCGGCCCAGCGCAGCTGACACCAGCTCCACCTCTCGCGACCCCGACGACCGCGCCTCCCCCTCCCGGGGGGAGGACGCGACCGTCGGGGTCGCGGCGGCTCGGGCGCCGTCCGGGCTGCCGTGGTGCCACCCGGGCGGTCGCTCCGACTCGCCTGCGCGCACCCCGCTCGCCCCGCTCAGCACCGGAGGGACCGATGACTCCCGCAGCCCGACTCCCCCGCCCCCGTCTGCGGCAGCGCGCGGTGCAGGCGGTCACCGCCGGCACGGCCGTCGTCCTGGCCGCAGCGCTCGCCGTCGGCGCCGCCCAGAGCGGGGACCAGAGCGGGGACCAGAGCGGGGACCAGAGCGGGGCGGGCGCCGTCGTCGTCGCTGGCCACCACGGCGGGACGGCGCTCGCACCGGCCGTCGCGGGCGTCGCGGCCGGATCCGACGTCGACGCCGCAGCGCCCGCGACGCGCGACCCGCACGACCACGGGGAGCTCGAGGTCACCGTGATGCTCGCGGTCGACGGCCAGACCCGGGTGCAGGGACCGGTCGAGCCCGGGGCCTTCTTCTCCTTCGTCAACCACACGGAGGCGGACCAGCTGCTCACCACGCCCGACGGCGCCCTCACCGCGGACGTGCCCCTGCGGCGCCTGGTGACGGTGCAGGCGCCGCAGGCGCCCGGCACCTACCGCCTCGTCTCCACCACCGACCCGACGGTGAGCGCCGAGCTGGTCGTCGAGCGCCCGAGCGCCTGAGGACCGGGACGCCGCAGCGTCACGACGCCGGGAGCACCTCCTGCACCCGCCAGGAGCCGTCCTCCCGGACGAGCCGCAGGCGCACGGGAACCTCCTCGCCGCGCGGGACGCTCGCCAGCACCTGCCCGTCGTCGTCGACGAGCTCGTGGGCGGACGTGCGCGAGACGACGTCGACCACCGCCTCACCGGGCCCCGGGACGGAGGCGACGGAGCTCCGGAGCACCTCCGTCTCCAGGTCCGCGAGCCTCACCCGTCGCCGCGTGAGGTCGGCCAGGCGCGCCAGGTCCTCCTCGAGCGCCGGGGACCCCGGCGCCGCCGCACGGGCGAGCGTCCCGCCGTCCCGCGTGGCGAAGCCCCGGGCCCTCAGCCCGGCGAGCACGCGGACGGCGGCGACCGGGTCGGAGCCGCGCAGCACCTCCTCCTCCTGGTCTCCCGCGAGGACGACGTCGGCGGGCTCCGGCCCGGCACCTGCGGGTGCCGCGTCTGCGGGCGCCGCGGACGGCGCCCTCCCGCCCGCGGCGGGCGCGTCGGCGACGGACTGCTCGGCCGCAGCCCCGCCCGCGGGGGCGCCCGGACGCGCGGGCTCGCCGCCGCGGTCGGGCAGCTCCTGCGCCACGGGCGTCGTCTTCCACCCGGGCAGCAGGGCCGACCCGAGCACCGGGAGGACCAGCACCAGGAGCGCGGCGGCGGCCAGGACCCCGACAGCTGCGAGCACGGAGGTGCCGACGGCGGGACGGCGGCGCCCGCCGTGGTCCTCCACCAGGCCCTTGCCGCGCCGACGAGCCGGCCCCGGGGCACGTCCGCCTGCGCGGAGGCGCCCGAGGGCTCCTGGTCCGCGTGCGACGTCCTCGGCGGGTGCCGCCTCGGGCGACGTCTGCCGCGCTGCGGCGCGCACGCGGTGGGTGATGACCTCGTCCGGTGGGGCGGACGGGTCGGTCGGCACCAGCCGCACCGGCTCCGCCCCGGCGCTCTCCCACGCCCGGCGCGCCAGGGCGCGCGCGTCCGGGCGCCGCTCGGGGTCGGGCTCGAGGCAGTCCTCGACGAGGTCGACGAGGTCGCGCGGGACGTCGGGACGCAGCGTCACGAGCGGTGGCCGCTGCGACGGCGGCCCCGGGACCAGGGCCGTGAGCGCGTGCCACGCGCAGGCGCCGAGGGCGTGCACGTCACCCTCCGGTGTCGCGGGTCCCCCTGCGGCCCGCAGCCCGTCCGCGTAGCCGGGGGTGAGCTCGAGCGCGTGGGCGAGGTCGGCGCCCGCGGGGTGCGGCGGCGCCTCGTCGAGAGGCGTCCCGCCGGCCGGGGAGGGCCTGCCCGCTGCGACCAGCCCCGCGGTCCCCAGGTCGGCCAGGAGGGGGCGGCCGTCGTCGGCGAACAGGACGTTGCCGGGCGTGACGTCCCCGTGCACCACCCCGGTCGCGTGGAGGTCCGCGAGGACGCCCGCGAGGGGCACGAGCACCGTGACGACCTCACCGGGGTCCAGGGCGCCGCGCTCGGCCACGAGGGCCGCCAGGCTGGCCCCCGGGGCGTGGTCGAGGACGAGGACCGGCCGCGGGAGGGCCTCCTCCGTCTGGGCCAGCCCGTGCAGGCGCACGAGGTGGGGGTCGTCGAGCGCGGCCAGCAGCGAGGCCTCGCCCTCCAGCCGCCGGCGGGCGTCGGCGTCCCCCGCCACCGAGGCGCGCAGCACCTTGAGGGCCACCGGCGCCCCGGTGGCCACCTCGTGGGCCCGCCACACCTCGCCCGACCCGCCGCGCCCGAGGAACCGCTCGACCTCCCAGCCGGGCACGCGGGGCGCTGCGCCGGGGGCGCCCCGTCCGGCGACCGCACCTCGCCCGGGGTCCGGCGGCCCGGGGGCGGCGAGCGGCCAGGAGGAGGGCAGGTCGCCGCGCACCTCCGCGACCTCCTCCCACCACGCCCCACCGGGGGCGTCGCCGCCGCTCGGCCGGTCCTCGCCGCGGTCCTCGCCACCGACCCCGCCCCGGTTCCCGCCCGCTGCATGTCGTCCTGCCACCCCCGCAGTGCAGCGCGGGGAGGGAGCGGCCCGCAGTCGTCGTCCACAGGCCCTGACGCTCGGGCCCCGCGGCCTGGCGCCCCGCAGGTGGGCTGCACCCCCGAGGTCGTCCCCGGCACCGCCCCGCAGGGCCGTCGGCGTCTGCGCGAGGATGCTCGCCATGCCCGCTGACGCACCGACGATCGTCGCCACCTCCGGGGGCCTGCGCCCCGGGAGCCGGACCCGCCTGGAGCTCTCCGGGCTGGTGCACCACGCCGTGGAGCTCGCCGGCGTGGCCGGCCGTGCGCCGCGCCTGGTGCACGTGGGGACGGCCGGCGGCGACCAGCGGTGGTTCCAGGCCGAGCTGTCCGACGCCGCGCGCGTGGCGGGCTTCGACCTCACCCACCTGAACCTCTTCCCCATGCCGTCGGTCGAGGACCCCGCCGAGCTGCTGGGCTCGGCCGACGTCGTCTGGGTCGGCGGCGGGAGCGTCGCCGGGCTGCTCGCGATGTGGCGCCTGCACGAGCTCGCCGGCGCCTTCGAGGCCGCGTGGCGGGCCGGCGTCGTCCTCGCCGGCGTGAGCGCCGGGTCCCTCTGCTGGCACGTCGGCGGGCCGACCGACTCCTTCGGCCCGGACCTGCGGCTCGTCACCGACGGCCTCGCGCTGCTGCCCTACGGCAACGGCGTCCACTACGACTCCGAGGCGCAGCGCCGTCCCCTGGTCCAGCGGTCCGTGGCCGCCGGGGACCTGCCGCTGACGTACTGCACCGACGACGGCGTCGGGCTCGTCTACCGGGGCACCGAGCTCGTCGAGGCCGTCAGCGACGTCCCCGGCGGGGGCGCCTACCGCGTGGAGCGCGACGCCACCGGTGCGGTGCCGCGGGCGGTCGAGACCCGCCTCGAGCCGCGGCTGCTCGGCTGAGGTCCGGCGAGCCCGCGGTCGCCCGCGGGCTCGGCGTGCTGGCGGCGCGCTCAGACGCCGGGCGTCTCGACGGCGACCACGCGGCCCTGCTCGGCGCTGACCCGTGCCGCGTCGACGACCGCGAGCACGTGCACGGCGTCGACCGGGTCGACCGGCACGGGCCCCTCGCCGCGCACCGCGGCCGCGACGGCCCGGTAGTAGTCGGCGTGCCCGCCCGGCGCGGTGGCGACCCGCTCGCGCTCCAGCGCCCGGACGAGCCACCCGGTGTGCCCCGCGTCGTCGTCGAGGTCACCGGCGAAGCCCGACGCCTCTCCCTCGAAGGAGACGACCACGTACGCCCCCCGCGTGCCGAGCACGCGCGTCCGGGGCCCGGGGGCACCGGCGGCGCTGACGGCCGACAGGTGGCTGCGGACCCCGCCGGCGTGGCGCAGCGCGAGGAAGGTCGTGTCCTCCGCCGGGGTGAGCAGGGCGGAGACCTCCGCGTACACGGACTCCACGGGGCCGAAGAGCTGGACGGCGGAGTCGACGAGGTGGGTCTGCAGGTCCAGCAGCAGACCGCCGCCCTCCGCCGGCGGCGCGCTCTCGCGCCAGCGGTCCTTGGGCACGGGGCGCCAGCGCTCCCAGCGCCGCTCGAAGCGGACCACGTCACCGAGCTCGCCGGAGCCCAGGAGCGCCGCCAGGGTGCGCTGCTCGTCGTCCCAGCGCCGGTTCTGGAACACCGTGAGCAGCGCTCCGGCGTCCCGGGCCGCGCGCACGACCCGCGCGGCCCCGGCGGCGTCGACCGCGAGCGGCTTGTCGACGACCAGGGGGCGCCCGACCTCGACGCAGGCGAGCGCCTGCTCCTCGTGGACGCCCGACGGGGAGGCCAGGACGACGACGTCGACGCCCTCGGGGCCGGTCCCGGCCGCCAGCACCGCCGCGAGGTCGTCCACGACCCGGGCTCCGGGGACCTCCTCCGCCACCGCTGCGCGGCGCTCGGGGCTCGCGGTCGCCACGAGCGCCACCTCCAGCCCGGCCTCGCGCAGCAGCGGGGCGTGGATGCCCCGGCCGGCGCTGCCGTAGCCGACGAGGCCGACCCGCACGGGCGCGCCGGGCCTCACGGCCGCACCTCCGCGACGGGGGCGGGCCGGCGGACGGGCGGGACGGGGTTGGTCGTCACGGGGCCGATCCTGCCCGGGAGGACGCCGGCTCGCACCACTGCGCGGCCGGTCCCCGGCAGCGCCCGGCGAGGACCTCGCCGGCTCGCCCGGTGGTCGCGAACCCCGGGGCTGGTGGAGGCTGGGCGCCGTGCGCTTCCGTACGCAGACCGGGTGGTGACGAGCCGTGAGACCGGTCTCCTCCCCCGACGCCCGCCCCGACGCCCCTGCCGACACCACGAGGATCAGCCGCTTCGAGGTGAGGGCGCTGCTCGGCTGGGCAGCGCTCGTGCTGGGCGCCGTGCCGTTCCTGCTGCTGTGGCTGCTGGTCCAGCGCTCCTGGGCCCCGCTGCCCGCCCTGGACGGCGACGTCGCCGCCGACCTCAACGCCGCGGTCAGCAGATCCCCGGTCCTGGTCACGGTGCTGCGCGCGGTCACCACCCTCGGTGACACGGCCACCGTCGTCCTCGTCTTCGTCCTGGCCACGGTGTTCCTGCTGGTCCGCGGGCAGCGGCGGCTCGCCGTCTTCGCCGCGACCACCGGCATCGGCCTGGCTGTGCTGGTACCGCTCACCAAGGCGATCGCCGACCGGGCGCGCCCGGTCCTGGACTCCCCCGTGGTCGAGACGCCCTCCGGCGCCAGCTTCCCCAGCGGGCACGCCATGGGCTCGCTCGTGACGGCGACCGTCGTGCTCCTGCTGGTCCTGCCCGCCGTGCGCCGCCGTCGGCGCCCCTGGCTGGTCGCGGCCACCGCGCTGGCCGTCCTCGCGGTCGGGGCCACCCGCCTCGCGCTCGGCGTCCACTTCGTCTCCGACGTGCTCGCGGGCTGGGCGCTGGGCGCGGCGTGGCTGGCCGTCACCACCGCCGCCTTCCGCGGCTGGCAGCACGAGAGCGGCATCGCCACCGACGAGCCCCTGGACCCGCTGGAGATCGCCGCGGACCGGGCTCCCCGCGCTCCCTGGGCAGCTCCGACCGACCAGCCCGTCCTCACGACGGCGCTGCGCCTGCTCGTCGTCGCGGCGGGGCTGCTCGCCGTGCTGACCGCCCTGGGCCTGACGGTCACGAGGGTGCTGGGCGACACGTGGCTCGGCCGGCTCGACCGCGGCGTCGCGGCGTGGGCCGTCGAGGTCCGCAGCCCCGGGCTGACCTCGGTCGCCGACGCCGTGGACTCGCTGTCCAGCACCTCGGCCGTGCTGGGCGTCGGCCTGTCGCTGGCCACGACCACCCTGGCGGTCACGCGCTCCTGGCGGCCGGTCGCCTTCGTGGGAGTGGCTCTGGGCGGCGAGGTGCTGCTGCACGTGCTCGTCTCCCAGCTGGTCGGCCGGCCGCGCCCGGCGGTGGCGGACCTGACCTCGGAGCTGCCTGCGGCGGCCAGCTGGCCCTCCGGGCACACCACCGCCGCAGCCGCCCTGTACGGGGCCGTCGCCGCGGTGGTCCTGGCCCTCTCGCGCAGCCGGTGGCGCTGGGCGGTGCTCGCGATCCCTCTCGTGCTCGCCCCGGTGGTCGGCGGGTCCAGGGTCTACGTCGCCGCGCACCACCTCACGGACGTCCTCGCCGGGCTGGCGCTCGGGGGGCTGTGGGTCTGGGCCTGCGCGGTCCTGCTCCTGCCCCGGGCGGGGCGCCCTCGCCACGTCCGCCCCGGCGCCCGGTGGCGTCCCACCTGCCCTGGTGCGGCCGAGCAGGTCGCACCAGGGCCCGGTCGACCCTCGGTGACGACCGTGTCGCCCGTCACGAGGAGGCCACGAGCGCCAGCCCCTCGGACCGGTCGCGGGGGCGGGGAGCGGGGTGGAGGCGTCCACCGCCACCCGCCGCAGGTCAGGAGGCCGGGGTGACGTCCTCGTCCTCGTCCCGGCGACGCTCGCGCTCGTCCTCGACGCCGCTCGAGAGCGCGCCGAGCAGGCGGCGCAGCGCCGTGGTGACGGCGCCGGCCATCTCGCGCCCGCGGCGGCCGGGCATGTGCTCCGCCCTGCTCGCCGGGCTGCCCGCCTTCGGCAGCCAGAGCAGCTGGGTGCCCGTCGCGGCGCTGTTCGTGGATCCTGACCGGCACGGCCCTGGCGCTGGCGGCCAGCGAGCTCGTGCCGCCCGACCCCCTGCTGGTCCCGCTCGTGGTGGGCGCCGAGGTCCGCCAGGACGCTGCCGACCGAGGAGGTGGACGAGGTCCGCACGTCGGTGCAGGCCGCGACGACGGCTCCCAGCGGGGCGCAGCACGAGTGCCCCTGCGCGCGGACTCCCCGGGCAGCAGATGCGCCAGCTGCCACGCGACGAGCGCGGCGACGGCCGCCACCAGCGCCATCTCCAGCCGCGGCCACCGCCCCCAGCCCGCGAGCCGGACGACGTCCCTCGGGCTCTCCACCGTCCCACGCAGACGCCGAGCACGCTCCATCACCGTCAGCCGCGCGGACTGGCACCGCCGGAGCGCCCCGGCGCGGCTGCACGGGCTCCGCGAGCAGGCTCGTCCCGAACCCCACCGTGCCCGGACCACCGCCGACAGGGTGACGACCAGGACGGCCAGCAGAGCGATGACCACGCCTGAGGCCTCCCAGCCCCGTCCGACCCGAGCCTCGCCCGGGCGTACCGTCGGTTCATGCGCTTCCACCACGTGGGGTTCGGGTCCGACGCCGTGGAGTACCGCCGGGGGTGGGAGCTGCAGCGCGCCGCCCACGCCGAGGTCGTCGCCGGGGCCGAGGACGTCGTCCTCCTCCTGGAGCACGAGGCCGTGTACACGGCCGGCAAGCGGACCTCGGCGCACGAGCGGCCGTTCGACGGGACGCCCGTCGTCGACGTCGACCGTGGCGGCAAGATCACGTGGCACGGGCCGGGGCAGCTCGTCGGCTACCCGATCACCCGCCTGCCGGACCCGGTCGACGTCGTGGCCTACGTGCGCCGCCTGGAGCAGGTGCTCATCGACGCCTGCGCCGACCTGGGTCTGGCCACCGAGCGCGTCGAGGGCCGCAGCGGCGTGTGGGTGCGCGGCGACGGCTCCGGCCTGCCGGGTCGCCGCGACCGCAAGGTCGGGGCCATCGGCATCCGCGTGGCGCAGGGCGTGACCATGCACGGCTTCGCGCTCAACTGCGACAACGGCCTGGACGGGTTCGGCGGCATCGTGCCCTGCGGCATCCCGGACGCCGACGTCGCGACCTTGTCGGCCGAGCTGGGCCGGCCGGTGACCGTGGCCGACGCCCTGCCGGTCGTGGAGGGGCACCTGGCGCGCACCCTGCCGGCGCCCCTGCGCGCCGGGGCCGCGGACCCGTCCGCCGAGCCCGCCACCGCCGGGGTCTGACCAGCGGCGGGCGGCAGCACGCCCGTCGTCCCGTCTCCCGCGCGGTGCTGCTGGCGTCGAGCGCGCATCGTGCCCCGCTCGGCGCAGGAGGTGCCGGTGGCAGCCCCTCGTCGCGCTCTTGCACGACGAGGGACTGCCACCTCGCGCAGCACGCGGCGCCCGTCAGAGAGCGGCGACCTGCGGTGCGACCTGCTCGGCGACGAGCTCGACGTGGTCGAGGTCGCCAAGGTCGAGGAACTGGCAGTAGGTGCGCCGGGAGCCCACGGCGGCGTAGCGGCCGAGCTTCTCGACGACCTCGTCCGGGGTCCCGGCCAACCCGTTCGCACGCAGCTCCTCGGGGTCGCGGCCGATCGCCGCGGCGCGGCGGGCGACCTCGGCGTCGTCGCGCCCGACGCACATGACGAGCGCGCTCGACCACGTCAGCTCGCCCGGGTCCCGGCCCGCCTCCGCGCACGCCTCGCGCACGCGCCCGAACTGGGTGCGGACGTCCTCCACCGACCCGAAGGGCATGTTGAACTCCGTGGCGTAGCGGGCCGCGAGCGCCGGCGTCCGCTTCTTGCCGCCCCCGCCGACGACGACGGGCACGCGCTCCTGGGCGGGTTTCGGCAGGGCCGGGGAGTCGACCAGCTCGTAGTGCTCCCCCGCGAAGGAGAAGGTCTCGCCCACCGGCGTGCCGAGCAGGCCGGTGACGACGGCGAGCTGCTCCGCGTACCGGTCGAAGCGCCCCCGCACGTCGGGGAAGGGGATGCCGTAGGCGCGGTGCTCCTGCTCGTACCAGCCCGACCCGAGGCCGAGCTCGACCCGCCCGCCGGACATCTGGTCGACCTGGGCCACCTGGATCGCGAGGACGCCCGGGTGCCGGAACGTGGCCGAGGACACGAGCGTGCCGAGCCGGATGGTGGAGGTCTCGCGCGCCAGCCCGGCCAGGGTCGTCCAGGCGTCGGTGGGCCCGGGCAGGCCGTCGCCGTCGCCCATCAGGAGGTAGTGGTCGGAGCGGAAGAAGGCGTCGTAGCCCGCCGCCTCGGCCGTGCGCGCGACGGCGAGGAGGTCGTCGTAGGAGGCGCCCTGCTGGGGCTCGGTGAACACGCGGAGGTCCATGGCGCCATCCTGGCGGGTGTGACCGACACGACGCAGACCACCGCGCCCCAGACGTCCGAGCCGCAGGACGTCCCCTCCGCCCTCGCGTCCGGGACCCCGGCCACGACGGTCCGCCCGGGGACCGCCGACCGGCTGCTGCACCTGCTCGCCCGCGAGCAGGTCGACCGGCGCCTGCCGTCGGTGGTGGCCGGGCTCGTGCGCGACGGGCAGCTCGTCTGGTGGGGCGCCCGCGGCAGCGCCGCCGAGCCGGGCGCCGCGCCGCTGGCCCCGGCACCCACGACGCGGTACCGCATCGGGTCCATCACCAAGAGCCTCGTGGCGACGGCCGTGATGCGGGCGCACGACGACGGGCTGGTCGGCCTCGAGGACCCGGTGGGCGGGTACCTGCCCGAGCTCGGCCGTGACCGCGGGGACGTGGGCGCGCTGACCGTCGGCCAGCTGCTGGGCCAGGCGTCGGGCCTGCAGGCCGAGAACGACGGCGCCGGGCACTGGTGGGAGCGCAGCCCGGGCGGGGACTGGGCGGCGCTGGCCCCGGCCCTGACCGCCGACGCCCGGCGCCACCGCCCCGGGCACCGGTTCCACTACTCCAACACCGGCTTCGCCGTCCTCGGCGAGCTGCTGGCCCGCCTGCGGGGCCGGCCCTGGCACGACGTCGTGCGCACCGACGTCCTGGAGCCGCTCGGGATGTTGCGGGCGGGGCTGCGCCGCGACGCCGACTCGGCTCCGGGCCTCGCCGTGCATCCGTGGGCCGACGTCGTCCTGCCCGAGCCGGAGCACGACGCCGGGGCGATGGCCCCCGCCGGCCAGGTGTGGGCCACGGTGCCCGACCTCGCCCGCTTCGCCGCCCTGCTCGCCGGGACGGCGGGCGTCGACGTCGTCCGCCCGGAGACGGTGTCGCTCATGCGCGAGGCCCAGGTCGTCGACGACCCGCGCACCGGGGCGTGGGCGAGCGGGTACGGCCTCGGCCTGCAGCTGTGGAACGCCGGAGGGCGACGGCTGGTCGGGCACAGCGGCTCCATGCCCGGGTTCGTCGCGATGCTGCAGGTCGACGCCTCCTCCGGTGACGGCGTCGTCGCGATGACCAACTCGACGACGGGCTTCGGCGACCTCGCGACCCGCCTCCTCGACGTCCTCGCCGAGGAGGAGCCGCGGCTGCCCGCGCCCTGGGCGCCGCGGGCCGTGCCGCCGGAGGTCCTCGAGCTCGTCGGCCCCTGGTACTGGGGGCCCTCCCCGCTCGTGGTGCGCGCCGAGGAGGGCGGCTTCGTGCTCGAGGGGCTCGGACGCCCCGCCCGCTCGTCCCGGTTCCGCCCCTCCCCCGCCGGCGACGGCACGTGGGTCGGGCTGGACGCGTACTACGCCGGGGAGCGCCTGCGCGTCCTGCGCGGCGCGGACGGGACGCTGTCGCACCTGGACCTCGCGAGCTTCCGCCTCACGCGCACGCCGTACGACCCGGCCGCCGACGTGCCCGGCGGCGTGGACGAGGGCGGCTGGCGCGCCTGAGGCCGCCGTCCACGCCACCGCTGACGACGGCTCGGACCTGGGCGCGCCTCCCACCAGGCGAAGCAGACGCCTGCTTGACGTGTCGAGGCACCCACCAGGCGAAGCAGACGCCTGCTTCACGGGTCGACGCACCCACCAGGCGAAGCAGACGCCTGCTTCACGGGTCGACGGCCCCGCGGGGGCGTCGACGACGTCCAGCAGTCCCCGCGCCGCCGTCCCCGCCCGCCCGGGGCGGGGACGGCGGCGCGCGTACGCTGCTGCGGTGACGGTCGCACCCGAGGGACGCAAGATGCTCCGCGTCGAGGCGCGCAACGCCGAGACGCCCATCGAGAAGAAGCCCGCGTGGATCAAGACCCGGGCGAAGATGGGCCCGGAGTACAGCGAGCTGAAGGGCCTCGTGAAGCGCGAGGGCCTGCACACGGTGTGCGAGGAGGCGGGCTGCCCCAACATCTTCGAGTGCTGGGAGGACCGCGAGGCCACCTTCCTCATCGGCGGCGAGCAGTGCAGCCGCCGGTGCGACTTCTGCCAGATCGACACCGGCCGCCCGTCCCCGCTCGACCGCGACGAGCCGCGCCGCGTGGCCGAGAGCGTCCAGGCGATGGGGCTGCGCTACGCCACCGTCACCGGCGTCGCCCGCGACGACCTGCCCGACCAGGGCGCGTGGCTGTACGCCGAGACGATCCGCGCGATCCGCGCGCTCAACCCGGGCACCGGCGTCGAGATCCTCGTCCCGGACTTCAACGGCGTCCCCGAGCTCGTCGGCCAGGTGCTCGACGCCGGTCCGCAGGTGTTCGCGCACAACGTCGAGACGGTGCCGCGCATCTTCAAGCGCATCCGCCCGGCGTTCCGCTACGAGCGCTCGCTCGACGTCATCGCCCAGGGCCGCGCCGCCGGGCACGTGACCAAGTCGAACCTCATCCTCGGCATGGGCGAGACCACCGAGGAGGTCGTCGTGGCGCTGCGCGACCTGCACGAGGCCGGCTGCGACCTCGTGACCATCACCCAGTACCTGCGCCCCAGCCCCCGCCACCACCCGGTGGACCGCTGGGTCAAGCCCGAGGAGTTCGTCGAGCTGCGCGACGCCGCGGACGCCATGGGCTTCGCCGGCGTCATGAGCGGGCCGCTGGTGCGCTCCTCCTACCGCGCCGGCCGGCTCTGGGCCGGGGCGATGAAGCGCCGCGGCGCCACCATCCCGGCCGAGCTCTCCCACCTGGACGTCGAGCAGCCCGCGCGCCAGGAGGCCTCGAGCCTGCTCTCCCGCTCCTGATCCACCGCCCTCCCGCGCGCCGTCCCGCACGGGAGGGCGCGGAGGACGTCCCCTCCCGGCCCGTATCCTGACCGGCATGGCACGCCGCGCACCCAGACCCCCCGCCGGAGCCGCCGCGACGGGGACGACGTCCGGTCGCGGACCCCTGGCGGCGCTGCGTCGCCGGCGCGACCGCCCGAAGTTCGGCCCGGACGGGCGCCCCACCGGCCGCGTCGCGCAGATGCGCCAGGTCTACGGCATGACGCGCCGGGCGGACCCGTCCGTCACGTGGTGGATGCTCGGCGTCGTCCTCGGCGTCCTGGTCGTGGCCCTGCTCGTCGGCTTCCTCGTCGGCCACCCCGTCTACCTGCTGGTCATCGGCCTCCCCCTCGCGCTGCTCGGGGCCCTGGTCGTCCTCGCCCGCAAGGCCGAGGCCGCCGCCTACAGCCAGATCGAGGGGCGGCCCGGTGCCGCCGGCGCAGCGCTGCGGTCGATCCGACGGGGCTGGGACATCGCCGAGGAGCCCGTCGCCGTCGACGCGCGCACGCAGGACTGCGTCTTCCGCGGCGTCGGCCGCGCCGGCGTCGTGCTCGTGGGGGACGGCGCCCCGCACCGGGTCGGGAAGCTCCTCGAGGCCGAGCGGCGGAAGGTGGCGCGGGTGCTGCCCAGCGTGCCCGTGCACGTGCTGCAGGCCGGCTCCGGCGAGGGGCAGGTCCCCCTGAAGAAGCTGGCCCAGCGCGTGCAGCGCCTCAAGCCCGTCATGACCAAGGACGAGATGTCCCAAGTCCAGCGGCGGCTGCGGGCCATCGGCGGCATCCGGATGCCCGTGCCCAAGGGCGTGGACCCGCTGCGCGCGCGCCCGGACCGCAAGGCCTCGCGGGGGCGCTGAGCCCCGCTGCCTGCCGTCCGATCCGCCGCCCGCGCGGGTGCCGCACGCGGCGTCTCAGGCGGGCGGCAGCTGCTCGGCGAGCCACGCCCCCAGCGCCTGCGCGCTCGCGCCGACGGCGTCCGCCCAGCCCCAGGCGCTGTCGTCGGCGCCGTCGCTGACGTGCTTGGCGAGCACCACGCGAGCACCGAGCGAGCGGCACGCCCACGCGACGGCGAAGCCCTCCATGTCCACCAGGTGTGCTCGCTGCGCGAGGCGTCCGCGGACCGCCTCGTCGGTGACGAAGGCGTCCCCCGTGGCCAGGACGAGGTCGCCCGCCGGCGCACCGGGCAGCGCGTCCAGCGCCAGCTCGGTCGTCGTCGGCGCACCGAGCTGCGCCAGCGCGTCGGCGCAGATGTCGTGGTGGAGCACCCGGGCGGGCACGTGCAGGCCGGTCACGCCGTCCCGCAGCGCGCCCGCCGTGCCGACGCCGACGACGAGCGGCCGGCGCCCCCGCGGGCGCGCGGCGAGCACCGAGGCCACCGCGGTCGCCGCCGCGGTCTTGCCCGGCCCCGTCAGCAGCAGCGGCAGGTGCGCGGGCACGGCCGCCGTCTCGACCGCCAGAGCTGCGACGACGAGGACGTCGTCCCGGGCCCCGGCACCGGCGGCCGGACGCACCCGCGGTGCCGAGGGAGCCGACGGAGACGGGGAGGGAGCGGCGCTCATGGCGACACCGTCCCAGAGCGCCACCCGCTCGGGTGCCCGCCCCGGCGACCGGTGACCGGTGCCGGTGCTCGGGCGCCACCTCCCCCGTGTGAGCGCCGCTGGACTCCTCCCCCTGCTGGTCCTGACGCCGCTGATCCACGGGCTGGCGGCTCTCGTCGTGCACGGGATGCCGCGCCTGGCGATCCGCCACGGGATCCTCGACGCCCGCCGTCGCTGGCGCGACGAGGAGCGCGGCACCGGCCTGCGCCGGCCGAGGGCTGACCGAGCGCCGACCCGGGTCGCAGGTGGTCGACCTCGCGCCGTGCGGGGCGCCGGTCCCCGGAGGCGCTCAGCGTCGCAGCAGGACCGTGCCGGCGAAGCGGTCGTGCAGGCCGCGCTGGTCGGCGTCCCAGACCGCCGCGGGGATGACCAGGCACAGCAGGACGGTCCGCACCAGCGCCCGCAGCGGGCCTGGCCAGGCGCCGTCCACCCGGAGCACGCGCATCCGCAGGAGCAGGTGGCCGGGAGCGCCCCCGACCGTGCCGACCCCCACGACGTGCAGGACGGCGAAGACGCCGAGCGTCCCCCAGGCGTCGCCGTCGAGCAGGGCGGTGGAGACGAGCAGCGCCAGCAGCCAGTCGACGACGACCCCGGCCAACCGTCGCCCCGTGCGCGCCACCGAGCGCGGGCCGGTGCGGGGCAGCCCCAGCCGCTGCCCCGGCCACGCCTGGCCGACGCCGCCGGCCCCGGTCCCCGCGCTCGCCACGCGGGCACGCTATCCGGGCGTCGCCGCCCGTCCGCACGGGCTCTCCGAGCGGCGTCCCCCCGCCGCTCCCCCCGCCCCGGGCGCGTCGCAACCCGGCGCGGCGCAACACGTCGGAAACACTCGCGACACGAACGGGCAACCGCCCGCTCCTACGGTCCTGCCCCGAGACTGACGCCCGAGGTCGACGTCGCCCCCTGACGCCCGGCCCCGGGCAGGCGGCTCCCGCTGCCACCCGACGACCTCCGACCCCGCCAGGAGAGTGGATGTTCACCAACGCCGACGAGGTGCTCGCGTACATCGCCGAGAACGACGTCAAGATGATCGACGTCCGCTTCTGCGACCTGCCCGGGGTGATGCAGCACTTCACCGTGCCGGCCGCCTCGGTCGACGCCGACTTCTTCACGACCGGCCAGATGTTCGACGGCTCCTCGATCCGCGGCTTCCAGGCGATCCACGAGTCGGACATGAAGCTGGTCCCGGACGTCGAGACGGCGTTCGTCGACCCCTTCCGCACCGAGAAGACGCTGGTCATCAACTTCGGCATCGTCGACCCCTTCACCGACGAGGCCTACACGCGCGACCCGCGCCAGATCGCCCGTCGCGCCGAGGAGTACCTGCGCTCGACCGGCATCGCGGACACCGCGTTCTTCGCGCCCGAGGCAGAGTTCTACGTCTTCGACGACGTCCGCTTCGAGACCAACCAGCACGAGAGCTACTACCACATCGACTCCATCGAGGGCGCCTGGAACACCGGGCGCAAGGAGGAGGGCGGCAACCTCGGGCACAAGACGCCCTACAAGGGCGGGTACTTCCCCGTGCCCCCGGTGGACCACTTCGCCGACCTGCGCGACCAGATGGTCCTGGCCCTGGACGCCCTCGGCCTGGAGGTCGAGCGGGCCCACCACGAGGTCGGCACCGCCGGCCAGGCCGAGATCAACTACAGGTTCGACTCGCTGTTCAAGTCGGCCGACAAGGTCATGCTCTTCAAGTACGTCATCAAGAACGTCGCCCACGCGCACGGCAGGACGGCGACCTTCATGCCGAAGCCGCTGTTCGGCGACAACGGGTCGGGCATGCACGTCCACCAGTCGCTGTGGAAGGACGGCTCGCCGCTGTTCTTCGACGAGCGCGGCTACGGCGGCCTGTCCGACGTCGCCCGCTGGTACATCGGCGGCCTGCTCAAGCACGCGCCGTCGCTGCTGGCCTTCACCAACCCCACGGTGAACAGCTACCACCGCCTGGTGCCGGGCTACGAGGCGCCGGTGAACCTCGTGTACTCGGCGCGCAACCGCTCCGCGTGCGTGCGGATCCCGATCACGGGGAGCAACCCCAAGGCCAAGCGCATCGAGTTCCGCGTGCCGGACCCGTCGAGCAACCCGTACCTGGCCTTCGCCGCCATGCTGATGGCGGGCCTGGACGGCATCCAGAACCGCATCGAGCCGCCGGCGCCGGTCGACAAGGACCTCTACGAGCTGCCGCCCGAGGAGCACGCGGCCATCGACCAGGTCCCCGGCTCGCTCGGCGCCGTCCTCGACGCCCTCGAGGCCGACCACGAGTACCTCACCCGGGGCGGGGTCTTCACCGAGGACCTCATCGAGACCTGGATCGACTACAAGCGGACCAACGAGATCGACCCGATCCGCTTCCGCCCGCACCCGCACGAGTTCGAGATGTACTACGACATCTGAGCCAGCACGGGCTGCTCGCCCGAGCAGGACCTGAGGGCGGCGCCGCGGGAGCGGCGCCGCCCTCAGTCGTCGGGCCAGCGGCAGCCTCGTCGCGCACCGGGCGGAGGTCCGCCCGCGTCGGGGACGAACCGGATCAGCCGACCCAGCCGGCGACGGCCTCGGAGTTGGCCTCGACCCACTCCTGCGCGACCTCGTCGGCGTCGCGCTCTTCGACGTCGACCTGGGCGATCATCGCGTCCATGTCGCTGACGGGGATCTCCATCTGGCCGAGCATGTCGGTGAACGCCGGGACCTGCTCCTGCAGGTCCGCGCTCGCGGCGATGCCCGCCGCGTAGTCCGGCATGGCGCAGTCCCCCGCGCCGCCGTCCTCGAAGCAGCCGTCGACGTACTCGTTCGGCTCCTCGAGCTGGGTCATCTCGTACTGCGCGAAGACCCAGTGGGGCTGGTAGAGGTACACGAGGACGGGCTCCTCGCGCGCGTACGACCGGTCGAGCTGGGCGAACAGCGCCGCGGCGCTCGAGGTCGAGTGCTCGAACTCGATCCCGTAGCCCGCCAGGCGGGCGTCGTTCTGCTCCGTGGTGACCCAGCCCGGGTCGGCGTCGTAGAGGGTGCTGCCGAGCGCCTCGGCGTACTCCGGCAGCTGCGTCACCGAGGTCAGGCCCTCGAGCGGCTGGCCGGGCTGCGTGGCGTAGGTGGGGACGAACCAGCCCTGGTCGGCGCCGGTGTAGACCTCCCCCAGCAGGCTCATCGTCGAGGAGTCGTCCAGGAACGGCTGCTGGTTGGGCAGAGCCACCTCGGTGATGAGGTCGACGTCGCCGTTCTGGGCGCCGGTCCACGCGGCCGCGGGGTCGAGCTGGGTGGTCTCCAGGTCGGCGACACCGAGGTCGGGGTTGTCCGCGGCGACCTGCTCGATGATCGAGTTGGTCAGGGTCGCGGCGACCCAGGAGAACTCGGTGGTCTGCACGGTGAGGCCGTCGGCGGACGCGCCGGCGGCGCCCTCCTCGCCGGACCCGCAGCTGGTCGTGGCCGCGAGGGCCAGCGCCGCGCCCGAGGCGGCGAGGAGATGTCGGCGGGACGTCGTCATGGGTCTGCCTTCCGGTGGAGGACTGTCGGTACCACGTCACCGCGCGGCGGACGCGCCGTGCTGCCGAAGGGCGGTGGTCGTGGCGGCGGCGCCCGGCGCACCCGGCCGTCCGGCGTCGCCGGGCCCGGGCGCAGGAGTGCTGCAGCGCCTGGAGCCCGCGTGCTGCAGGCTCATGACTCCGGAGCACGCTACGTGACCGGGGCGCCGCGGTCCTCGGCGGCCGACCCGGTGCTCCACGACGGAGGGGGGCGCGCGTGAGGCCCGGCGACCCCACCCGCCGCAGAGCGCCGGCGCGCGCCGGGACCGCCCTGGCCGTCCTCGCCGCCGCGACGGCGCTCGCGATGGGCGTGTGGTTCTCCGCGGCCGCCGTCGTGCCCCAGCTGGCCGCGGCGTGGGACCTGTCCCCGGCCGGCTCGGCGCTGCTGACGGTGGCCGTGCAGCTCGGCTTCGTCGTCGGCGCGCTGGTCTCCGCGGTCACGGGCCTGGCCGATGCCGTGTCCGCGCGGCGGCTGCTCGTCGTCGGCGCGGCCGGGGCGGCGCTCGCCAACGCGGGGCTGCTGCTCGCCGACGGACTCCTGCTCGCCCTGGTCTCCCGCCTGCTCACGGGGGCGGCGCTGGCGCTGGTCTACCCCTCGGCGCTCAAGGAGGTCTCGACGTGGTTTCGCCGCGGCCGCGGCACGGCGCTCGGCGCGATGGTGGGCGCTCTCACCCTGGGGACGGCGCTGCCCCACGCCGTCGCGGCGGCCGGGGCCGGGACGACCGCGGGGGCGGCGCCGTGGCGCCTCGTCGTCGCCGCGACGAGCGCCTGCGCCCTGGCGGGCGCGCTGCTCGCCCTGTCGCTGCGCCGCTCGGGACCGCACGGGCGCGCGCCCGCCGCCTACGACCGCCGCGCCGCCGTGGCCGCGCTGCGGCGACGCCCGGTGGTCCTGGCCGTGCTCGGCTACGTCGGCCACATGTGGGAGCTGTACGCGATGTGGGCCTGGACGGGCGCGCTGCTCGGCGGGCTCGGCGCCGTCGCCGCCCGGCCGGACCCGGCGGCCACGACGTCCTGGCTGACGGCGCTGTGCGTCGGGGCGGGAGCGCTCGGCTGCCTCGCGGCGGGCGTGCTGGGCGACCGGGTGGGGCGTCCCGCCGCCGTGCTGGTCTGCGTGGCCGGGTCGAGCACCGCCGCCCTGGCGCTGGCGCTCTGGCGCGACGGACCCCTGGCTCTCGTGGTCGCCCTCGCGGCGGTGTGGGGCTTCTGGGTGGTCGCCGACTCCGCCCAGCTCTCCGCCCTCGTGGCCGAGCACGCGGACCCCGACCTCGTCGGCGGCGCCGTGGCCGTGCAGATGGCGGCGGGCTACCTCACCACGGCGGTCACCGTCTGGCTGGTGCCCGTCGTCGTCGAGGCGGCGTCGTGGTCGGCGGCGCTGGTGCTGCTCGCAGCCGGGTCCCTCGCGGGCGGCGCCGCCGTCCTCGCGCTCCTGCGCGACGAGCGCTCCGCCCGCGCGCCCGGTCGGGCCGCTGCGGGTCGCCGCCGGGCCCGTCCAGGGCCATGATCGCCGCAGCTGCGCGGCGGTCCCGCGGGCGCAGCCCCGGACCACCGAGGAGCCCGGCATGAGCGCCACCGTCGACACGGCCGCCGACACCCTGCAGAAGGCGCTGAGGATCAACCTCGAGCCGCGCTGGTACGGGACCATCGCCGAGATCGGCGCCGGCCAGGAGGTCGCCCGCTGGTTCTTCCGGGCCGGGGGGGCCGCGGGCACGGTCGCGAAGTCGATGTCGGCGTACGACATGGCCGTCAGCGACGCCGTCTACGGCCACTCCGACCGGTACGTCTCGCGGGGGCGCCTGCAGGCGATGCTCGACCACGAGCTCGACCTCAACGTCGAGCGGCTGGGGCCCTCCCGCGGCGACGACACGTGCTTCTTCGCCTTCGCCGACACCGTCGTGGCTCGCAGCTACCGGGGCGGCAACGAGTGCCACGGCTGGATGGGCGTGCGCTTCCAGGCCCACCCCGACGACGAGCCGAGCCAGATCGTGCTGCACGTGCGCATGCTCGACGACGCGGCGGGCCTCCAGCAGGAGGCCCTGGGCATCGTCGGCGTCAACCTCCTGCACGCCGCCTTCTTCGAGCGCTACGAGCCGGACCAGCTCGTCGAGAGCCTGCTCGACCGCCTGTCCACCGGCCGCATCGAGATCGACATGGTCCAGTTCCACGGCATCGAGTTCCGGCACGTCGACAACCGCCTGATGGCGCTGCGCCTGGTGCAGCTGGGGCTGTCCGGCGTCGCGATGTTCGGGCCGGACGGGGAAGTGCTCCAGCCCAGCGAGGTGCTGCGCAAGCGCCCCGTGCTCGTCGAGCGCGGCAGCTTCCGCCCGCCGACGGTCGTCAACATGGACATGCTGCGCTGCGCGCAGGAGAAGTTCGAGGCCGACCCCGCGGTCGCGGGCCAGCCGGTGCTGCGGCTCACCGAGCTGACGATGCGGAACCTGCTCGCCGGCGGCTCCGACGTCGACCGCCGCGACTTCCTGGCCCGCGCCGACCTGCTCGGCGCCTGCGGCATGACGACGCTCATCTCCGACTACGCCGACTACCACCGGCTGGCGGCCTACCTCGCCGAGCGCACGCGCGAGCGCATCGGCATCGTGATGGGCGTCCCCAGCCTGGTGGACCTCTTCGACGAGGGCACCCACGCGCACCTGCCCGGTGGGCTCCTCGAGAGCTTCGGCCGCCTGCTCAAGAACGACCTCAAGCTCTTCGTCTACCCGATGCTCGACCTCGCCTCGCGCGAGGTGCGCCGGGTCGGGGAGCTGCGCGTGTCCCCCGAGCTCCAGCCGCTCTTCGACTACCTGGCGGGCCGCGGCAGCTTCGTGGACCTCGACAACTTCCGCGAGGACTACCTGCCCATCCTCAGCCGGGACGTGCTGCGCCGGATCGCCGACGGCGACGACAGCTGGGAGCCGATGGTCCCGCCGGAGGTGGCCGAGATGGTGCGCCGGCGCGGGTTCTTCGGCCACGCGCGCGAGAGCGCCTGACCCGTCCGGGTCCCCTGCTCGCCACCGTCGCACCGGTGAGCGCGCGAGGGGGGGCCCGCACGGCCGGGGCGGGTACGGCCTCGACGTCGCCCCGCGACCGCTGCGCTCACCGCCGTCCCGACCTCCCTGGCCGCCGGGCTGGGACCGGTCCCCGCGGGCCTGGCGCTCCTGCTGCGCGGCGTCGCCGTGGTGGCGCCCCCTGCTCCCCGCCGTGCCGGCCGCCGCCGCCTGCCTCGCCCTGGAGGCCTGGGCGCGGGGCGCCGCAGGGCCGGGCACCCCGGCAGCGGCCGGTCTGCTGGCGCCCGCCGTCCTCGTCGCCGTCGCGGTGGACGCGCGGAGGGAGCCTCCGGGGCGTCGCCCCTGACGCCGCCCGGCCCGAGCCCGTCAGGGCCCCGACGCGGCCAGCCAGGCGAGCGGCAGGACGACGAGGGCCCCGACCACGAGGACCCCCAGCGCCAGGACGCCGAGCAGCACCCAGCCCACGACCTCGGCGGACAGGGCCAGCTCGCGGCCCGGCAGCCCCTCGGCCTCGCAGCGGCGGCGGGCGGAACGACCCAGCACGACGCCGAGGACGGGGCCGACGACGGGCACGGCGAGCGCCAGCACGAGCGCCACCACCGCCTCGGGCGGCGTCCCGGCCGGGGCGCGCGAGGCGAGCACGAGAGCAGCGGGGGCGCGGAGCCCGGGCGGGGTCAGGGGCGTCACGCCCCAGCGTGCACCGGTCCGCCGCCCGCAGGGCGCGGCCGGCGCGCCCGCGGGGCCGAGCTCACCCGTCCGGCCCACGTGCGGGCCGGTGCCGCCCGTCCCCGCGGCCACGGGGATCATGGGGCCATGACCGCCGCCGCCGGGTCCAGCCACGGCTCCGCACCCCGCACGCCGCGCCCGTCCCGGGACGCCGACGTCTCCTCGGGCACCGACGTCTCGCCGAGCCCCGGCGTCGTGCGCGGCGAGGCGGCCCGAGGTCACGTCCCGCGGGCCGGCGTCGAGCGCGTGGAGTCGCTGCACTGGGGGGCCGACGGCGCCGCCGAGAGCGCTCCCGCCGAGCGGGACGACGACGGCTACGTGGACCTGCGCAGCTACGCCGCCATCGGTGACGGGCGCACCGTGGCCCTCGTGGCCCGCGACGGCCGGGTCGACTGGATGCCCCTGCCGGACATGGACTCCGAGCCCGCCTTCGCAGCGCTGCTGGACGCCCGCGACGGCGGGTTCGTCGCGCTCCAGCCGACCGAGCCGTTCACGGTCTCGCGCGACTACGTCGAGCACACCAACGTGCTGGTCACCACGTTCCGCACGGCCGGCGGGTCGGTGCGCGTGACGGACTCCCTCAACACCGGGGTCGCCGGGCGCCTGCCGTGGTCCGAGCTCGCCCGCCGGGTGGAGGGCCTGGAGGGCGAGGTGCGGCTGCGCGCCGAGGTCAGCCCGGGCACCCGCCTGGGCACGGCCTCACCCTGGGTGCAGCGGTCCGACCACGCCGCCGTCCTGCGCGTGGACGGCCTCACGATGGCCGTCATCACCTCCGGGGAGGTCACCCGCGTCGACCACGACCAGCACGTCGAGGCGGAGTACGTCACCTCCCCCGGGTCCCGGCACGTCCTCGGGCTGGTGGCCACCGACCGCGAGCCCCTCTACATCCCGACCGCCGAGGACCTCGACGTCGGCGTGGACAGGACGGTCGAGAACTGGGCGCGGTGGACGACGGAGTTCTTCTGGGACGGCCCCTGGGACGAGGCGGTGCGCCGCAGCGCCCTCGCGCTCAAGCTCCTGCTGCACTCCCCCAGCGGCGCCGTCGTCGCCGCGCCCACGATGTCGCTGCCCGAGAACCCCGCGGGGGGCAAGAACTGGGACTACCGGTTCGCGTGGGTGCGCGACATGGCCTACACGCTGCGGTCGCTCTTCCGCTTCGGGCTCCGCGAGGAGACGCACGGCGCGATCAGCTGGCTGCTGTCGACCATCCGGGAGCACGGGCCCGAGCCGCAGATCTTCTACACGCTCTCCGGCGACCTCCCCTCGGGCGAGGTCGAGCGGGACGTGCCCGGCTGGCGGGGCATCGGCCCCGTCACGAGCGGCAACGGCGCGGCGGACCAGCTGCAGCTGGGCGTCTTCGGGGACCTGTTCACCGTCGTCCGGCTCTACGTCGACCACGGCAACGTCCTGGACGCCGAGACGGGCCGGATGCTCGCGAGCGTCGCGGACCTGGCGTGCGACCGCTGGCAGCAGAAGGACTCCGGCATGTGGGAGCTGTCCGACAGCCAGCACTACACCTCCAGCAAGCTGGGCTGCTGGGAGGCGCTCACGGGCGCCGTCCACCTCGCCGAGCTCGGCCAGGTCCCCGGGGACCCCGCGCGCTGGCGGGCCGAGGCGGAGAGGATCCGCACCTGGGTCGAGGAGAACGCCTGGTCCGAGGAGCTCGGCGCCTACACCTGGTACCCGGGGACCGACCGGCTGGACGCGTCGATCCTGCTCCACGCCCTCAGCGGGTTCGACCGCGGCGAGCGCATGAGCCGGACCATCGACGCCCTGCGCGCGGAGCTCGGGCACGGGCCGCACCTGTACCGGTACTCCGGGGTGGCGGAGGAGGAGGGCGCCTTCGTCGCCTGCTCCTTCTGGGCGGTGGCAGCGCTGCACTGCGTCGGGCGCCGCGCGGAGGCGCGCGACCTGATGGACCAGCTGGTGCGCGAGGTGCCGAACGACGTGGGCCTGATGGCCGAGATGGTCGACCCCGCCACCGGCGACTTCCTCGGCAACCTGCCCCAGGGCCTGAGCCACCTGGCGCTCCTCGGCACCGCGATCATGATCGCCGACGGGGACGCGGACGGCGCCGGCGGCTGAGCCGCGGACCGCCCGTCGGCCGCTGCGTCCTCAGCCGGCCAGCCCCGCCCCCGCGGTCGCGGCGAGGGCGGCGCCGAGCACGACGAGCAGCACCCCGACGGCGGCGGGACCGGCCGTGGACGCGCCCGTGCTCGCCCCGGGCACGGGCTCGAGCACCTCGGCGTGCTCGGGGTCCTGCGGGTCGTGCAGGACCAGGACGGGCGTCCGCTCGACCCAGGACGTCGTCGCCGTCGGACCCGCGACCGTCGTCACCTGCTGCCCGAGCGCCGTCGTGAACGTGACGACGGGGCGGTAGGTCGTCGCGGCGTCGCGGTCGCGGCCGCGCTGGTGGATCTGCACGTCGACGACGACGCCGCGCACGCGCTCGCCGCGCCGGTGCAGCACCGCTCCTCGCCGGCGCGCCCGGACGGCGCGCACCAGGCCGGCGACACCGAGCCCGAGGAGCGCGAGGCCGGTGACGAGGAAGACGAGGGCCACTCCGGTGGCCAGCCAGCCGCTCCCGGCGGCGGAGGAGGCGTCCACTGCTCCACCCTTCCACGCGAGGAGACGGCAGCGGCGCGGGGACGACCAGGTGGGCGACCACCCCGGGGCCGGTCCGGTGGCCGGTGCCCGCGAGCCCCGGTGCCGTCGAGCGCTGCGACGCCGGCGCGTCGGCGTCCGAACGGGCGGACCGGCTCAGGCGCGCTGCGCGGACCGCCGATGGACGGGCGTGGAGGCGTGGACGCGGGTGCCCGAGGTGGCGACGTCACGGGTCATGGGCGCCGCCTTCGGCGTCTTCTACGTCCTCGGCGGGCTGGCCGGGCTCTGCGTCCTCCAGGGCCAGGCGGACACGGCGGCCGCCGGCCCCCGGACGACCGTCCTCACGCTGATCGCCCTGTCCGCCGTGGTGGCGGGCCTCGCGACCGTCGTCCTGCGCGACCGGCTGACCGGCAGCCTGCTGCACGCCCTGGTGCCCGCGGGGACGGCCATGACCGCCGCCGCCGTCGTCCTGTCACCGGACGCCACGAGCGCGCTGCTCACCGCGTCGCTGCTCACCTTCATCGCCGTCGACTGCGCCGTCTTCTTCTCCACGGCCGCCGGGCTCGTCCACCTGGTGACGTGCGTGGTGGCGGGCACCGCGGCCGTCGCCGGCCGCAGCGACATGGGTGGCTGGGAGGCGGCCGCCCTGGCGTGCGTGCTCGTCGGCGTGGCCGGCGTCGTCGCCGTCGTCGCGAACCGCGCGTCCAGCGCCAGCCTCGACAGCCTCACCGGCCTGCCGAACCGGCGCGGCCTGGACGGCGCGCTCGAGCGCGCCGTGCGCACCGCGGACCGGACCGAGGAGCCCCTGGCGGTGGCGCTGCTCGACCTCGACGGCTTCAAGGCGGTCAACGACGCCAGGGGCCACGCCGCCGGCGACGAGCTGCTGCGCACGACGGCGGCGACGTGGCGCGCGGCGCTGCCGGAGGCGGCCGTGCTGGCCCGCCTCGGCGGTGACGAGTTCGCCGTCGTCCTGCCCGGCAGCAGCGCGGCGGCCCTCGCCGGCCTGCTCGACCCCCTCGTGCGCGACCCCGGCAGCCGGGCCTCCGCCGGCGTCGCCGACGCGGTGCCCGCCGAGGCCCCGACGGACGTGCTGCGCCGCGCCGACATGGCGCTCTACCGCGCCAAGCAGGACGGGCGGGGCCGCTGCGTCGTGGCCCAGGACGACGCGGCCGCCGCGGAGGCGGACGCCCTGGCCCAGGACCTCGCCCGCGCGCTCCAGGAGGGCGGCCTCGAGGTGCACTACCAGGCCCTCTACGACGCCGCACCGGACATCGCGAGCCGCCCCCGCGCCGTGGAGGCGCTCGTGCGCTGGCACCACCCCGAGCGGGGCTCCGTCCCCCCGTCGGTCTTCGTCGCCCTCGCCGAGTCCCGCGGCCTGGTCGTCGAGCTGGGCGCACTCGTCCTCGAGCGCGCCTGCCGGGAGCTGACGTCCCTGCCGACCGAGGTCCTCGGTGACCTCTACCTCAGCGTCAACGTCTCAGGGCTCGAGCTCGTCCGACCGGGCTACGTGCAGAGCGTCGCCCGGGTCGTCGAGCGCACCGGCTGGCCGGCCGAGCGGCTGGTCCTGGAGATCACCGAGTCCGTCGTCGACGCCGACGCGCCCCAGGCGCTGGCGGCGCTGCGCGAGGCGAGGTCGCTCGGCGTGCTGATCTCCGTCGACGACTTCGGCACCGGGTACTCCGCGCTCAGCCGCCTGGACGACGTGCCGGCCACCTACCTCAAGCTGGACACCTCCTTCACGGCGACCGTGCACACCTCTCCGCAGCGGGCGCGGCTCGTCCGGGCCGTCACCGCCCTCAGCACGACCCTGGACCTCAGCGTCGTGGCCGAGGGCGTGGAGACCCCCGAGCAGGCGCGGGTGCTCGTCGACCTCGGCTGCACGCTGCTGCAGGGCTACCTCCTGGGCCGCCCGGAGCCGCTGCACGAGCTCGCCCGGCGGCTGCGGGACGCGGACGCCGGAGCCACGACGCCGATCCCGGGACCGACGCCGCTCGACCTCCCGGCACCGCGCTCGGGGTCGTCCTCGGCGACCTCCGGCTCGCCCGTCCAGGGCGTCGGCGTCTAGCCTTCCCGGTGCGGACGAGTCGGTCGGGCGGCCGCGTCGTCGGTCCCCCGCGGCCTCTGGGCTGCGGGAGGTCGTCGCCGAGGAACGTCCGGGCTCCGCAGGGCAGGGTGGTGGGTAACGCCCACCCGGGGTGACCCGCGGGACAGTGCCACAGAGAGGAGACCGCCGCGGACCGTCCTCAGACGGACCGCGGTAAGGGTGAAAGGGTGGTGCAAGAGACCACCAGCACCCCCGGTGACGGGGGTGGCTCGGCAAACCCCACCCGGAGCAAGACCAGACAGGCAGCGCTCGAGGGCGGCCCGCCCGAG
>Ga0210040_10002396_pt1 | contig 26516 bp, 30 predicted proteins | sample CryGeyCG12114_NA_FD_185462 | JGI IMG/M metagenome (GOLD analysis project Ga0210040, IMG submission 185462) | Groundwater microbial communities from aquifer - Crystal Geyser CG19_WC_8/21/14_NA (SPAdes) (version 2) | ecosystem: Environmental > Aquatic > Deep subsurface > Groundwater | place: USA... | reverse complement strand
AGCTGTGGCGGGCGCTGCGCGCCGGCCGGGGCCTGGTCGACCGCGTGGACACCCTGACCCGGCTCAACCGCAAGTGGGGCGTGGGCCAGGCGATGATCAGCCACACGATGAGCGACCTGCTCGCGCTCCCCTCGTCGGAGGACCGGATGAAGGCGCGCGGACTGGTCGAGCGCTCCGGCATGGTCGTCTGCGGCGGGCTGCCGGGCGCGGAGATGGAGATGCTGCGGTCGGCGGTCTCGGTGTCCCGCGCGGAGGAGGAGATGCTGACCTCCTGGACCGACCCGCCGGCCTGGGACCCCGACGGAGGGCATGAGTCCACCCCGCCCGGCCGGGGCAAGTTCCTAGTCAAGGTCGGCGGCCGCCCCGGCATCCCGGTGCAGGTCAAGCTCACCAGCGTCGAGGCCACGATGAACGACACCAACAAGCTGTGGCACACGATCTCCCGGACCGGCACGGTGTCTGACCTGCCGCCGGTCGACGACGTCCTGGACGCCGTCGAGGCCGTCGAGGGCGTGTCGTGAGCCCGGCGTCCGGGCAGCGCCGCACCCGCACGTCGGGGGCCAACGGCAACACCGACGGCCTGATCGTCGGGGCGCTGGCGCTGCTGGTGCTGGTGGGCGTGGGGTCGGTGACCGCCGCGGTGCACCTGGGCAACCAGCTCACCCCGGTCCCCGTCGGGGCCCCGCAGACGAACCTCCCGACCAACCCGTTCGACCTTGCCGCCGGCCTGGTCGGTGGGGACGTCGCCTGGCCGCCGGCGGCCACCTGGCTGCTGGTCGCCGGTGGTTTCCTCCTGCTTCTGCTGGCGATAACGGTCACGGTCCTGGTGCTGCGCTGGCGTCGGCGGCGCAGCCGCGTGGACGCAGCCGCCCGGCACATGGGCCGCGGCAAGGACCTCACGGCACTCACCGCCCGCGGGGCGCAGGAGAAGGCCACCCGGCTCGGCGTGGCCACGCCCGGTCTGCCGATCGCTGCCACGGTGGCCACCGGGCAGACGCTCTACTCCAGCTGGGAGGACGTCTGCGTCGACGTCTGGGGTCCGCGCACCGGCAAGTCCACCTCGCGCGCGATTCCCGCGATCATGGCCGCCCCGGGCGCGGTCCTGGCAACCAGCAACAAGCGCGACCTGGTCGACGCGACCCGCGACCCCCGCTCGGCGGTCGGTCGGGTGTGGATCTTCGACCCGCAGTCGATCGCCGATGAGGCGGCAACCTGGTGGTGGAACCCGTTGTCCTACGTCACCGACGAGGTCAAGGCCGGCCAGTTGGCCCGGCTGTTCGCCACCGCGGCGCGCGAGCCCGGTGCGAAGACCGATGCCTACTTCGACAAGGCCGGCACGTCCCTGCTGGCCAACCTGCTGCTGGCCGCAGCGTTGGCGGACCGGCCGATCACCCAGGTCTACCTGTGGCTGACCGACCCCACCGAGGACGAGCCGGTCCACATCCTCACCACCCACGACTACCCGCTGTCCGCCGCGGCGCTCAAAGGCACGATCGACGCCCCGGAGAAGCAGCGGGCCGGTGTCTACGGCACCGCCCAGGAGACCGTTTCCTTCCTGACGAATCGCTCGGCGACCACGTGGGTGACCCCGCAGGGGCCGGCCGGGACCGACCGGCGGCCGCAGTTCGTCCCGGCCGACTTCGTGCGCTCCACCGACACCCTGCACTCCCTGTCCAAGGAGGGCGAGGGATCCACCGGGCCGCTGGTGACCGCCATGACCGTCGCGGTCACCGAGGCGGCGGAGAACCTGGCCCGGGTGTCCCCGCAGGGGCGGCTCCCGGTGCCGCTGGTCGCGGTGCTGGACGAGGCCGCGAACGTCTGCCGGTGGCACAACCTGCCCGACCTCTACTCCCACTACGGGTCCCGGGGCATCACGATCCTCACGATCCTGCAGTCCTGGTCCCAGGGCGTGGAGGTCTGGGGCCGAGACGGCATGCGCAAGCTGTGGTCGGCCGCGAACGTCAAGGTCTACGGCGGTGGTGTCTCCGAGACCGAGTTCCTCACCGAGCTGTCCACGCTGATCGGTGAAGCCGACGTCGACACCATCTCGACGTCCCGCAGCCGCGGGCACACCACCACCAGCCGGTCCCTACGTCGGGACCGGGTCCTGGACGTCTCCGACCTCGGGTCGATGCCGCGCTTCCGCGCCGTCGTGTTCGCCTCCGGCGTCCCGCCGGTGCTCGTACGGACGCTGCCCTGGATGGACAGCCCCGCGGCCCCGGCGATCCGGGCCTCCATCGAGGCGCATGACCCCTCGCGCCGGCATGTGCCGGACGTGGTCACGGCCGCCCGCGGGGTCGGCCCGGCGTGAGCGTCGGCCCGCTCGAGGAGTACGCGGAGCCCGACCCGTACGCCGATGACGCGGCCGAGGAGGTTCCGGAGCTGGTCTACGCCTCGGTCGACCTGTTCGTGGCCCACCTGATCGCACCGACCTGGTGCCGGCCGGTCGACGGCCGGCACCTGACGTGGTGCCCGTCGTGGTGGAAACACCCCGAGGCGATCATGCGCCTGGAGGCCCTGTGGCGGTCCTGGGAGCACCTGCGCATGGACCCAGCCACCGGGCTGTCGGTGTGGATGCTGGACCACGCCGACCGGCACATGCGCGTCCTGATGGACCCCGACCTAGGCCCCTTCAAAGGCTGCCACCCGGAGCGCGGACACGGCGAGAGACTCCGCCCTCTTCCGCTGAACGCCCCACCCAAGGGTCTGTTCTAAGAGCCGACACCACGAACCTTGTGGCTGGCTTGACCATCTAGTCCACGCCGTCGGCTGACGTCGAGACCCGTTTACCGATCAGCCCCTCGCATCACATCAAGGCAGCCACGCCAACTAGACCTCTGCGGCATGATCTGTCAAGAAAAAAGTTTTTTCTTGACGAGTCGCACCTGTACCGCAATGGTTCTCGGCAACCAACTTGCCGGGGAGATGGATCATATGACCAAGGTTCGTGTGCACGTTGCGCTGCTTGCCGCCGCAATTCTCGCGGTGGTCATTGGACTAGTGGCGCCCCAGTCCGCATCGGCCGCAACGGGAGTTTGGCGCTATCAGGCCAACGGCGATTACGCGCACGTCACCAACGGCGATGCCTCGGGGCACGGCTGGTGGACGTGGACGGACGCGGGCGCTCCGGTACGTACGGCGACGGTTGTTATGAACATTCAAAAGTTCAACCAGACAACGCGCGTCTGGGACATCATGAAGGTGAGTAGTCAAAGCGGACAACTGCCTGGATCCGGCAGTGCTGTAAGGCTTAACGTCCGCCAGCCGTGCAACGGTACCGCCCTCAACACATGGCGTACTTACGTGGTGGTTGCGATCACAATGCAGCCGGGCGACAAATTTGCTGTAAATTCCGAGTTCTATTCACCGGGCCAGCCAATCAACTGCGGGTGAATCCAACAGCCGGCGAAGACAGTTTCTGAAGCTACTAAGACGCGGCTGGAATGGTCGGGACCCGCAAATGAACCGGCCACCTTCCCGGGCCACGCGGGTCCCAACCAGTTGGCTTCGATCGATCACAACCCGCTGTAAGACAGGTCGCGTCTACTTCAGTCTAGGTATCCCGTAGTGGGGTTTATGCCACTCAAGAAATCTCGGATGGTGCTTTCCAAGTCACTGCGGTCCAGAACCCCACCGCCAGAAACGGCTGACGTAAAGCCGTACGGGTGCGGGGCATTTGTCCAATTGAAGTCGTAGATTCCCGGCTCCGATGGTCGCGAACGCACGGTAAAGTCTTGTCCGTCGACGGTCATGTGAACATCCCGGTTAGAGTCTTCATTGCGGGTCATGGCATCACCTAACAGTTGTCGTTTACCCAAAGGCTGCGTCGCTAGATATACATGATTCACAACTGGGCGTCTAGAGCCGACCATCGCCTCGACAGTCCCCCTCACCACGCAACTGGTACATCCGAGGGTGACTAAGTGGGAAGGTGAACGGGGTCAGAGTCCTAGGAATCAGAGTCCTAGCGTGGGTTCCGGCATCGTTGCCATCGCTACGCGCGGTCTATCTGAGGATCCCGACCCTTACTTCCCAGGGCACAGTGCTAATGGTTAACGGCCAAGGCCGCGCTGACGAACCGGGGATGGGGCACCACGCTCTTTGCGAGCTTTAGGCGACTTGTGCGCCGAAGCGGTCACTGCCTGCCAGGCTGGTCGGCCCGCGGACACGTCGGCCAGCAGCCGCGCCTCGACCGCCTCGTGGTCGCCGACGCCGCCCAACGCCTTGGCCAGGTCGGCCCGTCGGCCGGTGACGTCACGCTCTGCGTTCACGCGGATGCCGGCGACGACCTGGTGGGCCAGGTCATCGGACTTGCCGACCTGCTCGGGGGCCGTGTCGATCCCCGCCGCGTCTCTCGCCCCGACCGACGTCTGCGGCTCCTGGGCGGTGCGGTCCAGGTCCTCGAAGGCCAGGCTCTTGGCCACCCCGGACGAGTAGCCCAGCTTCTCGTTGCGCGCCACCTGCTCTGACCACGGGCCGTACTCAGCGGGGTCACGCGTCCACCACCGCGGCGCCTGCGGCGGGGCCTCCTGCTCCTGCGTGACCGCGTGGGGCTCGGTGGCGGCCAGCAGCACCGCGGCCTCCAGCTCCTCACCGGCCTGCCGTGCACGACGGCGGTCCACTCCAGCGGCCTCGCGCTCCACCGCGGCGCGCTCCAAGGTGGCCGGGTCCAGACCCTCGCTGTCGTGGACGTCGACGCCGTAGCGCAAGCGCACCTCGCGCTCGATGCGCTCCGCAGCACGCTCGGCCAGCGGGTCCAGCCGCCGCCATGCCTGCGCTGTCTCCCACGCGTCGGCGACCTCGCTGACGCCGGCGTTGTCCCACCATCCGTCGCGGTCGACCTGGGACAGCTGGGCGCGCGCAGTGGCGCCTTCGACGCCCAGCCGCGCCTCCAACCGACGCGCCTCCTTTTCGCTGACGGCCTCGGCCGCCTTGGCGCGCTCAGCACGCGCCTGGGCCATGCGCTCGGCCACCAGGCCGGCCGCGGTGACCGCGATCCGGATGCCGCCGCCCACGGCCTCGTCGACGCCGTCTGACTCACTCATCGCGACTCACTCCCGTTCCTGGTCATCGTTCGACGTCCGCACCGCGACCTGTGCGCTGCTCGGTGTTCTGATCCGGTCGGGTCGGCGTCAGCTGCGCCGGGAGCACCGATCCCCGCTGTCCGGCCGCGTCGGCGGCGGTGAACGGACGCCGTCCGGTGGTGGCCACGCGCAGGGCCTCGGCGGCCGCGGGGTCGGTGACCGTTGCGACCTGTTCCCGCTTGTCCCCGACCGCCGGCATGCCGGCCCGGACGCTTGCTAGGCGTTCGCGCATGACGCGCTCGATCTCGGCTGCCCGCCGGGCGTGCCCGACGGCCTCGTGGGCCTTTTGGACGGCGCTGACGGTCGCGCTGAGCTGCCGGAGCAGCACCGCCTGCGCGACGCTGCCCTGACCGCCGTGGGCGACGGAGGACAGCAACATGGCCGCGCCCCGCATGGACGGGGTGCCGGCCTTCGGCCGTGCGGTCTGCGGACCGCGGACCTGCGCTGAGCGCGCAAGGGAGTCGGCTGCTTCGGCCAGTGGCCCTGGGGTCGCCTCGACCTGCCGTGACCAAGCGGCGAACGCACCCGACGCCTCCCCGGCGACGCGGGACCACGTGGCCCAGTCGTCGACCGGGACGGTGCTCAGGTAGCTGCGCACCTGGCTCTGTGCGGCGATGAGTTCTTGCCACTGGGCCGGGGTGACTTCCTCGACCTCCCGCCCCGGTGCGGCCGGGCGGCGGCCGCGCTTGGCCGCGATCCATTCGGCTGCTGCCGCGGTGGCGTGCTCGGGGGTGTCTGGCCAGCTCTGGCGCAGTCGGTCCAGCGACAGGTCCTTGGCCAGCATGCGGCCGCCCAGATACAGCGGCCGCTCTCCACCCACGGGTCGCAGGGCGACCGAGTAGCCCGTGATGACGTCGGACGTGCCCGCCGCGATCCGGCCGTCGACGAGCACGCCGGAGCGGCGCATGCGGCGAACGAACTCCGCTTCGTTCTCCGATGCTGTGGCGGCCGCGCGCACGATCCGCCCCAGGGTCTTGCGGTGCGGCTCGGGGCGCCCCTCCCGCGCTGCGCGCTCGACCTCGGCGCGGGTGGGCTGACGCTCCCCGCGCCCGGCGCCGCGATCCTCGAGAACCTCCAGCCCGTGCTTGCGCTCCAGCTCCCCGGCCAGCCGCTGGGCCTTGACGCGATCGCGGTAGGGGCTGGCCTTGGTGCCGTCCTCGCGCACCAGGTTGACCACCAGGTGCACGTGGTCGTTGCCGTTGGTCGACAGTCCGTGCCGGACCGCGACCCAGCTGCAGTCGGCCTTCCCGCCGCCGATGTACCCCATGCCTTCGACGAAGTCGCGGGAAACCTCTGCCCACTTCTCGTCGCTCAGCTGGCCCTCACTGGCGCGCAGGCTCAACGAGCAGTGCCACACGTGCCCATCGGGGATCTCGGTGCCGAACACCTGCCGGGGTCGGTCCAGCTGAGCGGCGATGTCCCGTGCCGCTGCACCGTCGAGCTCGGCGACGTCGTGCCACGCCATGATCGCGTCATCACCGGCGACCAGGTGCGGCTCGGTGTGCTCGTTGTGCCGCCCTGGACCGACCAGGTACTGCATCAGTCCACCCAGGCGCTCACCCCGGGTGATGTTGGGCATCACGGCTCGCTCAGCTCCCGCACCGGACCGGTGAACGCCCGCGACTGAGCGGACACACCCAGTCCGTCGATGGTCGCCTCCACCCGCAGTCCGATGCGGCGAACGGCCTGCAGCGTCGCGGCTGCGTCCGCCGGGAATTGCGGGCCGGCGTTGGCATGCCGGGCCAGCTGGTTGACGTTGTTAGAGATGCTGGCCAGCAGCTTCCGGACCTGAAACAACTCGGTCATGGCCTCACGTCGCATGGACGCGGTCTCCCGGTCCCCGGCCAGTGCGGACTCGACCAGGAGCTCGACGACGTCCACGCCCTGCTCGGCGGCGAGCTTCTGCAGCGTCGCCTCCTCCTCGGGGCTCACCTTGACCCGGTGACTGCCGTGGCGGCCGCCGGCAACCCGGGGCCGGCGACGGCGCCCGACGGTGCCTCGCGCAGCGGGCTCAACGTCGGTCATCAGGGCTCCTTATGCTCAGCGCAGCGCTCCCGCGACAGCGGGACCAGACGGAGTCTGCCCAGGACCGGGGGCGCTTGTCGACCCCCGGTCCCGGTTTGGGGCACCCAAACCACTAGCTCGCTCTCCTGCCTCACCTGACAGGGTTTGCGCGCGCTGATGACGCGGGGGCGTCTAATACCCCCGGCTAGGGTGTGTTCATGCCCGCCGAACTTGCCGCCGATGAGGCCGTGGAACGTGCTCGCCAGCTGCTCGACCCACGCTTCGGCTCGATCCGGTCGCTGGCCGACCGTCGCGCCGCTCTCGCCGACGCCCGACGCCTCATCGACGAGGCCGAGGTCGCCGACGCTCAGGCCTACGCCGAGGCGCTGCGCGCTGGCTGGAGTGAGGCCGACCTCAAGGCGGTGGGCTTTGACGCTCCCGAGCGGCGCCTGCCGGGTCGGCCGCGCCGCAACCGCAAGCAGACCGGCGCAGCCGGTGAGGCCGACAGTGCGGCGGCCGCCAGTGGGCAGCAGGAGCCGGCCTGACCTTCGGTCTGCCCGAGGCGCTGACCTCCGGTCAGCACCAGCGCGCTCCGCGCGATTGAGCCGGCTACGCCGGCGCTGCGGGAGCTCCGCTCCCCTCCCGGCAATCCGAGCCTGCGGGCACGTCCGCTCCGGTCAAGGTCGTACGTCCTCGCTGCGCTCCGGGCGCTCCACCTTGACCTCCACGGCCTCTCACGCCCGCTGACTTCTTCTTGCCGGGAGGGGGCGGGGGGGGTGGTTGGCCGCCTGGGTGTGCGGTGGTGTCGTGGGTGCCCGGCGGTAGCAGTCGCATAGTGGAGTGGTGTCACGTCGTGAGCCCGGCCCGCCACCGCGGCTGCTGCCGGTTCCCGACCACCTGCTCATCACCTCCACCGACAACCTCGCCGTCGCCCTCGAGGAGGCAGACCGGGTGCTGGACCCACCGGTGCCGGTGCGCGCGCGGTGGAACGGCGAGTGGCACTCCCCCGCGCTGCTGCACGGCTGGCAGCAGAGCGAGGACCGCGGCGACGGCTGGCTCGGTTGCGTCGAGTACCACCGCGAGATCGCGCCAGGCTTCGGGGTCGCCGTCGGCCGCTGGACCCCGGCCTGGAACATCGAACGAGCCGAGGACGACGCACCACCGTTCTGACCTGAGGCGCTACGGTGCGCCCTGGTCCTGGCAGCTCCCCCCGTGGCTGCCAGGGCCCCTCAGCCGCCGGCCTGCTGAGCTCAGCGAGCCGACAGGACGACGACCATCGCGTCGGTGCGGAACACCCCGTAGCCGGCCTCGACTCACCGATAGATCAGGACGGGAAGCACCCGCCGCCGTACTCCATCTCATTGGCGTAGGACTCCTGGTCGATGGTCCCCTCGGCGGTGAAGTACACCCAGGCGAAGCGACAGTCCTCCCCTGCAGCTGCCGGGGCGCGGCACAGGTCACCGTCGTGGTCGGCTTCCCCGCCGATGGCGGCGCAGGATCGTGTCCGCTCGGCGGTCACAGCGGCCTCCTGTCGAGCTTCCGCTGCCGACGCCGCGATCTCCGCCTGGGCAGCGGCCTCGGCCATCTCAACCACGATTTGCTGCTCGTCGCACGCCTCGATCCACTGACCGGCCAGGGCGCGCGCTTGTGGAGCGGGCACCCCGACGTAGCTGGCGAACACCGTGTCCAGTTCGGGGTCGCCGTTGTTGTTGCCGGACTCCAGGTAGGCCAGGATTTGGGCTCCCCGATCGCACACGGGGTACTGAGCCGGGATCAGGGTGTTGCCCTCGGCGTCGGCGTCGACTGCGACGGCAGGGATGTTGCCCTCCGCGACGGGTGAGGCCGCCACGACGGGAGCGTTGTCCGTCACGGGTGTCTGCGAGCCGCTGCACCCGGTGAGAATCGTGGCGACAGCGAAAAGTGATAGGGCAGTTACCGTGCGCACGCCCGGAGCCTTGCACTAGCGATCGCGGGGGTCCGCGAGCCGCGCCGCTGCTGCCGCGGGCCGCCCGCCGCGTAAAGCCTGCCAGCCGACAGATGATGGACTCCCGGCCACCTCCGACCGCTCGCAAAGTCACCGGCGCCGCCGCCTCACCCACGGCAGGGCTCAGGGGCGCCGCCCGGAGAGTGCGAGCTGCGCGGAAGGCACCTAGAGGTGTCCGGTAGCCGCTCAAAACTCGCCGGTGTAGACGTCCGGGGCAGGGGCCGGGTCGTCATACCGGGAACGGACGGTCGACTGCTGCAGCAGCTGGTCGACCTCAGCCTGACTGGTCGCGTCCAGCTGGTCCCGCAAGTTCCGCAAGAGCTTGCGCGCTTCATCGGACTCGTTCACCAGGTGGCCGAAGGAATCGATCGCCAGGAAGGCGAAGTGCCACAGGTCGGCACCGGGGTCATGCCGGGAGTCACGAGAGACGTCGGACGTGTATGCCGGACCGGACGGCGGGATCACGACATCCACGACCTGCCGTTGGAAGCCGCCGTCGAAGAACGGGGTCACGCCGACCTCGCGCTCCTGCCGACGCCACTCCCTGACCTCCCCCGCCCTCGCCCTCGCGAGAACGTAGTCCAGCCGGGAGTTGCTCCTGTCGATGCTCATGTCGCCACGCTATCGGGGGCGCCTTCGTCGACCGTGAGATGAAGGTCCACCCGCAGGACCGCGCGACGAGCTCAGCGTGCCTGCCGGACTGGCAGATAAAGGACGTTATCTGCCACTTCTGTCGTACCCCAGAGCTAGCGTCCCGACCGTGAACCTGGTGCCCTTCACGGCGACCATCGCCGGCGTCGTCCCCGCTGTCCGGCCCGCTCCCCTGGAGCGGCTGCCAGGGACCGCTGAGGACGACCCGTTCCTCCGACTGGCAGCCGCGTGGCTGGTCGGGCACCCGGCCAACACCGCCACCGCTTACCGGCGGGACCTCTCGGCCTGGTCGACTTGGTGCGCGGGTCTCGGGGTGCACCCGCTAGCCGCCGAGCGGCACCACGTTGACCTCTGGGTCCGACACCTCACCACCACCGCCCAGCCGGCCACCGGGCGGCCCGCCTCGGCTGCGACCGTGGCCCGCAAGCTGTCGGCGCTGTCCGGCTTCTACGACTTTGGCGTCCACGACGCGCAGGTGCTGACCCACTCCCCCGTCGCCTCGGTCCGCCGGCCCCGGGTGTCCGATGAGTCCCAAGCGGTCGGGCTGACCGCCGACGAGCTGCGCCGGCTACTGACGGCGGCGACCGCGGACTCACCCCGCTCGGCGGCGCTGCTCGCGCTGCTCACCTTCTGCGGACTGCGCATCTCCGAAGTTCTCGGTGCTGACGTCCGCGACGTCGGTCACGACCAGGGCCACCGGGTGCTGCGGGTGATCCGTAAGGGCGGCAAGGCCGCTCGAGTGCCACTGGCCGGGCCGGTGGTGCGCGCGCTCGAGCTTTACATCGGCGACCGGACGACCGGGCCGATCTTCCTGACCTCCGACGGCGCTGAGCGCTACCCCTACCGCAGCGCGCACCGGCACCTAGGCCGGCTGTGCAAAGCCGCGGGGCTTCCGGCTGGGGTGACCCCACACAGCCTACGGCACTCTTTCGCTACCGAGAGCCTACGGCTGGGTGCTGCGCTGCAGGACGTCCAAGACGCGCTGGGGCACGCCGACCCGCGGACCACGCGGCGGTATGACCGCAGCCGGCACAATCTCGACCGCTCCCCCAACTACTTGCTCGCCTCGTCGCTAACAATAGATTCTGCGCTCTAGATGTTCTCCAACAACCTTGCCCGCCGTACCCCGGCTGGCGAAGGGCCGCCCTGTTCAGGGCTGTAACCTCATTCCACACACTGGACCGCGAAGAAAATTCAAGTTATGCCGATTGAGATCATTTATGAGTCAGCTCCAGCGTCCTCACGGATGGCTCGCCAGCACAGCAGCTAGGCTGCGTCGGGTACCACCACGAGATGACGCCCGGGTTGGTCTCGCTGTCAGCCGCTGGCGGATCTAAAACATCGAACGCACCGATGACGAAACTCAACCGTACTGACGGTTGGCGCCATCGCCGATGCTCTGGCAGCTACTCCCTGGCCACCAGGGCTGCCGAGCGAAAGCATCACAACAAGTAGGCATTCATTAGCTATCAGGGCGGTAGACACTGCACATGTCGCTGGCCGAACTTCACCTAGCCCTGCTCGCGGGTGGCCCGCGGCACGGCTATGAAATCAAGCAGGAGCACGACCTCTGGTTTCCTGACACCCGCCCGCTGCCCTACGGCCAGGTGTATGCGACGTTGGCGCGACTGCAGCGCGACGGACTGGTCGAGGTGGTGGAAACCCGCGTCGCCGGTGGCCCCGAGCGGACGGTGTACGCGCTGACCGTCGAGGGGTCCGCGCGCTTGCGCATGTGGCTGACTGAGCCAGCCGAGCCGACCAGAGTCGGTGCTGCGCAAATCGTCCGCAAGATCGTGGCCGCGCTGCATACCGGCATCGACGTCTCCGGCTTCATCGCACTGCAGCAGTCCGCCCATGCACGCCGTGTCGATGACCTGCAAGCTGAATCTCCCGAAGCCGGCCCAGCCGAACGGCTGGTACGGGGACACCTTTTGGCCCACCTGGAAGCCGATCTGCGTTGGCTCGCTTTGGCGGCCGAGCTGCTCGAACCGGCGCGAAGTAGCCCGGACAACCAGCATAGACATGACGCTGCTGTTAAGACATCGGCCACGTCGGCAACTGACGAATAGCCAGCACCGTTAGTGCCACCGGAAGCAGTCAGCGGCACGGCGCTTTCAGTGAGTCCGAACTAGCCTCGGTAAATCACGAAGATGGTCAACCAGCCATTTGAGAGATGTCTTGGCTAGACAGACCCTCGGTCTTCTGAACCGCCCTCTTCAGTTCATCGACGCCCGCTTGCTTACTGCGTGCGCGGCCCTCGCAACTCAGGAGTGACGTGCGGTGCACATGATGCACAACGTAACATCGTTGCAACAAAGCCGTCTTGTGGGCAGCGTCACAAGATGCAATTCTTTCGCTACGGATTCGACCGAATCCTTCCGCCGCGGTCGTCTGACCCGGAACCGAGGAGACTCTCGTGAAGAAGTCACGTCTCGTTGTTATCGCTGCGCTGCCCGTTCTCTTCACGGGTATCGGAGGCGGCGTTGCGCTTGCTGCCACGAACAGCACTCAGGCTTGCGCACTCGTCACTGGCCAGCCGTACGGTAACGTGCAGGCAAGTGTCGGCCGTACCGGTGCACCAACAGCGCTACCTGGTCGTCGAAGATCAACAAGGACAACTCCTTCTCCGGTGATACAACCATCGCGACTGGGTCTGGGACGAACCAGACCACCATCACCCTCTCCGGAGCGTGCGCTGGCCGGGGCAGCTACTACTCGCAGACCGACTCAAGCACGGGCGCGACGCAGCAGTCCAGCCGCGCCACCCTCTGCTGAGACGTCAATTAAGCGCGACTGATGAGGTATACCCTCATCAGTCGCGCTTAATTGCGTTTGGGTAGGTTAAGTGAGCCGTACAACCGAGAAATGCGCATGAAATTGGGAGCTCACGGTGGCTGCAACAATCTCTGTACAAAATTTGTCGTACTCGTATCGCAACCGCTCGGTCCTGCGCGATCTGAGCTGGGAGATCGATCCAGGATTCGTTGGACTCCTAGGACCGAATGGAGCGGGCAAATCCACGCTAATCAACTGCCTGGTCGGCCTTGCCACCCCCGACTCAGGCATTATCCAGATGGCAGCCGGGGCGGCCTCCTCGCGTATTGGCTATGTGCCGCAACGCGCTGGCCTTCCTGGCAACATGAAAGTCCGCGACTGCATCGAGTATGCAGGGTGGCTCAACGGTATCAGCGGCCGCAGCCTGCCCGGAGCTGCTCAGCGCGTTATCGACCTACTGAACCTTTCACAGTTGGCAGATCGGCGCAGTCGAGCCCTATCGGGGGGGGAACGGCAACGCGTCGCAATAGCTGCTGCGCTCTGCCACGGTCCATCCGTCTTGATCTTGGATGAACCCACCGTAGGGCTCGATCCCACTCAGCGGCTGGCCGTTCGTCGCACAATTAAGCAGCTAAGTGGGATTGAATGCGTCGTAATCGCGACCCATCTGATCGAGGACGTCGAATTTCTGTGCGAGACCGTCGGTGTCCTGAATCTTGGGGGCTTACGTTTTACGGGGACGCTAAATCAGCTCCTTGAGCGGTCTTCGACCCAGTCTAGGGAAGATGCTTACGGCTCGGCATTCGAAATTGCTTACGACGATCTCATTCGGGAGGACTGATGAGTCTGGGGCGGCGCCCTGGTTGGCCTTTTAGTCTCCTGTCCGGACTCTTGCCTTTTGTCATATTGCTTGTTGCTTCCTTCCTCAGCAATCGACCCAGTAATGGATCCTATGCGGAGTGGGTAGGCGTTTCAGCTGCTCTGCATGAGGGGCTGCTCGTCACCGGCCCGATCATTGCGCTCTGGGCGGGCTCGCTAGGCCACTACCTTGCCAATCGCAACTGGCTTTTCCACAGCCAAGCCGCCAGACGTCGCCTTCAACAGCTGACTTATCACGTCAGTCGCGTGGCGTTGGCTGCAGCCTTAGCTATAGCCCTTGGTCAGATCCCGGCTTGGATTTGGGCCGCTAAGACGGCATCGTGGGGCGGGCTAGACGTTTGGGACGTCTGTCAGACGATCGCTGGCCTTGCTATGATTACGGTACTTGCTTTCGTCGGAGGTAGTTACCTTCCACGCCCGCCCTGGTTGTTACTCGTTCCCGTCGCGACGATCGTCCTGCTGCTATCGCCCCGATATAGCAGCCGAGCGCTAAGCGTCATCGACCCGGTTCAGTCGTGGACCTCGAGCGTGCGTTTTTCGCCAAATCCGGCCACTGCTATTTACCTACTTGTCTTTGCCGCCACGGTAGTCGCAAGTGCCACCGTCTTGTTTGCGCTGCAAGGCCGAGCGCTCCCGCTCCCAGTTATCGGCCTGACCGTCGCATGCTTGGCCATCTTGGCTGCAATTCCTTTTGCATGGCGACCGGACTTGTACATACTGCGAACGGATCCGGCCCCAATATGCGAGTTGGTGAGCGGAACGACAATATGTGTTCATCCCGCTCACGCCAACTCGATGCCTGTCATTGCGGAATCTGTTGGCGCTGTCAACGCGATCGCCGGCGTCCCCCTCGTCCTGGAGGTCACTGACCAGTCGGCGGTCGATACTTTCGACAATCGAGTGGGGCACCTAATCATCAACGTATCGCCCATTCTAACGTCGGTAGACTACACCTCTCAGATTGTACTGGCCGGTACAGGGCAATATGTTTGCGGGGAAAAGTATCCGCGTTTGGAGGGAAATGGCGAGCCAGCCGTCAACATCTCTATTGCAGTGGGCGTGCGCTTGCTTCGTGAAACTGGCGACGAAGTGGGCGCCGCGCAGATGAGCGCTGCTCTTTTGGACCAAACACCGCTCGATCAGATCACCCGAATTAGTGAGGATGATTTTCGAAGGCTGGTGGGTTCAAACAAGGCAGTCCTTGAGCAATGCGCCCTCACAAAGGTCGTATTCTCGTGAGCGGGTGGGCGCTTTCATTCAAGGCGCGATCCGGGTTGGTGGTACTGGGGATCGCTCTGATTATGGTTATTGTTGTGTGCACCTGGCCGTACTTTGGTCTCCGAGTTTCTGCGTTCTATCCACGACCGGCTCGTGGGATATCTGGCGCAGAGATGTTTGGCGTCCTCCTCGCGGGGCTCACGCCATCATTAGCGTTAAACCGGTGGATAATTTTCGAGCGATTCACGCGCGGGCGAAGGGCCGTAGTGCTTACTGTGCAATCCACTCTATACCTGTTTGTCCCCGTCATCCCCTTCGTGTGCTGGTATGCGCGAGTGCAGATTACCAATGCGAGCGATACGCCAGCACCCTTGCCGTTCATGGGAAGCCTTCTAGTTTATAGTTGTGTGGGTACGTTGAGCGTGCGGCTTTTAGGTCAGCTGCTCGGCCCCTCTTTGTTGATCGGTTTCTTTAGTGCGATAGTGATTTTGCAGAATCACGAAGGACCTTATGTACTTGGTTCAGTGTTTTCAACGGGTTACGAGTGGCAAACGCGCTGGAGTGTAGTAATTTTAATTTTGGCAGTCACTGTCTTTATCAACTACCGGTATCGCGGCACACAATCAAGACGCTTAATTAGCCGCAACTCGGGTTGATAGTTTTTGGGCCAAGTGTACGGAGCCCCTGCTCGGCGACGGCTTTCTCCGGTTCAAGTGCGAAATTCTACCGGCATGCGTCTCGCGCTTTCGCAATTAGTGCATCGGGCAGCGGCTCCCTAGCAAGCACTAGTCGCGCGTGATAAAGCCAGGGTGAAGGCGGCGAAGCCGGGCGCGGCGTGCACTCCGTGACCATGCCGGCCTGGTAGCCGGGTGGGAGCCTGGTGAGTTTTTCGCAGACGTCACGAGCAGTGGTCCGGCATGCAATCGGTCATTTGACTGCTATGTCAATCCGTGAGTTCCGGCGGTCTCAACCCGCGACTCAAACCGGGCGGTCCGACGCGGGATCAGTCAGCGGGTTTCGATGACCTCGGTGGTGACGGTGGTGAGGTCGGTTGCGGCTGCGGCGTTGTCGACCAGGACGACGAGGTTGCTGCCGTCGGCTCGGGCGCTGGGGACCAGAAGTCCCCCGCGCCCGAGCCAGGCTGCTGCGCCTCCGACCTCTTGGCAGGCGGTGAAGTCATCGGCGTTGATATCGCGAACCGACAGTCCGACCGAGCGAAGTGCTCCGTCGGCGGTCAGGTCGACCACGTCGTCGATGTCGATGGTGACCTCATAGAGGACTCGCCGTGCGAACATGCGCGCCGGCTGGGAGTCGACCATGTGCTGGCCTTCGGCTGCCGCGGTGTCCCGGTCCACGCCCAGGTAGATGGCTCCGACCCCGGCGGGGTTCCAGCGGGCGCCGGCGGTGTTGACCCGGGAGGGCGAGTAGTCGTTGAACATGTGCCGCCACGCCGTGCCCTGGTAGGGCTGGGTTTCCAGCTCCTCGAGGGCGTCGAGCAGCGCGGGGTCGTAGCTGGGCATGGCTAGATGAAGGCTCCGTCGCGCAGCTGATCGATGAGGGCCAGCACGTCTTGGTGCTTGCCCTGCTGAATTCTCGCAGCTGGGGCGTCGCCGGCCAACAGCTTGTGGGGGGCGAACAGCCACAGTCGTGCCTGGTCGGGCGCGAAGAACTCACCGAGCTGGTCGGTCAGCCATTCAAGGGTCAGCAGGTTCTGCAGCTTGCTGGGCTGGGGGTCGACGTGGCCTTGCTGCCACCGGGACACGGTCTGGGGGGTGGTGTCCAGCAGCTGGGCGATCTCTCGGCCGCGGATACCGGCGTTGTGCTTGATCGCGTCCAGGCGGTCGGCGACTGCACCTGGCATGGGGTCCTCCTGGGAGCGGGTGACGCGTCCTGCCGCCGTCTTGGGTGGGGGTCAGCGGTGGCGCGGGATAGGTGATCAGCGGGAGCCGGCTGCGGTCGCAGCCTGACCTCGCTATCGGCGGGCACCGGGGCAGGGGTGCCGGTATTCAGCTACATGCGGACCAGGATTCTCGGGGTCCTGGGGTGCCACATCCCTCGAAATGAGGGGTCTGAGGGTGCAGCGATGGACCCATGGGCCGATGCAACGAAAGACCCATGGAGTCGAAGGTTGTCACTGTCTCCTGTGTGACCCACGCCCGGGACGTCTACGCCGCCCTGGCTCGCGTCAAGGCTCACAGGCGGAGTGCTCTGGGGTGGTGGTCGCAGTCGGAGACGGAATGCCTACTCAGGTGATGCCAGCAGCTGGTGGCATCCGGTACGTCGGTAGTCGTTCAGGCGGAACGGCGGAAGCGCTTGCCGGCGGCGGGCTCGCTGACGGTGAACACGGAGTGCTTCTCCAGCTGTGCACCGAGCGTGCCGCGCCAGGAGTCCAGTCGCCGGCGTGCCGACTCCAGGCTGGGCTCGATCTCAGCAGCGCGCACAGCTCGGTCTGAGGCCGGCCGCAAGAAGTTCTCCATGTAGAACCCCGGCCGCAGCGTCGGGGGTGCCGCGGTGAGGGTGGTGACCTCGTGGGCGCGCTGGAGCAGAAAGTGCCGGCGGGGCTGTATCTGCATGTCCTGCCAACCTCGGGGGCAGCAGCCGTTGCTGGTGCAGCCGTGTGCGGTCTTCATGCCTCGGGTGGCGAAGAACGCCTCGGCCAGTTCGGGGGGCAGGAAGGCCCCCAGTTGATGTAGGTAGATGCGGGGGGCGGGTGAGAATCCGCGGGCGTCGGGGTCGGGGTCCTTGAACAGGGGCCCCAACTGGACTCCCTCGGTGAAGGTGATGCCCGATTCGATGCCACCCACGGCGCCGAAGGCCATCAGCGCCAGCCCCACCGTGCCGGAGTGCTCAGCGACCAGCGGCACCCCGGTGGCGTGCAGTTCCCGGCAGCCCTCGAGGACGTGCCGCAGCACCAGCGGTCCGCTGTTGGTGGTTCCGAACGGATGGATCCGCAGCCACACCGCGTCGATCGGTATCGGTGAGCGCAGCGCCTGCACCAGCCGGTCACGGGTCTCGGTGTGCCGGAACAGGTCGGCCTTGAGCACCAGCGGGTAGTAGATCCGCACGTGCCCCAGGCCCAGGCGGTCCAGCTCGGTCCGCAGCCGGTGCGTCAGCTCGGCGTCGACGCTCAGCCACGGGTCATCGACGGTGGCCAGGAAGTGCGTGGGCGCCAACACCGCGCTGTAACCCTTGGTCTGCACCTCCTCCGCGATCGCCCGGACCAGCGCGACACCGGCCAGGCCGCGCAGGTCATCGGGCATGTGTGGCGCCTCACCGGCCCAGGCCAGGTCACGGTTCTTCCGACGGCCGAAGCCCCCGACGGTGGCCAGGTCGACGGTGAGCGGGTCCAGCACCGTCTCCAGGCCCTGCCGGGTGGCCTCGGCCATCAGGTCGGCCTGCCGGCTCCCCCAGCTGGGGTTGGCGACCAGACCCGATCCGATCGACCGGCCCTCGACGAGCAGCTGCAGCACGTCAGGTCCGTCCTTGTACCCCGGACGGATGTAGCTGCCCAGCGGATCCGGCACCGGGCGTAGCACTCGCGGCTGGGTCACCTTGACCACCTCCAACTAAAAATTAACATATTGATGCACGTCGCGCTAGACAGATCCCTGCACAAGGATGTAAACATCAGTCACCCAGCAACGAGAAGGAGTTCCTCATGAAGGCGCAGCGGGTGCTGTTCCAGCGCGATGACAAGAAGTGGGCCTGGCGGCTCACGGCCGACAACACCCAGGTCATCGCCACCGATGGCTCGCAGGGCTACGAGAACGTCAAGGACGCCGAGGAGATGGCCGACCGGATCATCGGCGGCGGCTTCGCGGATGCCGAGAAGATCATCATCAGGCCGAAGGAGTAAGTCATGGCCAGTCAGCCTCAGAAGCCCGGTGAGCGCGCGCAGCGCTCGGGGCAGTACGACATCGTCGGTCCGCGCGGTGGCCAGACCGGCGAGGAGCGCACGGTGACCAGGGGTGAGCCCCTGCCGCCCACTCCGAAGGCCGGCCAGCGGTACGTCATCGCCGACCCGACCAAGAACGGCGCCGGCAAGAGCGCGAGGTAGGAGCACCCGCCGGCCGAGTGAGCGGACCCCCGCGGTCGGCCAGGAGGCCGGCGGCCCACCTCGGGCCGAGCTGGAGAGCTCGCGGGATGCAGGCAACGAATTGAGGGGAGGTGAGGAAGGTGTCGGTTGGAGAGCTGACGAAGCTGATGACGTTGGTGGGAACCGCGGCGTGGGCGCTGGGTCAGATCAAGCGCGCGCTGTGATCCGCGTCCCCGGGGCCGGTAGACGGTGCCGGCCCCGGGACGCGCTCCGCGACCAGATCCCGCACCAAGACCACCGTGCGGGCGTGACTACGAGAGGGAACACATGAGGGGGGTCCACTGCCCCACCGGACGTGCGGCGATCGCAACGCGTGAAGAGGCCAGCCTGTACGCCGCCCGGGTCCCCAAGGGCGCGGGAGCTCGGCACTGCCCCTATTGCGGTTGCTGGCACGTGGTCGGCCTCGGCTCGGCGATCGAGCAGCCCAGCAAGCCCCGCAAGCGGCGTTGACGCTCAAGCACCGCACCGCTTGCCGCCAGAGCCAGCACAGAAGGTCACCTAGCGCGAAAGAAGCACGCCTTCATGCCCCTAAAAAGCAACAAGGCCAGCGGCCCCGCAGGGAAATCGCTGACCTCCGACTGAGCGTCGCATTGCGAGACCCAGCCGGTGTTGCGTGCTCTAGTTTACGACAAAACCGAGCCGTGTCTAGTCCTGGACGTGTGCGGCGTGTCTCAGGGGGTCGTCTACGGGATGTGATGCACCGTGGTGACCCCGGCCACGAGTTTGAAGTACGTGTCGTCGGCACGGAGCTCCTGCTGACGGAACGCCCAGCCGACGGCATCGGGCAACCACAGCAGCGACTCCTGACTGTCGTGGACATGACGCATCGTCATGTTCCGGCTGACCGCCCCGCTCCTTCGCAACTCGACCAACGTCGCCAGGTCCCTCTTGTTACGACGCTGGGGGTCGACCTTGCGCTCAGCAGCCACCTCCCGACTGTCCAGCACGACCTCCCGGATCTTCTGCCTGTCGATCTCACCGAGCAGCAGGCGGAGACAGGACTGACGAGCCGTCTCCTGCTGTCCGTTGGTGCGGTAGGCGTACGTCGCCGCAACCAGGCTCCAGCACTCCTGGGCAGCCGCGACATGCTCGAGCATGTCGATCACCGCAGACTGCTGCCCCTGGCTGGCCAGCTCGGAGGCGTGGAAGCCGGTCGGTGCCAGCGCCGAAGTAGCAGCTCGAAGGGCCATGACTCCCGCGCCGTCGATGAGCGCGGCCGTCAGCTGGTAGTACCCAGGCCCGTTTCTCTCATTGGGCCCTCGTGTCGTCTCGTCGATGAACGCCGTGGACATCTACATGCTCCCCGCTCGGTGGGCTGATGCCCTTGCTGGCCTCCTGCACGGGGCGCACCGCAACTGCGCGATGAGCGAGATAGTCCCCGGCTGGGCTGGACGAAGCCCGGCCGAGGTCCATCACACGAAGCGGCTGCGCCGCCGGCCGTTCGATGCCCCAGAGGGTCACGACCCCTGGCCTGCCTGCATCTCGCCTGCCCCGCGGCTGACCGCGCCTCGTGCGCGACGACAGGTCAGCCAACTCCGCGCCGAAGACTCTACCGTGAGTTGCACGCTACGTCCAACACACCCCAAGGGACCTGGCGGACACACCCCCTCGTGCGCACTGGGCACTAGCGGTGCTTGTCTTGATAGACCCCCCCGTTTGCGCATACCTTTAGTCAAGCACTCGCGACGACAACTAGGTGAAACCCTTAGCTATGACCGTGTATGACCTCGGATCACCCTCCGCCCAGCCGCGGACCGCGGGGTCCCGTAGGGGCACCCAAGCGTCCTCGCTCCCTCCAGCTCCGCCGGTCTCAGATTCGGCACTGTCAGCGGCCGGGGATCTCGCCACGCGGGTGAAGGGTCGTTCCGCCCAGGTTCGACGATCGTTGCTCGTCCGGGCCGACGACTCCCGCGTCACCAGCTTGATGCTGCTGCTGCGTGGGCGCGAGGACCGCACCGTCGGGCGAGGCGGCGATCTTCGGCTGAAGCTTCTGCTGAGCCTGCTGTGGGTGGCCGGCGCCGAGCCCTACGACGTGTCCTATCCGGCTCGGGCCTGGGCGACACTGCTTGACCTGCGTGAGCCAGAAAAAGCTGGAGCTCGGCGCGTGTCCCAGGCACTGCAGTGGCTCGATGACCACAAGTTCGCGCGAGTGGAGCAGCTCATCGGCCGCCCTCCCCGAGTCACCCTTCTTCGCGAGACCGGCTTCGGCGAGCCCTACCTGCCGCCTGGGGCGGTCAACAACCGGCTCACCCAGCAGCTGCAGAACGCGACTGGGCTAGAGGAGAAGGCCCTGCGGGAGCAGCGCGAAGGTGAGCGCTATCTGCAGCTCCAGCCAGCTCTGTGGACGCAGGGATGGATTCAGACGCTCAGCGGCCCTGGATTGTCGATGCTGCTTGTCTTGCTGGCAGAAGCTGCTGGGGGCACAGACCGCGACTTGTGGCTGACACCTGACCTCGCGCGTCGCCGTTATGGCCTCAGCCCGGCCACGCGAAGCTCCGGTCTCCGGGAGCTCTACGACCTCAAGGCGGTGACGATGAAACGCCGGACGATCAGCCGAGACGTCTTCGACTACCGCCGTATGCGCAACGTCTACCGGATCAACTGGCCTGCATTGACCGACCAACCCACCAGAGCTCAAGTCCGCCCCGATGACCCCCTTCAAGGTTGACCGGAGGTCCCACTGCTAGCAGTAGCCGCGGTTTCTCCCCGCTCGGCGGCGAGCGTCGCGCTGCTCAGCCGCCGCGCAGCTGCTCGGCGAGGTCCAGCACCAGGTCGGTCAACTCCGGGGACCGGAAACCGAGTCGGGCCGTGACCAGGTCGCGCACTAACTGGCGGCGCAGCGGCTTGGTGCGCTGGCCCGTGAATGCCCGTCGGCAGCCACCGCGGCGGCCACCTCCGCGGCCCGTTCCCGCGGGTCGGCCAGCCGGCGCTCCCTCACCGTCGGCAGCAGGTTCTCGGCGCGGTCGCGAGCCTCGATCGCTGCGCGGTAGCGCGCCCAGGACTCCGGGATCTCCTCCCGGTCCGGCAGCTCCAGTCACGATCCGAGCTCGGGGACCACCTCACGGCACTGCCCCTGCTGCGGTTGCTGGCACATGGTCGGCTACGGCTCCGCGATCGAGCACCCAGCAAGCCCCACAAGCGGCCATGAGGTCGACGGCACCGCCGCATTCATCGCCGGTGACATTGGACTGGTTGTCGCCGCGGGCGACCACTCACCGAACTACCTACTCGCCTCCTGTCTCACTCAAAATGATGAAAACACTGGCGAGGGCTTGATTTAGCCCCGATTTGTGTGCCGTGGGGAACCAACTAGCCACCGTGTGTATGTAAGCAACAGCTTGCATCCATCCCACGAAGGGCTGACAAGTGAACAGCGACACCAACTACAGCAACGACGACCTGGGCGCCTTCCGGGTAGCACGAACGGTCCGAGCCGCTGGCCGGTTGGGCCGGATGAACGACCTCCCGGCCCCCGGCCCCGCACTCGATGAGCTGGCGGGCTATCTCTCTCAGGAGGCCCGCAGCTGGTACCTGACACCGGAGCGGACGAGCTGGGGCCAGGTGTACGCACCGGGCCAGCGGGAGCGCATAGACGAGGAGGTGTTGGGCTTCTTGCTCGACGCCTGAGCAAGAGGCCGGCCGGCCGCCCGACGGCGGCCGGCCTGCCGGGCCTGGGTGGCTCAGTGAGCGGCGCGGTAGGCCGCGACGACCGATGCCTTGATGCGGCCGCGTTCGCTCACCTCGTGGCCGTTCTTGCGCGCCCAGTCGCGGATCTCGCCGCTCTCCTTGCGGTCAGCCAATGCCGACGGGGTGCCGGCCGGTCGCCGGCCGGCGGTTCCGCTGCGCGGAGCTGAGACGCGTCGCGCGGCGTCTACGTACTTCTGGAAGTCTCTGCGCAGCTGAACATAGTTGTCGTGCGCGAGGTCGATCTCGTAGTTCTGCCCGTCGAGTGAGAACGAGACGGTGCCGCCCTGGTCTTCTTCGATCAGCTGGCCGCTCAAGTCGTCTTCGAGTACGACTGTCGTCTTCCGCGCCACGGTGTTCCTTGTCGTCGATGGAAGTGGGTGTGCAGTCACCGTAGTCATTTCCAAACTGGGCTCATCGACTGCGACACGAACTGAAGCAGCGCCGCGCCTTTCGACTCGGCCTCATTTCTACGGTCGTCATCGTCCTTGTCGCACCGGCAAGTCTCAGACTCAAAGACTGCTCAGCGCTCGATGCCGTCCGTCCCGCCTCGCTGTTCTAAGGCCCGCTGCCGCTCTATGTAGCTGCGCTCACCGGGCAGCAGTCCCGGTCGCTGGGTCACCGCTGCCTGGGGCGAATGCGGGAAGGACGCGGCGCGCAGCCGTCGAAGGCGGGCCACATCGCTCTCCGGCGGGCCGCTCGGTGCCGGTGCCTGCTGGGCCTCACTGGGGGCAGCGGCGGCCGGCCCGGTAGCCACGGCCGGTTGTGGTGTGGCTCCCGGTCGACGCTCCAGCCGGCGGCCGCGGGGGAAGCCTCGGCCGACGTCGACCAGGCCAGGCAGCTCGCGGTTGTAGATGCCGGCGACCTTGTCGTTGGCCGCGGTGAGGTGGATGACGACGCCGAGCCGGTCGGCCTCGGCCAGCAGCGGACCGCGGATGAGGTCCCGTAGCGCCTCGCCCTTCTTCTCCCCGGGTCGGGAGCTGAGGTGGTCCGCGAAGTGCCACCCGTCTGCCTTGGCAGTGATGCCGAGTCGGGCGTCGCGAGCGGGGGTCATGTAGTACCGGGTGCTCTTGCGCTTGAGCCACGGCACCACCGGCGCCAGGCCGAGGAGGATCGGTGAGCTGATCCCGTAGCCACCGAGCTGGACGGTGGCGGCGGTCTTGGCCACCACTCCCCTGCTCTTCTTGAGCTCGTGGACGTACATGCGCCCCAGCCACCCGGTGCCGCGGATCCAGTCCCGCACTCGAGGAGGGGGCGCGGCTGCGATCTCTGGCGGTCGCGGGTCCTGTCGCTGGTCGACGTCCATCCCCGGTGCTGCTGGTGCCGGGCGATCGGGTCCTGTCGGCCGGGTCACCGCTCGACGTCCGGTCCTTGGCGGCGCTGCTCCTCCGCTGCCCGCCGGGCAGCGGCGATCCGCTCGGCGGCGCTCTGCGGGGCTGGAGGCTTGGCGACCGCGGCCTTGGCCGGCTTCGGGAAGCTGAGCGCTGTCCTGGACTGGTTGGCGAGCTTCATCAGCTCCGGCAGTGCCTCCAGGTCCTTCGGGCGCCCCGCGGCCTCCTTGGACCGGATGACGTCGTCCAGTGCCGCGACGCGCACCCAGACCTCGCCCAGCGGTTTGTAGGTCGAGCGGGCCAGCATGTCGTCGTAGCCGCGCGGGAACGCGGCCGGAGCCATCGTGAGATCCAGGTCGCCGTGCGGAGTCTGCAGGTTGAGCATCCGGTAGCCCGACAGGCTCTCGCCGTTGGCGTTGAACGGCAGGCCCTCGGGGACCTCCTCGGTGCGGATGCGCGCGCCCAGGTCGCGCAGCGCGGCCGCGACCCGGTTCAGGTTCTCCCGGGTGGTCTTGGGCGCGACGTCAATGTCACTGGTGGGCCGGGCGGCACCGTGCATGCGGGCGGCGTAGCCGCCGACCATGACGTACTCGACCTGGTGCCGCTCGAGCGCGTCGAGGATCGGCCGTGGGTCGAACTCCGTGCCGGACTCGGTGCCGGGGGCCAGCTCGCTCACGAGGTCACGACCAAGGCGGAGACGACCAGGTAGCCACCGGCGAGGAGCGTCAGGGAGGACAAGACGCCGACCCGCAACACCCGCTCACCGCCCTCGGGGGCGCAGTCACCCCGGTAGACGTTGCGCAGGCCCCCTACTCCCAGGAGGACGACGTAGGCGGCGGCCAGGGCGGCGACGATGTGCCAGAAGGTGCTCACGCCGACTGCGCCCGGGCGGCGTCGACGAGGGCGATCATCGCGTCGTGCCGGCGGTCGGTGCCTTCGCGCTGCTCGGGGGTCATGGCGTCGCGGCGGGCGTCGAGGACGTCGTCGTGGTCGTCGTAGTCATCGACCCGCACGCGCATCTCCAGGTCGACCGCGGCCAGCAGGTTGGACAGGGTCATGAGGGAGGGCTGGCGGGTGCCGGCCTCGATTCGCTCGACGGTGGAGCGGGGCACCCCGGCGAGCTCGGCGAGCTGGGCCTGCGTGACGCCAGCCTTGGCTCGGGCAATCCGCAGCAGGTTGCCGGCGAGACGTTCGGTGTTGCGCGTGGTGGTGGGTCCCATCGTCGCCATGTACCTACCGTAGCCAACTGGCAGGTGAGGCGCTAGGTACCTCGGTCGCATGTGGACGGCAGCTCGGGGTGTGGATCGGCCGCGCCGAACGGGTCGCTGACCTGCGTGGTGAGCCTACGGACCGTCCCGGCTGGGTAGACCTCAGCCGACGGGGGCTGCACCGGCTGATCGACGCCGGACTTGGTGCTTCTCCAGCGCGCGCCGGACGGCGGTCTGGGAGCGGTCGACGAGCTCGGCGACCTCGCGCAGCGATCGGCCCTCGTCGCGGTAGCTGGCGACGATGAAGGCCTCCAGCCGCTCCAGCAGCAGCCGGTCCTTGCTGTAGCGCGTGCCGACGAACTCCGGCCGCGGCTGCAGCTGGGGGCGCGGCGGATAGGGCACGTGCGGAGTCTGGCCACCGCGGCGCGACCGGGGCCAGCCTTGGCGGGCCCCGGTCGCTGGGAGAGGTGAGCGGCGGCTGGTCAGCTGCCGGTAACGTCGGTGAGCCGCTGCAGCGGCGGCCGGCCGTCGCCGGGCGGCGGGGTGATGCCCCGGGCCTGGGTGACCAACTGGTCGACCACGGTCCAGCTGCCGCTGTGGACGGCGGGTTGTTCGGGGTAGCCGTCGAGGTCGACGGTGACGACGACCGGGACGGTGAGGCCGGGCAGCTGCGCGGCTGCGGCCTCGACCGCGGCCTGCAGCGCTGTCCCGTAGGCGGTCCAGTCGGCGTGCCGCTGCACCTCCAGCCGGTCCATGAGGGCGTCCAACTCCTCGGCCTGGCGCTCCTGGTCCTCGGTCGCCTCGGGCAGCGCGGCCACGGCCGCGCGGGTGTCCTCCCATACTTCTCCGGGCTCGGCGGTGTGGGTGGGCAGGCCGATGGTGTGCCAGCGGGCGCTGAGCTCGTCCTGGGCGGCCGTGTAGACCTGGGAGATCCCCAGGTCGGTGAGGATCTCCTCGACGTAGAGGTCGACGACCAGGGGCTCGGTACGGTGCTCGAGCAGGAACTCCTCGTCGGTCCCGACAGTGGCGCGCAGCAGGTTGCGCACCCCGTCGGCTTCCCACGATCCGGGGCGGCCGGCCAGGACGGCCTCGATCCCGCCGATGTTGGCCGCCGCTGCGGCGAGTGCCTGGGTGACGAAGGCCGGCCAGTCAGCCGGCTCGCGCCGGTCGCTCTCGGTCCAGACCGGGTGGCCGGCGGCCGCGGTGGCGGCCTCGTCCAGCTCGCGGACGGGGACGGTGAGCCGGGCGGCGGCGGTGAGCGCCGCGACGGCTTGGGCCAACAGCTCCTCCCGCGTGACCAGCGTGGCCGGCGGTGCGCCGGTGGTGCTGTCGGGGTCGGTCACGACCTCGTCCCTTCTGTGGGGTGCGCTCGGTGGGTGAGTGTGCCGCGCTGGTACGACAGTCGCGGCTCTGAGCTGCGATGCTTCACTCTCGCGGGACCGGCGAGCGCGTCGGGCCGGTAGGCCCGCCGGCAGCTTGCTGACGGGTGTCCCGACGCGCCAGCGGCGGGACGTGCGCGCGACCCCCACGGGAGTCCCGGCACCCGACCGGTGCTGCTGGTGGTCGGGTGCCGGGTCCGCTGGGGCGGGGCCGCCGGTGGGC